>Ga0302313_10000201_pt1 | contig 57167 bp, 59 predicted proteins | sample III_Palsa_N2_2_FD_200454 | JGI IMG/M metagenome (GOLD analysis project Ga0302313, IMG submission 200454) | Peat permafrost microbial communities from Stordalen Mire near Abisko, Sweden - III_Palsa_N2_2 | ecosystem: Environmental > Terrestrial > Soil > Palsa > Peat permafrost | place: Sweden...
ACAACAACAGACCCCTAAATATTAGGCGCGCAGAAGTGACAGTCTTGTGACTGTTTTTCATTTGCTTCAATCAAAATATTCAGTGTGTAGTGAAGGCGTGTTGCATCGCACGAAGTGTGGCGCGCACTACAATGTAGCGCAAGGCCTATGCTTTGCCCATTTATGGGCTCCTCCGAGGTATGAATGCCAAATCTGACGCAGCGCGAATTCAAAACACTGCTGCCCACAATCATGGCCCTCCTCGGGGAGTCCGACGCCATCGTGATGCGCTACTTCAGCCGGGTCAGTTCCGCGCGCAAACCGGATGGCAGTGAAGTCACGGTCGCCGACAAGGCCGCCGAGCGACTGCTGCGCAGCCGGCTGCGTGCGGCATGGCCGGCCGATGCGATAATGGGCGAGGAGTACGGCGGGGCGCTGCAACGCGCCGGTCGCTGCTGGCTCGTGGACCCGATCGATGGCACGGCCTCTTACGTCCTGGGCATGCCCATGTTTGGCACCCTGATTGCACTCATCATCGATGGGCAGCCGGTCTTCGGCTGCATTCATTTACCGGCATTGCGCGAGACGACGTATGCGGCTGCGGGTCATGGCTGCTGGCTGGTGCGACCCGGCGGTCGGCCCCGCCGGGTGCATGTCGCCAAATCAAGAACGCTTGGCGATGCGAAAGTCGGCATGACGAGTTTCAAGGAGCGCAGCTGGCTCAAACAGCGTGGCGCGCGCGAGGTGGCAGAACTTGGGTTCAAGGTTGGACGCCTGCGGATGGTCGGTGATTGCGTCCAGTACCCATTGGTGTGCCGGGGCGTCCTGGATGCGGCGGTCGATCCGCTGATGAAGCCCTGGGATATCGCCGCCGTCGTGCCCTGTATTGTCGAGGCCGGCGGGGTCATCAGCGATCTCAAGGGTCAGACCACCGACATGATCGGTCGCGACTCGACGGTGGCGGCGAGCAGCGAGAGCCTGCGTCGGGAAATCTGCCGCGCGATTGGCCGCAGACGCTGATGAATGGGATGGCACGTGCGAAGGTGGTGGCAGCGGCTTTTGCGATGTTAAGGTCTGGAGATGGCCTTATCCGGGAGCCGTGCCCTGAGCATTGCTGATGACATTATGGGAGTTTTCGGGAAACGTGGCGCCGAGGCTTACTTCGGTGAGTGCGTCTCCGTTACCGAGCACGCTCTGCAGGCTGCGTGGTTCGCTCAGGAGGAGGGCGCGCCAGCGAACCTGATCGTCGCCGCGTTGCTGCACGATATCGGGCACCTCGTGGATGATGTTCCGGATGATTTCGCGGAATGGACCCACGATCAGCACCATGAGCGCATAGGCGCCGCGTGGCTCGCTCAACGATTCGGACCCGAAGTGTCTGAACCCGTCAGATTGCATGTACCTGCGAAGCGCTATCTGTGCGCGACCGAGAGCGGATACTTCAGCAACCTCAGTCCGGCATCGGTGCGCACGCTGCAGCTGCAGGGCGGACCGATGCCGGCCGCCGAGATTGCGGCATTCGAGCGGGAGACCTATTTTCGCGAGGCCGTGCGCGTGCGGCGCTGGGACGACCGCGCCAAGGTCGCCGATCTCAAGGTTCCCGGTCTTGCGACCTACCGCACACTCATCGGAACGCAGACCAAGAACCCCTAGGAGCCATGGTCGTATCCGCCCGAGCCGGCAGCCACCTCCGGCGCGACAGTCTCGGCCTCTCGCAGATCGTCGCCTCGACGCTGGCGAACATTGCCCCGGCCATGAGTTTCTACTTCGGCTTCGGTGTCATCGTCGCCGGTGCTGGCGTGGGTGCACCGCTGACCATCCTGTTGGCGATGCTGGTGGTCCTGTTCCTGAGCAACACGCTGGCGGAATTCTCCCGCTATCGTCCCAGCACCGGATCCTTCGTCACCTTCATCGGCATGAGTTTCGGGCCCGTGGCCGGCGCGGCCGCTTCAATCTTCGTGACCGTGGGTTACTGCATCGTGACGGCCTCGGTCGTCGCCATTTCCGGGGGCTGGGCGCACAGCACCTGGCTGCTGTTTGTCGGTGGTGACGTCCCCTGGGAGCTGCTCAGTGTCGTCGCGACGATGATCGTGGGGATTCTGGTGGCGCGTGGCATCGGCGTTTCGACCACGTGGGCGGCGATCTTCTTCTACTTTGAGCTGCTCCTGCTGCTGGCAGGCGCCGTGATCATGCTGTGGGTCAACCGCACCGCCATAAGCTGGGCACCGCTATCGCCGGCGAGCCTGTCGGGGGGCGTTGCCGGGGTCGGCGCGGGTTTTCCGCTTGCGATCTACCTGTTCATCGGCTGGGAGAACTCCGCCATGCTTGCGGAGGAGACCATCGACCCGCGTCGCAACGTGCCGCGCGCGCTGGTGACCGGCACGCTGGTAATCGGGGTGCTGTACGTGCTGCTCGCCTACAGCACCGAAATAGCATTTCACGACAATGCCGCCGCCATCGGCAAATCCGCGATTCCATTTGTCGATGCGTTCAAGGTTTCGGCTGCCGGACTGCTGCTGCTCGCGTATCTCGCGGGCCTCACCAGCATCTTCTCGTCCCTGATCGGTGCGGCGAACTCGCAGGCGCGCATTTTGTTCAGCTGCGGTCGGGAAGGACTATTGCCGCGGTTCTTCGGCAAGATCCACCCGCGACACCGGACGCCCCACGTCGCCACCTGGACCTTCGTCGTCTGTTCGCTCGCGATCGTGCTCATATTCGGCTACCGCTACAAAATTGACCCGGTGACCTTGTTCGGCGAGGCCGGCACGCTTGGCGCCATTCCCATCATTCTGATCTATCTGCTCACCAACCTCGCCTTGCCGGTCTACATGCTCAGGCACCATCGTGCGGAGTTCAGCCCGATCCGGCACCTGGTCATACCGCTGCTGGGTTCAGGTTTGATGCTGTTTCCGCTGTATGGCCTGGTCGAGCCCGGCCAACCATATCCGTTCAACCTGTATCCGTACTGGGCGCTCGGTCTGCTCATTCTTTCCGTGGCTTACGGCGTTGTGCTCTCCGGGGCGGCACCGGATCTCGTGCAGCGGCTCGGCAGCTACGTGGCCGACGAGGAGCGATGACGGCCGACCGAGACGGGACGCAAGCTCTGGCATGAGGACACTTGCACTTGACTGTCTGCGTGACATCATTGAGTCGAGAGGGGCTGGAAGCCTGTAGGAGTCATTCATGACCGAAGAGCTTACCGGGCGATGTTTGTGTGGCGCGATTCGCTATGAGTGCGGATCGCCGCTTTGCCCGCCAACACTGTGTCACTGCGAGTCATGTCGCCGCGCGGCCGGCGCCCACGCGGTCGGATGGTTGACGGTGCGGTCCGCCGAACTGCGTTACGCTGCGGCAGCGCCGCGCGAATTCGAGTCGTCACCGGGTGTCCATCGCGCGTTCTGTGAACGGTGCGGGACGCCGTTGACGTATCGCAATGCGCGCCGACCCGGTGAGATCGATGTGACCGTCTGCAGTCTCGAGCAACCCGGGATGGCAGCGCCCGCTGACCACATCTGGATGCAGGACGCACCGCCCTGGGACCGCCCGGCGGACGGCCTGCCCCAGTATTCCGTGGGCCGCACGGGGCCGTAGCTGAGGATGGGACGAACAAAGCCGAGAGCAGCGACCGTCGGTGTTACTGAGCACGGAAATTCGGCCGTGCTGGTGACAGTCATCCCGCCAAGCGAGATTCTGGACCGACGGCGCATCGATCTGACCGATCGCGATATGCCCACGCATCCGCATCACCACGAGGGTTCGTGGGCGGTCGGCCGCTACCTGAACACCCCAGGGGCACGCGCGATCCGCGTTTGCCCCGAGCTTCCGTCGACGACCGAAGAGCGGATCGCCGACAATCGTGCCCAGACCAATGCCGATACGGTCATGTATCGCCAGTCCCTCGCCACCGCCGCCACTGAGCGCGGCTGGTCGGTGCATTGGTACGACCGCGATCGAGTGTTTCACGATGCGGCTGCGGTTCTGCGCAGTGAGGACATCAATACGCGGCAATGGCGGCAGCGAACCTACGCTAATCTGGAATCCAGGCGTGTCCGCACGGTCCGCAAGACTATGGCGGCGATCGTGAACAGCACTCCAGCACGCAGTGATATCAGCGCCACCGTAGCCAATGCACTAACGCGTCCATCCACGATCACCGTGGGCACCGCGGAGAACACCGCACCACCGGGAAAGCCTGTCCGTGGTGGCAGGATGTTCATGTAGAACCCGAACATTCCGCTGATCAATGCGATCAGGCCAATCCCGACCCAGACCCAGCGTGATGAGAGGCGTTGACGCAGCGCCAAGGCGATGCAGCCGCCCGCAACTAGCGGTCCAAGCAGATAGTCAGCGACCAAGCTCGCGCCCGAAATGACGCCGTTATAGGTGTTGGGGACACCACCAGGCCACGCCGTATGCACCGGCCCGAGCAAGTGCATCATCGATCTGGCGACGGTTGCCAGGACAGCCACCAGCAGCACGACCGGCACCACGGAAAACACCGCCCACGGGATGCGGGCCGCCAGTGAGCGCGGGGCCCTGTCGATCATCGACTGGACCAACTGCGCATCGGTGCCCAGCAACGTGCGGGCGCGCTCGCCAGCGGCCGTGGCATCAAGACCTGCGGTGCGTTCGCGTGAAGTCAAGTCAGCCAGGTGTTCCCGCAACTCCCTGACATAGCGCCGCACATGACGGGGCGCAATGCCAGCTCGCAAGAGTTGATCACGCACGCTTTCAAACGGTGGTGACATGACGGCGTCCTTTGATAACGGATTGAATGGTTTCCGCCAGCGAAGTCCAGCTCTGCGCGAGATCCCGGTAACGCTTCAGGCCGCCCGCGGTCACCGTATAATAGATACGGCTGCGGCCATCGACCGTTCTGCGGCGTGACTTCAGTGCCGCTTCACGCTCGAGCGTATGCAGCACGGTATAGACCACGCCTTCGCCGAGACTGACAGCGTCCCCGGTTTGGGCACGGATGGCCTGGACGAGCTCATAGCCGTACATCTCCTGGTCCTGCAGCAAGCGCAGGATCAGCAGCTCAGGTACCCCGGCCATGAAATTGGGATTCGTCTCGCGCGCCATCTGGATACCTCTTGGTTAGAGGTATCTTATACCTATAAGTTAGAGGTATGCAAGGTTGCGCCCCCCTATACCTTCAGGCCGATGGAGCGCATCAGCTCGATTCCGTTACTTTTCGTGACGACGCCATCGCGCAGCTTGAAATCAAAACTCATGCGGCCGTCTTTGAAATCGTCCTGGAAATGCACGTTGCGCAGTGCGCTGGCTCTCAATCCCGTGATATCCGTCAATGCCAGATCGTGTGTGCTGATGAGACCGATGGCGCCCCGCTCGATGAATTCGCGCAGCACCCCCTCGGCTCCGATGCGCCGATCCGCTGAGTTCGTTCCCTGCAGCAGCTCATCGAGCAGGAACAGCAGCGCCGTGCCGCCACCGGCAAGGTCACACAGCTGGCGCAGACGGGTGATCTCCGCGTAGAACCTTGAATGACCCTCGTTCAGGGAGTCGTTAACGCGAATACTGGCGCCAACCTGCAGCGGGGTCAGACGCATCGTAGCCGCTCGCACCGGAGCACCGGCCATTGCAAGTACGGTATTGATTCCAACCGCCCGCAGCAGTGTGCTCTTGCCGGACATGTTCGATCCGCTCACCAGCAACGATCGTACCGGATCCCGTATGTCCACGTCGTTGCGCACGCACGCGACCCTGGGAAGCAGGGGATGGCCGAGATCGCGCGCTTCGATGGTCGCGATGCCCTCTGCTATTTCAGGAAACGGATCATCGGGGTGCTCATAGGAATACATGGCCAGCGAAGACAGGGCCTCGAGGCGGCCGATGACCGAAAGCCAGGGTCGAACCGCCGCACCGTGCCGCGAACGCCAGGTTTCCGCCGCGAGCGCCGCATGCACGGTGTACAGCAGGGGTATCTGTAGGAACGATCGCACCAGCATGTTATCGCGATGGCCTGCGAAGTCCGTGATCGTTCTGAGGCGCGAGATGATGCGCGAGGCGCGCTGCGCGAGCGCGCCGAGCCGGCGCTGCTGCGCCTGCAGGGCCGATGCCCCGAAGGGCTCGCGCTCGATCCGGATCAGCAGCGCCGCCAGCAGCCGCAGATGTTCGAAGGCGTTCTCAGCCGTCTCGACAACGGCGTCGATGCGCTTGTTGAGCACATTGAGCACGACGATTTCGGCGAGCAGCACGATGAGAAAGGGCCATCGGACTCCCAGGGTTGCCCAAGCGATCGCTGTCGCGACAGCCACAGCCGGTAATAAGAATGCGGCCGCCCGAATCCACCTTCCCTGCAGCTGATTGGCGGATTCCGCCCAGGCGACGAGCGCTTCGTGATGTACCCCGACGCCGCTCTCGCCCGCGGCATCAAGGTCCTCGCGCAGGTCCAGCCGGGCACGCAGGTCGGCGAGGCACGACTGACGCTCACGAATCTCTTCTGCGGCTGCGGGCTCAAGCAGCCACCGCGCCAGGGTCTGTTCACCCATTCTCGTTCTTGCGGACGACAGCAGCTCGAAGAGACTGCCGCGGCCGAACAGGTCCAGATCCGCGGCATAGACATGATGTGCATCCAGGAAGCGCTCCCCCGCCTGACCGCCACCGATCCAGCGATCGTTGATGCGGTCGAGTCCCCGGCGGTAGAAGGCCGCCGCGCGCGCTGCACGAGCGCGTGCGCGCCGTATTGATGCATGCCAGCCGACGAGCCAGACGAACGCCACGAACGGGGGTATCGCCCACCAGAGGGCAGGCACGTTCACGGCAACCCGTGCCGCTACGATTGCCACGATCATCAGGCCTAGCAGCAGACGGGCGCCGGCAACCCGCTCATCGCGCCGGGCAAGCTCCTTGGCGCGTGTGTCGTGGATGGCAAGGCGCGCCACGTACTCGTCTGCAGGAGTCACGATCCTGCCCGATGCTGGGAAAACGAGTCCTGGAATGCCATCGATTTGAGCAATTCGGCGTTTTGCGGATCAGCATGCTACCGCAAGCCCACTCAGACCGCGTCGTTGACGCCCGATCCGCAAGTCGCGGCAGGGCGTCTGGCGGGCCAGCCCAGGCTATCGGTACTGAGTGCCGCCACTGCCGTTGGCTTCGGCTCCACGGAAGCTTTTGCCGAGTTGCCGACCCTGCATCAGGGCGGTTGCATGCAGCATCAGGAAAAACGGCACGAGGAATGCCGGGATAAGCAGCAACGGCAGTGTCGCCATCGGAGCGGTACTGATCTCTCCCGGTTCCCCAGTCGCGAATGAGGCGCTCACAGTGCCGATACCAATGGCGATGAGGAGGTCCAGGATGCCGAGGACATTCCAACGGACGAATGTGCGACTCATGGCGAAGCGAGGCTGACGCACCAGGGCAAGAACCATCCACGGAGCTGCAAACCCAACGGCCATGTCTCCGAGGCCGGCGGGCAGCGCAAACACCGCCGGGAGCACCTTGTGCGCATAGAGAGACAGGAAGCCCAGGCCAGCCCAGCGCCAGGCCTGCATGCCCGCAACGAGCCGAATATCAAGCGAGTAGACGAACTCGCGGAAAGCCGGCGAGCGCTTCAGCCACACGAAAAAAAGCAAAAGCGGCGCGGTGACACCAATCGCAAGCGATATCGGGGGCGTCCGCGGCCGGCCGACGAACGCGCCGGCGGCGCCGAGGGTCACCACGAGAAGGAGCCAGGCGATCAGCACGATTGCGACGGCGAGCCGAACGTTGAACTGCTTGTCGGACCGAGCCGTCGCCGGCTGCGGAATAACTACTGCGGTCATATCGCGCTCCTGTGTAGTCACTTGCATTTTGCAAGTGTAGGGTCAACGTAGCACAATGACTTGCAGTCTGCAAGTAACTCAGCCTCGCGGCAAAGACCCGGATACATGAATACCGCAAAGCCCTTCGCGCGCTCGCTCTGCGCCGTCGCCAACTCACTCGACATCGTCGGTGACAAGTGGTCGCTGCTCGTGGTGCGCGACTTGCTTCACGGCAAGCGCACCTACGGTGAACTCGCGCTATCACCGGAGCGCATTCCAACCAATATTCTCGCGGATCGACTGGAACGTCTGGCAGGCGCCGGTATCATCACCCGCACTCCCTATCAGCAGCGCCCGGTGCGATATAACTACACGCTTACCCCGAAGGGGAGGGCTCTGGGCGATGTTCTGCTTGCGTTCGTGCGCTGGGGCAAACAGCACATTCCCGGGACGGTCGCTTTGAATCAGGGCCCCAAAAAACGCGAGCCATGAGGCCTGAAGGCATGCCGCAATGCACCAGCCAGACTCGATAGCGGCCAAGCGAGTATCCTGCTCTCGCCTTTTCCTTAAGATGACGGAGCACGTTTTATGATCTCGCGCATCACCAGTACGACCAGCTTCCGGATACTCATGCTCCTCACCTGCGCGGCGCCAGCGGCAGCATTGGCACAGGTCTCGGGTCCGTTGACCATCAAGGAGCAGGGCAGTTTCTTCGTAGGTGGCGAGCAGCGCAGCATCAGCGAACCGGCCGCCGGCGTGGTGCCTGCGCAATCCGGGGAAATCACCGTCAACCAGATGTACGTGCAGTACCAGATTCCGCTCAAAGGCGCGCGACACGTGCCGGTTGTTTTTGTCCACGGCTGCTGTTTGAGCAGCAAGACCTGGGAGACGACGCCCGACGGACGCATGGGTTGGAGCGAGTACTTCGTACGTAAGGATCGCTCGGTTTATCTGGCAGACCAGGTGTCCCGCGCCCGCTCGGGATTCGATCCGAGCAGCTTCAATGCGGTTCACGAGGGCACGCTGGCGAATTCCAAGATGCCCGGGATTCTGGACGCAACGCATGAGTTCGCCTGGACCGTGTTCCGTTTCGGGCCGAAGTTCGGCGAGGGATTCAAGGATGAGCAGTTTCCGCTCGAGGCCGTCGAGGAACTCTACAAGCAGATGATTCCGGATCTGAACTCAACGCTTTCCCAGAATCCCAATCCGACGCTGACGCAGATGGCGGCATTGGGCGTCAAGCTGCACGGCGCCGTCCTGGTCGGGCATTCGGAGTCCGGCTTCTTTCCTGAACAGGCGGCACTGCTCGATCCGACGGGAGTCAAAGGCCTTGTTACGATCGAAATGCAATGCGATACGCACCTGACGGCCGCGCAGCTGGCATCGCTGGCGAAGATCCCGACTCTGGTGATGTTCGGCGATCATCTCGCCGACGTGAAGGCTCCGTTCAGCTGGATGGATGCACTGACGAGCTGCAACACATTCGTCGATCAGCTCAAAAAGGCCGGCGGCGACGCCGAAATGATGTATCTGCCGGCCATGGGCATCAAGGGCAACAGCCACATGCTGATGCAGGACAAGAACAGCAATCAGCTTGCCGATCTCGTGATTGGCTGGATCGACGGTCACGTCGAGAGCAGCAAGGCGCGCGCGCCGTAGGGCATTTCGATAAGGGGGGATGGGCCATGAAGAACATCTGGGTCGCCACTAATGCCCAACCTGGACCGCCTCAAGGTGCTCGACACCTACTACGCCTGGCGCCGTAGCGGTGCGAATTTTTGAGCCATCAGGCCGCCGGCGGCGCCGGCGAGCAGTTTGAGATAATTAGCCACGATGTAAGCTGTGGGAAGACTGACTTTCCAGGTCAGAGCGCCATAGATGAGAGCTGCGACGGCTCCGAGTAGCAGCCCATTCAGTAGGAATGCACTGCCGGCGCGGCGGCCCACCCACCAGCCACCCAGAAATGCTCCGCTGACGCACAGCGGAATGACGAGAGCCAGCAGCAGGGCTCGCCCGTGCGCCGACATATTCAAAGGTATCGCGATCGCGAGCAGCACGACCTCGACCACCACCGCCCCGAGCAGGATTCGCCACCAACGGATTTCTGATAGCACGGCTCGTTCCTCATGCGCGGGCATCCGCGGCCTCAATAGGATCCTGACCACCCCAGCTCCCGCTGGTACGCAACGCCCGGAAACGCGTGAATGACGTGCGGTCGGTCGTGTTCTCAGCCTTGTTTCGGTCAACCTGTGAGCGATGCAACCCGGGGCGGTACGCGAAACCGGACATCGACGCATCACTGCGCCAGACCGTCAGCGTGGCGCCGTCGTCACCGCGGGTGTGTGGCGTGAATCTTTGGACGGCCACGCTTCCGGCCGCAGCGGCCACCTGTGGGCGATCTCGATCGACATTGCGACGAAAGTCGATCACCCGCGCCATGTCGAGCTCGGGACCCATGTTGAAACCCGCCGTGGTCATGACCACCAGGGGTCCGCTGGGATCATCACCACCCACTTCGAACAGCAGCCCGGGGTCATCCGGATGCAGGTAATTGCATTCGCCGCGATGCGCGAACGGCTGCAGCATCGCGTGCCAGGACTCCGCCGACCGGGTCACGTAAGGCATGAAACGAAGCGTGTTATCGATGGCCGCATCGGCTTCCTGCCGTGCCTGGTAGATCGCGACCCCGCACCACACATCGCTGGGCAGCCGGTTGCCGTCCGGTCCGGTCGGGCCGTCGGGACCGACCTTCCAGCTGATCGAGCCGGATGGACTAGCGGTGAGATCCAGCATTTCCGGCCTGGTAATACCGGCGAACCGGATCCAGTGGATGGTGGCCCATTTTCCCCAGCGAGCTCATGTCCTGGCCTTGAATGAACTTTGCAGGTGTTGAGCCATCGACTCCGGCAGCGCGACCCATTCGTGTTTGGCGCCGACCGCGAGACCGAGCACATCCGGATATGCATCCAGTTCCCAGTAAAGCGTCGTTCCGCACGCGCCACAGAAATTAAAGCGCAGAGTCCTGCCCGAGTCAGCCGAGCGCTGATATTTCGTCGCCGCACCCGTCACGCACACTTGATTCCGCGGGAAGTAAGCGCCGACTCCGAATACCGATCCGGTCCGGCGCTGACACTCCAGGCAGTTGCACATGATCACTCTTACCGGCTCACCCGCGCACTCGGCCACGAGCGTCCCGCAGCTGCATTTTGCTACTCTGACCATCGAAACCTCTCCGGGCGAGCCGGGTGTCTGCTGCGATGGTACAACGGGTCCTGAGCGGGCGGCTTGCGCCGATCGAATCGCGGTGCAGCGTGCGCTGCTGCACCGCGATGATCAGTGTTTGATGATGGCGTCGACCATCGAGACCAGGTCAGCCGTGGCGCGCAGATCGCCTGACATGATGACGACACGCAGGCTGTCCCGCTCTTCGTCATAGGCCGCCGACACATTCAGCAGCGCACCGCTCGCACGCGGCGCCTTGGCGGCGCCGATCAGCGCACCCGTCAGGCGGTCGGCGCGATCGCGGCTGATCGCTTCGATCTGGATCACGCAGGTGGCATCCGTGCGGCCATACACCCCGACCACTCGGCCATCAGCCGCAGGGTCCGTCCCGCCCGTGAACGCTTCGAGAGCGGAGCGGGCAATGCGGTACTGCTTGCCAATACGCGTTGCCTTGAGCTTGCCGGCCGCGACGTAGTTGCGGATGGTCCGCACGTGCAGGTTCAGGGTCTGGGCGACCTGCTCAACGGTGAAAAGCTGTTCGGACATGACGCGCACTCCTTTTCTGGAGTGCATATTACTCTATTTTCCACTAAATTGCATACCGATACGGTATTTAAGGGAAAAGTGCTCAGATGGCGTGGGCATTCATCTGTGCGGCGATGTACTCCGCCTGCCGCAGCGCCAGGGCCACGATGGTCAACGTCGGGTTTGCCGAGCCGGGGGTGCTCATGGCGCTGCCGTCCGAAATGAAGAGATTCGCAATGTCGTGCGACTGACCGTGCGCGTTGGCCACGCCGTCTGCGGGATCCTTGCTCATCCGCGCCGTGCACATGTTGTGAGTTGCCGGTGTTTGCCGTGACGCGACCACGCGGATGGCACCGACCGCCTCGTACAGAGCCTTCGACTGGCGCTGCGCATGGGCGCGCATGGCGGCATTGTTCTCGTGATCGTCGTTATGGATATTGGCCACCGGTAATCCAAAGGCGTCCTTGACCTTGGGATTGAGGGTGATGCGGTTCGTGGCGCGCGGCATGTCCTCGCCATTGATGAAGATGCCCGCCATGTTGCGATAGTGTTCCAGGACGAACGCCAGGTCGCGTCCCCACATCGTGCTGGGAAGACCGGCCAGCGGCAGACTCGGCAGATCGAGCGCGGCGAGTTCGAGATGGTAGCCACCCGCAAAGCCACGGCTGGGATCATGTTTGGTCTCATCCTCAACGATGCCGGCGAGGGTCGTGCCGCGCCAGAAGTGAATCGGCTTGTCGAAGAGCCCCCACACGAAGCCGCCCGTGTGGCAGGAGTAGTTCCTCCCGACCTGGTCGCTGGAGTTCGCGAGGCCTTTGGGAAACCGCGCGGATTCCGATAGCAGCAGCAGGCGCGCTGTCTCCACGGAATTGCAGGCGACGCACACGATGCGTGCCTTCTGCCGCTGCTCCTGGCCTTGGGGGTCCCGGTACACCACGCCGGTCACGAGACCGTTCTCGCCGTGTTCGATGCGCGCGGCGCGGCACTGGATGCGCAGGTCCAGGTTTCCGGTCGCCTCGGCGCGCGGGATCTCCGTATACAACGTGCTCCACTTGGCGCCCGTCTTGCAGCCCTGGACGCAGAATCCTTGCTGGATGCACAACCCGCGTCCGTCGGCCGGCCGGGTGTTGATGGCCATGTAGTTGGTGTGCACCCGCTTGTAGCCGATCCGCCTCGCGCCGTTGTACATCACCTTGAAATGGTTCGAGGCGGGCAGGCCCGGATTGCCGTTGCGCCGCGTGACGACCATGCGCTTCTCGGCGATTCCGTAGTAATGCTCCAGTTCGGAGTACTCCACGGGCCAGTCGATCAGCGACGCCCCTTTGATCTCCCCGTACGTCGTGCGCGACTTGACCTCCCAGGGCCGTATGCGTGGCGTCGCGCCGGTCCAGTGCACCGTGGTGCCGCCGACCGTCTTGCAGGTCCAGGACGGCAGCGTGGGGTAGTCGATGCCCACGGTCGAAGTGCCGGAGAACGTGCGCGGCTCCAGCCACGTCAGCTGCGCAAAGGCATCGCCGGGCACCTGGGAGAAGCTCTCGAGCGACTGGCGCGCGCCTGCTTCCAGCAGCACGACCTTGATACCGCGGCGCGTCAGTTCATGCGCGAGCGTGCCGCCGCCGGCACCGGAGCCGATGATGACCACCGCGCTGGAATCGTCATGGGAAATCTGAGCCACGAAACCCCCTCAGGCGCCGGGCACCGGGCCGCTGTCCGCGGGCGGAACCTCGGGCAACCAGTGCAGGTCGTTGAATCCGCGCAGCAGGTAGCCGCCCTTGGAGAAGGCTTCGCCTTCATAGCCGAAATACGCGTAGGCCAGGGGCGTCGCGTAGAGCACTCCGAGGGTACTGGTCCGCAGTGTCCTGAAGAAATCCGATGATTCGAGCGCCTTTAGTTCCTGGACCCGAGTTGACTCGGGTGCCGTCGCAAACCCCGGTCCGAGCCTCTGGATACCTTCGTGCAGCATGGCGAGGACCTGCGGATTCTTGGCGGCATCAGCATCCACGGACTGGATGACCAGGGCGTAGGCCGCATCATCCAGTTTGTCGTGCGGAGCCAGGGTGCGGGCCACTGCCATGAGTGTCGCGCCGTCACTGCTCGAGAGGGCTTTGAGTTCCAGTGCCCAGGCGCGGCTGGGCGCGAGCAGGGCCAGCGGACTTCCGACCGCGAGCAGACCGGTCAGCACACCGGACGCGCTGAGAAATTCGCGGCGTGGAATCAGAGTCTTCGAAGTCACTTCCGCTCCTGATTCAATGAATTGTAGATCACCTTGCCGTCGACGACCGTGAGCACCGAACGCAATTTGCGGATCGCCGCGTCGGGCACTTTCTTCGCATCAAAGAAGTCGTCGCTCAGCACCACCAGGTCGCCCAATTTCCCCGGCTCGATCGAACCGAGCCGATCCTCCTCGTGGAAGAACCAGCCGTTGCTGGCGGTGTAGAGCCGTATCGCTTCCTTGCGCGTCACGGTCTGTCCCGCGTTGACCAGGTGACCGCCCGCATTGATCCCGGTGACCATGTAATAGATCATGTTCCACGGATTCAGGGTCGATATCTGGGCAGAGTCGGACCCGGCACCGGCATGGACGCCGCTGTCGAGGATCATGCGTACCGGTGGTCCCGCATTGCTATTGGTCGAGTCGGACAGATACGTGAAGGGGTGGATCGCAATTCCGGCCCCGATGGCCTTGAACCGGTTCACCGTCGGCTGGTCGATCTTCGGCACGTGCGCGACCGACCAGCGCAGGTTCGCAATCGGCGTCACGGCGTTGACTGCCTCGAAGGTCGCCGCGGTCAGCTGATCCTCCGCGAGGGACAGACTGTGCTGCTGGAAGGACCAGCCGTGCGCTGCGATGAACTGCAGGGCTCCGAGATAATTGGGCGGTGTGGACACCGGTCCGAAAAGCGGCCAGCTGGTCGCAAATTCCCCGATACCCGAGACGCGCATCATGTCATCGCCAAAGCGATTGAACGCGTTGAGCACGCGCTCCCGGGCCATCGGAAAGTCCTGCCCCTGATCCATGCTGAGGAAGTACACGCGCAACCGCGTCGTGAGTTTCCCTTCCCGATGCAGCGCGAGCAGGGGTTCGTACATGGCGAAGGGATCGCCGGAGGCGAGCCCGTCAAACACGAAGGAGTCCTGGATGTCCCGGGTTCCCGGTTCGACGAACTCCCCCATGTCGACGTTCGTCGTCACACCGAGGCTGGCCGAGTAGGCCATCGCATCGACCGCACCCTGTTTCTTGTCATCCTGGGTCTGCAGTGCGGCAAGTGCATGCATGGCCGCCAGTGACGGCGGTCCCGCCGCGATCAGGCCGGTATCAGCGACCTCGACGCCATGCGCCGCAAGATAGGTCTTGCCCTTCGAATTGGTGACGGCCGGTCCCGTAAACGCAACGAACAGCAGGGCCGGGTTGTCAGGCAGCGCCTGATCCAGTTCGGCGAGCGTCGGCACGCGCTTCTCGGCGAACTGCCCCGGCACCCAGCCGCCCATTGCGGTAATCCAGGCGCCACCGGACACGGTGGCGCTCCTGGCGCGCAGGGCCGCCTGGACATCCGCGACGCTGGCTGCAGACTCCAGGCGGGTATCGTGTCCCGGCCGCTCGCTGAGCAGCACAAAATGATTGTGGTTGTCGATCAGGCCGGGGACCACGGTGCGGCCGTGCACGTCGATGACCTTCAGGCACGGATCGGCTGATCCGGTCCCGGTCGTAAACCTGCCCCCCCGGATGGTCACCGAGGAGACCACCGAGTCATGCGCGTCCAGGGTATGGATCCGGCCGTTGATGATCCGGATATCGTGCGAGTCGCTGCAGTGCTCCGCAGCCACACCCTGGGCCATCGCGATGAGCGAAATGCCGGTGAAAATGAGTGCCGCGACCACCCGAGCAACTACCCACATACGAAGGTCCCCCCGACGTTGCACGAACGGTCAGTCTATCAGTAGTTCGCGGCCGCCCGAACCTCACTCGCGGGCTTGTCGAGGTCGGCCAGGAGTTCAGGCGCGACAATTGCCAGCGGGGTGGTGCCGTAGGACAGGAGCCGATCGTGAAAATCGTGCAGCGAACCGCGATCGCCCATCCTTTGCATGTAGTCGCCGAGCAGTTTCTCCAGTTGCACCCTGCCGGTCGTGTAATCGATCACATACCCCGGTCCGGTCGCATAGCCCGAGACGGCCTCTTCCGCAGCCTCTTTGGTGAATGCGGCCTGCTTGACGAAAAAGTCCACGGCCTGCTGGAAAGTCCACGCTCCGGTCGCCAGTTTCACATCGACGATTGCGCGGGCACCGCGCACCCGCTCCCAGCGCGCCGTGAACAGGCGCCCGTCAAGGTTCGACCCATACAGACCCAGCCGGACGAACATCTCCTCGCCGTAATAGGCCCACCCTTCTGCGAACTCGCCGCTGTCCTGCATCTTGCGGATGAAATCCGGATGACGCCTGGCAATGGATAGCTGCAGGAAATGCCCGGGCATCACCTCATGTGCCGCGGTGGATATGATCCGGTCGTGATCAAAGTCCTGATTCATGTCCAGGCGTGCGGCGGCGTCAGCCAGCGAAGTCGGCGGCGTGATGAAGTAGTAGCCGGTGGTCGAGCTGGAAAACCGCCGCGGCGAGCGCATCCAAGCCCCCGGGGAGACCGGCTGCAGAAAAGGCGGCGTCACCATCACGTCGATTGAACCGAGCCATGCGGGTATGGTCACGATCTGGTTATCGACCACGAATTTGCGCAGCTCCGCGATGCGCTGCTGGTAATAGCCGATCAGCGCGGCACCACCCGGCGCCATACCACCGCCGCTTCGCGCGCCAAAAGGTGTGGCATCCCGCTTCGCAAGAAGGCCAAGCCAGGCCTCCTCCGCCCAACCATGTGCAAGCTCGTCCTGACCCATGCGTTCAAGGTCATCGGCATTGAAAGGGATCAGCAGTTCCCGCTGCAGCAAGCGGTCGTAGGCCGCCCGGCCCATCGCATAATTCTCCGGCCAGGAGGCGACGTGCGTGTCGATGTATGACTTTGTCTGGGCAACCACCGCGAGGGTTGCGTCCCGTGCCTTGAGAAACCGTGAGTACGGCTCGCCCGTGGCTCCAAGCTGTGCTTTGGCCGCGACGGTCAACGCACCGTTGAAAAACTCGGGAACGCCAGCCAACTGCTTGCTGCCGACGATGCCAAAGAGATGTCCCGGGGATGTGGCCAGACGTTGCGCCGCGACGATGTAGCCCGGGGCTTTGCCAAGGCGGGCGATGATGTCGTTCCAGGCTTTGCCGACGTCCTCAGCCTTCGCACCTTCCTGGCCGACGACAGGCAGGTGCTGGAATTGCAGAAAGATCGCCTCGACGATGTTGTTGGCCGCCTGGCTGTAGTCTTTGCGATCCTGCTTATACAGCAGCAGGGCGTTCAGCTGACCCTCAAGTTGCGCCCCCAGCAGCCTGGCATCATCGCGGTCGATGAGCGCGGTGCCCGGGGGGAAGCTTGCGGCAATTGCCTGGAGCTGTCGCTGCCATTGCTGCAAGCGCGAGACATACGCGGCGCGAAATGCCTCGCTGGGGGCTTCCAGCTCGGCGTCATGGCCGGTGATGCCCAATGCGGTCGCCTGTATGGGATACAGTTGCGCCGAGGTGAAGGTGATGTCCTGGGCGAGCTTTTCCAGGTCATCATGCACGGCAGCCTGGGCATGACTCGACATGACCAGCGCTGCCAGTGTTGCTGCACAAACAATCCGTAGGTAGTTCACTTTGCCGCTCCCAGGTTTTCGATCGCCAGCGCAGGTAAATCATCGGCCGGCACAAATCCAAACACCTGCCCATAGAATGAGAGTTCGGCCTGCAGGGCGCTGATCATGGTTGCCGGCTTGCGAAAGCCATGGCTCTCGCCGGGGTAGAGCAGGTAGGCCACCGGCGCGCCGCGCGCCCGCAGTGCCTCGACGATGCGCTCGGACTGGTCCGGCGGAACAACCGGATCATCGGCGCCCTGGAATACGATCAGGGGTGCCTTGAAGCCATCCAGGTGGTGCAGCGGCGAGCGGCTATCATAGATCGCCTGGGCCTGCGGCAGGGGCCCCATCAACGAGTCCAGATACCGGCTCTCGAACTTGTGCGTATCGCGGGCGATGGCCGTCATGTCCGAGATGCCGTAATAGTCGGCACCGGCGCAAAACACATCGCTGGTGCTCAATGCCACGAGCACCGTGTACCCGCCGGCGCTGCCGCCGCGGATTGCGGTGCGTTTCGGATCGACGCGCCCCGTGCGAACGAGATACTGGACGGCTGCGATGACATCCTCCGCATCGACGATGCCCCAATTACCCGCAAGCTCCTGGCGATAGGCGCGCCCGAAGCCGGAGCTGCCACCGTAGTTGACGTCGACCACGGCAAAACCACGACTGGTCCAGAATTGCACTGCGGAGGAATAACCCGGTGAGGCCTGTACGGTCGGGCCGCCGTGGACCAGTGTCAGCAAGGGCGGCAGTTGCCCTGCGGGCGCGTGAAACCTCGGATTGACTGGAGCGTAGTAGAACGCATGTGCGACACGCCCCTTGGCGCTCGGAAAATCAATCGGCGCGGCAACCGAGACCGCATCGGGTTCCAGCAACGCGCGGCCCGCCTGCCGCAGAACCTGCGTCTGCCCGCTATCGACGTTGATGCGCACGATCGCATCCGGCTCGCGCGGTGAGCCCGCCACGGCCACCACGTGCCGCTCGTCGATGCGGGTCAGCAGCGCATATTCGACGTACGGCAGCTCCAGTATCCGGCCGACGCCGCTGCGCAGATCGATGACGGCCAGCTTATCGATGCCCCCTTCGCACAAGCGGGTGACTGCCCGGCCATCGCCCAGCAGCGTATAGCTCGCCTGTCCCAGCATCCACAGCGAGTGCGCGAAGTCGGCGGCCCGAGGCCAGAGCACCTGCGCGGCCGTGCCATGCCAGGCGTACAGGTTCCAGAAACCGCTGCGGTCGGAAATGAAATACAGCGAGCCGTCGACATCCCATTCCGGCTCCAGCGCCGACTCGCCGTCACCGCCGGCGATGCTCCGCACCGGTCCGAGACCGTGCTCACCCAGGTCAGCCAGCCTGATCTCACTCGCATCCCACGGCATGTGCGGATGATTCCAGGTGACGAAGGCCAGCTGCTTTCCATCCGGGCTGATGCGTGGGTGCGCAACGAAATCGCTGTCACCATAAAGTACCTCGCCGGCGCCGCCGGTCGGCAGCGGAATGCTCACTACCGCGTTGCGCACTTCTCCCGGATTGCTATGGTCTTCGCGAACGCAGATGAGGGCGATCGCCGATCCGTCGCTTGCAATCCGCGGCGTAAAATCCGCATAGCGGAATCCGCCGGGCGTCAGCGGTTCGCGCTTTGCGTCCGGGGCAACCCGGTACAGCCGCTGATCGGCCAGCTCCACGTAGTGGACGGTATCGCCAACGACGATGTAGGGGGCACCGCCGTATTCATGCACGCGTGTGCGCACGTTTGCGCCATCGGGAACCACTCTCGTGGCCGCGGCCGAGTCTGACATCCGGAAAAGACCGATCGCGCCGCCGTCAGCGGGTACGTTTTCAGTCCAATAGAGGTGACCGTCGAAGTTGCGGAGGTTGACGAAAGCAATCTGGGCGCCCGCCAGGGCCTCGGCTGTGATCGGTGAGACCCAGGAGCCGTAGGACTTTGGAATCGGCGACACAGTCGCTCCTGAAGTGAGCCATCAGGACCCAAGGATAGGGCAAAACTAAGGGGCCTGCTGCGGCCCCTCAGCCAGCGCGATGCGTGGCGACCAGGTGCCGTCGGCCATGCAGCGACGGACATGCGCGGCGATGTCACGCATCGGCGCAAACCAGACCCCGCCCCGCTCGAGCATCCGACCGATCATCGCGTGCGTGTGCCGCCAGCGAGCCAACCGACCGGAGAGGAAGGGGTGCCACACCGGCACCCACAGGCCGCCGCTTTCCCACATGGCCTCAAACTCATCCCACCACGTCTCCCACGCCCGCTGCGGTGATTGAATGGGCATCTGGAAATTCAGATCCAGGCTGTGCATGAAGGGTGGCCAGTCATCCAGCGCCCAATGGGAAGGCAGCTCCAGCAAAGTTCCGCGGGCGGCCTGCAGCAGATACGGCACGTCATCCCCCATCAGGGAGGCATCGTAGGTGACGCCTGCCTCGATCAGCAGATCTGCCGAGCGATGCGAGAAATTATAGAGTGGCGCGCGCCACCCGGCCGGCGCCTCACCGCTCACTGCCTTAAGCGCGCTCAAGCTGCGCTCCAGCCACTGGCGCTCCTCATCTTCGGACATCTCGTTGGGGTGTTCGTGCAGGTAGCCGTGCGCCGAGACCTCGTGCCCCTCACGGATCATGGCATCGACGGCATATGGATAGCGCTCCGCGCACCACGCCGGAACGAAGAACGTCTGGCGTATCCCAAAGTGCCGGTAACTCTCGAGGATTCTCGGGACTGCCACGTCGGGTCCGTAACGCAGCATCGACGCGGTGGACACCATGCCGCGTGCGCGTTGCGGATGAGCGAGCAGCAGGATGCTTTCGGCATCCATGTCGAAAGTGAACGCAACCGCGCAGCGCGCCCCGCCGGGCCACGGTACCGGGTTACTGATCATCGGGCTGTTTTGCCTCCATCCACCGACCAGGCCGCACCGGTCACGAACGCCGCCTCCGGACTCGCCAACAGCGCAACGACGGCCGCAATGTCCTCCGCTTTCCCCAATCGCCCGAGCGGCACGGAGGCCACCTCTTCCTCGCGCGCGCGCTGGGGAGAGGGGAGGCTTGCGAATTCTGCCCGCAGCATCAGGGTATCAATCGGACCCGGGCAGACCGCGTTCACGCGAATACCAACGTTCGCCAGCTCAACCGCGAGCGCCCGGCTCCAGGCGAGGACTGCGCCCTTCGTGCCGCAATACGCGGAGTATCCCGGCTGTCCGACCAGGGCAAGCTCGGAGGCGACGTTGACGATTGCCGCATGGGAGCTGGCCTTCAGCAATGGGAGCAACGCACGCGTCAGGCGGAATGCCGCGATGAAATTGACCTCAAGCAGATCATCCAGCAGTCGGTCCGGCGTTTCGACGAATGATCGGAGGCGACTCAGGCCGGCACTGTTCACCAGCACATCACAGCGCCCCGGCAGTGCGCCAATGAGCTTTGCCAGTGCGAGATCGGTGGCAGTTCGATCCGCGAGATCGACCTCGTGGGCAAAGTATCCCTCACCCGGCGCTGTCGGCGCCCGGTCGAGGCCGTGGACTACCAGGCCGCGCTTCAGGAACTCGCGAACGATGGCCGAGCCGATGCCACCGGCCGCGCCGGTGACGACGGCATACCGCTGGCCTTCGGGTCCGGTGCTCATATCACCGTCAGAAAAGAGACCCCATGCGCACCGACGAACGCATCCGCGCGCCGCCCATCCGGTCCGGGTACTCCATAGTCGTCTGACACCACGCGTCGCACGCGGTTGCGGTGCCAGGTGCGCAGCAGCTCCCGCAGTGGCATGACCGCCGCTGCGTGTTCACCGTAGAGGGATCGGTGGTACGTCGGAAGCTTGTACCAGGGCACCGAGGCGCGCTCGTGGTGGGCGTTGTGATAGCCGAAGTTCAGCGTGAGCAGGTTGAGCCAGGGATGGGTCGTCGACAGGAGATTAGAATAGGTGTTCGCCTGTTCGTAGGCGCGATCCCGCGAACCGCGGGCAATGGGCTCGTCGGGTGCGACGAAGTGCTGTTCGAAGGTATGGTGGAACGCGTCGAAGAAATTCAGTACATGCAACAGCAGGCCGGAGGCCACGAAATACAGCACCAGGGCCTTCAGCGACCAGGTGCCAAGGATGGCGAGGAGCGCGACCCGCAGGGCGAGCATGGCCATGGAGCGTGCCAGGAAAGGCCGGTGCGCGCGGGAGAACACCGGCCGCCACACCACCTGCAGGTGCATCAGGGCTTCGGTGGCCGGTATGTAGCACCATTCCAGAACCTGCAGACTTCGCCGCAGCATCGGTCGTCGATGCATCAGGCCCTTGAAATCAAAGCAGGTCAGGTCGACCCGATCCATGTGGTGGCGAATATGCATGTGGCGGATGCGTTCGAAGGATCCGTAGGCGGAACCAGCGATAAAGCTCATTGCCTCCCCGGCCCAGCTGTTGGCCCAGCGCACCGCAAACAGCGTCTGATGGGCGGCTTCGTGGATCAGATACGCGGCGAGCACCATGGTATGCACGCAAAGCAGCACGCCTAAGATGTTCCAGGCAATGGAGTCGGCCGCCATGCACGGGAAGCTGACCGTCCAGCCGGCCAGCACCCAGAGCAGGACGGCGCTGTTGGCGAGCGCGGCCTCGCGATCGCGAAACAGACTGCGTGAAAGTAAGGAGGCGACGGTATTCACGGGAAGGAACCTAGCACGCGGGCCCAAAAAATGTATAAATTTACACATAAATTTAGGCGTATATTTATTGAACCAAACGCGGGGGCCGATGAAGAGAAAACGAGCTGAGCGGGCAGATCCGCGCGCGGCGCGGCGACGCTTCCTGCTGGCGCTGCGTGAGCTGGACGAGGCCTGGGTGGAGACGTTTCACAAGTCCGGGTTCGGCGATGTCTACTTCTCCAGGCTGTTCACTGAGCTGTGGCTGCGGGATTCCATTGCCGTCTCAAAGACCGACGCCTGCGACCTCGTCAAGGGCGTCAGCCGGCAGACCGCCATGAAGTATGTAAACAAGGCCATCGCCGACGGCTTCCTGTCGGAAGTCGACAATCCGGCGGATGGTCGATCGCGCCTGTTGCGCATGACGCCCCTGTTGCAGGAACAGTTTGCCCGGGTCATCGATCGTGCCAACGCGGCGTTTCTCGCGGTGTTGAATCAGGAGTAGAGTCCTACGCCGATATCTCGCGGGGGCTCGAGTCACATGAAATTGCACTTACGCCCGGCGGTGGCCACGGATGCGGCTGTCCTTGGCGACATCTGTTTTCGCGCTTTCCACTCACTGGCAACCGCGCACGGATTCGCGCCGGATTTCCCCAATGCGGAGCTAGCCGCGGGAATGATGGAGCGGCTGGCAGTTCACAAAGGCTTCTTTGGCGTCGTGGCCGAAATCGACGGTAAAGTCGTCGGCAGCAATTTCCTCGATGTCCGCGGCCCGATCAGCGCCGTAGGCCCGATCACGGTCGACCCGGCAATCCAGAACGATGGCGTCGGGCGCGCGCTGATGGAGGCCGTCATGCAGCGCTCGCGCGAGCTTGACTGCGCCGGCATCCGCCTAATCCAGGCCGGATATCACAACCGCTCGCTGGCGCTTTATCTGAAGCTGGGTTTCGCGGCGCGCGAGCACCTCTCCTGTCTCAGGGGCGAGGTGATCGGCAAGCGCGTGCCGGGTCGCCCCGTGCGGCCGGCTACCGCGGCCGACATCGCAGCATGCGACGAGCTGTGCATGCGCGTACATGGGCATACGCGCAGCGGCGAGCTGGCCGACGCGGTGATCGCGGGGACTGCCCGGGTCGTCGAGTGCGGGGCGCGCATCACCGGTTATACGAGCGCGTTGGCATTTTTCGGCCATGCGGTGGGCGAATCCAATTATGACCTGCAGGCACTGTTCGGCGCCGCGGAAACCTTTCCGGCGCCCGGTGTGCTGGTGCCGACGCGCAACAGTGAGCTGGTGCGCTGGGGTCTTGCGGAAAAGCTGCGGATAACGCAGACGCTCACCCTGATGTCGATCGGGCTCTATAACGAGCCAAGCGGCGTGTGGCTGCCGTCCATCCTTTATTGACCCGCTGCTGGCGCGGTTAAAGACCTCTGGCACAAGCTCGGCGCGTGCCAGCAAATCTCACCTGTCATCCGTGGAGGGTTTAACACGTTCCTTAACATCAGGTGATAATTGCGGCGCTCATGCAGAACCACGCATTAAGACAGATTATCGTGGCGGTGCTTGCCGCCCTGGCGCTCGCCGCATGCGCGTCCGGGCCGCCCGGCGGCCCGCATCCCGCCACCCCTGATATGCCGTGGCTGCAGCGGCTGACCTTCGGGGTCAATTCCGGGGTCCTGGCGCAATACCGCAAGCTCGGGCGTGAAGGTTATCTGGAAGAGCAGCTGCAGTCCGCGGACGGCCGCCTTCCCGAGGCCGTGGCACAGGAAATCGCGCAGCTGCGGATCAGCCAGACCGACGGTCAGCAGCTGCTGCTGAAAGTCGTGGCTGAGCAAAAACGCATCAACCCGCTGCCAGACGGGCCTGACAAGCAGGCCGCCCGGCAGGCGCTCAATGATCAGGGCAATCAGCTCATCTACGAGGCGCGGCGCCGCGAACTGCTGCGCGCCATCTATTCGCCGGCGCAGCTCAAAGAACAGATGATGTGGTTTTGGCTGAACCATTTCAGCGTGTTCGAGCAGAAGGCCAATGTGCGGTACCTGGTCGCAGACTTCAGCGAGCGGGCGATCCGACCTCACGCCCTCGGCCACTTCCGCGACCTGGTGATGGCGACGCTCGAACATCCGGCCATGCTGCAGTACCTGGACAATGCCCAGAACGCGGCCGGACACATCAATGAGAACTACGCCCGCGAGCTCATGGAGCTGCATACCTTGGGCGTCGATGCCGGCTATTCACAACATGATGTCCAGGAGCTCGCACGGGTGCTGACTGGCGTCGGCGTCGCGGGGCCCGATCCGCCACACCTGCGACCGGAATTGCGCGGGTACTACCTGCGCGAAGGGGCGTTCGAGTTCAACCCGGCGCGGCACGACTTCGGTCCCAAGAAGCTGCTGGACCATGACCTCACGAAACGCGGTTTCGCGGAAGTCTCCGAGGCGGTCGACCTGCTGGTGCATCAGAAGGCCTGCGCGCGCTTCATATCGCGCAAGCTCGCGATCTACTTCGTCGGTGATGATCCGCCGGCCGCGCTCATCGAGCGCATGGCGCGGACCTTCCAGGACTCGGACGGCGACATCGCAGCCGTCCTGCACACGCTCTTTACCTCTCCGGAGCTCCCGGCGCAGGCCGGCCGCAAATTCAAGGATCCGATGCAGTATGTGGTTTCGGCGGTGCGCATGGCCTATGACACGCGGATCGTCGAGAACATGCACCCGGTGACCAACTGGCTAGGCGCACTCGGGGAACCCACGTTCGGGCACCAGACGCCGGATGGCTATTCGATGGAGGACACGGCCTGGTCGAGTTCCGGGCAGATGAGCCGCCGCTTCGAGATCGCCCGCACCATCGGCTCCGGCAGCGCGGGGCTCTTTGATCCGGAGAATGGCGGTCCCGCGACGGTCGTCGGTTTTCCGCTGCTCACCACGCCGGTCTACTACAGCGTCGTGGAGCCTTCGCTGTCGGCACAGACCCGCGCTGCGTTGCAGCGGGCTCGCTCGCAGCAGGAGTGGAACCTGTACCTGCTCGCATCCCCCGAATTCAACTCGCGATGACCCCCAGCTGGAGCGCACTCATGAACCGTAGACATTTCCTGCGCACCGGGCTCGCCGCGGCACCGGCCCTGACCGTCGCCGGGCGGCTGTTTGCCGCGCCTGCCGCCACTCCGCGATTCCTGTGCGTGTTTCTGCGCGGCGGCTACGATTGCGCAAACTTTCTGATTCCCTACTCCAGCAGTTTCTATTATGAGAGCCGTCCAAAGATCGCGATCGCCAAACCTGACCCGGCAATCAACGATGGCGCGCTGGCGCTGGATTCGGACTGGGCACTGGCGCCGGCGGTGCGTGATTCACTGGGACCGCTGTATCAGCGGGGGCAGGCGCTCTTCATTCCGTTTGCCGGTACCGAGGACCTGACCCGCAGCCACTTCGAGACCCAGGACAGCATCGAGCTGGGACAGCCCGTGCGGCCGCAGCGCGATTTCCGTTCCGGATTCCTGGCGCGACTTGCGACCACGCTCAATGGTTCGACGCCCATTGCGTTCACCGACAGTCTGCCGCTGTCCTTCGCGGGAGATCCGGGCATCGCAAACGTTGCCCTGCAGCGGGTCGGCAAGTCACCGTTCGATGACACGCAGACCACAGTGCTGCGCAGCATGTATACCGGCAACCGGCTCGAATCGGCTGTGACCGAGGGACTCGAGCTGCAGCAGGAAGTCGCGCAGGCCATGCAGGATGAGATGAAGGCCGCCAACCGCGGTGCGATCAGTACCAAGGGGTTCGAGCTGACGGCCGAACGCATGGCGCGTTTCATGCGCACCCAGTACCGCCTGGGGTTCGTGGATGTCGGGGGCTGGGACACCCATGTCAACGAGGGCGGCGCCACGGGGCAGCTCGCGTCCAACCTCACCAGCCTCGGCAAGGGGCTCGCCACCTTTGCGGACACAATGGGGGACGAGTGGAACAACACCGTCGTCTTCGTGCTCTCGGAGTTTGGCCGTACGTTCCGCGAAAACGGCAACGCGGGAACCGACCATGGGCATGGCAGCGTCTACTGGGTGCTGGGCGGGAAGATCAACGGTGGCCGCATTGCCGGTGAGCAGGTACGCGTGGCGCGCAGCACGCTGTTCCAGGATCGGGACTATCCCGTGATCAACAATTACCGCAATGTCCTCGCCGGCATGTTCGGGACCCTGTGGCGTCTGGCGCCGCAACAACTTGACACAGTGTTTCCGAGCGCACCGCCGGTCGATCTCAAACTGGTCTGAGTGTCTGGCATAGTGGCGGCATGGATGTCGAGCTCGCCGCGCCAACAACCACCTCTGCACCGAAATTCACCCGCTCGCTGAGCGGTTTCGGAGTCATCGTGCTGACCCTGTCGGTGCTGTCTCCCGGCGTGTCGATTTTCGTGTCCGGCGGCACCATCGTGCAGCAGGCCGGAACTGCCGCGATTGCAGCTTTCGTCCTCGGCAGCCTCATCTGTTACTGCCAGACCTCGATGGCCGCCGAACTGGGTGCGGCCTATCCCACTGCGGGATATGACTACGCGGCAGTCGGCCATGCGGTGGGGGACTGGGCCGGTGGTACCACGTACATTGCCAGTCTGCTCAGCCTGCCATTATTCCTCAATACTTCGGCGGTCGGGATCGCGATCTATCTGCGGCCTCTGTTCCCTTCCTTGAACGAGAACCTGATCACCTACGTCACCGTTGCCGCCAGCACCGCGTTGGCGATGCTCAACATCCGCTCCAGCGAGATGATCACAGGCCTGTTCCTGCTGATCGAAGTCGTGGCGCTGCTGCTGGTGGGAGGGCTGGGCGTCATGCACATACAGCCGGGCATTCATGAGCTGCTGGTTCATCCGATGGTCTCGAACAATGGCGCCTGGGTGGGTGTCGGTCTGGGCGCCCTGGCACTGGCCGGTACCAATGCCGCCTGGGCAATCTCCGGTTCCAGCCAGGCGTTGCTCTTCAGCGAAGACATGAAGCGCCCGCAGACCATCGGTCGCATCATCATGCTGAGTTTTCTGCTGACGGTGATTCTCGAAACGGCGCCCATCATCGGCACCATCGTCGGTTCGCATGACATCCGCAACGTCCTCGCGCAGGACGCGCCCTTTGAAGCCTTCATGGCCCAGTATCTGTCGGACTTCGGGATGAAACTTATCTCCCTGTCCATAGCGATTGCGATTTTCAACGCCGCGCTGGCCGGCTTCATTGGCATGGGCCGGAACGTCTTTGCCATGGGTCGAACGCAGCTTTTCAATCCGGGGCTCAATCGCGCGCTGACGCTCCTCATTCCAAAAACCGATGCTCCGTGGTTTTCCCTGGTACTGATCGGCGTGACCACCGGGCTTGCGACCCTGCTCAGTATGCGATTCAAGGTGATGCTGCTGGCCGGAAACCTGACCGTCTTTACCGTGTTTTATGTGTGGGGGTGTTTCCGCGGTCGCAGCGGCGGTCGCACCGGGCAGCACACCTACCGGACACCGTTATATCCGCTGATACCCATACTCGGGGTCTTCATCGTCATCGGCGAAGTCATGGCCCAATGGCTCGACAGGGATGTCGGGCGACCGTCGCTGCTGGTCTGGCTGGGGATGTACGCGATGGGCTACCTCTACTACCGCTATGTACTGATGCGCCGTCCCCAGGGGTGGCGCATGGAAGGGCCGCAGGATATCGACGCCCAGGTGATGCCGGTCCGTGGCGATTGAGTCTTGGGCGGTAGCGTAGGGGTCAGTTCCGGGTTCCTTTGGTGCGTTCCCGGTGTCCGCGTGAGTCATTGCTGTGCAGGACTCACCATCCGACCCGGTCCGCCGGGCGCCAAATGGCCTGAAAACCGCCCAATCGACCCCTGGTACACGCATTGCATCGACTCAGGAACGACTTGCCATTTCAACTGTCCAACAGTCAGAAGTACCGACATGCGCAACGCCTTACTGACCCACGGGCAAGACTCCTATGTAGGCGTCCTGCCCGGCCGCTCGACGATCCCCACCAATCGTATCCAGTTGTACGATCCGGCGGTGACGGTCATGAACGATTTCAGCCGCCAGCATCCGGTGACTGTCGATGAGGATCGACCCATTGGTGCGGCGCTGACGGACATGGCGCGCCTGGGTGTGCGCTCCATGCTGGTGGTGAGCGAACTGAACGTCGTGGGCCTGATCACTTCCTACGACATCGAGGGCGAGCGCCCCATCCAGTACATCCAGCAGTTCCACGATGTGCGTCGCAATGATGTCCAGGTCGGTCAGGTCATGACCCGCTGGCACGATCTGGTGACGCTGAACTGGTCCGAGGTCAGGAGCGCGCGCGTCCTTGACGTGCTGCAGGCGCTTCGGGATGCGGATCTGATGCATCTGCTGGTGGTCGAGCGCGAAACCAATGGCACCACCTCGGTCCGCGGATTGTTCTCCCGTGCCCGTATCGAAAGACAGCTGAGCGTCGCTTCCGCAAAGACGGCCTGAGCGATCCGCCGGGCAGTATCATCCCCACCTGCGCTCAAGCAGGAGGGATGCTATGAAAACCTGGTCTTCCATTGCATTGCTGGCCGTTGCCGCGCTGGCGCTGTGCGGCCCGGCGGCAGCCATGGATCTTAAGCTCACGGGCAAGACTGCCCTGGTCACCGGCAGCACCGGTGGCATTGGTTATGGGATTGCGAAGACCCTGCTGGTCGAGGGCGCACAGGTCATCATCAACGGGCGCACCCAGGAGTCCGTGGACAAGGCGACCGCTGCGCTCAGGCAGGCGACCGGCAAGACGCCACTGGGCTTCGCCGGCGACATGAGCAAGGCGGGGGACATTGCGCGGCTCGGCAAGGCATATCCCAACGTTGACATCCTGGTCAACAATGTCGGGCGATTCATCCCGCGTGAATTTACCCAATCCACCGACGAGGACTGGTACCAGACATTCGATCTCAATGTGATGTCGGGCGTGCGCCTCTCGCGCCTCTATCTGCCCGGAATGAAGCAGCGCAACTGGGGACGTATCATCTTCATCTCCAGCGAGAGCGCCTTGCAGATCCCGGTGGAGAGCGTCCAGTACGGCATGAGCAAGGCGGCACAGATCGCAGTCGCGCGCGGAATCGCGGAGGGTTGCGTGAAGACCGGCGTCACGGTCAACAGCATCCTGCCGGGGCCTACACTCGATGAGGATGATCCACGCGCGGCGGGACGGTTCGGCGGTCGATCGCTGAGTGATGTCGAGGACCAGTTCTTCAAGAACCAGCGGCCCACTTCGCTGATCAAGCGTTTCGCGCACACCGACGAGGTGGCGTCCCTGGTCGCGTACGTCGCGAGTCCCCTGTCCTCGGCCACCACGGGAGCGGCGCTGCGGGTGGATGGCGGCGTGGTGAAGAGCGCCTTTTGATCCACCGCGGGTGGTGCGTCTCAAGCCAACCCCTGCTAGTCGGTCTTGCCGCGACACACCGCAGCGAGTTTATTGCCATCCGGGTCCCGCACATACGCCGCATAGAAATCGGCGTTGTAGTGCGCCCGAAAGCCGGGCGCGCCTTCGGAGCTGCCGCCATGGGCGAGCGCGGCCGCGTGGAAATCGTCGACTTCGCCGAGCGTGCGACCCCTGAAGGCCACCATCGTGCCGTTGCCGATGGTCGCGGGATCCTGATTGAACGGCAGACCGACCCAGACGGCGAGTTCGCGAACGCCATCGTCTTCATAGATGCCCCAGCCGGCCGAGATCCGGTCCCAGTCGGGGTCATGAGTCACGCAGCGCCGCATTCCGAGCGCGCCGAGCGCCGCATCGTAGAACCGGATGGCGCGCTCGAGGTCATTGGTGCCGAGATAGACGTAGCTGAGCATGGCTTCAGTGCTTCGTGTCCTTGTCCACCAGGTACGAGACCAGGTTGAAGAGGTCCTCCTGGTTCTGCAGCGACTCCATGTTGATCCGGTACTTGCCGTTGACGACCAGGCCGGGTGTCGCGGGGACCTGCATCGCCTGGATCTGGGCATCTGCGGCCTGCATCTTGGCGTCCACCGCGGGTGAGCGCGACGCGGTGAGGAAGGCATCAACTTTGACGCCCGTCAGGCGTTCATAACACTTCGCGACATCCTCGAGCGAGGGCAGGGGGCTCTTGATCCGATGGGTGTCGGAATCGATGGTCTGGAGTTCTCCGGTTTCCCAGACCGCATCGAAGATTGCCTGGTGCGTGCGCGACTCGATTCCCAGTGCCTGGGCGGTGAAAAATGCGCGCTGGAACACGACCCAGTCCTCCGCAGGCAGAAAAGAGGCAGGCAGATACACCAGCTGCACAGTCGCCGGCAGGTTCTGCTGCAAGGCTTCGATCACCGGCTGAAACCGATTGCAGGCGGGGCAGCCGAACGAGAACACCTCCATCAGTTCGACCTTGCCGGCAGCCACTGTGGTGCGCTGTGGCGGGTTGATGACATCAAAGTTCGTGCCTTCGGAGAAGATCTGCGCTGCCGGCGTCATCGGGGCCCACACCATGGCCAGCGTCACGAGCATTGCGGTACCGAAGCGTCTCATAAGTGCCGGCTTTCCTTATCGACCAGGTATCGGACCAGACCGATCAGATCGTCCTGGCTCTGCAGCGTATTCATGTTGATCCGGTACTTGCCGTTGACGACGATGCAGGGCGTGCCGGACACGTGCATCGCCAGTACCTGGGCGTCCGCCGCACGCATCCTGACATCCACGCCGAACGAGCGGGCCGTGGAGAGGAAGGCTTCGGGGCTCACGCCGGTGAGGCGGTGGTAGCACTTGGCGGCATCTTCAATGGAAGGTTCGGGGTTCTTGGGCCGGTGGGTCGTTGGATCCGCGACCGAGTTCCCCGCTCTTCCACACGGCATCGAACAGCGGGGCAAGAACTGCGAGCAGAGCTGCGACATAGCGTTTCATCATCGGCTCCTTGGGCATCACGAAAGGCAGGCATATTTAAGGGAATTTGGCCTGCAACCAGTCGAACAGGGCCGCATGCCACAGGCTCGGCGCCCCCAGTTGGCAGTGCTGCGAGCCACCGGAGGCGCGATCGAATTCGATTGCCGTCACGCTGTGCGCCTGGGTCAGACTCTTGCGAAACAGGTCCAGCTGGTCGGGCGGCACGAAATGATCGTCGGCGCCGGCCAGGATCAGGACATCGGCCCTGATCCGGCCGGCCACCGGCGCAAGGCGATAGGCTTTGAACGCTTCCAGCAGTTCGAAGGGGCCGCTGGCGCCCAGCACCCACTCGCCGTTTGCCTGGGCCCACTCAGAGCCGGGGTCTTTGCTCAGGCCGGCAAGGAAATTGAGCACCTTGTCATAGCCGTGATCGCGCAGCCAGAACGCAACGGCGGGAACGTGGCGGGCCGCGACGGCGTAGCCATCGTAGAACACGTCATAGGCGACGACCCCTTCGACCCGGGAATCAAAGGCCGCGGCGCGGGGTGCCAGGTAACCACCCATGCTTTCGCCGATTTCCACGATATGCGCAGGCTTGGGATGGGTGGCGAGAAACGCGTCCAGTACCGCGCCATTGGGTTTCTCCCAGTCTGGCTGGAAGATCAGATGCTGATCGCGCAGCACCGAGCCCTGCCCCGGGCCCTCGAAGGTCAGCACCGAGTAGCCGTGCTGCAGGGCGGTGGCCACCACCGAGGCATACAGCTCCTCCATGGTGCCGTCGTAGCCGGTCATCGCCACCAGCAGCGGCCGGTTTTCGGTAAGCGCCGGACCCGGGTAGTAGACCGCATTGAGATGGTGCTCGGCCCCGTATGGAACGGTGATGCGTTCGTGGCGGACGCCCAGGTCATCGAGGGCGCTGTAGAAGCAGTCGACGTTCAGCTTCCAGATGGCCGGCCGCCGCGCATCCGACGGTGCCAGGAAGAACTCCGCACTGCGGTAGTAGGTATGCGCGCGCAGCAGCGCATTGCCCCTGGAAATCCGGTCCTGCGTGCGCGCGGCCAGCGCCGTGGCGCGATCTCCAGCGGCCTTCCAGGCGGTGTACCAGCCATCCGCGTCGCCCACCCTGATACCGCGGATCGCCTGCGCCGCCTCGTTGTTGTCCCCGCCGGCGACTGCTATGTCGTCCAGGACGCGGATAGTCTCGAAGTTGTAGGTCTGGTCGGTGAAGTACTCGGGGCGGCCCACATCAGGAGTCCTGGGCCACAAATTCCAGGTGATGACGACCAGCACCAGAACGACGACCAGGTACTTCAGGATCTTGCGCATGGTGCGGGCTATTTGCGGGCACTCGCCTCGGCAGCGGTGGGCACGGGACGGATGTAGAGCGGCAGCGGCGCCATGGTTTCATAGGCGCCCTCGAGCTTCGCGCATTCCTCGGGCGTCAGCTGCGTCTCGAGCGCCTTGGCCGCATCATCCAGGTGGTGGAGCTTGGTAGCGCCCACGATGGGTGCGTTGACACCGCTTTGGGCGAGCAGCCACGCGACGGCGACCTGGGCCGGACCCACGCTGCGGGTGGCGGCGACCTCCGCGACCGCGTCGATCACCGCCTCATCCGCCTTGCGGTTGAAACGATTGCGCGCCATGGGCGAGTGCGAGCGCACGGTGTGCGTACGGCGGCTGCCCGCGAGCAGGCCCCCGCCGATGGGACTGTACGGAATCAGGCCGACCCCTTCCTCGCGGCACAGCGGCAGCATCTCCCGCTCCTCTTCGCGATACAGCAGGCTGTAGTTGTTCTGCATGCTGATGAAGCGCGCCAGGTGCAGCTGGTCGGCGCGGTAGAGCATTTTCGCCAGCTGGTACGCCGCCATGGTCGAGGCGCCGATGTAGCGCACCTTGCCGACCCGGATGAGGTCGGTCAGCGCCTCAAGCGTCTCCTCGATCGGCGTGTCGCGATCGAAGCGATGGATCTGGTAGAGATCGACATAGTCCATGCCCAGCCGCGTGAGGCTGTTGTCGATGGACTCGAAGATGTGCTTGCGCGAGAGCCCACGTTGATTCTGTCCGGGTCCCATAGGCTGGAACACCTTCGTCGCCACGACCGCGTCATCGCGTCTCACGCCGAAATTCTTGAGTGCCTTGCCGAGAATGTATTCACTCTCTCCGGCGGAATAGACATCGGCGGTATCGAAGAAATTGATGCCCAGGTCCAGCGCGCGCCGGATGATCGTGAAACTGGCCTCCTCTGCCAGCATCCAGTCAGCACCGCTGCCGAAACTCATGCACCCCAGGCAGATGCGCGAGACCCGCAGTCCCGATGAGCCAAGCCGGCTGTAGTCCATAAGTGTCCCCTCAATCAACGGTCACGATCACCTTGCCGCGTGCGTGGCCGGTCAGCTGGTAGCGGAATGCGTCAGCCACCTGGTCCAGGCTGTAGCGGCGATCGATTACCGCCTTGACCTTTCCAGCCTGCATCATAGCAGCGAGCGCCACGAGATCAGCTTGGGTAAGGCTCGCGAAGAACGGACTCATGGTCTGCTTTACAAACTTTGACTCAATCACCGTCGCGCCAAAAGCCTTGAGGGGACCCAGCCAGGCGCCCTTATCCGTATCTCCTCCCTGGATGTAGATGCCCGTCGGCGCCAGGACACGGCGGTATGCACTCAGGGAGTGATTGCCGGACAGATCGAAGATCACGTCGTACTGGTCGGTGCCCTGGGTGAAGTCCTCGCGCGTGTAATCAATGACGTGGTCCGCGCCGAGCGACCGGACCAGCTGCAGGCTCCCGGGATTGGTCACCGCGGTCACCGTTCCCCCCAGGGCCTTGGCGATCTGCACCGCAAAAGTTCCCACACCGCCGCCAGCGCCATTGATCAGGACCTTCTTGCCGGCCTGGACGTGCCCCAGGTCACGCAGCGCCTGCAGCGCGGTAATGCCTGCCACCGGCGCGGCCGCCGCTTGCTCGAAGCTCACATTGGCTGGCTTCAATGCCACCGGGTCGGAGTCCGGGATGCGCAGGTACTCGGCCATGCCGCCGTCGCCCGCGCCATACACTTCGTCCCCGACTTTGAATCTGGTGACGAGCTTGCCCACCGCGACCACGGTGCCGGCGAAGTCGGTGCCCAGGAACACGTCATTCGGCTTACCCCAGCCGGCGGTGGGCCGCATGACGTACGGCTCTCCGAGCAGGTAGTGCCAGTCGAGCGGGTTCACTGATGAGGCGTGCACCTTGACCAGTACCCCGTGGTCAGCCGGAACCGGCCGTTCAACGGATTCGACCCGGACCACTTCCGGGCCGCCATAGCAACGGTTGACCGCAGCCTTCATGGGCTCTTTGAGTGCCAGGGTCGGCGGCGGCCCACAGGGTGAGGTGTGGCTCAACGCAATCGCCACACCCGCGACGCCAATGACAACGACTCCCAGGATCGATAGGAGGATCTTCTTGAGCAGGGACATTTTTGGACACTCCGTTGCGACGACGCAATGCGTGGTTGTTTCCGGCAGACTCTGCTTGATGGGAAGCCACTGTCAAGCGAGAGTCTTTTCGTGAGCAAGCCTGCGCCGGACATCCAAACTTCGATACCCCTGGTTCGCGATCTGATCCACGCGCAGCAGCCATCTTTCGCGCACCTGCCGCTGACCGAAGGCGACTGCGGCTGGGACAACGATATCTACCGGCTGGGAGACGACCTGGCGGTACGACTGCCGCGCCGGGCGTCCGCGGTGACCCTGCTGGAAAATGAGCAGCGCTGGCTGCCGCTGCTGCAACCGCGGCTGCCGGTACGCGTTCCGGCCCCGGTCGCCGTGGGCAAACCTCAGGGAGCTTTCCCCTGGAAATGGAGCATCACGCCGTGGTTCGAAGGGCAGACGCTGGATCAATCACCGCTCGATCCGGACCAGGTCGAGGTGCTGGCGTCCTTCCTGCAAGCGCTCCACGCGCCCGCGCCGCCGGATGCCCCATTCAATCCCTGGCGCAGTGTGCCGCTGACGCAGCGCCGGGTGCTCTTTGATGACTGCGCAGCGGCATTGGCCGATGGCGAATTTGCGGTGGACGCAGCGGGATACATGGCGATCTGCATCCGCGCAACGTGCTGGCCCGGCACGGTCGCCTCTGTGCCGTGATCGATTGGGGGGATATGGGCCAGGCGGATCCGGCCGTGGATCTGGCGGCCACCTGGATGGGCCCGTGAGGCGGCTCCGGCTTTGCGCCGGAGCTCGCCCCGCCGATTAGGACCCGGTTTAAGGCTGCTTGTCCGCCGTGAACCGGGTGGTGCGGTTGGTGCGGAGGCTGTGATCCACGATGTGCAGCGTTTTGCCATCGGCCGAAACGGTCATGCGCTCGACGTCCACCAGCTTGCCCTTGTCGTAGTCCGACTCCTCGACGGAGGAGGGTCCGAGCTTCTTCAGCACCACCATGGTGCCGGTGGGATCCCCGGTAATCGGATATTTCTTGCCGTCGAACTTGGCATCGTAGCTTTGCCCGTTCTGGCTGAACGTGAAGCCATCATCGGTCATGCCCAATGATTGCGTGAGCGCCGCGTCCGATGCGCTCAAGACCTTGCTCTGGACCCACGATCCCGAGAGTGCGCTCTCGCCTGCCGCCGGCGGGGCCACCTGGGTGAAGGTGGACTTGAACATCAACGGCTGACTGCCGTAGAAGCTGCTGCTCTCATCGGTGATGGTCTTGCCGTCGGCGGAGATCGTGTCCTTCGAGGACCACATCGTCTTGCCTTTAAGCTTGCCGACGGTGGTCACGGAGGTCGCCGTCACGGTGGCGGCGACGGTGTCGTAGTCGTGCCCTGTGATCTTCTGATCGGTGCCGTCCGCCTTGATGGTGTACGCCGGCCCGCAGCTGGAGCAGGTGTAGCTGGTTGCGGTGATGACATAGACATCAGGTTTCTTGGACAGCTGGATGTGACTCAGGCTCACCTTCCAGTTGCCATCGAAGGGACTGGCGGCGAAGGCCGCGCAGGGCGCCAGCGCAATGGCGGCGTACAGCAACGTTGACCGTTTCAGCATGTTCGAACTCCCCGACCAGGTTTTTAGAGGCCTATCAGGGTACTCCCGCCAAGGCCGCGCCTCACGTTGCGTTGCACAAGTCACGGTCGCAACTGCGCGTCGAAGAACGCCTTCACGGCACCCAGGCACACCGGCGGTACGAGGCCCGCGTGATAGTCCTCCAGCACGGCCAATGCACCACCATCGGTGGCGCCGCCGACCACCGCCGCAAGCGCGACCGCCGCCTTGAGTGCGGCAAAGGCGGTCTGGTACGCCGCGTACGTCCCCGTCGGAGTCGTATCCACGTTCAGAAGAGTGACCGGGGTCGTGGGCGGATTGGTGGTCCAGTACTGCTGCATCAGTTGTGCATTGAAGAAGAACACATCCGGGTCACTGTCGCCGCCGCACAGCAAGATCGGTGAAGTGGGCACCCAGTCACGAAGGTCATTGGCCTTGAGCGCCTGGCGCAGGGTATTGGCGGGAGTGGCCGCCGGCACATTCGTGGTCAGGGTCGGGAAGCCACCGTCGGGCGCGGCGGCGGCATCCTGCAGATAGGACTGGCGGTAGGTATTCAGCACCAGTGGCGGATCGCCGAATCCGAGCGCAAAGGCGGGCGCGAGGTTGGCGGGCGTGGTCGCAGGCGTAATGCTCGGGTATTCCGGAGCGGGCGGCGTGGCGCTGAACAGCGCGAACTGCGGCAGCAGTCCTTGCGAATAGAGGGTCGTGATCGGCGTCGAGCTCGGCAGCAGCGTCTCGATGCCAGTGGCATATTGCGCCGTGAAGACGTCGGTGGAGTTGGTGTAGATATTTCCGTAGGTCTGCTGGTAGCTGCCCAGCAGCAGGGTGGTGTTGAGTGTCGCGCTCAAATCCACTTCACCCATAAACACCGCATCCCCGAACGCCGCCAGGGCGTAGGGCCCGGACATGGGCGCCGCAGCGGTTACGGTATCCCCGGCGCCCTGGATGGCGCGCGCGGTCGCCATCGCCACGAAGCCGCCCTGCGAATACCCCGTGATGAAGAGCTTGCCGCTGTCCGTCGATGGCGGCGCGAGCTTACCGGCAAGGGCACTGCGCGCGGCCGCCAGCGCATCGATCATGTCCTTGGATTGCTGATCTGCAACCAGGTACGGGTGATAACCGAGCGTCGAGGTGTCGTAGCCGGCGTAGTTCGGTGCCACGACGATATAACCCTGCGAGGCAAACGCAGTCGCGAGCAGCAGCCCCTCATCGTTATCCGAGCGCGTGAGGTCCGCGATGTTGAAGGTCTTATCGGGGGTTGTGGCATGGGCGTACTCCACGATGGGGCGAGGCCCGGAACATCCGGACGCCGCACCCGACGGAATCATCAAGGCGCCGGAGGCCTGGGTCGACTCACCCTTCGCGCCTACCGTGTAGTACTCGATGTGATAGACCGTCACCGTGCAGATTGCTGAGAATGTCAGCTTCAGGAACTGCGCCGCGGTGCTGTTCCCCGCCACCAGTGCGAGCAGGTCGGCGGTGCCGTAGGTGCCGGTCGCCGCCGGCGGATTGGCCAGCAGTTGGCCGCGTTGCGGGGTCGAGGTCGTGGGTGACGACGAGCCTGCCGGAATGCCGCCGATGTTGCACGCACTCAGCAGCGCGGTGGCTACGAGCAGGTAGGGCACGGTGAGTTTCATCGGTGGCGATCCTTCAATGAGCAGTCGCCGGTCGACCCATCCAGCGGTCCGCCCAGGCGATGAAATATCTGAAATTGGGAACATCCGTGTGCCCACCGTCGTGCTGGCGCCAGGCGAGTTGGCCTTCCAGCAGTCCGACGTTGATGTCGGGCTTCTGCGCATGCAGATAGTCATCGCCGACGCCGAGGTCATGCGCCCCCAGCAGGCGAAACACCTTGCCGGCTCCAACGGTCGCCATGTAGCTGCCCTGCTGATCCAGCCACAGCGCATCGCCGGCGGCCGGTGAACCGTAGCTGATGAAGGTGAGGCGCGGTGCGCACAGCGCGATGAGCTCGGAGGAATCCACCGGCAGATCGGCCGCGGTTTTCGCGCCACCGCGCGCCGCGGACGCACCGTACTTGAGGAAATTACCGGCCATCCAGTGATACTCGCCCGCGCCGGTGAGTGATTCGACCGCTTCGCCGAAGTTGCGACGGTGGGGCTTGGCGCCACCTTCACCCGAGGAGCCGACCAGTACCATCGCGAAGCGGGTGTCGAACGCCATCGTGATCAAGGCGGCCTTGCCGTAGCGTGATACACCCTCGATGCCCACATGCGCAGCGTCGATGTCGGGATCGTGACTCACATAGTCCAGCACCCGGCTGGCGCCCCAGGCCCACGCGCGCAGCGCGCCCCAGTCATCCGGCTTGCGCGGCTGGCCCTTGTTGACCAGGCCGATGACGCCGTGCGTAAGTCCCGCGCCGTTGTCGGCCTGTACGGCGGTGGGATCGATCTGCGCCACGGCCCAGCCATCGGTGACCAGCTGCGCGATCGGGTCATCCTTCGGCCGCGGCGCCGGGAAGAATGGCGGTGTCGGGATCGGCTGCCAGGTCGGATGGCTCTTGAGCACCTGCGCCAGTTCCGGGTTTTCCTTGACCATGGCGTCGCGCAGCGCGGCGTTCATGCGGGCAACGTCGGCCGGGGAGGGTGGAACCGGTGATGGAAAGGGTGGGGTGCCGAGCGTGAACATGATCAGGAGCGGCATCGTTCCGGTGTGCACGAGCGGCTTGATCAGCATCACCGGGAAATCCACGCTGATGTCCGGATCCGCGGCGTTATCCAGATGCCCCGTCAGCAGCGTTGCGCTGACGGGCACCGCACCGATGCGTTCGTTCTCGGCGGTCTTCACCGAGAAGGATACCGCGGGGGTGTTCGCGGGCACTCGTCCCAAGACTTCGCGCTCGAAGCCCTCGATGATCTGCTGTCGGCGCTTGCTGTTCCACTGGGCGGCAGTGGTGACCTTGCTGCCATCATTCATGCGCAGCGGGTCCGGATAGTCGGGGTAGGGATTGGCGGTGGCTTCATCATAGTTGGCATGATCGGGCGCACTGGCATCCCCATTGGGACCCGCGCGCAGCTGCGTAATTCCCAGCTGCTGCATCATCTGCTGATGATCCGTCTCGGTGGCCCGCGCCTGCTCGGCGGGCGCCTGTGCGAAGGACGGCAGCGCGACCGTGGCAGCTACCAGGCACGAGAGCAGATCCATCCGTATTACCAATTTCACGCAGCTTTCCCCGTCAGTCCAGGGCTGATATTGCACCAGACCCGCGCCGGTTACTCGGGCGACAGCTCGATCCAGGTCGGGGCATGATCGCTGGTCTTGTCCCAGCCGCGGACTTCCCGGTCGACGCCAGCTTTGCGCAGCCGTGGTACAAGGGCCGGATTCAGGAGCAGGTGATCGATACGCAGCCCGGCATCGCGGCCGTAAGCGTTACGAAAGTAGTCCCAGTAGGTGTAGATCCGGTCGGTGGGACGCAGCTTGCGCAGGGAGTCGGTCCAGCCCTGGTCAAGAAGCTGGCGATAGGCGGCGCGAGTTTCTGGGCGGAAAAGGGCGTCATCGACCCAGCGCTCCGGCTTACAGACATCGAGGTCCGTCGGCATGACGTTGTAATCGCCGGCGAGCACGGCAGGAGACTTCGCATTCACGAGTCCTGCGGCATGCAGCTCCAGGCGTTTGAACCAGCGCAGTTTGTAGTCGAACTTGGGCCCCGGGGCGGGATTGCCGTTTGGCAGGTAGAGGCACCCGACGGTAAGAGAACCGATCGTGGCTTCAATGTACCGGCTGTGCAGATCCTCGGGATCACCGGGCAGTCCGCGCTGCGCTTCCACAGGCTCGGTCCCGCGGCTCAGAATGGCAACTCCGTTGTAGCTTTTCTGGCCATGCCAGATGACACCGTAGCCTGCGTCGCGAATGGCTTGCTCCGGAAACTTCTCCTGCGGTGCCTTGAGCTCCTGCAGACACGCCACATCCGGGCGCGACTCTTCCAGCCAGCGCAACAGCACCGGCAGCCGCCCGTTCACACCATTCACGTTATAGGTTGCGATCTTCAAAAGGGGCCTGGCTAACCACTTGGCTTGCACTAGGCACTTTTTCGCGCCTTGCTCGGTCGGGACGATTTGGGATTACCGGGTCGTCGCCCTTTGGCCAGGCTCGCTTTGAGCGCCGCCGTGAGATCCAGGACCTGGGCCTTGGGTCGCTCGTCACCGTCGGGCTCCTCGACGGCGAGGGAGTGAGTCTGCTTCCTGCGGATCTTCTCCTGAACCCGTCGCTTCAGATCCGCTCGGTAGGTGTCCTTGAACTTGCCGGCGGTGAACTTGCCCTCCATGCTCTGCACCAACTGCTTGGCCATCGCCAGCTCCGAGGCGCTGATCTTTGCCGTGGGGATCCGTTCCCCCGCTGGGAGCACCTCATCGGCAAAGCGAAGAGTCAGCAGCATCAGTGCGGGACCCTGCGGTGCAATGGCGCACAGATGCTGGCGCTGATGCATCACGAATGTGGCGATAGCGACCTTGTCTGTCGCATCCAGGGCCTGCCTCAATAATGTGTAAACCTTGTCACCGCCCTTGGCAGGGGATAGATAGTACGGCTTCTCGTAATACATCGCGGGGATCTGCGCGGCCGCGCAGAACGTGTCGATCTGGATGGTTTCGGAAGCCTTGAGGTTCGCGTGTCTGAAGTCGGCATCGGAAAGCGCCACGAACTGACCCTTCTTGAATTCGTAACCTTTGACGATATTCGCCCAATCGACCTCTTTGCCGGTCTCCTTGTTGATCCGATGAAAGCCGATTGGGGCGAAGTCGCGGCTGTCGAGCATGTGCAGCGGCAGCGTGTTCTCCTGGGAGGCAGTGTGCAGTTCCACCGGGACGTACACCAGACCAAAGGAGATGGCGCCTTTCCATAAAGCTCGTGGCATGCGTTCGCGCTCCGCTGTGGGGTGAATCGCGCGCCGCATCACGCGATGTGGCACCAGTGCGCATTAGAACCCAGTCCCCGTGCGCCAGCCAGACACGTCTTGCTAAGCTCTATATCAGCATTCGCTGACAGGTTGAAAGAGAGAATCAAATTATCAGGGGGCTCGGGCGCAGCGCTTCAAAAGCGGGACGGCCGAAGTAAAACCCCTGAAATAGATGCACGCCGGCACGCCGAAACCAACGGTACTCCGGCTCCGTCTCGACGCCTTCGGCGATCACATCGATGCCGAGGTCATCACAGACCTGGAGGACCGCCCGGACAATGGCTTGTCTGGGTCCCTTGCTATCGATAGCGCGAACCAGCTGCATGTCCAGTTTGACCACGTCCGGCTGAAATTCGGCGAGTAGACTGAGCCCCGCGTATCCAGCGCCGAAATCGTCAATGGCAACCCGTATTCCTTGCGCCCGGTAGTCATTCATCCGGGCGGCGAAGTCGCTGGGATTGTGGACAGCCTCACCTTCGGTCACCTCAAGGATTACGTTGCCCAACGGCATCCGGATCTTTTTCGCGGCCTCGAGCGTCGCGCTTACCGCATCCGGGAATTCTTCCAAGGAGCGCGGCAGGAAGTTCAAGGACAGCCGGGTGTCGAGGCCGAGCCTGGCGGCCAGTTCCAGCGCCTGAATTCGAGCGGCCCGATCGAACTGATGAAGCTGCTGCGCCGGAACTCGTCCCAGCACACTCGCCGCCGACTCGCCGTCACGACCGCGCACCAGTGCTTCGTATGCGAAGAGTCCCCCGGTCTCGGTGTCGACGATCGGTTGATAAGCGAAACTGAAATCGACGAGCGGTAAGTCCTCGGCCATCATCTCATTTGACTGTGGAGCGGATGCTCGCCAGTTTGTTCGGCATGCCAGCGTCCCCTCCTGAAAGCGGCCAGCAATTTCTTGGCGCGCCCCGGGGTCAGGCTTTCAAAGCACGACGCCTGATGAAAGAAATCATTCTGGCCGACGAGCTCCCCGGCTTCCAGTCGCCCCAGCGTGGCAAAGCCCATAGTCCATTCCCCGAAACTGCGCTGCGGAACAGGTTCGCGAATGATGAGCGTGACACGGTGGTGGCGGGGATCCGCCGAGATCGTCTGATACAAGGCGTCGACGGCTTCGGGAGTTCCTTCCAGAATCTGGAAGAAGCTGCCTTCGATATAAAGCAGCATGCCGGTAATTTGCCGCGACGCATTCACGGCGCGCGCTTTCTCCAGTAGTCGCGGGATGTCGAACTCCGCGAATTCCTTGGTTGCCGCGCTGGCGTAAATGCAGTGGATCAGACGGTTCATGGCCAACCTTAAGCTGTAGCAGTGCCGGCAGACGGGTTTCGGCCGGCGTAATAAATGAGGCCATGCATAGTGAGCAGTTGGGCAAGAGCGGTGTCGGACGCACCGCGCAGAATTGAGTGATGCTATGGCATCGATGGCAATCCACTACCTCGCTTGCCGCTGTGACCAGCAGGGTCTGACCCATGATCGTCTGGCAGATTTCTGCGCCGCATTACCGTGAGCTGGGCAATGGCCCATATTGCACAATTCGGTGGCTCAGTCATTCTCGCCCCGGTGGTGACTCAAGACCTGCAACGCTTTGTGGACGCACAGGAGCCGCTCTACGATCAGGTCCGCCGCGAGCTGCGCGCGGGCACAAAACGATCGCATTGGATGTGGTTCATCTTCCCGCAGCTCGCGGGTCTCGGGCACAGCCCGATGGCACAGCGATACGCCCTCGGCGGTGTGTCGCACGCAGCAGCGTATCTCGCGCATCCCGTGCTGGGCGCCCGGCTGCGCGAGTGCGTGGCCCTCGTGAACGCGCATGCGGGCCGGACGGCCTCGGAAATGTTCGGTTATCCCGACTGCCTCAAGCTGCACTCCTCACTCACGCTGTTTCACGAAGTGGATTCTACGGAGCCGCTATTGATGCAGGCACTGGGCCAGCTGTACGGCGGCGAATTGGACCAGGCGACCTTGAAGCTGCTGCAGGACTAGGCGTGTCTTGTGGGACAAATCCCCGGAAACACCAGTGACGGAGCCTACATCTGAACGTCGCGCCCGTGCCCATACTCGCTCCCTCCAAATCCTCCTAACACAGCGAGTTGAGCCATGGCAACACGTCGAGCCCCAAAGCCCACCAAAGTGCCCGATGCAGTAGCGCTGCTGAAAGCCGACCACAAACAGGTCAAGGAATGGTTCAGCCAGTTTGAGAGTTCTCGCTCCGCGGCCAAGAAGAAAACGCTTGCGACCAATATCTGTACGGCGCTGACGGTCCATACGAGGATCGAAGAGGAAATCTTCTATCCGGCGTTCCTGGCCGCCACCAAGGACAAGGACATGCATCATGAAGCCATCGTTGAGCATGACGGTGCCAAGAAACTGATTGCCCAGATCCAGGACTCGGACCCATCCGATGACTACTACGACTCGAAGGTCCACGTGCTCTCGGAGATGATCAAGCACCACGTCAAGGAGGAGGAACAGCCTGACGGGATGTTCGCTGAGGCGCGGGCGGCAAAGAAGCTGGATCTGCAGGCACTGGGTCAGCAGCTGTATGACCGCAAACAGCAGCTGCTGCAGGATATCGAGAGCTGATGGGCGGGCGACCACCGGCCGCACCCCAAAAAGTCTGAGTGCCCGGCGGTGGTGCGCGAGCGAAACGGCGGTGTCAGCTTGAGATCATTGAATTATAAGGAATTCAACGTCGGGTGCGGTGCGCAACGCGCTGCGAACGGAACTTGCAGCGTTTCACACCCGAACCTCAGGTTTCACCATGCCATTCGAAGCCGTCGCGGCCAATCAGCGCGCTCGATGCAGCCGGACCCCAGCTGCCTGCGGTGTAACCCTTGGGCGGTTCGCCGAGGTTCGCCCAGCCGTCACGGATGGGATCGATCCATTTCCAGGCGGCATCCAGTTCATCGCGCCGCATGAAGAGCGTCAGGTTGCCCTTGACCACGTCCATCAGCAGACGCTCGTAGGCATCCAGCGGCCGCTCCTTGAAGGTGCCGGCCAGGTCCAGCGACAGGTCCACCGGCCGCAGGCGCATGAGCTCACCGGGCAGCTTGGTTTGAATGGTGAGGGTTATGCTCTCGTCCGGCTGCAGCCGGATCACCAGCCGGTTCGGCACATTGGCGCCATGCGCGGGCTCGAAGATGTGGTGCGGGACATCTTCAAACGTCACCACGATTTCGCTCAGGCGCTCCTGCATGCGCTTGCCGGTGCGCAGGAAGAAGGGTACGCCGGCCCACCGCCAGGTATCGATTTCCGCCTTCAGCGCCACGAACGTCTCGGTCATGCTGCCCGCGGGGACGCCCGGCTCCTGCAGGTAGCCCGGGACGGGTTTGCCGTCTACGGCACCGGCGCGGTACTGGCCCCGCACCGTCTTGTGTTGCACGTCGAGCTCCGTCATGGGCTTGAGGGCATGCAGCACTTTGAGCTTTTCATCGCGCATGGCGTCCGCGGCGCTGGAGGCCGGCGGCTCCATCGCCAGGATGCACAACAGCTGCAGCAGGTGATTCTGGACCATGTCGCGCATGGCGCCGGTCTGGTTGTAGAACTCACCGCGCCCTTCGGCACCGACGTGCTCGCCCACCGTGATCTGCACGTGGCTGATGCGACCGCGGCGCCAGAGGGGCTCGAACAGGGTATTGCCGAAGCGCAGCGCAATCAGGTTCTGCACCGTCTCCTTGCCCAGGTAATGATCGATGCGATAGATCTGCTTTTCCTGGAAGATCGAGCCCACCAGCTGGTTGATGGCCTCGGCAGAGGCGCGATCCTGGCCCAGCGGCTTCTCCAGCACCACGCGCGATTTGGGCGTCACGATCCTGGCGCGGCCGAGGTTCTCGCAGGTCGATGTGAAGAGGCTCGGCGCCATCGACAGGAACATGACGCGCACGCGATCTTCACTGCCACGCAGCTTCTCGGCGAGCCGATCAAAGTCCTCCGCGACCGTCGCATTCACGGGCAGATAGTCGACGAGTGCCGTAAATTCCTGCCAGTGCGCAGCGCTGTACTCCCCCTCGCTCAGGTGCGGGCGGCATTTCTCTTCCACCTCGGCGAGGTAGCCGTCACGGGTATGGGTGCTGCGCGCGACGGCGATGATGCGCGAGCCGGTCGTGATCTGGCCGGCGCTGACGCGCCGGTACAGCGCGGGCAGGAGCTTGCGCATGGCAAGATCACCCGTGCCACCGAACAGGATCAGATCGAACGGTTCAAGCTTCTGCATCGTTATGGCGCCCGTAATGCTGAAGACAGCAGAATAACGCAGATTTCTTTACAGGAAAGATCACCATGAGTAATTTCACTCTGCATCCGCGCGTCGCGGAGGTGACGATGCGGATCCGCGAGCGTTCCTGGGCCGAACGCGATGATTACCTCAAGCGCATGGACGCGGCCGCCAACACGGTCACGACCCGGTCACGCCTGTCCTGTACCAACCTGGCCCACGGTTTTGCCAGTTCTGAGCCCACCGACAAGGAGGCGATCAGGCAGCTGCGCTGGCCGAACATCGCCATCATCAATTCCTATAACGACATGCTCTCGGCGCACCAGCCACTGGAGCGCTTCCCCGTGATCCTGCGCACCGCGGCGCGCGAGGCCGGTGCCACCGCGCAGGTGGCCGGCGGTGTGCCGGCGATGTGCGATGGCATCACGCAGGGCATGCCGGGCATGGAGCTGTCGCTGTTCAGTCGCGACGTGATCGCAATGGCCACCGGGGTGTCACTCGCGCATGGCATGTTCGATGCGACGCTGTGTCTGGGCGTGTGCGACAAGATCGTACCGGGCCTGCTGATCGGCGCGCTCGCCTTCGGCCATCTGCCGACCATTTTTGTGCCGGGTGGGCCGATGCCCTCGGGGATCGCCAACAAGGAGAAGGCGCGCATCCGCAAGCTCTTCGCCGAAGGCAAGGTGGGCCGCGCGGAACTGCTGGAGTCCGAGGCCGGCAGCTACCATTCCGCCGGCACCTGCACGTTCTATGGCACCGCCAACAGCAACCAGATGCTGATGGAGGTCATGGGACTGCACCTGCCCGGCAGCGCGTTCATCCCGCCCAATACGCCGCTGCGTGATGCGCTGACGGCGTACGCCGCCAAGCGCGCGGCGCAGATCACTGCCCTGGGCGCTGACTATCGGCCGCTGGCGCGCATTGTCGATGAACGCGCCATGGTCAACGCGGTGGTGGGACTGCTGGCGACCGGCGGCAGCACCAACCATACGCTGCACCTGATCGCCATCGCGCGGGCCGCGGGACTGATCCTCGACTGGGAGGACTTCCATCATCTCTCCGATGTCGTGCCGCTGCTGGCGCGCATCTATCCCAACGGCAGCGCCGACATCAATCACTTCCACGCCGCCGGCGGCATGGGTTTCCTGGTGCGTGAACTGATTGATGCGGGACTCATGCATGCAGATGCGCGCACGGTGGCCGGCAGCAGCCTGCGCGACTATGCGAAGGAACCCTGGTTGTCACCCGAAGGGCTGGCCTGGCGCGAGGCGCCGAAAGTCAGTGGCGACACCGCGGTGCTGCGCCCGGCCAGTGATCCGTTCTGCAAGGACGGGGGCCTCAAACTGCTGCGCGGCAATCTCGGGCGTGCCGTCATCAAGACTTCCGCGATCGCCGACAGCCATCGCGTGGTCGAGGCGCCGGCGCGCATCTTCCATGACCAGGAGGGGGTGCTGAAGGCCTTCCGCGCGAAAGAGCTGGATTGCGATGCGGTGGTGGTCGTGCGCTACCAGGGACCGCGCGCCAACGGCATGCCGGAGCTGCACCAGCTCACCCCCGCACTGGCCTCGCTGCAGGATCGCGGTTTCCACGTGGCACTGGTCACGGACGGGCGCATGTCGGGCGCCTCGGGCAATGTGCCGGCGGCGATTCATGTCACGCCTGAAGCGATGATGGGGGGACCCCTCGCGCGACTGCGGGATGGCGATGTCATCCGCCTGGACAGTCATACTGGCATCCTTGAGGCGAAGGTGACCGAGGCGACGCTGCATGCCCGCACCGTGGAGCCGGTCGACCTCAGCGCCAACGACACCGGCATGGGTCGGGAGCTGTTCAGATTGTTCCGGACCTACGCCGCCGGCGCTGAACAGGGCGCCGGCGTGGCGACTTACGAAGGTGAAGCGCGATGAAGATCCGTGAGGTTCTGAAGCTGGCGCCGGTGATTCCGGTCCTGACGGTGGAAAAGCTGGCGCACGCGGCGCCCCTGGCCAGGGCACTGTACGCCGGTGGCCTCAAGGTTCTGGAGATCTGCCTGCGCACGCCGGTCGCGCTGGACGTGATCGAGGCGATGCGGGTGGCCGCACCTGAGGCCATCGTGGGCGTGGGCACCCTGGTCAAACCGGGGGATTTCAAAAGTGCAGCGGAGGTCGGTGCGCAATTCGCCGTGACCCCCGGGCTCACGCCACAGCTGGCGGAAGCCGCCGCCCGGGTCAGCTACCCGCTGCTGCCCGGCATCGTGACCCCCAGCGAAATCCTCCAGGCCCTGCAGTTCGGCTACGACACCCTGAAGTTCTTCCCGGCCCAACCGGCCGGGGGCATCCCCATGCTGCAGGCCTTCGCCGGACCCTTCGCCAATGTGGCGTTCTGCCCCACGGGGGGCATTTCCCGAGACACGGCACCCGCGTTCCTCAAGCTGCGCAATGTGCTGTGCGTGGGGGGCTCCTGGGTGGCCCCGACCGCCCTGGTGGAGTCGGGTGACTGGGCGGGCATCGAGGCCCTGGCCCGGGACGCCGCGGCGCTGTGCTCATGAGCCTCGGCCGTGACCGTTTGGTGACACTTCCGGCACGGTCCGGTGGTCTGCTGCGGGGATGCACAGGATCGGCATTGTGGGTGTGTCGTATCGGCACGCAACGGCCGGCCAGGTCGCACAGTTTGCGGTGCCCAAGGATGCGCTCGCCCATCGGTTAGGGGTGCTGCGCGAGGCGCTGCAGGGCGCCGAAGTGCTCTATCTGTCCACCTGCAACCGGGTGGAAATCCTCTACGCCACCGCCGACCCGGCCACCGACCGTCGGGCCGAAGTGTTTCGTGCACTCACTGGTCGCGCACCAGTCAACGGCGAGGCCATTTCCGCCTTGCGGGCATGGACCGGGGAGGCAGCCGTCGAGCACCTGCTGCTGGTCGCCTGCGGCATGGATTCGGCGCAGGCGGGGGAGCAGGAGATCTACGTGCAGCTGCGGTCCGCCTGGCAGGCCGCTCGCGAGGCCAAGGTGTCCGGTCCGCTGCTCGACCGCATCGTCAGTGAAGCCATGGCCATGGCCCGCCAGGCCCACCGCATTGCCACGCATGACGCGCCCTCGATGGCGGACCTCGCCGTCGGACGGGTATTGCAGCACCTTGACGGCCGCCAGGCCGGCCCCGTGGGCCTCGTCGGCGTCTCACCGATGACGCGTCGCTGCGGCCTGATGCTGCGCGAGCGCAAGGTACCGATCACGATCATCAACCGGACGCTGGACACGGCGCAGGAACTGGCCACCGAACTGGGCGCCACCGCGGTGTCGCTGCAGGCGTTCCGCCAGGATCCGCTCGCGCAGGGCTGTTCGGTGCTGGTGTGTGCCAGCGGTGCGACCGAGGCGGTGATTGATCGGGAGGTGCTGGTGAAGCTCGCCGCGGCCCGGCCGCTGCTGATCGATTTCGGTCTGCCGCCCAACGTGGACGTGGATGCCGCGCGGGTGCTCGATTTCACGCGTGTCGGGATGGATGATCTGGTGCAGACTGCGCGGGACGGGCGCGTCGAGCATCTGCTGCGGCTGGCACCGGTGCGTGCCGCGATCGACTCCCACCTGGCGCGGCTGCGCGGCGAGCTGGCCGCGCGGGCGATCGGGCCGCAGCTTAAGCAATTGCGCGATGATTTCGAGCGCATCACCGCGGGGGAAGTGAACCGGCTGCTGCGCGAGGTACTGCAGGACCTTCCCGAAGGCCAGCGCAGCCAGCTGTCCGGCTGGGGCCGCACGCTCGCGCACCGCCTGGCGCACCTGCCCCTGTCGGGCATGCGGGCGGCCGCGGAGCACGCAGGTCCGGAAGCCACCGAAGCCTTTTTCAGAGAAGCGCGGCTGAGCCGCAAGCCCGACGCGGGCGATACCGAGTGAACCATGCATAAGTCCGAACCGCACATCCGATCCGAGCAGCTGCACGAGCGCGCCCTGCGCGTCATTCCCGGCGGCGTCAATTCACCCGTGCGCGCGTTTCGCGCCGTGGGGGGCACGCCCGTCGTCATCGCCCGCGGCTCGGGCCCCTACATCTTCGACATTGACCGCAACCGCTACCTGGACTTCGTCGGCTCCTGGGGGCCGCTGATCCTCGGTCATGCGCATCCGCAGGTGATGGAGGCCATCAGCCAGGCCTGCCGCAACGGCACCACTTTCGGCGCACCCTGCCCGGGAGAAGTGGAGCTCGCCGAACGGGTCGTGAAGTCCTATCCGGGGCTCGAACAGGTGCGCTTCGTGTCCTCCGGCACCGAGGCGACCATGAGTGCCATCCGGCTGGCGCGCGCATTCACCGGCCGCGATCTCATCGTCAAGTTCTCCGGCTGCTACCACGGCCATGCGGATCACCTGCTGGTGGCTGCCGGCTCCGGTCTCGCCACCTTCGGCACCGCCTCCTCGGCCGGCGTCCCGGCGGGGTTCGTGGCATCGACCCGCGTGCTGCCGTTGGATGACGAGCAGGCCCTGCGTGAGCTCTTCGCCAAGGAAGGCTCGGCCATTGCCGCCGTGATCATCGAGCCGGTGCCGGCCAATCACGGCCTGCTCCTGCAGCGCAGCGCCTTCCTGCACCTGCTGCGCGAAGAGACACGGCGCCATGGCACGCTGCTGATATTCGACGAAGTGATCTCGGGCTTTCGCGTGGCCCGCGGCGGCGCGGCCGAGCACTACCGGATCACCCCCGACATGGCCACCTTCGGCAAGATCGTGGGCGGCGGCATGCCGGTCGGCGCGTTCGGCGCCTCCCGGGCCATCATGAGCCGGCTGGCCCCGGACGGGGATTGCTACCAGGCCGGCACGCTGTCCGGGAATCCCGTCGCCATGGCCGCAGGCATCGCGACGCTCGATATCCTCGAGCGCGAGAATGCCTGGCAGCAGCTGGAGGCGCGCGGCGCGCGGCTCGAGCAACTGCTGGCGCCCATCATCGGCACTGCGTCATTCCCCCTGCATCTGGTCAGACTGGGCTCGCTGCTGTGGCTGTCGTTCCATGATGAGCCGACCCTGCGGTGCGCGGGGACGCTGTCGCCGGAGGCGTCACAGCGCTTCAGCAAGCTGTTCCACGCCATGCTGGAGCGCGGCGTCTATATCGCACCGTCCGCCTACGAGGTCCTCTTCGTCTCGCTGGCGCATGCCGAGGATGATCTGCAGCGCTTCGCCGGCGCGTTGGCCGAATCCGTGGCCATCGCGGGCGCCTAAGGAACGCATGAAGCGCACCCGCGTATTCCAGATCACGGTGTTGCTGTTGGTCGTCGTGGCCGCGGTCCAGGTGGGCTATTGGCTGTTCGATCAGCACCTGCAGGGCGCGGAGAAGACGGTAGGTTTGATGCGGCTCTATGATCAGCAAACTGCCGCGGCGCAGGCGATGCTCGCATCCGGCGTGCCCGCGGCGCGCATCCAGGGGCTGTTCCCGGATCTTGCGGTGAGCGCTGATCATGTGGCGCTGGCGCCGGCGCATCTGGCCGACCTCATGAATGAACAGCAGCACCGGCTCACACAGTACCTGTGGGAGGGCGGGTTCTTCCTGTTCGCACTGTTCCTCTGCATCGGCGCGATTTTCGGTGCCCTGCGCGGCGAAACACGGGTTCTGAACGAACAGGAGCAGTTCCTGGCGCTGGTCTCGCACCAGTTCAAGACGCCACTGGCCAGTTTGCAGCTGTCGGTTGAGACCATGAGCCTGCGGCAGCTGCCGCCGGAGCATTCGCGCGCGCTCGTGGACCGGATGCTGTCGGACCTGACGCGCATGGCAACCATGGTGGGCCAGATCCTGGACAGCTCGCGGCTGTCCCACGGCCGCATGGAATTGAAGAGCGAGGCGGTGCTGCTGGACGCCGCGGTGGCGCGCGTCGTGAGTCAGTACCTGGAGCGCGCGCAGACCGATCACATCAGCATCGAGTCACAGATCCCCGAACAGCTGCAGGTGCTGTCCGATCCGATCGCGGTGGACGCGGTGGTGCGCAATATCCTCGAGAACGCCCTGGCGGCCGTGGCGCCGGTGGGTGGCGGCAAGGTCACGCTGAGCGCGCGCAACCTGGGCACGGAAATCGAGCTCGCGGTGCGCGACAGCGGCATCGGCTTTCGTCCCAGTGATCACTCGCAGCTGTTCCGCAAGTTCTCGCGACTCAACGCGGGTGCGGGCAGCAGCTACTACGGCACCGGCCTCGGGCTCTTCATAGTGCAGCGGCTGATGCAGCTGACCGGCGGGCGCGTCAGCGCCAGCAGCGAAGGCCTGGGCCGCGGCGCTGAATTCCTGCTGCACTTTCCGGCGGTGAACGCATGAGCGAGCCGGTCTATCACGTGCTGGTGGTAGAGGATGATCCGCACCTGGCCGCCGGTGTGGTCGAGAACCTGAGCGCGGAAGGCTACCAGGTCGACTCCGTGGGCGATGGCCGCAAGGCCGTGGAGTGGTTCGAGTCGCACAGCTGCGATCTCATCATCCTCGATGTGATGCTGCCGGGCATGGACGGCTTCGCCGTGTGCGGCACGCTGCGCGAACGCGGCACGACGACGCCGGTGCTGTTCCTGACGGCGCGCGGTGAGGCGGTGGATCGCGTGCGTGGCCTCGAGGCCGGTGGCGATGATTACCTCACCAAACCCTTCCATCTGCAGGAGTTCCTGCTGCGCGTGCGTGCCATCCTGCGCCGCTGGGACTGGTACCGCGCAAGCGTGCGCACCCAGGGTTCCGAGATGCTCATATTCGCCGGCAACGAAGTGGATTTCCGCGCGTTCCGGGGCCGCTCCTGGGATGGGGAGGTCCAGGAACTGACTGAAAAGGAAGCAATGATCCTCAAGGTGCTGGCCGAGAAGCCCGGCGAGATCGTCTCGCGCGAGGACCTTCTGGAGAAGGTCTGGGGCTATGATGTCTTTCCCTCCACGCGCACCGTCGACAATTTCATCCTGAAGCTGCGCAAACGTTTCGAACGTGATCCTGCCAACCCGGTGCACTTCCTGACCGTCTGGGGCGTGGGTTACCGGTTCCTGTCGGGAGAGGAGTCATGAGCGTGCGCCCGCTGCGCATCGGCACCCGCGCCTCGGCCCTGGCGCTGTGGCAGGCGAACCGCGTGGCCGATCTGATCCGCGCGCAGCCCGGTGCGCCGCCGGTGGAACTGGTGCATATCAAGACCGAGGGTGACCTGCGCACCGACATTCCGCTGTGGGCGGCGGGCGGTCGCGCGTTCTTCACCAAGGAAATCGATCGCGCGCAGCTCGCCGGCGAAGTCGACATCGCCGTGCATTCGCTCAAGGACCTGTCGACGCTGCTGGCCGACGGTCTGGAGCTGGCTGCGGTGCTGGAGCGCGAGGATCCCCGCGATGCGCTCCTGACTCCTCACGGCGCGCACCTGCAGGAGCTGCCGACCGCCGCCCGCGTCGGCACCAGCAGCCTGCGGCGTCGCGCCTTCCTGCTGCGCGCGCGTCCGGATCTGACGCTCCTGGAACTGCGCGGCAATGTGCCGACGCGCATCGAGCGCCTGGCGGAGGGTAAGTACGACGCTATCGTGCTCGCCACCGCGGGTCTTATCCGGCTGGACCTTGCGGCGCATATTGCCGCGCGCATCGAGTCCAGCGTCCTGCCACCTGCCGTATCCCAGGGCGCCATCGGCGTGTGCGCGCGTGTCGGCGATGAACATGCACTGCGGTGGCTGCGCAGCCTGGACCATACGGCCACGCGCATTGCCGTCACTGCAGAGCGCGCGCTGTTGCGCCGTATCGAGGGCGGCTGCCAGGTGCCGCTGGGGGCGCTGGCGAACCTTTCGGGTAATCGACTGACCCTCAGGGCCAGTGTCTGTGCACTGGATGGTTCGGTGTCCATGGATTGCGACGAACGCACGCACCTGGAGGGCCCGTCACAGCTGGCCATGGCGGCGGCGCTGGGTGTCCACGTTGCGGAGCTGCTGCTCGCCCGCGGCGCCGGCATCATCATCGCCGAGCAGCGCCGGCCGGCCAGTCAGGAGCTGCCATGAACACCCAGGCGCCACTCTGGCCCGTAGTCGTGACGCGGGATGAACCTGCCGACGGGCCACTCAGTTGCCAACTGCGCGCGCTGGGATTGTCGGTGCTGGGCTGGCCCGTGCTGAGCATCGGGCCGGCCGGCGATGTCAAGGCCCTGGAGCAGGCGCTGGGCCGGCTCAATCAATTCGAATGGCTGGTGTTCGCCAGTCAGCATGCCGTGGTCGAAGTCGTGCGCCGGGTACCGGTGCCGCCGGCCTATCTGAACATTGCCGCGGTGGGTGCCCGCACGGCGCAGGCACTGACCGATGCAGGATGGCCGGTCGCCGTGGTGCCGACCGATCAGACGGCCGAAGGCCTGCTCGCCGCGCTGCGCGAGCGCCTGTCGCCAGGGGCAAAGGTGCTCTTTCCGGCCGGCTCCCGCTCGCTGCCCACCCTCAATGATGGGCTTACCGCCGCCGGTGCTGCCGTTACGCAGGTTGACACATATTCGACCCGGTCTACGCCTTTAGACGTATCAGCCTGCAGGGACTGGATCGGACGCCGCGCCATCGGCGCGGTCACGTTCACCAGCCCTTCGGCTGTCGAGGAATTGGATCGGGCGCTGGGCACGGGCACGTTTGATGAGCTGCTCGACAGCGCCACCGCCATCTCGCTGGGTGTGACCACGGGCCGCACCTTGGCATCACGGGGCTTTCCAAGCGCATTGGCAGTGCCGGGAACGCTGCTCGGGATGGCCCAGACCACTTACCGACTGTTGCAGACGAGAGCGTAAAAATGCGATTTCCGAAGGCCAGACCGCGCCGCCTGCGTCAGAGTGACAGCTGGCGGGCGATGGTGCGCGAAACCGAACTCAGCGTCGCTGACTTCGTGTATCCGATGTTCATCGTGCCCGGCAGCAAGGTGCGCCACCCCGTCTCCAGCATGCCCAGTGTCTCACAGTTCTCCGTGGATGAAATCATTCTGGAGGCACGCAAAGTGGCCGCGACCGGTGTACGCGCCATCATCCTGTTCAGCGCACCGGATACCAAGGATCCGCAGGGTTCGGCCTTCCTTGATCCGGACGGGCTCGTGCCGCGGGCCGTGGCGGGCATCAAAGCCGCCAGTCCTGAACTCCTCGTGTGGACGGATGTGTGTCTGTGCAGCGCCACGGACCACGGGCACTGCGGGCACGTGCTGCCCAACGGTGTCATCGATAACGATTCCTCGATCGCGACGCTGGCGAAAGTGGCGCTCGTGCATGCGCGCGCCGGCGCGGATGCGGTGGCGCCCAGTGACATGATGGATGGACGCGTCGCGGCGCTCCGGCAGCTGCTGGATGCGAACGGCTTCTCGGGGACACCGGTGGTGTCCTATGCCGCGAAGTACGCGTCCGCATTCTATGGCCCGTTCCGTGAAGCCGCGGACTCGGCGCCGGCCTTCGGGGACCGGCGCTCCTACCAGATGGACCCGGCCAATGCCCGCGAAGCCGTGCACGAGGTGCTGCTGGATGTGGCGGAGGGGGCCGACATGGTCATGGTCAAACCGGCAGGGCCATATCTTGATGTGATCCGGCGCGTGCGCGAGGCGGTGAACATTCCGGTGGTGGCCTACCAGGTCTCCGGTGAATACAGTCTGCTCAAAGCAGCGGCCGAGCGCGGCTGGGTCGATGAGCGCGCGGCGGCGCTCGAAACTCTGGTCGGCATCAAGCGCGCCGGCGCGGATCTGATTCTTTCTTACTTCGCCCCCCAGATATCAGGCTGGCTGGGCACGGGAATATAACAAGATGAGTGCCAATCCCCAAGGATCCAATGAGCCGGTGTTCATCCGGGCCTGCCGCCGCCAGGAAGTGCCGCATACCCCGGTGTGGGTGATGCGCCAGGCCGGGCGCTACTTGCCGGAGTACCGCGAGCTGCGCTCGCGCGTGGATTTCGTCACGCTGACCCGCAGCGCGGAGCTGGCGGCCGAAGTCACGCTGCAACCGGTGCAGCGTTTTCCGCTGGATGCGGCCATCCTGTTCAGCGACATCATGACGCCGCTGCAGGGCATGGGGATTGCGCTGACCTTCGAGCCGGGTCCGGTAGTGGCGACCCCGATCCGCACGCTCGAACAGGTACAGGCGCTGCCGCCGCTCAACCCCGAGCGCGATGTGCCCTTCGTGCTGGATGCCGTGAAGCTGGTGCGGGCCAATGCGCCGCGCGGCGTTCCCCTCATCGGTTTTGCCGGCGCGCCATTCACGCTGCTGTGTTACCTGGTCAGCGGCAAGCCATCGAAGGAGTTTGGGATCGCCCGCAGCTTCCTCTACAACCAGCCCGAAGCGGCGGGCCTGCTGATCGATCACCTGGCCGATGCCATGGCCAACTATCTGTCGGCCCAGGCGCGCGCCGGTGCACAGGCGCTGATGCTGTTCGAGTCCTGGGCGGGCCTGTTGGCACCGCCGCAGTTCCGCCAGTACGCACTGCGGGGCGCCAAGCGGACCTTGCTCGCGCTCTCCAAGATCGGCGTGCCGCTGATCTACTACGCCAACCAGGGGTCGGCGCTGATGGAGGAGCTGCGGACGCTGAATGTGGATGTCATCGGCGTGGACTGGCGCTCGCCGCTGGGCGCGGTGCGCAAGGCCTTGGGGCCGGACAAGGCCGTGCAGGGCAATCTCGATCCGGCGGCGCTGTTCGCAGCCCCCGAGGAGCTCAAGCGGCAGATCGATATCGTGCTGAACGAGGCCGGCACGGCCCCCGGGCATATCTTCAACCTGGGGCATGGCATCTGGCCGGACACCGATCCGGATGCCGTCGCGCGGCTGATCGATCATGTCCATGAGCGCACCTCGCGCCGCCGGGGCTGAGCGATGAGCCCCGAGGACACCGGCACTGCCGGGACCAGCGCGGGCGCCGATGGTTTTGCGCCGACCGCGGCGGCTTTTTTCCGCGATCTGCAGTCCCGCATCTGTGCCCGCTTCGAGTCCTTCGAGGACAGCGCACGCTTCAGCGTTCGCCCCTGGAGCAAGCCCGAAGGCCATCGCCTGCAGGGCGGCGGCGAGAGCCGCCTGATGCGCGGGGACGTCTTCGAAAAAGTCGGCGTGAACTTCAGCCACGTCTGGGGCTCCTTCCCGCCGCAGTTTCGCGGCCAGATCGCCGGTGCCCGGGAATCGGAAGGCCGCTTCACGGCGACCGGGATTTCGCTGGTTGCGCATATGACGAACCCCTACGTGCCAGCCGTCCACATGAACGTGCGCTACCTGTGCACCAGCCGCGCCTGGTTCGGCGGAGGTTCGGACCTCACCCCGACCTTCCCCTACGATGAGGACACCGCGGACTTCCACGCGGCGCTCAAGGGTGCCTGCGACAGTTATCGACCCGAGGCCTATGCCGAATACAAGGCCTGGTGCGACCGGTATTTCTTCCTGCCGCATCGGCAGGAGCCGCGCGGGGTGGGCGGGATCTTCTTTGATGACCTGGCGAGCGGCGAGCTTGCGAAGGACTTCGGCTTCGTGCGCGCGGTCGGGGAGGCCTTCCTCGAGGTATACCCAACCCTGGTGCAGCGGCGGTGCCGGATGCCGTATGATGAGCAGGCGCGCGACAAACTGCTGGTAAAGCGGGGTCGCTATGTGGAGTTCAACCTGGTTTATGACCGCGGCACCAAGTTCGGATTTGCGACCGATGCTGATCCCGAGGCCTACCTGATGAGTCTGCCGCCCATTGTCAAATGGTGAGTGCTGCTGGCGAGAAGCACCGGGTCCTCATTGTCGACGATCATCCGATCGTCCGGCACGGCCTGATTCAACTTATCGATGCCGAGCCGGATCTCAAGGTCTGTGGCGAGGCCCAGAGTGACCGGGAGGCCCGCGCCGCCATCCGCGAACTGCAGCCGGATGTGATGATCGTCGATGTGTCGCTCGCTCAGGGCGACGGCATCGACCTGGTACGCGAAGTGCGCGCCCAGCGTCCCGACCTGCCCATGCTGGTGCTGTCGATGCACGATGAGACCATCTACGCCGAGCGCATGCTCGCGGCGGGTGCCAGCGGCTACATTATGAAGGAAGCAGCGTACGAGCAGCTGCTGACGGCGCTGCGGCGGGTGCTCGGCGGCGGCCAGTACCTGAGCGAAGCCATGGAGAAGATGCTCAACGCCAAGCGCGAAGAGGGGGCGCCGGCCGGCGGTTCCACTGATCCCATTGGTCGACTGAGTAATCGTGAACTGCAGGTCCTGAGTCTGATCGGGCGGGGCATGTCATCGCGCCAGGCGGCCGAGTCGCTGAACGTCAGCGTCAAGACCGTGGAGTCGCACCGGCAGAGCCTCAAGCGCAAACTGAATCTCGCCACCAACGCGCAGCTGCTGCAGTACTCCGTCAAGTGGTTTGCCAGCCGCGCCAATGGTGTCGCCACCGACGAAGTTGACGACGGCAGCGACGCCTGACGCACACTTGATAAAACAACAGCCGGGGCCACTGCTTGGCACGGCG
>Ga0302313_10000207_pt1 | contig 56472 bp, 53 predicted proteins | sample III_Palsa_N2_2_FD_200454 | JGI IMG/M metagenome (GOLD analysis project Ga0302313, IMG submission 200454) | Peat permafrost microbial communities from Stordalen Mire near Abisko, Sweden - III_Palsa_N2_2 | ecosystem: Environmental > Terrestrial > Soil > Palsa > Peat permafrost | place: Sweden...
CAACTGCTGGGCTCCGGCTCGATCCTGCGCGAAGTCATCGCCGCCGCCGAATTGCTCAAGACCGACTGGGGCGTAACGGCGGATGTGTGGAGCGCCCCCAGCTTCACCGAGCTGGCCCGCGACGGCCAGGAAGCCGAGCGCTGGAATCTGCTGCATCCGGGCGAAAAGCCCAGAAAGTCCTACGTCGCCGAATGCTTAGGGGGACTGGCCGGTCCGGCCATCGCCGCCACCGACTACATGAAGGCCTACGCCGAGCAGATCCGCGCCTTCGTCCCCATGCCCTACCACGTGCTCGGCACCGACGGCTTCGGCCGCAGCGACACCCGCGAGAAGCTGCGCGACTTCTTCGAAGTCGACCGCCGCTGGGTCACCCTCAAGGCCCTCAGCGCCCTGGTCGATCAAGGTTCTTTGCCGAAGAAGAAACTCACCGAAGCCATCCAGAAATACGGCATCAACATCGACAAGCCCAACCCGGCCAAGGAATAGCCCATGTCCAAGGAACTCGAAGTCAAAGTCCCCGACATCGGCAGCTACGACGGCGTGCCGGTGATTGATTTACTGGTCAAAGTCGGCGACCGGGTGGAGAAAGAAGCCTCCCTGGTCACCCTGGAATCCGACAAAGCCACCATGGACGTGCCGGCCCCGGAGGCTGGCGTGGTCAAGAGCATCAAGCTCAAGATCGGCGACAAGGTGTCGCAGGGCGATGCGGTGCTAGTGCTGGAGCTAGTGGATGCGGGAAGCGAGAAGGCAGAGGCGGGAGGCACCAAGCCAGCCGCATCCTCCGCCACCACTGGCGCGCCCTCACCCCAGCCCTCTCCCAGAGGGAGAGGGAGTGAACAGTCGCCTCTCCCTTCGGGAGAGGCCGCGCGCAGCGCGGAGCCTGCCCCCGAGGTTGTAATCGGGGGTGAGGGCGCGCCCTCCAAAGCGGCCGCTCCGTCCAAACTAGCGGTCACCATCCCCGACGTGGGCAACTACGACCACATCCCGGTGATCGAAGTCTTCGTCAAGGACGGCGATGTGGTGGAGAAGGACGCCCCGCTGCTGACCCTGGAATCCGACAAAGCCACCATGGACGTCCCCGCACCGGAAGCGGGCACCGTCAGCGGGTTGAAGATCAAGGTCGGCGACAAGGTGTCCAAGGGCGATGCCGTCTGTACCCTGGAAACCCAGGCTGGCGCAGCCCCGAGTCCTGCTGCACCTCCCGTCCCCCCTCCCCTTGCGGGAGGGGGCCAGGGGGAGGGGTCGCAGCCTGCGCCCACGCCCGGCAAACCAGATGAAGCAAAGCCCTCCCCAGCTTCGCCGCCGCCGGCCGGAGCAGCCGACACCCTCCCCTACGCCAGCCCGGGCCTGCGCAAATTCGCCCGCGAACTGGGCGTGAATCTTGCTCGGGTCTCCGGTAGCGGCCCGCGTGGGCGGATCACGCGCGATGACGTGCAATCCTTTGTGAAACGGGCGCTAGCAACGCCCACGCCGGCCGCACCAGGATCAAGCACTGCTGGTACTTCCGGTATTCCAGCCATCCCGGCAGTGGATTTCAGCCAGTTCGGGCCGATTGAAAGCAAACCCCTGGCCCGGATCAGAAAGCTCTCCGCCGCCCATCTGCACCGGGCCTGGCTGAATATCCCCCATGTGACGCAGACCGATGAGGCGGATATCACGGAGCTGGAAGCGTTCCGGAAATCACAGAGCGAGGAACTGTCCGCCGCAGGCGGGGGGAAACTGACCTTGCTGCCTTTCATCATGAAAGCGGTGGCCAAGGCGATCCAGGCGTATCCGGAATTCGCCTCCTCCCTGTCTCCGGATGGGGAGAGCCTGATTTTCAAGAAATACCTGCACATCGGCTTTGCGGCGGATACGCCCAATGGGCTGGTGGTGCCGGTGGTCAGGGACGTGGACAAGAAGGGCATAGTCCAGCTGGCCCAGGAAACCGGGGAGCTGGCGAAGAAGGCCCGAGATGGCAAGCTCAAGGGCGAGGAGATGCGGGGTGGCTGTTTCTCGATCTCCAGCCTGGGCGGGATCGGCGGCAGTCATTTCACCCCGATCGTCAATGCACCGGAAGTGGGCATCCTGGGGGTGTCCAAATCCAGCATCAAGCCGGTGTGGGACGGCAAGGCCTTCCAGCCCAGGCTGCTGCTGCCGCTGTCGCTGTCTTATGACCATCGGGTCATCGACGGGGCTTATGCGGCGCGGTTTATCGTGCTGCTGGGTAAGCTGCTGGCGGATCTCAGAAGGCTGGCGCTGTAAGGCCACCTTCCCAATTTGTCATCCTGAGCGCAGCGAAGGGTGAGTCATGCCGTTTTGCGAGCGAAGCTCGCTGGCACGGCGAACGCCCGGCCAGGGACGGCCGGGCCGGGCTCTCAAATGGCGGCTAGGGCTCGCCAGGGATGGCAGCTCAACCTTTCAAAGCGAGGCCAGATCCTTCGCTGCGCTCAGGATGACAGGAATCCCAAGGCTTCTATGCCCCACTGTTTTGGTGGAAAATCCATCGCAAGATCAAGAACTCAAGAACAGGGAATATGCGCGCACTCGGAAATCTGGCCGCGATGACGGCCATCGTCGCACTATTGGCCGCGTGCACCGCGGACCGCGACGATCCCCTGATTTTCGGCACGCGCCTGCCGCCGGCGGCCGAGCAGGGAACCGCGCCGGATGCCGCATCCGCGCAGGCGCCCGCACAGACCCCACTGCCGCCGATGAGCATGAACGAAATCGCTGTCAGCTACGTCAAGCTGGTGCTGGCCCTGGGTGAGCTGGACGACGGCTACGTCGACGCCTATTACGGGCCGCCCGAATGGCGCGACCAGGCCAAGGCGCAGAAACTCAGTGCCGCGCAGATCGAGGCGCAGTCGCAGCTGCTGATCGCGCGCCTGATCAATACCGAGCCGGACAATCTGCCGGCCGACCCGGAGCTGGCGAAGCTGCGCAAGAGCTACCTGCGCAACCAGATCGGCGCCCTGTCGGCGCGCGCGGCGATGCTGCAGGGGCGCAAGTTCTCCTTCGACGACGAAGCCCGCGCGCTGTACGACGTGGAGCCGCCGCATTACCCCGAGACCTATTTCCAGCCGGCCCTGAAGCAGCTCGACGCGCTGCTGCCGAAGGGGCCGGGCACGCTGGCGCAGCGCTACAACCGCTACGTCGACAGCTACGCCGTGCCCAAGGACAAGCTGCAGAGCGTGATGCGCGCCGCCATCGGCTATGCCCAGCTGCACGTGCGCCCGCACCTCGAGCTGCCGCAGGGCGAACACTTCGAGCTGGCCCTGGTCGGCGACAAGCCCTGGAGCGCCTATAACTGGTACCAGGGCAACTACTACAGCCGCATCGAGGTCAACGCCGACCTGCCGGTGAACATCCTGCGCGTGGTGCAGCTGGCCTCGCACGAGGGCTATCCCGGCCATCATGTCTACAACAGCCTGCTGGAGAAGGATCTGGTGCGCGGCCAGGGCTGGCCGGAGTATCAGGTTTACCCGCTGTACTCGCCGCAGTCCTTTATCGCCGAGGGCAGCGCCGATTTCGGCGTGGAGCTGACCTTTCCCGATGCGCAACGCCTCAATTTCGAGCGCGAGCTGTTCGATCTGGCCGGCTTCGACGCCGCCCAGGTGGACACCTACGACCGCGTGGTGCGAGCGGCCAAGGCCCTGCATCCCGCCGAGATCGAGGCGGCGCGGCGCTATCTGGATGGCCACATGGATGCCGAATCCACCGCCAACTGGCTGCAGATCTACACCCTGGCCACGCCGGAGTACGCCCGCCGGCGCATCGCCTTTTTCGACCATTACCGCAGCTACATCATCAACTACTCCTACGGCGAGGAGCTGGTGCGCCGCTATGTCGAGGCCAAGGGCGGCACCGAGGCCGGCTCGGACGCGCAGTGGCGCGCCTATGTCCGCCTGCTGACCACGCCGCGGGTGGCAACGGAATTGCAATAACCCGGTCGATGCCAGGCGCGGATTGCCGGTTCCGGCGCTCCGCACGTTTGAAATAGGGGCCGCTTCCCGCGTGCGGGGGAAGCGCTGCTACACTTCATGGGTGCAGGCGCAGGCCGCAGCTGCGCCCGATTGATGACTACTTTGGAGAGCAACGATGTCGGACAGCAAGGTCTATCGCCGCATTGCGCGCATGGACGAAGAATTCCCGGGGCTGCTTGCCGCCCTCAAGCCGGCCCTGAAAGGCCTGATTCCGGACGATATTAACTTCACCGAGGACTCCTACGACGAGTTGTTCGTGATCCTTGCCGCGGCCCTGTACTACGTCAAGGACGCCAAGCTGCGCAAGGCCTCCGCCAACAAGTCCGGCGGCAACCCCAAGCTGGTGGCGGTGCTGATGGACGAGGGCGAGAAAGACAAGGACGCCATCCTGGCAGCCAAGGTGCTCGAGCGCCTGGCCCCCTATGTGCCGCCGAAGGTGTTCATCAACACCCTGGCGACCATGCACGCCAGCACCGAGACCCATTTCCGCGAGTACCACGGCGCCATCAGCCGCATCACCGCCGACCTGTACCGCATCGTCACCGGCTTCAAGCCGGGCGAGCATTGCCCGCAAGCGCTGGTGCAGTGGGCCTCCGGCCCCAGCCGCGAACTGCTCTACGCCGAGCTGTTCTCCGGCGCCTGATGCGACCCAGAAAACGGTGAAAAAAAGCGGCCGGGGCTTACCCCGGCCGCTTTCGCCGCCCGGCAAACCCGACCCGATGCCCCGTGCCGGATTTGCTTACAACGCTATTTGGAACCAGCCCGCGGCCGGCCTTACTGGCCGACGCTGGCCGCCGCATTGACCGAGGCGTTCGGCAAGGCATTGCCGACGGCGGCAGTGGCATTGGCCCCCGCCGCATCGACCTTGGCGCCGGCATCGGCCTTGGCGCTGACCGCCTTGGTCTTGACCTTCTGCACGCCCTGCTTGGCGCCGTCCACGGCGGCGGAGGCGGTGCCCTTGACGCCGTCGGTGGTCGCCTGCGCAGTGTTCTTCACCGTGCCGGTGACCGCGCCGGTGGTGTTCTTCAAGGTGCTGCCCAGGCCCAGGCCGCCCTGTGCGCTGGCGTCGGCGCCGGTCTGCACCGTCGCGGCCGCGGCATTGCCCAGGCCGAGATTGGCGCCGAGGCCGGCTTTGACGTCGCCGTCGGCGCAGGCGGCGCCCGCGGCCAGCAGGCTTGCCAGGGCGAGGCCGGAAATCAGTTTGTTGTTCATCGAATCAAAATCTCCTTTGAGTGTTGCAGTGGCGTCGGAGGTTCATATCTCTTCCCCGAACCCATCCGACGCGCCCATCATGCTGCGGCGCGGCTGAATCATTCCTGAATGGGACCCTGCTAAACGGCGCTCGGGGATAGTTGCTGCAGGCGCCCGCAAATGCCGCCGCCAAAGAAAAAGGCGGCCGCAGAATCTGCGGCCGCCTTTGGAACAGCTTGAAGCTTTTAGCTTACTTCGCGGCCGGGGCCGGAGCAGCAGCGTCGGCAGCCGGAGCAGCGGCAGCAGCCTTCTTGGCCTTCTTGTGCTTCTTGGCCTTCTTCGGGGCCGGAGCGGCAGCGGCGTCAGCAGCCGGGGCAGCGGCGGCAGCCGGAGCGGCGGCCGGGGCAGCGGCGGGAGCGTCGGCGGCGAAAACCTGACCGGCGGCCAGCAGGGAAGCGGACACCAGCAGGGTTGAAAGCAGCTTGGACTTCATTGTGATCTCCTAGGTGATGGTGACATGCCGTTTTCGTCCCGCGGCGCGGATCGAATCGGCGCGACAAGTATCATTGGTCTTTACTGAACGGCTTCTGAACCCGGTATAACTCCCCTTAGGCACCGAGGCCGGCACGGAAACTATCACGAAATGCCGATCAATGCTTCATATCAGGCGATTTGGAAGGTCGTCCGCTCCATTCCGCGGGGGCGGGTGGCGAGCTATGGGCAGGTGGCGCGCCTGGCCGGGTTGCCGGGCCGTGCCCGCATGGTCGGCACCGCCTTGGGCGAGGCTCCGTCCAGGCAGCTGCCCTGGCACCGCGTGATCAACGCCCAGGGACGCATCGCCCTGCCGCCGAACAGTCCGGGCTTCCGCGAGCAGCGCAAACGCCTGCGCGAGGAAGGGGTGATGGTGGTGAAGGGGCGGGTGGACCTGCGCCAGTACGGCTGGAAAACGGGGAGCGACAGCCCGCTGCTGGATTGAGTGCTGCCGTCGGGTTTGCGCTGCCTTTTTTCCGCCGGCCACACCGCCTATTTCGCGAAACCGGCGCTGCCGGACCTCCTGCGGACGGACGAGACAGCCGGGCCGGCGCCTATGCCAAGCTGGCGCCAGGCCGGAACAGGCGCAGCCGGGGCGGATTCGATGGACCGCCCGCCGGCGCTGCGCCGCGGCGAATTCAGACAACGGATCCGGGGCGCCTTCAGGCCGTTCCGGCCAGCGGAGGAGAGGATCATGATGGGTGCAGGCAAGGCGCGGTACGTCCGTAACATCCTGGTGGCGCTGGCGACGGCCGCAACGCTGCTGTGCACGGCGCAAGCCGCCGCCGACGTCGACAACACCACGCTCAACAACGAGCAGGACGGCGCCGACTGGGGCGCTTTCGGCCGCACCTTCAGCGAGCAGCGCTTCAGCCCGCTGGACCAGATCAACCGGCAGACCGTGCCCAAGCTGGGCCTGGCCTGGTCGCTGGAGCTGCCGGACGTGTGGAACGTGTCCTCGGCGCCGGTGGAAGTGGACGGCGTGATCTACATCGCGGTGGGCTTCAGCGTCATCTACGCGGTCGATGCCGTCAGCGGCAAGCAGCTGTGGAGCTACGATCCCAAGGTGGCCCCGGAGAAGATGCGCATGGCCTGGGGCATCCGCGGCCTGGCCTTCTGGAAGGGCAAGGTCATCGCCGGCGTGCAGGACGGCCGCCTCTTCGCGCTGGACGCGAAGGACGGCAAGCTGCTGTGGCAGACGCAGACCATCGAGCCGGGCGACAACCGCTACATCACCGGCGCGCCGCGCGTGTTCAACGGCAAGGTCATCATCGGCCACGGCGGCGCCGACTTCGGCCATGTGCGCGGCTACGTCACCGCCTACGACGCCGAAACCGGCAAGCAGGACTGGCGCTGGTACATCGTCCCCGGCGACCCGGCCAAGGGCTTCGAGAACAAGGCCATGGAAATGGCCGCCAAGACCTGGAAAGGCGAGTGGTGGAAATACGGCGGCGGCGGCACCGCCTGGAACGCCTTCACCTACGATCCGGAATTCAACCGCATCTACATCGGCACCGGCAACGGCGGCCCCTGGAACGCCAAGCTGCGCAGCCCCGGCGGCGGCGACAACCTGTTCCTGTGCTCGGTGGTGGCGCTCGATGCCGATACCGGCGAGTACGTCTGGCACTATCAGACCAACCCCGGCGAAAGCTGGGACTTCAACTCCACCATGGACATGGTGCTGGCCACCATCAGCATCGACGGCAAGCCGCGCAAGGTGCTGCTGCACGCGCCGAAGAACGGCTTCTTCTACGTCATCGACCGCGAGACCGGCAAGCTGATCTCGGCCGAGAAGCTGGGCAAGGTCACCTGGGCCGATCACATCGACATGGCCACCGGCCGCCCGGTGGAATATCCCGGCGTGCGCTACGAGGACGGCGAGGCCCTGATGTGGCCCGGCTCCGGCGGCCTGCACAACTGGCAGCCCATGTCCTACAGCCCGGACACCGGCCTCACCTACATCCCGGCACACGAGCTGGCCGGCTACTACAACGACAAGGGCATCGATCCCAAGACCTACGACATGGACCGCGACGGCCCGATGGGCATCCACGCCTTCTATGACGACGTGCCAAAGAGTGCCGGCAGCAGCTCTCTGCTCGCCTGGAACCCGGTCACGCAGAAAAAGGCCTGGGAGATTCCCCTGCCCGGCGCCACCAACGGCGGCGTCATGAGCACCCACGGCGGCCTGGTGTTCCAGGGCCAGTCCGACGGCAAGTTCGTCGCCCGCGACGCCGCCACCGGCGCCGCGCTGTGGAGCGCCGACATGGGCGTCGGCACCCAGGCCCCGCCCATCACCTACAGCGTAGCCGGCAAGCAGTACGTCTCCATCCTTGCCGGCTGGGCCGGCGGCCAGATGCTGCTCGGCTCGCTCAGCGCCCAGCACGGCTGGGTCGGCCGCGACCATCCGCGCCGCCTGCTGACCTATGTGCTGGATGGCAACGCCACCCTGCCGCCCTCGCCGCCGCCGTCGCAGCCGGTGCCGGTGGACGATCCCGCCTTCAAGGTCGATCCGGCCATGGCCGCCAAGGGCCGCGAGCTATACCAGCACTGCCTGATCTGCCACGGCACCGCCGCCGTCGCCGGCGGCTTCGCGCCGGACCTGCGCGCCTCGCAGATCCCGCTGTCGGCCGAGGCCTTCGCCGCCGTGGTCAAGGGCGGCCTGCAGAGCAAGGGCATGCCGCCGTTCCCGGAACTCACCGACGAGCAGCTAGACGACCTGCGCCACTTCATCCGCGAGCGGGCGCGCTACAAGCCCACCATCGGCGAGCAGCTTGCCACGGCCTGGCACTTCATCGTGCTGATGATCAAGATGAAGCTGATGGCCTGGGGATGGATCAAGCCGTAGCGGCTATTGTTTCATCGCGCATTGCTTTCCCGCACGCCTCCACGCAGTTCCCCCTCTCCCCACGCAGTGGGGAGAGGGCTGGGGTGAGGGGCGTCTTTCATCCGAACAGCACCAAACTCCGTTCGTCCCGAGTGCCCGCGCCAGCGGGTGTATCGAGGGGCCAGCATCAGCCTCACCCCCTGTCATTCTGAGCACAGCGAAGCGCGTCAATCCCGGCCTTACTGCCTGTATCCCGAGTCCCTCGGCTGCGCCCGGGATAAACGTAGCGAAGGATCCGGCCTCACCCTCCCTGAAGCTGACCGGCCCGATATCCCGTTGCCGCGCCGGCATGGCCGGCGCAACACAGCGCAACACTAAGCTACCGATCTTTACCCGGGCAACTGCCAACTACCTCACACCACTGCTGTCGGTACTACGTAGAACTTCCGCTTCCATGCCATGATCCGCAGCGGATCATCCGATCCGTAACGAGCAAGGACAGTTATGAAGAAAACAGCACTGTTACTCGCCCTCACCCTCGGCGCCTGCGTCCCCGTGTCCTTCATCGTCCAGCAGGACCCGGCGCAGGTGCCGCAAAAATCCCAGCCCGTTGCCATCGTCGTCGACCAGTCCAGCATCCAGGCGCGCCAGCTGCTGCCGGTGCTGCAGCAGCAGATGACCGCGCAAGGGATCGACGTCGTCGCCGACCCGCAATCCGCGGTCTGGGTGCTGAACTTCACCGTGCAGAATCAGTTCGACACCACCGAAACCAAGAACGGCACAGCCATCGCCCCCGGCTCCACCGTGCAGATCAATCTGGTCTCCGCCGACGACTTCCGCGCCGGCCGCAACAAGCCTATGTGGAGCGCTTCCTCCAACAGCAATCCGACCGTGCTCAACGACCGTGCCCAGGACATCATCAAGATCATGTTGCAGCACTACGGCCAGAATTTTGTCGGCGGCGGTATCGCGCCCTGAGTCTGATGGCACTTAGTCAGGTGCCATCTAAAAGGCGACCGTATCGCCGAATCTGTGTTGAGCGCGAGCACATCAATCGCGGCCTTGTGTCCTGTCATCCTGAGCGTAGCGAAGGATCTGGCCGCACCCCCTCTGAAGTGGCGCAGCATGCGCTTGCGCGCGGCTATTCCACTCCGTCTTTGCGATGCTCGGCGCAGCCACACGGGGGGAACATCAAAAGCAAAGCCCCGACATCCACCTTCGTCATTCCCGCGCAGGCGGGAATCCAGTTCTGGCCGTATGCGCCGCAACCACCCCTCACCCTGGCCCTCTCCCCCAAGGGGAGAGGGGACTAAAAGCAGGGAAGCGCGACGCTTTTGACGTTGTTGTGCTGTGGACGTTCCCTCCGTCTGGCAGCATCACCCCAGCGACCTAACCCAAGCCTCCGTCTCATCAAACAGCCGCGCGGCGACCTGCACATCCTGCGTCTCCGCACTGGCCTGCGCCGCCCGGCACTGGTCGTAGTAAAGTCCGCCGGCAAGCCCCGGATGGGTAGCGCAATGAATCTGCGTCTGCGCCCCTTCCTCCGGAGTCAGCAGGAAGAAGCCCTCAACCGGCGCCAGTGCATTGCGCACCGCCTCGATCGCGCGGTTGCCCGCCAATCCCTTGCCGGCGATATTGGTAAAGACCGCCCCGGGATGCAGGCAATACGCTTGCACTTTCGAGGTGCCGGCGAAGCGCCGCTGCATCTCGAAAGTCGCGTGCACCAGCGCCAGCTTGGACAGTCCGTAGGCGACCCAGGAATTGTAGGGACGCGGTCCCTCGAACAGCCCGGCGTTGGTGCCCTTGCGGTGCAGCATCGACACCACGTTGACCACCCGCGCCTCGCCATTTTGCCGCGCGGTCTCCCGCAGCAGCGGCAGCAGCAGATGAGTCAGGTGTGAGGTGCCGAGGTAGTTGGTGCGCCAGTGGATTTCGAAGCCGTCGGCGGACAGCTGCGGTTCTTTCCATTGCGACAGCAGGTCCAGATGCACGCCGGCGTTGTTGATCAGCGCGTCGAGCCGCAGGCCTTGCGTGACGCGGTACCAATCGACGAAGCGCGCCACCGAGTCGGCCCGGCACAGGTCCAGCGCCTGCGCGGTGACTTGCGGGCGTGTGCCGGCCGCCCGTGCCAGCAAAGCATCGCGCAGCGCTTGCGGGCTGGAGCGGGTGGTGACGGTGATCGATGCGCCCCAGTCCGCCAGTATCCGCGCGGTCTCGAAACCGATCGAGCCTGGAGAGGCTCCGGTGACGATGATGTTCCTGCCGCGCAGGTCGACCGGCTCGGCGTAAGGCGCGGCGGCGAATAGCGCGCGAAGGCGTCGGGACAGCGGCCGCTGGGATGGCGGCGGGCTTGCGGATGTCATCGGCTCATCAGGGGCGGCGGTGGAGTCGCCCGCATCATCCCCGCAAACGAGGCCGCGCGTACCGTCCGCCCGGACGATAAAGACGCAGGCCTAGTTACGCGCTACGGTGCGCATGGCCGCCGTGGTGGCCGCGCTGGCGTAGAGCGCCGACTTGCGCATCACCGAGTCGACGAAGTTGCGCGTCTCCGCCGGCGCATTGCGCTGCACCCAGCGCGCCGCCTGCTCGGCGCTCCAGGCCTGCGCCTCGGCCGGCAGCCGCTGGTCGATGAAGTCCGGGCCGCAGTTGTAGGCCGCGACCATCAGGATCAGCCGCGGCATCGGCGCGTCGATGTAGGAAAAATGGTCCTGCAAGGCGCCCAGGTAGGCCACGCCGAGCTGGATGTTGGTGGCCGGATCGCGCAGCTCGGCCAGCGTCGGCTTGCGGTCGGTGCCGTGCATGAAGCGGTAGCCTTCGCGCGCGCCGGATGCCGGGATCAGCTGCATCAGCCCACGCGCGCCGGCGACCGACACCGCATCGCTGCGGCAGCCCGATTCGACCTCGATCAGGGCGGCAACGAATACCGGCTGGATGTGGAACAGGTCCGCCGCCGCCCAGGCGATGCGATAGATGTCGGCGCTGCACGGGCCGCCCGCATAACGCACCGCCTCGGCCTCGATCTCGCCGAACGCGTGCGCCGTCGCGTGCACCTCCCGGTTGGGCTCCTGTACCTGTATCGGCGGTGCCACCCGCGGGGCCGCGAGCTGGACCGCCGCGATTTGTACTGCTGCGACTTGTACAGTCGCAGCTGGTGTCGTCAGGGCGACCGGCGCTGCCGCGACCTGCGGCCGCGCCGCGGCGCCGGCGTTGTGGCCGGGCTGTACGGCCGGCGCCATCTTCGCGGCCGCCGCAACGGCCACAGGCGCCGCCGCATAGCCGGCCCCGGGCATGACCTGCCAGGCCGGGCCGTGCGAGGTCGGGTGTGGCGTGGCCGCCGTGGCGATCGTTACCGGCCGCGCTTTTTGCACGGCGCTTGCCGCTGTCCGCGCATCCGGACGCTGGGCAGTGACGGTACTCTTGAGTACGATAATGGGTGTGGTGACAGGAGCGCGATACGGCTGTACTTCGCAGCCGGGAAGACAGAGCGCGCAGACTACAGCGGCGAGTACGCAACATGCGTCCCGCACCATGATCCGGTGACGGCCCTTCATCCTGAGCTCCTCCCAACGTTCTTCTAGAAATGCTTTTGTGATGCTTTTATGTCATTGCTTGTACACGCTGTGGCCGGTCATCGCAACGCCCTAAAAGGGTAGTGCGTGCGCTTGCACAGCCATGAAGGCCTTTGCTGCCATGCAGCAAAGGTGCGCGGATTACGCCCACCCGATCGGCGTCGGATCGCTCGTAAGTGGGTGCCGCAAAAAAAGAAAAGGCCGGCGCAAGGCCGGCCTTTCCCGTTACCGCAAACCGCTTACCAGAGGCTGACGCGCTTCTCCGGCGCCAGGTACATCTTGTCGCCTTCCTTGATGCCGAAGGCATCGTAGAACGAGGCCTGGTTCATTTCCGGCACGGTGCCGCGAACCGCCGACGGCGAATGCGGATCGGACTTGAGACGCACGATCACTTCGTTGTCGCGCGCCTTGCCGCGCCACACCTGGGCCCAGCCGCCGTAGAAGCGCTGGTCGCCGGTGAGCCCGTCGATCGTCGCCGCTTCCTTGCCGCCCAGCGACAGCTTGTAGGCCTTGTAGGCGATGGCGATGCCGGAGTTGTCGGCGATGTTCTCGCCCAGGGTCAGCTCGCCGTTGACGTGATAGCCGGGCACCGGCTCGAACGCCGCGTACTGCTCGACCAGGGCGTGGGTCTTGGCCTTGAACTTGTCGAGGTCGGCCTGGGTGAACCAGCCCGGCGCATTGAGCAGGTTGCCGTCGCCGTCGTACTGGCTGCCCTGGTCGTCGAAGCCGTGGCTGATCTCGTGGCCGATGACGCCGCCGATGCCGCCGTAGTTCACCGCGTCGTCGGCCTTCGGGTTGAAGAACGGCGGCTGCAGGATGGCGGCCGGGAACACGATTTCGTTCATCTCCGGGTTGTAGTAGGCATTGACCGTCTGCGGCGTCATGCCCCACTCGTCGCGGTCGATCGGCTTGCCCAGCTTGTTGAGATTGCGGTTGTATTCGAAGGTCTGCGCCGCGATCACGTCGCCGACCAGGTCACCCTTGGCCACCTGCAGCGCGCTGTAGTCGCGCCACTTCACCGGGTAGCCGATTTTCGGCGTGAACTTGGCCAGCTTTTCCTTGGCCTTCTGCTTGGTCTCCGGGCTCATCCAGTCGAGCGTGTCGATGTCGGCCGTATAGGCGGCGAGCAGGTTCTTCACCAGCTGGTCCATGCGCGCCTTGGACTCGGGCGGGAAGTACTTGGCCACGTAGATCTTGCCCAGGCCCTCGCCGATGGAGTTTTCCACCACGCCGACGCCGCGCTTCCAGCGCGGCTTGTTCTGCGGGATGCCGCGTAGCGCGGTGCCGTAGAAGGCGAAGTGCTCGTCGACGAAGCTCTTGCTCAGGTAGGGGGCGAAGTCGCTGAGCACGCGCCAGCGGAAATACGCCTTCCATACCGGCAGCGGGGTCTTCTGCAGCAACTTGCCCAGGCCGCTGATGTAGCTCGGCTGGCTCACCACCAGGTAGTCGGTCTTGCCGTCCACGCCGGAGTCGGTGAGATAGGCCTTCCAGTCGTAGCCGGGGGCGAGCGCGGCGAGCTTGGGGAACTCGACCTTGTTATAGGTCTTCACCGGATCGCGGTTCTCGACCTTGGTCCACTGCACCTTGGCCAGCTCGGTTTCCAGCCCGACGATGTCCTTGGCGTCCTTGGTCGCGGTCTTGTCGCCGGCCAGGGTCAGCATCTTCTCCACGTGCGCGCCGTACTGGGTGCGCGCCTGCTTCATCTTGTCGTCGTCGAGCAGGTAGTAGTCGCGGTCCGGCATGCCCAGGCCGTCCTGGCCGATGTCGAAGACGTACTTGGTGGAATCCTTGGCGTCCTGGTGCACGCCCGGGGTATAGGGCGCGGCAACGCCGATCTGGTTGAGGTGCGCGATCAGCCCGGCGATTTCCTTCTTGTCCTTGAGCGCGTCGATCTTGGCGAACTCGGCGTCCAGCGGCTTCAGGCCCAGCTGTTCCAGCGCCGGCTCGTCCATGAAGGTGGAGTAGAGATCGGCGATCTTCTGCTGGTCCGGATCCTTCGGATCGGCGGACTTCTGCAAGTCCTCGACGATGCCGCGCAGCTGCGCCTGCGAATCGTCGATCAGCTTGTCGAAGGAGCCGTAGCGTCCCTTGTCAGCCGGGATCTCGATGGTCGCCAGCCACTTGCCGTTGATGTGCTTGTAGAAGTCGTCCTGCGGACGCACGCTGTCGTCGATGTATTGCAGGTCGATGCCGGAGACCGGCGCCGGAGCGGCAGGCGCGGCGGCCGCCGTCTGCGGAGCCTCCGGCGGCTTGCTGCAGCCGGCAACAAGGCAGGCGCAAGCCGCGCCCAAAAGCAGTTTATTCATCGTATGCCTCTGAATTTGTTTGGATGATATTGATTACATCAGACACCCGATCATAGCAGGAGGTAAAAAGCTCCCGGTCGGGCTTTACCCTTAACCCAATGGGATGCCGGGCCTGCCGGAAAGGTTTAAACCGAGCCGGCGATCAGCCCGATGGATGCCCAATAGGTTGACAGGATCAGCGCCTGCGCCCCGCGGTAAGGGCCGGCGAACTTGCGCAGCGCCAGCGCCGAATCCGACACCACGAACAGCAGCGCCCCGGCCACCGCCAGCACCGCCGGCTGGCCGCCCAAAGTTTGCAGCCGCAGCGCCGCCGCCAGGGTCATGCCCAGCAGCACCAGGCAGTACAGCGCCACCGGGATGCGCAGGGCGCCGGCGCGCGGCAGCAGCCAGGCGCACAGGCCCAGGCCATAGACCAGCGGCAGCAGGGTCCAGGCCGGGGGCCAGGCCAGGCTCACTCCCTTGAGAAAAGCGACGATGAACCCCACATGAGCCAGCAGGAAGCTGCCCAGCCCGCCGGCGAACCAGCCGTCGCCCTCGAACATCAGGCAGATGTCGCCGAGCATCGACAGCGCCAGGGCGATGACCACCCACTGCCTGTAGCCGGCGCCGGAAGCGGGCGCCAGGCTCAGCGCCGCCGCCAGGATCAGGACGGTGGTGAGCGGCTTGAGCAGGTAGAAGGCCGGATGGCGGCGTTCTTCCCACTCGGCGGCGATGGCGAGCAGGGCGGAAACGGCGGCTGCGGCGAAGAGGGCGGCTGTTATCATTTCGCCAGCTTAGCAGCCGCTTCCAGGCTGCTTCGAGGCCGCTTCCTGGCCGCGTAAAAGAAAACGCCCGGATGATCCGGGCGGGGCGCATGCGCCAAAGGTGAGAAGGGCTGTTCTCGTGGCCCGAAACTACGCCCGATTTATGAAGTACAGATGACGGAGCCGGACATGATTGAGAAGATCGTCAAGAGCGACGCCGAATGGCGCGCCCTGCTGACCCCCGAGCAATACCAGGTGACCCGCCACGGCGGCACCGAATGCGCCTTCAGCGGCCAGCTGTGGGACGACCACCGCGACGGCGTGTTCCATTGCGTCTGCTGCGGCGCCGGCCTGTTCGATTCGAATACCAAGTTCGAGTCCGGCACCGGCTGGCCCAGCTTCTTCCGGCCGGTCGACGCCGAGTCGGTGGCCTCGCTGGAGGACCGCAGCCACGGCATGCGCCGCATCGAGGTGCGCTGCGCCCGCTGCGACGCCCACCTGGGGCATGTCTTTCCGGATGGCCCCAAGCCGACGGGAGCGCGTTATTGCATCAATTCGGCGGCGCTGAATTTCGTGGGCAGAGCCAAGGCCTGATGGCACAATCCTGATGTCATTCAGAACCTAGTGTCATCCTGAGCGCAGCGAAGGATCTGGCCTCCCCATTGGCACCAGCCTCGCGGCCAGATTCTTCGCTGCGCTCAGAATGACAGCCAAAGCAAGGGATCGCCCCAATGCGCGTTCACTGGCTGCAACACGCCGACTTCGAAGACCTCGGCTGCATCGCCCCCTGGCTGGCCGCCCGCGGCCATCAGGTATCCGGCACGCGCCTGTACGCCGGCGAAACCCCGCCCGACAGCGCGGCGTTCGACGCCCTCGTCGTCATGGGCGGGCCGATGAACATCTACGAATACGACCGCTACCCCTGGCTGCGCGGCGAGAAGCGGCTGATCCGCGCCGCGGTCGATGCCGGCAAGCGCGTGCTCGGCGTCTGCCTCGGCGCGCAGTTGCTGGCGGACGTGCTGGGCGGCCCGGTGACGCGCAACGCCGACAGCGAGATCGGCTGGTTCCCCCTGAGCCTCACCGCGTCGGGGCGCGAATCGGCACTGTTCGCCGACCTGCCGCAAAGCTTCACCGGCTTCCACTGGCATGGCGATACCTATGCCCTGCCGCCGGGCGCGGTATGCCTGGCGACCAGCGAAGGCTGCGCGCAGCAGGCCTTCGCCCTCGGCTCACGGGTGCTGGGCCTGCAATTCCACCTGGAAGTGACGCGCGCCAACGCCGAGGAATGGTTCCGCCACGAGCGGCCGCAGCCCGCGCGCTATGTGCAGACGCCCGAGCACATCCTGGCGCAGCAGGACAGCTTCGAGGAAAACAACCGCTGGATGCGCGCGGTGCTGGGGCGCTTCTTGTAGGGCGGCCCGTGGCCGCCGCTGCCGCCCGACTTGATGTCGCAGCCGGCGGCCACAGGCCGCCCTACGATTTAAGCTACAGCGCCGAAGGCGCGACCTTGCCCCTGACCCTGACCGGAACACGCTCTTTGGCGGCATCGGTGTTGCGCCGGGCGCGCTGGCGCTTACTGCCCTGCGGCTTCTTCTGGCCCAGCTCGTTGACGTAGCGGTGCAGCGTCTCGGTCGCTTCGGCGCGGCCGTCGCGGGCGTGATCGCCCATATTGGAGCGGTAGTAGTCGTAGTTGCCCATGAAGCGGTCGATGTCGCTCGGCGTCAGCCGGTGGCGGTCGCCGCGCATACCCACGCCCATGCGCTCGATCATGTAGGCATTGAGGCGCTGCTCGAAGGCTTCCTCCGGCACCGCCAGGATCGGCTTGCCGAAATGGATGGCCTCGCCGATCAGCTGGTTGCCGGCGGTGGACAGCACCGCCTTGCAGCCCGCCAGGTCGCGGATGAAGCCCTCGTTGCTGGGTGCACGGAAGTCCAGATTCTCCACCTTGCCGCGGAACGGCGTGCCGTAGACCACCACCGGCAGGTCGAGCAGGCGCAGGGCGCGGTCGATATGCGGCAGGTACTGATGCTCGCCCTTATTGAAATAGGCCATCAGGAACTCGCCGTCGCTTGGCTGCACCTGCAGCACTTCCGGCCGCAGCATCGGCCCGACGATGTGCATGTTCGGGTAGGCGGCTTCCGCCGGATAGAAGCTGGAGATGAGGATGCGCTCGGGGATGCCCATCAGGGCGCGGTAGCCGATGGCATCGCGCATGCCGAGCAGGCGCAGGTCCGGCGGGAAGTGCGGCTTGCAGTAGGCGATGATGCCGACGTGGTCGTAGCTGATGCGCGGGATCTTCAGCTTCTGCGCCGCGCGGTGGGTCCAGGCCTCCGAGTCGGAGATCACCAGGTCGATGCCGCGCTGGCGGAATTCCCGTTCCACCAGGGCCGAGCCCTCGCCGCCGAACAGCAGGTCGGCCATCGGCGAGAAATTGCGTGAAATGGTGCGCTGGAACGAATGGCCGCCGCGCTCGTTGTAGGCGTAGCCGATGATGGGGATGCGCACCGTCGGGAATTTCGGCGCCAGCACCTCGTAGGCGTCGCCGCCGGCGAAGACCGTCACCTCGTGCTCGGCCATCAGCGAAGGCAGCACCGCACCGCTGCGCATGGCGTGGCCGCGCCCGTAACCCATCACCCCATATGCGATCCGCATGGCTCGCCGCTCCGCGGCGCCTTGGCGCCGTTAGTCCAGGAAACAGTCGCTATTGGGGCAATTATCCGAAGCTAATGTGACAAACCGGTGGAATGTCGCCAAATCGTCATGTTGGCGAATCCGGCTATGATGGCTTTCAAATCCCTTACGCGCCTTTTACATGGACTTCTTGCTCAACCCGGACCTCTGGGCGGCATTTTTCACGCTGGCCGGTCTGGAAATCGTGCTGGGCGTGGACAACATCATTTTCCTCTCCATCAGCGCCTCCAAGCTGCCGCTGGAGCAGCAGGCGCGGGCGCGCACCATCGGCCTGGCCGGCGCCATGGTGACGCGTATCCTGCTGCTGCTGTCGCTGGCCTTCCTGGCGCGCCTGACCGCCCCCTGGCTGACCATCTTCGGCCAGGAACTGTCCGGCCGCGACTTCGTGCTGCTGCTCGGCGGCCTGTTCCTGATGGGCAAGAGCACGCTGGAGATCCACGAGCAGCTGGAAGGCGCCGCCGAAACCGCCGCGGGCGGCCCGCCGCCGCGGCGCGCCAGCTTCTACGGCGTCATCACCCAGATCATGATTCTCGACGTGGTGTTCTCGCTGGATTCGGTCATCACCGCGGTGGGCATGACCAAGAATATTCCGGTGATGGTGGCGGCGATCGTGTCGGCGGTGATCGTCATGATGTTCTTTGCCGGCGCGGTGGCGCGATTCGTCGACGAGCATCCGACCATCCGCACGCTGGCGCTGGCGTTCCTGATCCTGATCGGCATGTCGCTGGTGGCGGAGGGTTTCGATTTCCATGTGCCGAAGGGGTATATCTATTTCGCCATGGCGTTTTCGGCGGCGGTGGAGTTGATCAATCTGCAGATGGTGAAGCGGCGCAGGAAGGGGGCGGCTAAATAGCGCGTCCCTGCTTTGCTCCCTCTCCCCACTCCGTGGGGAGAGGGTTGGGGTGAGGGGCGCTTTTGCGTGAACGGCACCTCCGTCCGTTCGCCCCGAGTGCCCGCGCAGCGGCCGTATCGAGGGGCCAGGCGCACACTCATCGCCATCGTCATTCCCGCGCAGGCGGGAATCCAGTTCTGGCCGCATGCGCCGCAACCACCCCTCACCCTGGCCCTCTCCCCCAAGGGGAGAGGGGACCAAAGGTAGTGCATTCGGGCCGCCAGCCGGCGGCGATCTGGAGGTAAAACCCGCGGGCTCACCTGCCTTTGCGCGGTACAATGCGTCGATGCAATTTGAAGCTCCGAATCCTGAAGTGGTGTCGCTGGTCGCGGCACTGAATCCCGCGCAGAAAGAGGCGGTCACGGCGCCGCCCGAGCACCGGCTGGTGCTGGCGGGGGCGGGATCGGGCAAGACCCGCGTTTTGACCCATCGCATCGCCTGGCTGGTCGCGGTGGAGAACGTGTCGCCGCATTCGATCCTGGCGGTGACTTTCACCAACAAGGCGGCGGCGGAGATGCGTGGGCGCATCGAGCAGCTGATCAACGTGCCGGTGCGCACCATGTGGGTCGGCACTTTCCACGGCATCGCGCACCGCATGCTGCGCCTGCACTGGAAGGAGGCGCGGCTGCCGCAGAATTTCCAGATCCTCGACGCGGACGATCAGCAGCGGCTGGTGAAGCGGGTGCTGCGCGGCCTTGATCTGCCGGAGGACAAGTGGCCGCCGAAGCTGGTGACCGGCTTCATCAACAGCCAGAAGGAAGAAGGCCGGCGCCCGGAATCGCTGCAGGACCAGGGCGATTTCGCGCAGCGTCAGCTGGCGCGGGTCTATAGCGCCTATCAGCAGCAGTGCGAGGCCAACGGCCTGGTTGATTTCGCCGAGCTGCTGCTGCGCGCGCACGAGCTGTGCCGCGACAACGCGGCGATCCAGGCGCATTACCGCAACCGCTTCCGCCACATCCTGGTCGACGAGTTCCAGGACACCAATACCCTGCAATACGCCTGGCTGCGCGTGCTGGCGGGAGAACGCGGTGTGCTGTTCGCGGTGGGCGACGACGACCAGTCGATCTATTCCTGGCGCGGCGCGAAAGTCGAGCACATGATGCGCCTGTCGAAGGATTTCGAGGGGCTGGAGGTGATCCGCCTGGAGCAGAACTACCGCTCCACCGGCACCATCCTCAAGGCCGCCAACGGCCTCATCTCGAAGAACAACGGCCGCCTCGGCAAGAACCTGTGGACCGAGGATGGCGAGGGCGAGGCGATCCAGCTTTACGCCGCCTTCAACGAATACGACGAGGCCGAGTTCGTCGTCAACAAGATGAAGTCGCATCTCGACGGCCGCTGCCGCTACGTCGACCTGGCGATCCTGTATCGCTCCAACGCGCAGTCGCGCGTGCTGGAAGAGTCGCTGATCCGCAACCGCATTCCTTACCGCATCTACGGCGGCCTGCGCTTCTTCGAGCGCATGGAAGTGAAGGATGCGCTGGCCTATCTGCGCCTCACCAGCAGCCGCGACGACGACAATAGCTTCGAGCGCGCGGTGAATACGCCGGCACGCGGCATCGGCGCCACCACGCTGGAGCGGCTGCGCGCGCTGGCCCGGGAGCAGGGTGTTTCCTTGTGGAAGGTGGCACAAGGCGCTGGCGCGGCCCTGGGCCGCAGTCACGGCAACCTGAAGCAGTTCCTCGACCTGATCGACGGACTGGCCAAGGACATCCAGGACGAGCCGCTGTCGAAGATGATGGAGACCGCCATCGAGCGCTCCGGCCTGCGCGAGCATTACAAGAAGGAAAAAGGTGAGCAGGCCGAATCGCGCCTGGAGAACCTGGACGAACTGATCAACGCCGCGCGCGGCTTCGAGCGGCCGGCCGAAGACGAGAGCATCGCCCCGCTCGATTCCTTCCTGGCCCACGCCGCGCTGGAGTCGGGCGAGCGCCAGGCCGGCGAGGGCGAGGACTGCGTGCAGCTGATGACCCTGCATTCGGCCAAGGGCCTGGAGTTCCCCATCGTGTTCCTGGTGGGCATGGAGAACGGCCTGTTTCCGCACCAGCGCGCGGTGGAGGAAGGCAGTCTCGAAGAGGAACGCCGCCTCTGCTATGTCGGCATCACCCGCGCGCGCAAGCAGCTCTATTTGAGCTATGCCGAAGTGCGGCGCGTCCACGGTGTCGAGCAGATCGGCTCGCCCTCGATGTTCGTCCGCGAAATCCCGCCCGAGTACATCGTCGAAACGCGCCCGCGCGCCGGCATCCTGCGCCCCGCCTATGCGCCGCCGTCACGGCCGTATGGCTCGGGCGGCGGCTACACCCCGGGCAGCTACCCCAATCGCGGCGGCAACCGTTACGACAGCGCACCCTCGCGCACCGCCACCTCGGCCGCCACCGCCAACGAAGTGCCGGGCGGCTACAAGCTCGGCGCGCGCGTGCGCCATGCCAAGTTCGGGGAGGGCACCATCCTCACCTTCGACGGCGATGGCGATCGTATGCGCGTCGAAGTGCGCTTCCGCGAGGCCGGCACCAAGTGGCTGATGCTGGCGCAGGCCAGGCTGGAAGCGCTGTAATCACGCCATGAACAAGGCCGAATGGATCTTGCTGCTGGCGGTGATCGGCGTGCTGGTCGGGCCGTTCGTCACACTCAAGCTGCTGGGAACGTTCCGCAAGGGCGACAAGCTGCCGCCGGCGCAGCCTTATAGGGATGATGAGGACGATTAGTCCCGCAACCTGTATTTGTCATCCTGAGCGCAGCGAAGGATCTGGCCGCGTGGCTTGACTGAGTGACCAGGCCAGATTCTTCGCTGCGCTCAGAATGACAGAAACAAGAAGCAGCACGAAGGCTAGCGAAAACTACCCCGCCTTCACCTTCACCAGCATCCCCTTGATGCCGTTGTCATCCAGCCTTTGCAGGATTTCCTGCGCCTTGGGCAGGCTGGCCTGCGGGCCGATGCGTACGCGGAACCAGGACTCGCTCTGGTCGATGGTCACCTGCTCGATCTTCGACTCCACCCCCAGCAGGGCCAGGCTGGCGCGGCTGCGCTCGGCCTCGTCGCGGGTCTTGTAGGCGCCTACCTGGATCAGGTACTGGCCGGGCTCGGCGATCTCCGGCGTGGTCGGCTTGCCGGACTTGGCGGAAGCGGCGGCGTCCTCGCGCGGGATCACCACCTCGTAGCTCGGCAGCATCTCGTAGAAGGCGTATTTGGAGGGCTGCTTCGGCGGCAGCGGGATCGGCTTCTGCGCGTTCGCCGCGACGGCGGCCGGTGTCGCCGTGCTGGCGATCAGCGGCGAGGTCTTGGCCGGGCGGTTGATCCAGACCCAGCCGGCGGCGCACAGGCCCAGCGACAGGCCAATGATCAGGCCCACCACCAGCCCCGGCGAGCCGCCGCCGGACTTGCCGCCACCGCCGCCGCTGCGGCGGGTGGCCGCGCCGCCGCGTCCGGCGCCGCCGCGTGCGCCGCTGCCGCTGCTGCGGTTCTTGGCGTAGTCCTTGGCCATCAATCAGTCCTCACATTTTTTCCGGCGCGGATACGCCAAGCAGATCCAGGCCGTTGCGCAGTACCTGCTGCGTCGCCACCGCCAGGGCCAGGCGCGCATTGCGCGGGCCGGCCTCGTCCACCAGCATCGGCTGGGTGTTGTAGAAACCGTGGAAGGCGGCTGCCAGTTCGCGCAGGTATTGCGCTACCAGGTGCGGCTCCATCAGCTCCGCCGCGGCGGCGACGATGTCGGGATACTTGGCCAGCTGCGCGATCAGGGCCAGTTCGGACGGCTCGGTGAGATGCGCCAGCGCCGCCTTGCCCGACTCCGCGCTCCACGCCGGCAGGCCGCGCTCGGCCAGCTGGCGCAGCACGGCGGCGACGCGCGCGTGCGCGTACTGGATGTAGTACACCGGGTTGTCATTGGTCTGCGCCCGCGCCAGGTCGATGTCGAACACCAGCTGCGAGTCGGATTTGCGCGCCGCCAGGAAGTAGCGCGTGGCGTCGCGGCCGACCTCGTCGATCAGGTCGCGCAGGGTGACGTAGCTGCCGGCACGCTTGGAGATCTTCACTTCTTCGCCGCCGCGCATCACCGTCACCATCTGGTGCAGCACGTATTCCGGCCAGCCCTTGGGGATGCCGATCTGCAGCGCCTGCAGGCCGGCGCGCACGCGGGCGATGGTGCCGTGGTGATCGGCACCCTGCTCGTTGATCACGCGCAGGTAGCCGCGCTGCCACTTGCTGACGTGGTAGGCCACGTCCGGCAGGAAGTAGGTGTAGCCGCCTTCGGACTTGCGCATGACGCGGTCCTTGTCGTCGCCGAAGTCGGTGGTGCGCAGCCACAGCGCGCCGTCCTGCTCGAAGGTGTGACCGCTCTTCAACAGCGCCTCGACGGTCTGCTCCACCTTGCCGTCGCTGTAGAGCGAGGATTCGAGGTAGTAGACGTCGAAGTGCACGCCGAAGGCCTTCAGGTCCAGGTCCTGCTCGCGCCGCAGGCAGGCCACGGCGAAGCGGCGGATGGCGTCGAGGTCATCGGGATCCTTGGCGCCGGTGACGTTCTGGTCGTCGGCCTTGACCGACTCGCCGGCCAGGTAGGCGCGCGCCACGTCCTTGATGTACTCGCCGCGGTAGCCGTTCTCCGGCCAGCCAGCCTGCTCCGGCTCGACGCCCTTGCAGCGCGCCTGCACCGACAGCGCGAGGTTGGCGATCTGCGCGCCGGCGTCGTTGTAGTAGAACTCCCGGCACACGTCCCAGCCGGCGGCGGTCAGCAGCCGCGCCAGGCTGTCGCCCACCGCCGCGCCGCGGCCGTGGCCGACGTGCAGCGGTCCGGTGGGGTTGGCGGAGACGAACTCCACCATGGCCTTTTTGCCGGCGCCGTTGTCATTGCGCCCATAGGCCGCGCCGCGCTCGAGAATCTCGGCGACGATGGCCTGGAAGGCGGCGGGGGCCAGGAAGAAATTGATGAAGCCGGGGCCGGCGATCTCCACCTTGGCCACCAGCAGCGAAGCCGGCAGCGCCTGCACGATCTCCTCGGCCACCTTGCGCGGCGGCTTGCCCAGCGGCTTGGCCAGGGCCAGCGCCAGGTTGGTGGCGAAGTCGCCGTGCTTGCTGTCCTTGGTCGGATCGAGGTTGATCGTCTCCGGCGCGGTGACGGCGGAGCCGGCCAGCAACTGGTCGAGTGCCTGGCGGAGCAGGGCAAGGATCTGGAGTTTCATTCGGGCGCGCGAAGCGTCGCGTCGTGGTTAGGCTTTGAACTGCGCATTGTACTGCCTGTGCGGCGCGTGCAGCACAGTAGGGCGGCCTGTGGCCGCCGTTGCTCGGCCCGGCTTTCGCGCAGCGGCGGCCACAGGCCGCCCTACAAAAGCAACTCGCCCTTGTCATCCTGAGCGCAGCGAAGGATCTGGCCTGGCACTAGGTCACAGCTCGCGGCCAGATCCTTCGCTACGCTCAGGATGACAGGGCTTTGAGAGCGGTTAAAACAAATCGGCCGGATCCACGTCCACCGACCAGCGCAGCCGCCGCCCGGCGGGCAGGGTCTCGATGTTGGCGATCCACTGCTCCAGCAGCCGGTGCAGGGCGGTCCGCGAAGTGCCCCGCAGCAGCAGCTGCGCGCGGTGGTAGCCGGCGCGGCGGGCCATGCCGGCGGGCGCGGGGCCGAGGGCTTCGATGCCGGAGCCTTGCGGCATGCGGTCGCGTGCCTGCCTGAGGAAGGCCAGCGCCTCGCCTTCCTCGCGCGCCTCGGCGCGCAGCAGGGCCAGGTGGGCGAATGGCGGCAGGCCGAAATCGCGGCGCTCCTGCAGCAGGGCCTCGCAGAAGGCCGGATAGCCCCGGTCGATCAGCACGCGCAGCAGCGGGTGTTCCGGCTGGTGGGTTTGCAGCAGCACCTCGCCGGGCTGGCCGGTGCGGCCGACGCGGCCGGCCACCTGGGTCACCAGCTGGCCCATCCGTTCCAGGGCGCGGAAGTCGCTGCCGTAAAGCGCCTGGTCCACGTCGAGCACCCCGGCAAAGCTGAGGCCGGCGAAGTCGTGGCCCTTGGCCAGCACCTGGGTGCCGACCAGGATGTCGATGGCGCCGCTGCGCACATCGGCGAGCAGGCGCTCCAGCTCGCCGGCGCGGCCGAGGCGGTCGGAATCGAAGCGCTCGATGCGCCGCTCGGGGAAACGCATGCGCAGGGTGTCTTCCACCCGCTCGGTGCCCTGGCCCACCGGCACCAGCGTCGTGCCGCCGCAATCGGGGCAGGCCAGCGGCATGGTCACGGCGTGGCCGCAGTGATGGCAGATCAGGCGCTTGCGGGCGCGGTGCAGGGTCATCCGCGCATCGCAGTTCGGGCAGGGCGCCACCCAGCCGCAGTCGTGGCACAGCAGCGCCGGGGCGTAGCCGCGGCGGTTGAGGAACAGCAGGGCCTGGCCGCCGGCTGCGAGATGCCGCTCCACCCCGTCCAGCAGCGGCGCGCTGAGGCCGTGCTTGAGGGGCTGGGCGCGCATGTCGACGACGCCGATGCGCGGGCCGGCGGCGGAGAACACGCGCTGTTGCAGGCGCAGGTGGCGGTAGCGGCCGGCCGCGGCATTGTGGCGGCTCTCCAGCGCCGGGGTGGCGCTGCCCAGCACGGCCGGGATGCGCAGGCGCCGGGCGCGGATCAGGGCCAGATCGCGGGCCGAGTAGCGCAGGCCTTCCTGCTGCTTGTAGGAGACGTCGTGCTCCTCGTCGATCAGGATCAGGCCCGCTTTCGCCAGCGGCACGAACACCGCCGAGCGGGTGCCGACGATCACGTCCACCTCGCCGCGCCGGGCGCGCATCCAGCTGCGCGCCCGCTCGTTGTCGCTGAGTCCCGAGTGATAGCTGGCGACGCGCGCGCCGAAGCGGCGCTCGAAGCGCTCCGCCAGCTGCGGCGTCAGGCCGATCTCCGGCGCCAGCACCAGCACCTGCTGGCCGCGCGCCAGCGCGTCGGCGGTGAGCTGCAGGTAGATCTCGGTCTTGCCGCTGCCGGTGACGCCTTCCAGCAGGGTCGCCGCATAACCCGGCGGCGCGGCGCGCAGGCTGGCCAGCGCCACGCTCTGCTCGGCGGTGAGCGGCGGCGGCGTCTCCAGCATCCGCACCTCTCCGCCGCCCGCTGCCGCGACGTGTTCCACCCAGCCCTGCGCCAGCGCGCGGCGCAAGGCCGGCGCGGCCTTGGGCTGCGCTTCCAGCAGAGTGGCGCGCGACAGCGCACCGCCGCCCAGTTTTTCGAGCAGCGCCTTGAGTGCCGCCGAGCGCGCCGGCAGTGCCGCCAGCGCTGCACTGCCGGCGGCGGTCAGGCTGAGCAGGGTCGGCGCGGCGGTGGAGGGCGCCGGCTTGCCGTGGCGCAGGGGTCCCGGCAGCGCCGCGGCCAGCACCTCGCCCAGTGGGTAATGGTAATAGTCGGCGGCCCACTGGCACAGCGCCAGCAACTCGGCATCGAGCAGCGGCGTCGGGTCCAGCACGGCTGTGACCGGCCGGCATTCGAACTCCGGCGCGGCCACTTCGCGCGGCGCTTCCAGCACCACGCCGATCTGCTCGCGCCGCCCGAACGGCACCCGCACGCGCACGCCCGGCAGCAGCAGCGCGGGGTCGATGTCGCCCGCCGCGTAGTCGAAGCGGCGGCGCAGCGGTGCGGGGATGGCGACGCTGACAAGCTTCACGGAGGCGTTGTGGATAATTGTGTGGACAGAAAGCCGGTACGTAGCGGTATGTATTTGCCGACAAAACCGGCCCGGAAATGTTTCATATATATAACAATATACAAATCAGTGGCTTATAAGGCGTTTTAAAAGGCGCATCTGCGCCGCCTCTTGACCCCGGTGAAAAGACGCGTTCCCTGGGCTATGTGCATAAAAACGGTGCACGACGTTATTTTCACCCGCCGCGGCAATAGTGCGGAATGACCTAATGGCTGGGTTTTCCGGCCGCGCCGCCGTTCCTCAGCCCCCGGCGACGCTGCCGCCGAGCTGTGCCTTGCTCAGGTGCAGCATACGCCGCTGGGCGCGGCCGATCAGGCCGATCCAGGCCGGCGACAACAGCAGCGTGGCCGAGATTACCGCGATCACCAGCTGGTACTCGAAACTGGTGATCAGCTTGCTCTGCACGCCCACCGCCGCCAGCACGAAGGAGAACTCGCCGATCTGCGCCAGATGGGCGCCGGCGTAAAACGAATAGCGCCAGGGATCGCCCAGGGCGTGGAAGATCAGGGCATTGATGAGTGTGTTGCCGAGCAGCACCGCCACCGCGATGAAGCCGACCAGCATGGCGTGCTCGAGCACGAAGTCCAGACTCACCAGCAGGCCGACCGAGACGAAGAACACTGCCACGAACACCACCCGGAACGGCTCCATGCGGTCCGCCACCCACTCGGTCTCGCGCGCGGCGCCGACCAGCATGCCGGCGAGGAAGGCGCCCAGACTGGCCGACAGCTCGAAGCTCTCGGCCAGCAGCGCGAAGCCCAGGCACAGGGCGAAGGCGACGAAAATCTGCAGCTCGCGGTCGCCGCGCAGCTTCTCGCTGAAGGGCAGCCGCAGGTTCTTGCCCCAGACGATCCAGGACAGCAGGGCCAGCGCCAGGCCGCCGCCGACCAGCTGCAGCACGATGGTTTCGCCGTCGACGCCGCCGCTGCCGAAGAAATTGATCACGATCAGCATCGGGATCACCGCCAGGTCCTGCGCCAGCAGCACGCCCAGGGCGTCCTTGCCGATCTTGGCCTCGGTCTGCCCGGTTTCGCGCAGGTAGTTCAGCACCAGCGCCGTGCTCGACAGGCTCACCACGAAGCCCAGCAGCACGATGCGCGAGGCGCCCCAGCCCAGCCACCAGCCAAGCAGGCTCATGCAGCCGACGCTGGCGCCGATCTGCACCGCGGTGCCGATGAAGGTGATGCGCCAGCGCGTCAGCAGGTCGCGCGGGTTGTTCTCCATGCCGATGAAGAACAGCAGCAGCAGCACGCCGAACTCGCCGATGCGCGACAGCGTGGCGCGCTCGGTCAGCAGCGCCAGGCCATGCGGGCCGAGCAGGATGCCGGCGGCCAGATAGCCCACCACGTGCGGCTGACGCAGCGCGCGCGAGACGAAGGCCACTCCGAGGATTCCCAGGAGTCCGCCCACGATCTTCAGCATGAAGGGGTCGTAATGCATAAAATAGCTTGGTGGTTACCCAACTTAGTGTGCGCAAACGCACTCGCGTTCCCTTCCATTGCGGAATCGCCTGAGCAACGCGCACCGCTTCACAACGAACTTCATGTCCTCCACTGCCACCGCCAGCGTCCGTCATGCCCTGCCCGGCCTGGTGCTCGGCGCGGTGCTGATCGGCCTGGCGCCGATCTTCGTGCGTCTGGCCGGCGTCGGGCCCACAGCCGCCGCGTTCTGGCGTGTGTTCCTGGCGCTGCCGGTATTGTGGTTGCTGCAAAGGCTCAGCGTCCGTGCGGTGGCGCAGGTAGGCGCGGAGCGCCGGCGCGGCAGCACCCTGGTGCTGTGGCTGGCGGGCCTGGCCTTCGCCGGCGACCTCGCCATCTGGCATCAGTCGATCCATCTCACCTCGATCGCCAATTCCACCCTGCTGACCAACCTGGCGCCGGTGTTCCTGACCCTGGTGCTGCATTTCGGCTTTCACCAGCGCCACGCGCCGCGCTTCTGGCTGGGCCTGCTGCTGGCGCTGACGGGCGCGACAGTGCTGCTGGCCGGCAGCCTGCGCATCGGCCGCGAGACCGCGCTGGGCGATGTGCTGGCCATCGTCACCGCTATGTTCTACGCCGCCTACCAGCTGCTGGTCAGTCGCGGCCGGCAGAATTTCTCGGCGCTGGACGTGATGCTGCGCAGCTCGGCCGGCGCCGCCGTGGTGCTGCTCGCGATCACCCTGGCCACCGGCGAGCCGTTCTGGCCGCGCGATGCGCACTCCTGGATGATCCTGGCGGCGCTGGCGGTGATCTCCCATGTCGGCGGCCAGGGCCTCATCGCCTGGGCGCTGGCGCACCTGCCGGCCTCGTTCTCCTCGGTGACCCTGCTGGTGCAGCCCATCGCCGCCACCGTCTTCGCCTGGCTGATCCTCGGCGAGGGCTTCGGCCCGCAGCAGGTGGTGGGCGGGGCGATCGTGATGGCCGGCATCCTGCTGTGTCGTTTCGCCATGCCGGCGCAGAATCCACAGGTCGAGGCGGAGCGGGCCGGGGCCTGAAAGTCAGCCCAACCGCTAATGTCCGTTCGCCCCGAGTGCCCGCGTAGCGGGTGTTCGTTCCGAATGTCCCGAGTAGCCCGCTACGCGGGCGTATCGAGGGAGGGGCCAGTGCGCAGATCCCTCGATACGCGTTGCTTCGCGACGCACTCGGGACGAACAGGATTTGCAAAAAGGCTCTAGCCCGTGCCCACACCACCCGGCACGTTGTAATCGAAGCACTTCTGCTCGACCCGCTCGCTCATGCGCCAGCCCTGCGCTGTGCGCACGAACTTGTCGTGATACCACAGGCCCAGGAACATCACCTGCGCCTTGCCGTCCGGCAGGTTCACCTGCATCGGGTTGAAGCAGATGATGGTGGAGCTGGCGCGGTCGCCGTCGATCTTCAGCGCGGCGTTGCTCACCATGTGGAAGTACATGGGAAAGTTCGGCAGCACCTGCGACAGCCAGGCCTTGATCTCCGGGTAGCGGCCGTCGATGCCACCCATGGCGCGGTAGTCGATATAGGCGTCGGGCGTGAAGACCGCATCGAGCAGGTCGAATTTCTTCGTGTCGATGGCGGTGGCGTAGTCGGTGAACAGTTGCTGGATTTCCAGGCGGTCGGAAATCTGCTGCAGGCTCAGCATGAGCGGGCTCCTTCGGAATGGGCTGCTGGTTGTGTGACCAGCATGTGCATTCCGGATGGCCGCAGCCTCATCCGTTTGTGGCAGTGATCATCACCGCGGCGAGGTGGCAATATCCCCGCGCGGATTGGGGCCTGACATCAATTCAGCAGAGCGAATTGATCGCCTTCATCACGTCCGAGCGCGAAATCTGCCCCACCAGTTTGCCGTCCTCCAGCACCGGATAGCGCCGGAACGACTGGTTGACGAACATGGTGGCCAGCTGCGTCAGGTTCATCTCCGGGTCGACGGTGACTACCTTGGTACTCATGAACTGGCTCACCGGCCCGGCGATACAGGTGTCCTGCGAGGCCACCAGGGCGACGCTGAGGCAGTCCTTTTCCGAGAACATGCCGACCACCTTGCCTTCCTTGTTCACCACCGGGGCGCCGGCGATGCCGTGCTGCACCAGGGTATTCACGGCCCGCATCACTTCCATTTCCGGCGTGAAGGTGATGAGCTTGGTGCTCATGTAATCCCGTACCCGTACCGAATCCAGCGTGCCCATCGCGTGCTCCTCCGCCAATGTGCGGACCACGACATTACCGGCCCCGCGCGCCGGATACAACCTCTGTTTGAGGGGGCCGCGGCGGCTGGGGCCGCATGGCCCCGGAATGGGTCAAGATTGACCCGCGGGAGCGGTCAATTCCGTGCGTTTGCGCACCGATTTCACTCAAAAGCGTGCGGGGGGCGGCCCTCACCCCGCCACCGGCTCCGCCGCCGGTGCATGTCACCGCCGCGGCAGGACCGTATGCAGGGAGGCGCCCTGCTGGCGCAGCCAGGCGCGCCAGGCGCTGCTTTCCGGCATCTGCCGCATCACCAGCATCCAGAACTGGCGCGAGTGGTCCAGGCGGATACGATGGCAAAGCTCGTGTACCACGACGTAGCGGAACACTTCCGGCGGTGCCAGCACCAGGCGCCAGTTGAGGCTGATGTCGCCGCGCGGGGTGCAGCTGCCCCATAGCGACTTCTGGTCGGCGATGCGCAGGCCGTGATAGTCCACGCCGAGGCGGGCGGCTTCCTCGTCGAGCAGGCGCCGCGCCTGGTGCCGCGCCAGCTCGCCCAGGGCGGTACGCAGCGCCTTGTTCAGCACCGCCGGATGGCTGCGCGAGACCTGCGAGCAGAACAGGGTGATCCTGGGGGCGCTGCCGCCGTCGAAGCGCACGCGCGGCCGCACCAGGCGGGCGGAGACGATCTCGATCGGCGTTTCCACGCCATGCAGCGGAATGGTGTCGGTGCCGTCCCAGCGCAGCGGCGCGCGCAGTGGCTCGGCGGCGCTGCGCAGGTGCAGCTCGGCAATCTTGCGGCGCACCCATTCGTCGCGGCTGCGCAGGAATTCGTAGGCGGCGCGCTTGGGCACGAAGCGCGGGATCACCAGCCGCACCTCGCCGTCCGGACGCACTTCGATGCGGATGCTGCGCGCCTGCTTGCTGACCCGCTCCACCACCTGCAACGGCGGCTGCGGGCCTTGCAGCGGAATGGCGTCGTTCATGCCGGCGCTCATTGCGTCTGCAACCCGGGCAGGCCGAGCTGCTCGATGCACAGACCGGAAAAGGTGGAGCGATGATTCATCAAAAGCGGTGCGGTCGGGACTTCGGTGAGGACGCCATTATCCGACTTCCGGCGCGGGCGTGTGTTGCACTATCAGCGATGGGATATTTTGTATCAGGACTCGTGCCAGATGCACGGCATGACAGACCGCCGGTCGCGTTTCAGTGCTCGCGATAACCCATGCGCTCGAGCAGGCCGTCGAGCTCGTCGAGGCTGTGGAAGCGCAGGCGCAATTCGCCCGCGCCCTTGGCGCCCGGCTTGAAGCTCGCCGGATAGCCCAGATGCTCCGACAGTTTCTGCGCCAGCCGCTCCCAGTCGTTGACACCGCGGTTCTTGCCGGGCGCGCGCTTGGCCGCGAGGCGCTGCTCGAAGGCGCGCACCGACAGGCGCTCGCGCAGGATCACGTCGGCCCAGGCCTGCTGTTTCTCCACCGCGAGGCCCGCCAGCACCTTGGCGTGGCCCAGCGACAGGCTGCCCTCATCCACCAGGATCTGTACCGGCGGCGCCAGCGCCAGCAGGCGCAGGTGGTTGGTGACGTAGGTGCGCGATTTGCCGATGCGCGTGCCGATGTCTTCGTGGCGCAGGGTGAAGGTTTCGCCGAGGCGGCGCAGGCCCTCCGCCGTTTCGATCGGCGACAGTGATTCGCGCTGCAGGTTTTCGATCAGGCCGAGGATGTAGGCCTCGGTGTCGGACAGGTCGTCGCGCAGCAGCGCCGGGATCTCGTGCAGGCCGGCCTGCTGCGCGGCGCGCCAGCGGCGCTCGCCGGCCAGCAGCTCGTAGCCGCGGCCGTCGCTGCGCAGCACCACCGGCTGCACCACGCCGGACTCGCGGATCGACTCCGCCAGCTCGGTCAGGGCCGCGGCGTCGAAGCGGCGCCGCGCCTGGGTGCGGCCCGGGTGGATCAGGTCCACCGGCACCTGCAGCACTTCCTGGCGCTTAACCATTCCGGTCGTCCGCGGAACTCACCCTATTGACCACTGTGGAATAATCGAAAGTCACTATCACGCCAAAAAGAGAAGACCGTGGAAGAACATTACCGCGCCATCATCAGCGCCCTGGGTGAGGACCCGGCGCGCGAAGGCCTGCTGCGCACCCCGCACCGTGCCGCCAAGGCGATGGAGTTCCTGACCCAGGGCTACCGCCAGGATGTGCAGAAGATCGTCAACGACGCCATCTTCACCACTACCAACAGCGAGATGGTGATCGTCAAGGACATCGAACTCTACTCCCTGTGCGAGCATCACCTGCTGCCGTTCCTGGGCCGGGCCCATGTTGCCTACATTCCGGACGGCAAGGTGCTGGGATTATCCAAGATTCCGCGCATCGTCGATATGTTCGCGCGCCGCCTGCAGATCCAGGAAAACCTGACCCAGCAGATCGGCAACTGCATCCAGGACGTGACCGGCGCCCGCGGCGTGGCGGTGGTCATTGAAGCTAAACATTTATGCGCCATGATGCGCGGTGTGGAAAAGCAGAACTCCTCGATGACCACATCGATGATGCTCGGAACGTTCCGGGACGACCCCCGCACGAGGACGGAATTCCTCACTCTAATCAGGCGCATAGGGGTCTGAAATGACGCATGGACAGGGCTTCATCTGCTGTCCCGTCGTTTTCGTATAATGAATTCGTGAGAAACACCTCTTACCCCCTGTGGCAGGAGGCTGCAGCAGCACTTTAGGATCGTCCAACCATGGGCAGCGCCGCACCGAAAATCAGCTTTGGCACCCCCGACCAGATCGAAATCCTGGTCGCACTGGAGCCGTTCGTCAGGCAGCAGACCGCCTCCCACCTGGAGCGCCGCAAGCTGTGGTTCCCCAATGACCTGTCCCCGGCCGACGCCGAGGAAACCGAGCAGGACAAGCAGGAGCTGGAGCGGATCCGCGAAGCGGCGCGCGGCCTGCCGGACGCGGTGCGCGTGGCGTTGGCCCTCAACCTGCTGACCGAGGAAGGCCTGCCGCACTTCCATCGCCTCATCGCCACCCACCTGGGCAACGAATCGCCCTGGTCCGACTGGAACAACCTGTGGACCGCCGAGGAAGACCGCCACGGCTGCGTCCTGCGCGACTACGTGCGCGATGCGCGGGTGTTCAATATGGGCGCGTTGGAGCGCATGCAGTACCGCTACATCGAGGCCGGCTTCAACCCGGACTGGCAGCAGGACCCCTACCGCCTGCTGGCCTATACCAGCCTGCAGGAGCGGGCCACGCAGTATGCGCACGCCAATACCGGCCGCAACTGCTCGCAGTACGAGCCGAAGATCCAGCGCATCCTCGCCCATATCTCCGGCGACGAGTCGCGCCATTACGCCTTCTACCGCGCGGTGTTTCACGAAGTGCTGCGACGGGACACCAACGTCGCCCTCAACTCGCTGCTCAAGGTGATGCCGGCGCTGGCCATGCCCGGCCACAACATCTGCGATTACGAGCACATGGCCGACGTGGTGCGCCGCGCCGACATCTACGGCCCGCGCCACTACCAGCAGATCGTCGAGGAACTGCTTGAGTTTTGGAACGTCGGCGGGCTCACCGGCCTTTCCTCCGAGGGCGCCGCGGCGCAGGAAAAGCTGATGAAGATCCCGGGCCGGCTGGAGCGCATGGCCAACTACCTCGACGCCAAGGCCGCCGCCGAGCGCACCTTCACTTTCGATTTCATCTACGATCGCGCCATAGTGATTTGAGGGGCGCGGCGTGAGTTCAAACCCGGCGGCACCGGGCCAGCCGGCCCGCAAGCGCATTTTCATCACCGGCGCCGGCAGCGGCCTGGGCAAGGCCCTGGCGCTGCGCTTCGCCGCCGACGGCTGGCAGGTCGCCGCCACCGATGTCGACCTGGCCGCCGCCACGCAGACCCTGGCTGAAGTCGTCAAGGCCGGCGGCAGCGGCTTCGCCGATGTCTGCAACGTCACCTCGGAAGACTCCTTCGCCGCGATTGCCGCGCGCTTGCAGCGCGAGTGGAACGGCGTCGACGTGCTGGTCAACAACGCCGGCGTCGCCACCAAGGGCACCGTGGCCGAGTCCACGCTGGAGCAGTGGCAGTGGGTGCTCAACATCAACCTGCTCGGCTGCGTGCGCGGCGCCCGCGCCATCATTCCCCAGCTCACCGCGCAGGGCAGCGGCCACATCGTCAACATCGCCTCCTTCGCCGGCATCGCCAACCCGCCGGCGATGGCCAGCTACAACGCCGCCAAGGCCGCGGTGATCTCGCTGTCGGAAACCCTGCGCCACGAGCTGGAGCCGCACGGCGTGGGCGTCAGCGTGGTCTGCCCCTCGTTCTTCAAGACCAACCTCATCGCCACCAGCCGCCAGGCCTCGCCCGAGCACGGCGACGAGCCCTCGCCGCAGATGGACCGCATCGTGCAGCGCCTGATGGAGAAGGCCTCCATCACCGCCGACAGCGTCGCCGCCGACATTTTCGACGCGGTGCGGGAGCGGCGCTTCCTGGTGCTGGTCAACGCCGACGACAAGCGCCAGGTGCTGCTCAAGCGCGTCTCGCCCGAGTTCTACTACCGCATGGTGCAGAAGGCCACGGCGAAGTTCATGCGGAAGAAGGACTGAGGCGAGAAAAATGATCTCCGTCATTCCCGCGAAAGCGGGAATCCAGGGGCCGGGAGCGATGCGGCCGGACGTCAATGCGGAGATGCAGATTGCGTATCTCCCCGTCCCGGTGGGCATGCGCATCCTCAATAAATCCCCATAGGTAGCGCGCTTTGCAACGTTCCTGGATTCCCGCTTTCGCGGGAATGACGACGTGCTTTTTTTCGAGATTAGCCGCGGCGCGCTAGCGCTTCACCAGAAACCCTTCTTCCGCCTGCTCGCTGGTCGCGCTCCACTCCAGCCGCTCCACCCGCGCCGCCGGCGGACCTATCTGCAGGAAATCGTGAAAGACCTGCAGATCGGCCGCGTTGTCGCCGCCGACCAGGCCTTCCACCGCGCCGTCGTCGCGGTTGCGCACCCAGCCGCGCAGGCCCAGGAACAGGGCCTTGCCCTGCGCCGAGGCGCGAAAACCCACGCCCTGCACGCGTCCGGTGACGACGAAGCGGTATGATGGGCTCATGGTTTGCCGTGGGTCTTGGTCATGAAGTTGCCCATCCTAAGTCGTTTGCGCTCCGCCGGCAGCAGCGGCGAAGTCGCCAGCAAGGCCGATGGCGAACGCTATACCCTGTCCGCCGAAATCCCCGGCCTGAGTCCGGGCAAGCCGCTGTGGCGCATCAACCTGGAGCTGCACAGCGAGCCGCAGGGCGACGGCGAGCGCCTGCACCTGCGGGCGCACTGGCAGGCCAACTTTGCCAGTGCGCTGGCGCCGGCCCTGTCCGCCGCGGCGCCGCCCGTGGCGAAGTCCGGCGCCGGCAGTTCCTCCGCCAGGCTGCCGGCCGAGCGCGTCGGGCAATGGCTCAAGCGCCGCCTGGACAATCCCCTGCTGCGCGCCATCGCCGAGCCGCTGCTGCGGCACGATTTCAATTCCTGGGTCGAGCTGCGCGCCTCCACCGCCGACCTGGCCGATGGCGCCGGCGCGCTGCTGCCGGAAACCGACCGGCTCAAGGCGCTGGGCATCGAGCCCAAGCTGAGCGACGCCAGAAACCAGGCGCCGATGACCCAGTCCTGGGCCGGCAGCGCCATGGGGCCGCGCCCCGGCTTCGCCCAGGTGTCGCTGCTGCAGATCGACAAGCGCCACCTGCCGCCGGGACTGGCCGCCCTGCTCGGCGCGCGCCCATTCCAGATGGCGGCGGCGGTGATCAATGTGGTGGAAGAAGAAGAGCAGCCGCGGCGGTAGCTGAAAATACATGCGTCATACCGGCGAAAGCCGGTATCCAGAGATTCGGAGCGCGCATTTCGCAGCCCTGGATTCCGGCTTGCGCCGGAATGACGATTGAACATTGCGCCGTGGCATTACGCACAGACCATAAGCGACGCCGATGACCGCCGACGCCGCCCCCATCACACTGAAACCCGCAGCGGGCCACCGCAGCCGCGAGGTGTGGGCGCTGGCGTTGCCGATCATCGGCGCCATGTCCTCGCAGAACGTGCTCAACCTGGTGGACACCGCCATGGTCAGCCGCATCGGCCCCTCCTCGCTGGCGGCGGTGGGGCTGGGCAGCTTCATCAATTTCATGTCCTTCTCCGCCATCACCGGCCTGTCCGCGGCGGTGCAGGCGATGGCGGCGCGGCGCTACGGCGAGGGGCGGCTGCACGAAACGGCGATTCCGCTCAATGGCGGCATCCTGCTGTCGCTGCTGATCGGCCTGCCCTTGTCGGTGGTGCTGATCCTGGCGGCGCCGTGGATCTTCGCCCGGCTCAACCACGATCCGGACGTGGTGCGCCAGGGCACGGTCTACCTGCAATGCCGCTTGCTCGGCATCGCCGCCATCGGCATCAACTTCTCCTTCCGCGGCTACTGGAGCGCGGTGAAGAAGACGGTGCTCTATCTGTGCACCCTGTTCGGCATCTGCTGCCTCAATATCCTGCTCGACTACCTGCTGATCTTCGGCAAGCTCGGCTTCCCGGCGCTGGGCGTGCGCGGCGCCGGCCTGGCCAGCGTGATCAGCGCCAGCTGCGGCACCCTGGCCTATTGCGCCTTCGGCTGGCGCTACGCCCGCGGCGCCGGCTTCTTCGCCGGCCTGCCGGACCGCCGCCAGCTGCTCGACCTGCTGCGCCTGGCCCTGCCCACATGCCTGCAGCAGCTGCTCTATTCGACCGGCTTCGTCGTGCTGTTCTGGATCGTCGGCCAGGTCGGCACCGCCGAGCTGGCGGTGAGCAATGTGCTGGTCAACATCACCCTCACCGCCATCCTGCCGGCGATGGGTTTCGGCCTCGCCTCCGCCACCTTCTGCGGCCAGGCGCTGGGCCGGCGCGATGTGGACGATGCCTCCTGCTGGCCCTGGGACGTGTTCAAGGCGAGCTGGTGGGTGTTTGCCGTCATGGCGCTGCCGATGCTGCTGCTGGCCGGGCCGGTGCTGCAGGTGTTCTTCGGCAGCGGCAATGCCGCTGCCACCGCGCGCCTGCTGGAGATCGGCGAGACGCCGCTGCGCCTGATCGGCGCCGCGGTGGTGCTCGACGGGCTGGGCTTCATCCTGATGCAGTCCCTGCTCGGCGTCGGCGCCAGCCGCCCGGTGATGCTGATCAGCGTCGGCCTGCAATGGGGCCTGTTCCTGCCGCTGGCCTACCTGGCCGGGCCGGTGCTGATGATGGGCCTGCTGCCGATCTGGGGCCTGATGCTGTGCTACCGCGCGGCGCAGACCTTGTGCTTCATCGCCGTGTGGCGCTCGCGCATCTGGGCGCGCATCGTGGTTTGAAGGCCGCGGCGGGCACGGCCCACCCTACGAATCACGTCATTCCGGCGAAAGCCGGAATCCAGAGCGACGAAGTGCAGACTCTAAATCCCTGGATACCGGCTTTCGCCGGTATGACGCTGACGTGAGGGCAATAAAAAAGCCCGGGCCGCATTGCGGCCCGGGCTTTCCGGCTACAGCAATTTCAGCTTAGTACGGCTGCAGATTGTTGCCGTCGACGTGCACGCGGCTGCCGGGGGCAAGGCCGTTGACGCTGCTGATGGTGACCGTGCGCTGGCCGCCGGCTTCCATGTTCACCGCCACCTGGTACACGGTGGTGGAGGTCAGCGCCTTCTGCGTCTCGGCGCCGGCCAGCGCGCCGCCCAGCACACCGACCACGGTCATCGCGGTCTTGCCCTTGCCCTTGCCGAACTGGTTGCCGGCGAGGCCGCCAACCGCGGCGCCGCCCAGGCCACCGAGCAAGCCGGCCTGGCCGGCCTGCTTCACCGGGGTGATCGAGGCGACCACGCCGCAATCCTGGCAGGGCGGGGGCGGCGGCGGAACGGCCGCGGCCTGCTGCTGCTGGGCGGCAAGCTCGTTCTGCTGGCGCTGCAGCTTGCGCTGTTCGGCCTTGATCCTGGCCAGTTCCGCATCATTGGCCGAAGGTCCGGCCGGAGCCGGGGCAGCGGCAACCGGGGCGGGCTCGGCAGCGGGCGCAGCGGCAACCGGCGGCGGCGTGGCGGCGGTCTGGTCGGCCGGCGGCTGCTGCGACGGGCCGCAGGCCGCCAGGGTGACGAAACTGAGCATTACAAGCGTCTTCTTGAACATGTGAATCTCCCTTTGGGGTTGAAGTGGCGGCAGAAGATTAACACTCGAAACTGAATGGAGGCTTTCTATCGGCCGGTACTGAGACCGCGGTCACAAAACGATGTTCCAGCCCCCGGGGCCAGACGCTTATTCGTGCTCCCCTTGCTCCCGCGTGTCAAGGAAACGCACCTCCGGCGCCCGCTCCATCGCCATCTGCAGGTTGACCGAGCTGGAAGCCAGGTAGACCAGGTGGCCGGAGTGGTCCAGGGCCAGGCGGGCATCGTTCTTGTCGCGGAATTCCTTGAGCTTTTTCGGGTCGTCGCAGGTCACCCAGCGGGCCGAATGGATGGTGCCGCCCTCGAATACCGCTTCCACGTTGTATTCGTCGCGCAGCCGGTATTGCACCACGTCGAACTGCAGCACGCCGACCGCGCCGAGGATGATGTCGTTGTTGACCAGCGGCCGGTACACCTGGGTGGCGCCTTCCTCGCACAGCTGGTCCAGGCCCTTGTTGAGCTGCTTGGCGCGCAGCGGATCCTTCAAAATCACGCGGCGGAACAGTTCCGGCGCGAAGTTGGGGATGCCGGTGAAGCGTAGCGCCTCGCCCTCGGTGAAGGAGTCGCCGATGGCGATGGTGCCGTGGTTGTGCAGGCCGACGATGTCGCCCGGAAACGCTTCTTCCACCGCCTCGCGGTCCGCCGCCATGAAGGTCAGCGCATTGGCCACCCGCACCGGCGCGCCGAGGCGCACGCTGTGCAGCTGCATGCCCTTGCGGTAGCTGCCGGAGCAGACCCGCAGGAAGGCCACGCGGTCGCGATGCTTGGGGTCCATGTTCGCCTGGATCTTGAAGACGAAGCCGCTGAACTTCGGCTCCTCGGGCGTCACCTGGCGCGGTGTGGCCTCGCGCGGCAGCGGCGAGGGCGCCCATTCGACGAAGGCGTTGAGCAGTTCGCGCACGCCGAAATTGTTGATCGCTGCGCCGAAGAACACCGGGGTCAGCTTGGCGCTGCGGTACAGCGCCATGTCGAAGACGGTGCCGGCCATCTGCAGCAGGTCGATCTCGTCCAGCAGCGACTGGTAGGACTGGCCGAAGCGCTCGGCCATGCCCGGCGCGCGCAGGCCGTCCACCACCTCGATCTCGCTGATGCGGTGCTTGTCGCCGCTGTACAGGTAGAAGCGGTCTTCCAGCAGGTGGTAGACGCCCTTGAAGTCGCGGCCCATGCCCACCGGCCAGGTGATCGGGGCGCACTGGATGCCCAGCACTTTCTCGACTTCGTCGAGCAGCTCCATCGGGCTGTGACCGTCGCGGTCGAGCTTGTTGATGAAGGTGATGATCGGCGTGTCGCGCAGGCGGCACACTTCCATCAGCTTGATGGTGCGCGGCTCCACGCCCTTGGCGGCGTCGATCACCATCAGCGCCGAGTCCACCGCCGTCAGCGTGCGGTAAGTGTCCTCGGAGAAGTCCTCGTGCCCCGGCGTATCGAGCAGATTGATGATCTTGCCGCGATACGGGAACTGCATCACCGAGGTGGTGATGGAGATGCCGCGCTGCTGCTCCAGCGCCATCCAGTCGGAAGTGGCGTGGCGGCTGGCCTTGCGCCCCTTCACTGTGCCGGCAAGCTGGATCGCGCCGCCGAACAGCAGCAGCTTCTCGGTCAGCGTGGTCTTGCCCGCATCGGGATGCGAGATGATGGCAAAAGTGCGGCGCAGGGCCGCTTGTTCGGCTGGGGTGCTCATCGGATTCAGGTGGCGCGCGGGGCGCACAAATACAGCGTAGGGGCGCGATTGTACCGTTCAACGGCTGCGGGCGCGAAGCCGGTGCGCGGGCCTGCTCCAATCCTTCCGCCAGGACGCCCCCGGACAGCGCGCCAGGCGTCGCATCTTTTATACTCCCGCCTCCAAGCACGCGGGCCTCTAGCTCAATCGGTTAGAGCAGAGGACTCATAATCCTTTGGTTCCGGGTTCAAGTCCCGGGGGGCCCACCAAACGAGGTGGGTCGGAGTTGAGCCGAAATCGACTCCGACCCCTTTATGCGGGAAAAATGAGCTCAGAGATGTCTTTAGCGATCCTTCGCGCTGCTCATCTTAGCTTCGATATAAGCAATTTTAGGTCGCCTCCGGAGTCAGCAAAGAAACCGTCGGGAAATACGAGCGATACCGTCGAGCATCACGTGTGAGAATTGGGCAATCGAGTACGGCGGCATGCGCGCCGATGAAGAAGTCGGCCAGGACATTATTCTTGCCACCGCCGGCTCGCCGATATTTCACGAATGCCCTGCCGGCCAGGAATAGGGCCGCGCGCGGCAACTCCTGCAACGACAGGCCCAGACCTTCCACGGCATCGTCAAGTGCCTCGACCGAGTCGAAGGCCAGCGACAACTCGGAGTAGATCACCGGATTGATCAGCAACTCATGGACTTGTGATTGAGCGCGAAGCTGGCGTACGGACCAATCGACCCAATCCGGGTCATCTTCGAGCACGTCCACCAGGACGTTGGTGTCTATCAGCAGCACGGCTGTCTTCAGTCGGCGCCGCGCAGCAAGGCCATCAGATCATCAGTACGCCACTTCAGCTGCGCTTTGCCGCGCGACGATTCAAACCGGTCACGCTTGCTTGCGGGGTGCCCCCCCACCTTGTGGACGACGACCTGGCCCTCGCGGTTCACGTCGAAATCAACGCCATCACCAGGAGCCAGTTTGAGAGCATCCCGGACTTTCTTCGGAATGGTGACTTGCCCCTTGACCGTCATGGTAGTTGCCATGTGCCCGCTCCGCAGGTAATACATGAAATGCAATTGTAATACTGTTGATCCGGACATGCCATCCGCGGCGGATGTCCCTCTGGCCGTTGCTGCTGCCGACGAACGGTATTTTCGGGATTCCAGCGCACCGTGGCCGGGAAAACACTACAGTGAGCCATTGGGGCAATCCCGGCGGCGCCATCTGCAAGGCGTCGCGGCAGCCTCCGCACAGTTCGCGTCAGGACGCAAAAGAACCCATGAATAAAAAACAGTCCATTCCGATCAAACCGCGGTCGAGCGAGCATATTCTCGAAAAGATCAGCAGCGGCTCCTTGTCCGAGAAAGACCTGATTGCCCTGCACCATAACGCCGTCCGGCTGGCGGCCCTGGATGTGGTCGAGGCGACGAAGCTGAAGCTGCGCGCGGAATTTCCGCGGGCGGCGAAGAAGCTCTTCGGGGCGCCGGAAGCCCCGGAAGCGGTGGTAGCGGCGGCGGTCGTCTAAGGCGCAGCGGCCGGGCATAAAAAAGCGGGCGCCTGGGGCGCCCGCAAATTCCACTACAGATGCGTTGCGGCTTCAGAATCTCTGCGTATAGCTGACGTAAGGCACGCGGCCGTCCATCGGGTAGACGCCGGTCTGGTAGACGCCGTAGCGGCCGGTGGTGTCGGTGCCGGCGGCCTTGAACTGGCTGGCCGGCGGGTCGAGGTTGAACAGGTTGCGCACGCCGATGTTGAAGGTGCCCTTCCACGGGGCGTTGTAGCCCAGCTGCAGGTCGAGATCGTTGAACGAGGACACGCGGTCGGTGCCGCACTTGGCCGGCTTGTCGCGCGCGGTGAACGGATCGCAGTCGGCGGTGGACCAGGTGCGGTGCCAGATGGCGGTGGAGTTGAAGCGCTGGATCGCCCAGTTCACGCTCAGTTCGCCGCGCTTGCTCGGATTGCCGAGGAAGCCGACTTCCTCATAGGTCTCGCCACCCTGGCTGAGCTGCTCGCGGTAGCTCAGCACCTGGGTCATCGAGGCGCTGAAGTCGAACACGCCGTACTGGTGGGCCTGCAGCTTGTAGTCGGCGCTGAGGTCGAAGCCGTCGGTGTTGATCGACGAGGCATTGGCCTTCGGCTCGTAGACGAAGGTGATGGCTTCATTGCTGGCGCGCACCACGGTGCCCTGGCTGGCGGCGTCGGTACAGGCCTTGCCGGTGGCGGCGATGCAGTTGGCGTCGTTGTTGAGCACCTGCTGCGCGGTCAGCGTGGCGATGCCGTTGGTCAGCGTGATGCGATAGTAGTCGGCGGTCAGCGTGACGGCGTGCACCGGGCTGAAGACGAAGCCGGCGTTGATGTTGCGCGAGGTTTCCGGCTTGAGCGCGTTGGAGCCCACGCGGAACGCCTGCCGCTGCTGGCCGGAGCTGCAGGGGAAGGGCTCGGTGGTGATGTTCTTGGCGCAGCCGTAGGTGTCGATCGCCGCGTCGAAGCTCTGCGCCGGGCTGGCGAAGAGATCGTACAGGGTCGGCGCGCGGAAGCCCTCGCTATAGGTGCTGCGCAGCAGCAGCGATTCGATCGGACGCACCGACAGCGAGACTTTCGGGCTGGTCTTGCTGCCGCCGACGCTGTACTTGTCGTAGCGCAGGGCGCCGCTGAGGTTGACGCGGTCCTGGAGGAAGCTCAGCTGCGTTTCGCCGTAGACCGCGTACTCGCTGCGGCTGCCCTGCGAGCTGCCGCCGGCGTTGCCGAAGACATTGGACAGGGTATAGCCGGAGATGGTGCCGTTGGGCGCGTAGCTGAAGCTGGTCTGGCTTTGCGCGTCGCCGATCTGCGCGTACTTCTCGTCGCGATAGTCGGCGCCGACCACCAGCGGCAGGCGGAAGCCGATGCCGCTGTAGGCCAGCAGGTTGTCCAGCGTGACGTGGCCGCCGACCGTGTTCTGGTCGTAGTTGTTGTTGTTGCTGATGGTGTAGCCGAAGCTGGACGCGCCGCCCGGTGTGGAAGCCGGATTGAACGGGTTGTAGCTGCCGTTGTTGATAGCCGCCTGGAACGCAGAGGACTGGCCGTAGCCGGTGCCGATGTCGGACTGGCGGTAGCCGCTGTTGGTCACCGCCACTTCCCATTCGGAAGTACCGAACACGTCGAACTCGCCGCGCAGGCCGCCGACCACGTCGCTGATGGTGTCGTTGACGGTGTCGTGGCGCGGGCCGTTCTCGGTCGGCCGGTAGTACAGGTACAGGTCGTCGCCCGGGAACGGGTTGTTGGGATTGTTGTAGGCCACTTCCGGCAGGCCGAAGGCGTTGTTGAAACCCGAGGTGGCCGGCGCCGAGGCGCTCTGCGCCTGCGTCACCGACTTGGTCAGCAGCACCTTGGCGAAGCCGGTGATGTCGTAGCCGAGCTTGTAGTTGACGCCGCCCATCAGGCTGTCGCGGCTGGTCGAGGCGGTGACCCAGGCCTGCGAGCCGATGTTGAAGCCGCACAGCGCGCCGCCGGAGAGGGGACCGGAGTTCGGATAGGTGCTGCCACCCGGCGCGGCCGGGCAGGTGCTGAACGGCACTTCCGCATTGCCGTCCTCGACGCCGGTGGTGTGGTTGATGGCGGTGGCGATGGTGCCGGGATCGCCGTAGGCGCTGAAGGCGTTCTTCAGGAACGGGCGGTCCTGATAGGTGATGGCGCTCTGCTGCGCGTGCTCGTAGGAGAAATAGGCGTTGCCCTTCTCGCTGTTGAAGCCGGCCATCAGCGAGGCGCTGGCGCCCTTGCCGCCCTTCTGCGTGGGGTTGTCGTACTGCCCGGATAGCTGTACGCCGTCGAACTTCTTCTTGGTGATGATGTTGACCACGCCGCCGATGGCGTCCGAGCCGTAGATGGCGGAGGCGCCGTCGCGCAGCACTTCGATGCGATCGATGGCGGCCAGGGGAATGATGTTGACGTTGACCGAGGGGGGCGTGAACGACGGGTCCAGCGGCAGGCGCTGGCCGTCGAGCAGGATCAGGGTGCGCTCGGAGCCCAGGCCGCGCAGGCTGACGGTGGTGCCGCCGGCCGCGCCGCCCGAAGACAGCGAGGTCGGCACCACATCGGAGCCGAAGGTATTTTCGTTGAGGTTCACCAGGAACTGGGCGACGGTAAGGTCGCCGGTTTCCTGGATGTCCTTGGCGGTGAACACCGTGACCGGGAGCGAAGTCTCCTTGTCGATCTGGCGGATGCGCGAGCCGGTCACCTCGACGCCGGTCAGCGCCTTCACGTCCTGCTGGCTCTGCTGCGCCAGCGCGGCGCCGGAGAGCAGGCTCGTCGCCAGTGTCAGGCCGGCGGCGAGGTGCGCAGCTTTCAACTTTGCGCAGGTGGAACTGGTGGATGGCAGTCCCGGATTAACGGCAAGCCGCGCTCCTCGCGCGTGCACGATGGTCATGTCTGGTGTTCCCTATTTGATTTGGTTACGGGCGGTGTGGCTGTGCCGCCGGGTGTTGCCGCCGCGCGTGCGCAGCGGGGTGCTTCTCGCTTAACAGTCCTTCAAGATCCGCTGGCTCTCCTGGTATTGCCGCTTGCGACCGGCAATGAATATGGGCAAAGCCCCGCGCGCCGGGAAACCGGTGTACGGGGCTTCTCTAAGAGGTATGCCAATCGAAAATGAAAAACCTGCCGGTCCGGCGAAAATATTTTTTTGGGAGGTGCAGCGGGGCCGGCGCCTGAATTGGAGCGCGGCCTTCCGGTCGGGCAGTCGCCGGCTGGAGAGTTGGTCCGAAAATCGGCCGACGTTCAGCTCGAAGCGGGCGGGATCACCTGATCCTTGTGCATCAGGTTGAGCAGCCGCTTGTAGTAGTCCTCGTAGCCGTCGGCACTCACCTCGTCGGTCGCCACCCAGCTGGAGTAGGACCAGACCCTGGCGCCGCCGCTGTCGATCAGCGTGCCTTCGATCTGCACCTCGGCCGGGCACGCATCCTTCTGGCCCGAAGCCAGGCAGTTCTGGTTTGGCATCTGCCGATAGGCCAGTGCGCGGACGCGCAGCAGCGGGATGCCCTGCCCCGGATTGTGCGGCTCGACGCCGAATGCCTCGAGCCGCTGGGCGAACCTGGCGGGGAAGTCGCGGGCGAAGGCCGCGAAGAAACGGCTGGCCTCCGCGAACGCCGGCGGGTCCTGGGTGGAATCGACGGCCTCATCGGACGACAGCGTCGGGTTGGTGGAGATCGCCAGGATCGTGACCGGCGTGTCGCCGCCGGCGGTGCCGCTGGATTGCAGATCGCTCGCATGCGGCAGTTTCTGGAGCTGCTGCACCAGCGCGCAAGCGCACACCAGGCTGCATGCGGCGAGCAGGGCGGCTTTGCGTATGGCTTGTTTCATGGTTCCGGATCTTGTCCCGTCATGCGGCTGATGATGGACTGGATTTTAGGCGGTGCGGCGGGGTCGATGCGACTGTCCGTGCCGGTCTCGCAACAGTGCATCGGGTCGGCCGCCGGCTATTCGCCCGGCAGATAGCCGAACAGCCGCTTGCGCTGCTCGGCGCTCAGTTCCCGCATGCGGCGGATGTTGTCCTCGGGAATGCGGTCCGGATCGGGATGGCTGTCCAGCGCCGCTTCCACGCTGTCCTCGCGCAGCAGGTGCAGCAGCGGATAGGGCGCGCGGTTGGTCAGGTTCTCGGCGTCGCCGGGCATGGTGCCGGCGAACTGGTACTGCGGGTGGAAGCTTGCCACCTGGTAGTCGCCGGACCATTCGAACTGCTCCAGCAGCGCATCCACCTGGTCGAGGAAGTCGTTGTAGTCGGCGAAGTCCGCGAAGAGCTGCGGGATGGCGATGATGGTGGTTTCCAGCTGCGCCGGCGGCGTTTCGTCGAGCTTCTGCAATTCGAACTGCAGCTCGGTCAACAGCGCCAGCTCGTCGGCAGCCTCGCTGACGCAGACGCGCACCCGCCCCTCGCGCGCCGGCCGGCCCGCGAACGGGCACAGGTTGAGCCCGATCACCACGCTGTCCAGCCACTGGCGTACCGCGCTTTCGATGGGATTCATGGGGGCGACTTCGATCAGGGGCCTTGGGGCGGCAAAGCGTAGCGCATTTCGGCGCGGTGGCTGTGTTGTCCCGCGTGTCGCCGGGTTCCCCGGTTCGGCGCCCCGGCCGGCGGGTCTGTATTTCCGCTTTCGCGCTTCCGCCCGTTCTTGAGTGGATGCCTGTTGGTGACCCACTCGTGAGCAGCCCCGGGGAGAAACGATGAGCGGCGCAGGATACGGTTTGGGATTTGGTTTGATGAGCCGGCGCGAGCTGTTCCGCATGATCGGCCTGACCGCCGGTGCCGCCGCCATGTTCCAGGCCATGGACAGCCTCGGCTTCGCCGGGGAGTCGCCCTACCAGGGGCCGATCGATCTGCAGGGTGCGCCCAAGGGCGCCTCGGTGCTGATTCTCGGCGCGGGCATGGCCGGCATGACGGCGGCCTACGAGCTGCGCAACGCCGGCTACAAGGTGCAGGTGCTGGAATACAACGGCCGCGCCGGCGGCCGCAACTGGAGCCTGCGCGGCGGCGACAGTTACACCGAATTGGGCGGCCTGACCCAGCGCTGCGAGTTCGACAAGGACCTGTACATCAACCCCGGCCCCTGGCGCATCCCGTATCACCATCGCGGCATGCTCAGCTATTGCAAGCGGCTCGGCGTGCCGCTGGAAGCCTTCGTCCAGGTCAATTACAACGCCTACCTGCACAGCAGCCGCGCCTTCGGCGGCAAGCCGCAGCGCTACCGCGAGGTCAAGGCCGACTACCAGGGCCACGTGGCCGAGCTGCTGGCCAAGGCCACGCAGCAGAACGCGCTGGACGCCATGGTCAGCAAAGAGGACCGCGAGAAGCTGCTGGAGTCGCTGCGCGGCTGGGGCGCGCTGGACAAGGATTTCACCTACGGCCCCAGCGAGGCCAGCAGCGACCGCCGCGGTTATGCGAAAGAGCCCGGCGGCGGCCTCACGGCGCGGCCGGTGCCGTCCAAGCCGGTGGGCCTGAGCGAGGTGCTGGACTCTGGCCTGTGGCAGGGCATCCCCAGCGGCGACAGCTTCGACATGCAGACCGCCCTGTTCCAGCCGGTCGGCGGCATGGGCCGCGTCGGCGAGGCCTTCGGCCGCGAGCTGGGCACGCTGATCCGCTACAACGCCAAGGTGACGGACATCCGCCAGGACGAGCACGGCGTCACCGCCACCTACGAGGATCGCAACGCCCCCGGCACCACGTTCAAGGCCAGCGCCGACTGGTGCCTGTGCACCATTCCGCTGCCGGTGCTGGCGGAGATCCCGATGAATGTCGGCCCGGACCTGAGCGCCGCGATCAGGGCGGTGCCCTATGCCTCCGCCATCAAGGTGGGCCTGCAGTTCAAGCGCCGCTTCTGGGAAGAGGACGAGCACATCTACGGCGGCATCAGCTACACCGACCTGCCGATCACCAATATCGGCTATCCCAACACCGGCTATCACAGCGGCGGCAAGGGTGTGCTGCTCGGCGCCTACATCTGGGGCCTCAACGCCATGGAATTCACTTCGATGACGCCGCAGCAGCGGGTGCAGAAGGCGCTGGAATACGGCAGCCAGATCCACCCGCAATACCTCAAGGAATTCGACAACGGCGTGGCCGTGGCCTGGCACCGCTCGCCCTTCACCATGGGCTGCTACGGCATGTGGAGCGCCGATGCGCGCGCCAGGCATTACGACAACCTGTGCCAGATCGATGGGCGCATCGCCCTGGCCGGCGAGCACGTCTCCTTCCTCGGCGGCTGGCAGGAGGGCGCGGTGACTTCCTCGCTCGACGCCATCGGCCGCCTGCATCAGCGCGCGGTGGCGCAGGGGGCGAAGGCATGAGCGCACCACTCCATCGCCAGTTCCTCAAATCTCTCGCCGCGCTGCTGTTGTGCGCGGCGGCGTTACAGGCGCAGGCCGATGATTCCTCCTTCACCTCCACCGCCGGACTGACCAGTACCGGCGGCGAGGAGATCTACAGCCAGATCTGCCAGGGCTGCCACATGCCGCAGGGCCAGGGCGCCATCGGCGCCGGCCATTACCCCAAGCTGGCCGGCAACGAGCGGCTGGCTTCCTGGCAATACGCGGCGCTGACCGTGCTCGGCGGCCGCGACGGCATGCCGCCGTTCGGCCTGCCCGCAGACCAGGTGCGGGAAATCCGCACGGTGCACCTGAGCGACGCGCAGATCGCGGACGTGGTCAATTACGTCCGCAGCCATTTCGGCAATGCCTACAAGGACAAAGTCACCGCCGGCCAGGTGGCGGAGTTGCCGCATCCGGATCATCCGCAAGCGCCTTGAGCGGTGACGGCTAGCGCCTCCACCGGCCCGTCGTCATACCGGCGAAAGCCGGTATCCAGGGGTTCGAAGTGCTCGCGACCTGGCTCTGGATACCGGCTTTCGCCGGTATGACGCTATTGATTGGGTTTGAAAAAAGCCCCGGAGCACTTGATGGTGCTCCGGGGCTTCCCGCATCAGGCGATGCGGAGGGTGTTGCTACAGCTTCAGACGATGGTCAGGCGCACCGGCACGTTGTTGCGGGTGGCGTTGGAGTACGGGCAGACCTGGTGGGCCTTCTCCACCAGCGTCTCGGCTTCGGCGCGGGCCAGGCCGGGCAGGGAAATCTTCAGCTCGATATCCAGGCCGAAGCCGCCCTCGGCGCGCGGGCCGATGCCCACTTCCGCGGTGACCTGCGTATCCGCCGGCACCTTTGGGCCACCCTGCGAGGCGACGAACTTCATGGCGCCGATGAAGCAGGCGGAATAACCGGCGGCGAAGAGCTGCTCCGGGTTGTTGCCGGCGCCGCCGGCGCCGCCGAGTTCCTTCGGCGTGGTCAGCTTCACATCGAGAGAGCCGTCGGCAGTGGCGGCGTGGCCATCGCGGCCCCCGGTGGCGGTGGCGGCGGTGCGGTACAGGACGTTGACGGACATGGTGGACTCCTTGGTTGATTCGGTTTGTCGAGAAACCCGGCTGGCGGCTTGCTTGAAGTGGCTGCCGGCTCCGGGACTGAACGTAATGTACGCGCAATTATATTGTGCACAAAGGAATTATTGGTTATGAAGTGCCCGCTTCCTTATGCAATTACATTTTATGCCATATAATTGCGCACAATCTATCTAGTGGAGGCCGCGCAACACCGGCCGGTGGAGGCAAGCAGATGAACAAGAAACAGGAAGACATGGCCCTGCTGCTGGGTAACCAGATCTGCTTCGCCGCCTATTCCACCGCGCACGCCTTCAACCGCGTCTACAAGCCGCTGCTCGATACCCTGGGCCTGACCTATCCGCAATACCTGGCGATGCTGGTGCTGTGGGAGCGCGACGACCTGACGGTGAAGGAGATCGGCGAGCTGCTGCACCTGGACTCCGGCACCCTCACGCCGTTGCTCAAGCGGCTGGAAGCCGCGCGCCTGGTGACGCGCACGCGCAGCCCCGAGGACGAGCGCCAGGTACGCATCAAGCTCACCGCCGCCGGCCGCGCCCTGCGCGAGAAGGCCAAAAACGTGCCGCCCGGCATCCTGCGCGCCTGCGACCGCTCGGTGGACGAACTGATGAAGCTCAAGGACCAGTTCCTGGCCCTGCGGGATCAGCTCAACGCTGCGCTGCAGTGAGCCCTGCCCGCTGCTGTCCTGAGTCAGAAGTTCGCTGACAGAATCGGCATACGACGGTGCGTGCGCCTAAGCATGGGTACGGCAAGTCGCGCTGGGGTAGGCGGATCAGCCCGTGGGGCGGGAGCTATCCCGCCGGTCGCGGAAGGCGGGATACGCTACGCTGCTCCCGCCCTACACACCTGGGTCCTGATAGCGCAACGCATCAAGCAAGATGATGAACGCCCGCGAATGCTGTCGCCGGCTCGGGTAGTAAAGGTGATAGCCCGAAAACGGCGCGCACCAGTCCTCCAGCACGCGCTTCAATCGCCCCTGCGCCAGATAGGGCTGGGCCACGGTCTCGGGCAGATAGGCCAGGCCGAGACCGGCCAGTACCGCGCTGAGGCGCAGGGTGCCGTCGTTGAAGGTCAGCTGGCCTTCGACGCGCACCTTCAGTTCGCGGCCGCCCTTCTCGAATTCCCAGACGTACAGGTTGCCGTATGTGGGCAGGCGCAGGTTGATGCAGTTGTGGGCGGTGAGATCCTGCGGCTTCTTCGGCGGCGGGTGCCTGGCGAAGTAGGCCGGGGCGCCGACCACCGCCATGCGCATGTCCGGCCCGATGCGCATGGCGATCATGCCCGGCGCCACCTCCTCGCCGAGGCGCACGCCGGCGTCATAGCCCTGGGCCACGATGTCGGTGAGCGCATTGTCGACGGCGATCTCGATCTTGATTTCCGGATAGGCCGGCAGGATCTTCTTCACGACCGGCCACAGGATGGTCCGCGACGGGTGGTCACCGGCGTTGATGCGGATGGTGCCGGCGGGCTTTTCCCGCAAGTCCGACAGGGCCTCCAGCTCGGCTGAGATCTCGTCAAGATGCGGCCCGAGGCTCCGTAGCAGGCGTGCGCCCGCCTCGGTTGGCGACACGCTGCGCGTGGTTCGCGTCAGCAGCCGCACGCCCAGACGCGCCTCCAGTCCGCGGATGGTGTGACTCAGCGCGGACTGCGAAACCCCCAGCTTCGCCGCCGCCCGGGTGAAGCTGCGCTCCCGCGCCACGGCCAGGAAGGCGGTCAGATCGTCAAGGCTGGCGCGGGGCATTGATGAATATTCCTCATGAATCTATGCCGACTTTACCACTTTATCGCGGTGCATCCGGGCGCCAGAATGGCGTTCGTCCGCAATCGCCGCAGCCGGCAAGTCCCGGCAAGTCAAGGAGACTCCCCATGCAAAAGCGCAAACTCGGCAAGAGCAATCTGGAAGTTTCGGCCCTCGGCCTGGGCTGCATGGGCCTGAGCTTCGGCCTCGGCCCGGCGGTCGACAGGCAGACCGCGATCGACCTGATCCGCGCTGCCGTCGAGCGCGGTGTTACCTTCTTCGACACCGCGCAAATCTACGGCCCTTACACCAACGAGGACGTGGTCGGCGAAGCGCTGGCGCCGTTCCGCGGCCAGGTGGTGATCGCCACCAAGTTCGGCTTCAGGCTCCAGCCGCGGACCGGCCAGCCGGCGCAGCCCGGCCAGCCGCCGCCGCTGGACAGTCGGCCGGAGCAGATCAAGCAGTCGGTCGAGGCTTCGCTCAAGCGCCTCCGGGTCGACACCATCGATCTGCTCTACCAGCACCGCGTGGACCCGGAAGTGCCGATCGAGGACGTGGCCGGCGCCGTGCAGGATCTGATCCGCGCAGGCAAGGTGAAGCACTTCGGCCTGTCCGAGCCCGGCGTGCAGACCATCCGCCGCGCCCACGCCGTGCAGCCGGTCACCGCCATCCAGAGCGAGTATTCCCTGTGGTGGCGCGAGCCGGAGCAGGAGCTGCTGCCGACGTTGGAGGAGCTGGGCATCGGCTTCGTCCCGTTCAGCCCGCTGGGCAAGGGTTTCCTCACCGGCGCCATCGACGAGAGCACCAAGTTCGACAGCAGCGACTTCCGCAACGCCGTGCCGCGCTTCGGCGCCGAGGCGCGCAGGGCCAACCTGGCCTTGGTCGAGCAGCTCCGCGCGATTGCCGCGCGCAAAGAAGTGCCGCCGGCGCAGATCGCCATCGCCTGGTTGCTGGCGCAGCAGCCCTGGATCGTGCCCATCCCCGGCACCACCAAGCTGCACCGCCTGGAGGAAAACCTCGCCGGCGCAAGCGTCGTGCTCAGTGCGGACGAGCTGCGTGACATCGAGAGCGCGGTGTCCAAGGTCGCCGTGCAGGGCGGCCGCTATCCGGAGCAGCTACAGAAAATGGTCGGCCGCTGAACTGCGGCCGCGACGTGGCAGCAAGCCCGGATGAAACGAAGTGAAATCCGGGGCTTTGCATAATGAAGTCTTTGCATGCGCTGCCCGAGAATGGAAAACCCGGATTTCGCTTCACTTCATCCGGTCTACACTCGCTGTGCCACGATCGTGATACCGGATGGTCCCGCTATATATGCAAATACACGCCGGTCATAAGCGGGGCTGCGGCTTCCTGTCGGGCTGATCACCTCGAAATGCCGACCACCCCTGACTTTTTTCAGGGATGCCATGAAACACGTTTCGTCGCATCATGGGAACTGCTCCTCATATCCCCTGGAGATGACTCTCATGGCTATTGGTATGGTTCGCATATTCAGGGCGCCCTCCGTGTTGACGGGAATCTTTATTGGTATGTTGTCCGTCTCCGCACATGCCGCGAATCTGACCGTCATTGTGGATGGCCTGCGTAATGCCAAAGGCACGGTCCGGATCGAACTGGATGGTTCGGAAGCGGCCTGGGACGATAAAGCCGAGCCCGCTGGCAAGGGCGACGTCAAAGCCACGGTGGGCTCGGTGAGCTATACGTTTACCGGCGTCCCACCCGGTACTTATGGCCTGGGTGTATTCCAGGATGAGGACGACAGCGGCAAGCTCCATACCAATTTTCTGGGCATTCCCAAGGAAGGCTATGGCTTCAGCAATAACCCGTCGGTGATGCGCCTGCCGACCTTCAAGGAGGTGCAATTTGCGGTGGAACAGGAGGACGCGTCGGTCCTGATACATCTCAAGTACGGCATCTAGGTCCAACCGCTCAGGCTTGCGGAATTTTCGGCATATCCGCCTGATTCACCTCCATTCCATTCGAGATCCGTCAGGAGCCCCAGCCTGTGGTCACAAAGACAGCGGATGGCGAGCAAACGCCCATTGACCAAACGCGCAGGCGAGCTTGGCGGATCGCCCGTTACCTTGCCGTCGGCGCGATCGTCCTGGTTTTACTCGCCTATGTCGGTATTTGTGCCTGGATAAGGGTCCATCAGGGCGAACTGTTGTACTACCCGCAGTCCACACATGCTGATGCGCAGACAACGGATTTCTCCATCACGCATGACGGGGTCGTCCTGCGGGGATGGGTGATCCACCCCGATATGCCTGATCCCATTCTTTATTTCGGGGGCAATGGAGAGCGCATTGAGGGCGACCGCGGCGATTTCGCCGACTGGTTCCCTGGCCATAGCATCTATCTGCTCGCCTATCGCGGCTACGGAGCCAGCGACGGCCAGCCAGGCGAGGCAGCGCTTTTTGCGGACGCAGTGAGCGAGTTCGATCACATCCAGGCCCTGCACCCGCAGCAACCGATCTCGGTGATCGGCCGCAGCCTGGGTAGCGGCGTCGCCAGCTATCTCGTCTCTCAGCGTCCCATTGCGCGGTTGGTGCTCGTCACTCCGTTCGACAGCATGATGAGGGTCGCACAGTCGGACTTTCCATGGCTGCCGATGCGCTGGCTGCTTGAAGATCAATATCCGTCGGCCAGCTACGTGACGAATTACACCGGTCCCGTGTTGATCCTGCGCGCCGGCAACGACGAAGTCGTTCCTGCGGAAGACACCGATCGGCTTATCCAGGCCTTTCTGCACACGCCGGTCGTGATCAACATTCCCGGTCGTGGCCACAACGACATCTCCAAGGCGCCGCAATACGGTCAGGCCATGACAGAGTTTCTGCGCTGAGTTATCCATCACGCCGAGCCTCATCAAAAGGGCGGATCGGCGGACCGGTGACAGCGGCCGCAAGGCTGCGGTGGAGCTTTGAAGCGCCCTGCCGAAATCGGCAGTGCGTGTGCGCTGCTTGCCATGCTTGTGCACGACGCAACAGACCCGGTTGAACGGTCAGCAGGCGTGGCCTGGATGAAGTGAAACGGAATCCGCCATCCGCGCAACGCGGATTACGCCCAACGGGAACCCCGTTGGACGCTTCGCCAATCCGCCTTATACGGGCTGAGTCAGCAATGCCGCGCGAGGCTTAGTGCCCCGGGACCACTACCACTGTGCTGCCGTTGCCACTGCCGGTGCTGCCGGTATTGCCCCTGGTGCCTTTGGCGCCGGTTGCACCGGTGTTGCCCTGGTTGCCGGTGGCGCCGGTATCACCCGTGTTGCCGGTATTGCCCTGATTGCCGGTGGCGCCAGTGTCACCCGTGTTGCCGGTATTGCCTTGGTTGCCGGTGGCACCCGTGGCGCCGGTGTCCCCGGTATAGCCGGTGTTACCCTGATTGCCGGTATTGCCCTTGGCGCCGGTGTAGCCGGTGTTGCCGGTATTGCCCTGATCGCCCTGCGGTCCCATCGGGCCGGTGCAGGCGCCCAGGCCGAGCGCAGCGAACAGCAGTAGCGACGGTATTGAATATTTCATGTGAGGTGCCTCTAGGTTAAGACGGCTGAGAGCGCCGCTTTCCCGACCTTGAGCGGATTCGGCCGCCCCGTCTGTGCTGTGCAGCGCTTATGCCGAAAGGGGCTTGCGCCGTTGCCCCGCTCGCCGCAGGCGGTGTCTTGCGCCGTCCACGTCCCTGTCGCTTGCAGGCAACCTAAATGCCATAGGCACTTCACAGAAGCGCCTTAACGTGCGCGTACCAAAGACACTGAACTTAGGGAAAAGCTCCAGTGATCACTCGCCGCAGGTTTCTCACCCTGTCGAGCAAGGCCATGGCACTCGGCGCGGGTGGATACGTGCTGGAAGGAGCCTTGAGGTCGGCCAGCGCGGCCTCGACCACCGGCACGGGCACCATCACCGATGTGCGGCATGTGGTGATCCTGATGCAGGAAAATCGCAGCTTCGATCACTACTTCGGCACGCTGCAGGGTGTGCGCGGCTTCGCCGACAAGACGGGCATCACGCTGTCCGGCGGCTATCCGGTGTTCAACCAGCCGAACGGCTCGGCACGCCAGTATCCCTGGGCCTTCAACACCACCTCGCCCGCTTCCGGCCAGACCAGCGAGGTCATCACCCAGTGCGATGGCAGCCTCGATCATTCCTGGTCGACGCAGCATGCGGCCTGGAACAACGGCAAAATGGATTCCTGGGTTTCGGCCAAGGGCAATGTGCGCACGCTCGGCTATCTCACCCGGCAGGATCTGCCGTTCCACTACGCGCTCGCCGATGCCTACACCGTCTGCGATCACTACTTCTGCTCGGTTCTCAGCGCCACCGGCCCCAACCGCACCTATCTGTGGAGCGGCATGATCGATCCTTCCGGCGCGAACGGCGGGCCAGCCTATGACGGCGGCTCAGAATCCGACCTCACCTGGGAAACCTACGCCGAGGAGCTGCAGGCGGCGGGCGTGAGCTGGAAGGTGTATCAGAACGCCTCAGACAATTTCGGCGACAACGCGTTGGCCTTTTTCAGCCAGTTCGACGATGCCTCCACTTCGAGCACCCTGTACCAGTACGGCATGGCCTCGGTGCCCAGCGTCACCGGCTCCACGCCCAACGATATCGCCACGGCAATCAAGAACGACGTGCTGGCGGGCACCCTGCCGCAGGTGAGCTGGGTCGTCGCCAGCGAGGACTACTCCGAGCATCCCGATGCCCCGCCCGATAACGGCGCCTATTTCATCAACCTGGTGCTGCAGGCCCTGGCCGCCAACGCGGCGACCCTGAACTCCACCGTCCTCATCCTCAACTACGACGAGAACGACGGCTTCTTCGATCATGTGCCGCCGCCCGCTCCTCCCGCCGGCACGGCCGGCGAGTTCATCACCCTCGACAGCGAAGCCGTGCCCATCGGCATGGGCTTTCGCGTGCCCATGGTCATCTGCTCGCCGTGGACCCGCGGCGGCATCGTCGACTCGCAGGTTTACGATCACACCTCGGTGATCCAGTTTCTGGAGACCTGGACCGCCGCGCTGGGCACGCCGGCCAAGTGCTCCGCCATCAGCGCCTGGCGGCGCCAGGTCAGCGGCGATCTGACCGGCGCCTTCAACTTCGCCGCGCCGATGATGGGCCTGCCAACCAGCCTGCCGGCCGCTACCACAGTAATCAGCCGCAGCGGCACCTGCGATCCGCTGCCCAACCCGAGCGACGCCAACGCTTCCAACAGCCTGCCGCAGCAGGAAGCCGGCACCCGCACCGCCCGCGCCTTGCCCTACCAGCCGGACGCCAACATCGCCTCCTTCCAGCACGGCTCCGGTGGCCAGATCCTGCTGTGGGTGCAGATGCTCAACGTCGGCGCCGTGGCCACGCGCGCCGTGCCCCTGGCGATCTATGCCAACGCCTACCGCGGCGGCGGCCCCTGGCAATACACCGTGCCCGCCAACAGCGGCAGCAGCAACGGCGCGGTGCAGGACTACTTCAACATCGGCTCCGGATACGGCAGCGGCAGCTACGACCTGACGGTGGTCGGTCCCAACCGCTTCCTGCGCCGCTTCGCCGGCAATCTCAACAATTCCGGCAGCGCCTGCGGCGTGACCTCGTCGTATGCCGTGGATGCCGCGTCCGGCCAGCTGGCGCTGTACTTCGCCATGGCCAACACGAGCACCGCGCCGGTGACCTTCACCATTACTTCCGGCAACTACACCAGCGGCGGACCCTGGACCTTCAGCGTCGGCGCGGGCGATACCGTCGACACACACTTCGACGTGCTGGCGAACAGCCATGGCTGGTACGACTTCAGCATCACCATCAGCGGCGACAGCAGCTGGATCCGCCGCTACACCGGCCACCTGGAAAGCGGCAGCGCCTCCATCACCGGCTGAACCAACACGCCGATCGCCGCGGTCTATCAGCAGTGCATTTTTCAGTTCGTTGCATACAAGTTATCCCCTCTCCCTTCGGGAGAGGGGGAGGGGTGAGGGGCGCACTTTCCGGCTA
>Ga0302313_10000211_pt1 | contig 55701 bp, 47 predicted proteins | sample III_Palsa_N2_2_FD_200454 | JGI IMG/M metagenome (GOLD analysis project Ga0302313, IMG submission 200454) | Peat permafrost microbial communities from Stordalen Mire near Abisko, Sweden - III_Palsa_N2_2 | ecosystem: Environmental > Terrestrial > Soil > Palsa > Peat permafrost | place: Sweden...
GGAAAGCGCCACGCCGGTGACCCGGGTCTCGGACATCAGGATGTCCATGGCGCCGATGCTCAAGGGGCGGGTATGGATGGCGACGACGACGACATTGCCGTCAACGCGGGTGCCCCGGAAGGCGGCATCAAATGCGACCGGGACGCCGGCCGCATCGATCGATGCATGCGCGCCGCGGCCGCCGGTCAGGTCCTTGATGGCCGAGACCACGTCGCACTCGCGCGGGTCCAGCAGCCGGGTGACCCCCAGACCGCGCAGCACCGCCCGCCGCGCCGGTGAGGGGTCCGAGATGATCACGTTTACGCCGCGACGCCGCAGGGTGAAGTAGACGCCGATGCCGATGGGGCCGCCGCCGTGGATGACGGCGGTCTGGCCGGATTGCAGCAGGCAGCGCTCGGCCGTGCGCCAGGAGATGGCCATGGGTTCCACCAGTGCCCCCTGCATGCCGGTCATGCCGACGGGGAGCTTGTGCGCCATCGAGCGCTTGACCACCGAGTACTGCGCGAGGCCGCCGCTGTCGCGGTTGTAGCCGTGAAAGGCGAGCAGGCCGCAATGGTTGTACTGCCCGCTTTCGCAGTACAGGCAGTGGCCGCAGGTCTCCACCGGTTCCACGGCCACCCGGTCGCCGACTTCGAGATCCTCGATGCCGTCGCCGACTTCCACGACATCCCCGCACAGCTCATGACCCATGATCACCGGATTGACGATGCCGGTCAGCGGATGCGGCTGCGTGGTGCGGGTGGTGATCGGGCCGTCGTAGTATTCGTGCAGGTCGCTGCCGCAGATGCCGTTATAGAGCACGCGCAGCTTGACGTGGCCAGGCCTGGTGACGGGTTCGGGAACGTCCTCCAGACGCAGATCCTGGCGTCCGTGATAAACCGCTGCGCGCATGCTTGCTTTCCTCCAGCCCCGAACGCTGCGGGGCGCGGCCACGCTATGCCCCGTCGGCGGGGGCGTCAAGCGAGGCGGCAATGGGTGCTGCCATGCCGGGAATCTGCCGGGCCGTGATCTGTTCACGGCAATGTGCGGCGAAGGCCTGGACCAGCCTGGAGCCGTTATGTCCCTTCAGGCTGGCCAACCCCAGGACCGCCGGTGGATGGGTGCCCGCGAGCCTGACCGGATACACCCGCCGGCCATCCAGCGCCTGCAGGGACTTCGGACGCGCATTGAACAATGCATAGCCGAATCCGTTCGCCACCATGCTGCGGATGACCTCGGGGTGGGGAGAGCGCCAGGAGACATGCGGGGTGAGGTCCGCCCGCAGGAAGAGCCCCAGGAGATACTCGCGGCTGATGGGCAGGTCGAGCAGGATCAGCGGTCGGCGTGCCAGGTCCGCCAGGCGCACGCTCCTGCGGCGGCGCAGTTCATCGGCGGCGCCGAACATGGCGTAGGGCGGCAGCGCCACCAGCGGCTCATAGGCGATGTCCTCACCCGCCTGCAGATCATAGGTGAGGGCCACGTCGATCTGGGCGCGCCGCAGGCCCTGCAGCAGGCTCTCCTGATGCTGTTCGCTGGCCTGGATGCGGCAGCCGGGATGGGCGCGCATGAACGAGCCGGCGAGCTCCGGCATCACCATGGGCGCCAGTGTCACCAGGCACCCCACATTCAAAGTTCCCCGCAGGCCGCCGTGTTCCGCGGCCGCCGCGTACAGCCCTTCCATGTGCCGGAAGCCCAGCCGCGCCTCGCGCAGCAGGCTGCGACCGGCCGGTGTCAGTGAGAGCCCCTGGGCGTGATGGCGCACGAACAGCGGCACGCCGAACTCCCGCTCCAGATGGGCGATGGCGGTCGACACCGAGGGCGCGGAAATACTCGCCCGCTGCGAGGCGAGGACGATGCTGCCGGATTCGGCAGCGGCGATGAAGTATTCGATCTGGCGCAGCGTGAACTTCAAGGGGCCTCCTCAAGGCCCCAGTGTTCACACTTCAGCCGCCCTCGTGCAAGTGCGCCGACAGTCCCGCCGCCTTGCGCACGAACTCGAGCGGCCCGTCCCAGTCGAAGCTGCGGTACACCGCGGCCAGGTGCGCGTACGGTGGCGCCTGGGCAAAGAGCTGAAACGTCAGGCGATGCCCCGCATAGTCGGAGTTGAGCAGATCGCGCGCAAAGGCCAACAGTTTGCGGCGGTCCTCGGCCACCCAGTTCTCGTTCACGGAATAGAACTTGTCCAGCCACGGCTTGGTGTCCGGATGCGCGAAGCAGGCGGCATCGGGTGTCACGCAGATCTGTCCGCCGCACAGTTCGCGCGCGATGTGCATCATGTGATGCAGCTGCGAGCAGGCGAACACGCGGCCCGCATACAGCAGCGACTGATTGGGCATGAGCAGCCCCGCCGGACTGCGCTCGGCGAGGGTGATGGCCGCCGTCAGGTGGGCGTTGATGCCCTCGCGGTAGATGGCAAGCTGGGCCAGCTTCTCCTGCACCGCCTGCTGCTTGTCCAGGCCCGTCTGGCGCGCGTTGAAGAGCGCTGCACCGATCAGCATGTCCGCCAGTTTCTGATTGCGCTGCACGAAGGCGAAGGCCGAGTAGCGGTGCAGGGTGGCCCGGATGAAGCTGGCCGCGCGCGTGTTGCGATAGAACAGCACGTCATCCCAGGGTACGAGGACGTTATCGAAAATGACCAGCGAATCGACTTCATCGAAGCGGTTGGCCAGTGGATAGTCCTCGCGGCTGCCGCGGCCCGCGAAGCCGCTGCGGCAGATGAACTTGAGGTTCGGCGCCGACAGCGGGCAGATGAAGCCCACGGCATAGTCCGAGTACGCCGCATTGCCCCAGTTGGCGATGGTCGGCTTGACGAAGGCCTGGTTGGCATAGGCCGCCGCGGTCTCGTACTTCGCGCCGCGCACGATGAGCCCGGCGTCGGTCTCCCGCACCACGTGCAGCAGCATGTCCGGGTCCTGTTCCTGCGGCGGCCGCGACCGGTCGCCCTTCGGATCGGTATTCGCCGAGACATGGAATGGATCGGCGTGCAGCACCGCCTGGATGTGGCGCCGGATGTTGGCGGAGAACTTCGGATCCGCCTCGTTGAGCACGTCCTGCCCGTCAAACAGCGACCACATCTCGCCTACCGTCTCATCGCCGACCCGGGTCACCACCCCGCCGATGTCATCCAGCACGCAGTCGGTCGCACGGCGTTTATCCCACCAGTCCTCCTGGGTATAGGGCAGTTTGTTGCCGACCGCGTGGCGTTCGCTGCCGTCCTGGTAGGTCATGACCGACTGCGTGGCTGCCGCGTGCTGCAGGTCGTAGATGCGGGCGCGGATGTCCACCAGCGGTTTGAACGCCGGATGGCGGGTCACATCCTCGACGCGCGCGCCGTCGATGTAGACCTCGCGGCCGTCGCGGATGGAGTCGAGGTACTGTGGTCCGGTTCTGATCATTACCGGAGCATAGATGGCCAGCTTCTTGCACTGAGTAGCTTTTTCAAAACGGCTGCATTCAAAAAACGTATCCATCAGCCGCTGGCCATTCATGCCGCCGGCAGGCATGGTCGGAAAGTGAGGAGCAACAACATGTCGAGCGTCGAACAGGCCGCAACGCTGGAGGATCGGACCATCCAGCCGATTCCCGTCTCGGAGCGCCACGGCACGGCCCGGGACCTGTTCACGATCTGGTTTGGCTCCAACATCATGCTGCTGACGGTCGTCACCGGCGCCCTGGCGGCCACCGTATTCGGACTGCCGTTCGCGTGGGCGGTGGTGGCGCTGTGCGTGGGGAACCTCACCGGCGCGGTCTTCATGGCCCTGCATGCGGCGCAGGGGCCGATCCTGGGCGTGCCGCAGATGGTGCAGACCCGCGGCCAGTTCGGCTCCTACGGTGCGCTGCTGGTCGTGGTGCTGGTCATCGTCATGTACATCGGATTCTTTGCCTCCAACCTGGTGTTGAGCGGCGAGGCGCTGGCGGTGGCGTGGCCGGCGATCCACGAGCTGCAGGCCATCGCGCTGATCGCGCTGATCAGCGCCGCCGGCGCGGTGCTCGGCCATGACCTGATTCATGCCTATGCGCGCTGGATGTCCTGGATTTCGGGCATCACGCTCGTGGTCGTGTTCGGTTGGATCGTGTTCGTCCACGGTCTGCCGCCCCTGTTCCATACCAAGGGGGCGGTCACTGCCGCGGGCCTGCTGGGCGCGGTGTCGGTGGCGGCGCTGTGGCAGATCGCCTACGCCCCCTACGTCTCGGATTACTCCCGCTACCTGCCCGCCGCGACCGGCGCGCGCAGCGCATTCTGGGCGACGTTCTGGGGCTGTTCGCTGGGCTCGGCGGTGCCCATGGTGCTCGGTGCGCTGATCGGCGCCTGCATTGCCGGTGACGATGTGGTCAAGGGCCTGAGCCAGCTCACGGGCGGCTTCGCCCCGGTCGCGCTGGTGGCCTTCACCGTTGCGATGCTGCCGACCAACGCCATGAACCTGTATTGCGGCGCACTGTCGACACTGACCATCGGTCAGACATTCGCACCGCGTTGGTCACCCCGCGCCCTGGCACGCACCATCGTGGTCATCGTGCTGGCGCTGGCGGCGCTGCTGCTGTCGGTGCTCGGCAAGGATTCGTTCCTGGTCAACTACACCAACTTCATTCTGTTACTGCTGTATGTGCTGGTGCCGTGGACGGCAATCAACCTGGTGGACTACTACCTGGTGCGCCACGGCGACTACGACGTGGCGAGTTTCATGCGCCAGGACGGCGGCCTTTACGGTCGCGTCAATGTCGCGGCGCTGGTGTGCTACCTGTTCGGCATTCTCATCCAGGTGCCATTCATGTCGACGCCGCTGTACACCGGCCCCGTCGCCACCGCCCTGCATGGCGCCGACCTGTCCTGGCTGATCGGACTTGCGCTCACCTCACCGCTGTACTTCTTCCTGGCACGCGGATCGGCGCGCGGGTTCAGCCAGGCATCTGGACGCCGAACGTAAGGTCCTTCTCGGACAGCAGGCGGATCGGCACGTGCGGCACCTTCCAGGTCTCGGTCGCATATTCACGGATGGTCCGGTCGGAGGAGAAGCTGTCGGAGCGGGCCACGTTGAGCACGGACATTTCCCCCCAGTGCGCGCTCTCCGCGTAGGCCTGGCTCACGCGTCGCTGGCAGTCGGCGTATGACTGGTAGTCGGCCAGCACCAGGTAGGGGTCCCAGCCCAGCAGGCCATCGGTCAGCGGTTTGAAGATCTGGGTATCACCGCGTGAGAAGAAGCCGTCCTTGACCAGGTCGATGACCTGGCGCAGCTCCGGATTCGAATCGTAGTATTGCCCGGGGTGGTAGCCCTGGGCCTTCAGGGCGTAGACCTCCGGTGCCGAGAGGCCGAACATGAAGAAGTTCTCCAGGCCGACTTCCTGGCAGATCTCGATGTTCGCACCGTCTTGCGTGCCGATGGTCAGCGCGCCGTTCATGCAGAACTTCATGTTGCCGGTGCCGGAGGCTTCCTTGCCGGCGGTGGAGATCTGTTCGGACAGATCCGCGGCGGGATAGATGTGCTGGCCGGTCTTGACGCTGAAGTTCGGCCAGTAGACGACCTTGATGCGGCCCTTGACGGCCGGATCCTTGTTGATGATTTCGCCCACCGAGGTGATGAGCTTGATGATCAGCTTGGCGATGTAGTAGCCCGGGGCCGCCTTGCCGCCGAAGATGAAGGTGCGCGGCTGCATGTCGTAGGTCGCATCCGAGCGCAGCCGGTGATACAGCGCAATCACGTGCAGGATGTTCAGGTGCTGGCGCTTGTACTCATGGATGCGCTTCACCTGCACGTCGAACATCGAGTTCGGGTCCACCGAGACGCCGGTGCGGCTGCGGATGGCCTTGGCCAGCGCGGCCTTGTTGGCGTGCTTTATCTTCTGCCAGCGCTCCACGAACGGGGCGTCCTTGGCGAAGGCCTCCAGGCGGCGCAGGTTCGTCAGGTCGCGGACCCAGTCATCACCGATGACTTCGGTGATCAGTTCGGTGAGGCCCGGATTGGACAGCGCGATCCAGCGGCGCGGCGTCACGCCATTGGTCTTGTTCGAGAACTTCTCCGGCCACATCGCGAAGAAGTCCTTCAGCACGTCGGTCTTGAGCAGTTCCGAGTGCAGCGCGGCGACACCGTTGATGGCATGGCTGCCGACACAGGCCAGGTGCGCCATGCGCACGTAGCGCTCGCCGCTCTCATCGATCAGCGACATGCTGCTGACGCGGTGATCGTCGCCGAAGAAGCGGATGCGCACCTCATCGAGGAAGCGCGCGTTGATCTCGAAAATTATTTCCATGTGCCGCGGCAGGACGCGGCCGAACAGGGACAGCGGCCAGCGCTCGAGCGCTTCGGGCAGCAGCGTGTGGTTGGTGTAGGCAAAGGTCTTGCGCGTGATGGCCCAGGCGACTTCCCAGTCCATGGCGTTCTCATCGATGAGCAGGCGCATCAGCTCGGCGATCGCAATCGCCGGGTGCGTGTCGTTCAGCTGCGCGGTGAACTTCTCGTGCATGCGCTCGCGCGGAATGCCCTGCGTCTTCAAGATCCGCAGCATGTCCTGCAGCGAGCAGCACACGAAGAAAAACTGCTGCTCCAGGCGCAGCTCCTTGCCCTGCACCGCCTCATCGTTCGGATAGAGGACCTTGGTGAGGTTCTCCGAGGAGACCTTCTGGTTGACGGCGCCGTAGTAGTCACCGCGGTTGAAGGTCGAGAAGTCGAATGACTCGGTGGCCTCCGCGCGCCACAGCCGCAGGGTGTTCGCCGTATTGACGTGATAGCCGAGGATGGGCGTGTCGTAGGGCACGCCGACGACGGTGCGCTGCGGCACCCAGCGGGTGCGCACGCGCTCGTGTTCGTCGCTGTAATGCTCGGTGTAGCCACCGAGTTTGACCTCGACGGCCCACTCGGGCCGGGCGATTTCCCAGGCGTTGCCGAAGCGCAGCCATTTGTCCGTCTTCTCCACCTGCCAGCCGTCGGTGATCTCCTGCTGGAAGATGCCGAACTCGTAGCGGATGCCGTAGCCGATGGACGGAATTTCCAGCGTGGCCAGCGAGTCCAGGAAACAGGCGGCGAGGCGGCCCAGGCCGCCGTTGCCCAGACCCGGCTCGTCTTCACACTCGAGCAGTTCGTCGTAATCGAGTCCCAGTTCGGTCATCGCCTGGCGCACGACTTCCTCGAGGCCCAGGTTCAGGACGTTGTTGCCCAGGTGGGGGCCCATCAGGAACTCGGCGGAGAAATAGGCGACCGTGCGCGAGCCATGCTTGGTGTAGGCCTCGGCCGTGCTGATCCAGCGATGCAGCATCTGGTCGCGCACCGTGAGCGCGAGGGCGAGGTAGTAATCGTGGCGCGTGGCAAGGGTCGGAATCTTGCCCTGGACATAGAAGAGGTTGGAGTAGAAGGCGTGCTTGAGGCCGTCCTTGTTGAGCGTCACGCCGTCCAGGCCAGACGTCGCGTCGACCGGTCGGTATTCGGTGCGCACGGGCAAGCCAGGTGCATTCATTGTCATGGTGTTTTTTTGAAGCGTTTATCCGCTAATTCTGTGTGCAAGTTTCATGCGTGTGATTGGTGTCGCCGCCGTCGCCTGAAGGATCCCTCAACGCTTTCATGCGCTTAGGGTGCACCGTTGCGATCACCGCAACCGGCGATGACTGCACCATCATAGGACATAAGCCGCGACGCCGCCCGTGCCCGGCGCCGGTTTCACCTTGAACATAACACAAGCATACTTGGCGGCTGACCATGAGTACCGCGACTCCATCACAGCTGCCACCGTCCGGGTTGCCCGCGCGCCGTGTGGATGCCGCCGGCATCGCGCACGTCGACCTGCGCGCGGTGCTGGCCCTGGCGCTGCCACTGGTGGCCAACAGCGCGGTACAGACCATTCTCAATCTCACCGACCTGTGGTTCATCGGACACATTTCCACGACCGCTCTGGCGGCCGTCGGTGCCGTGAACTGGCTGATCATCGCGGTGGTGATGCTGCTGGCCGGAACGGGCATGGCCGTGCAGACCACCGTGGCGCAGGCCTACGGTGCCGGCGACCCATCCCGCGCGGCGCAGGCCACCTGGTCGGGACTGTGGGGCATCCTGTGCGTCGCGCCGCTGTTCATTGCCGTGGCGTTCTCCTGCCATTACATCCTGGCGCCGTTTGGCATCGACCATGACATCGCGACCACCGCCACGCGCTTTTGGCTGCCGCGGGTCGCAGGCGCCCCGCTGGGCGTCGCGGTGTGGGGCACGCTGGGCTTTTTCAACGGCATCGGCCGACCGCGGACCACGGTCGTCATCACGCTCATCATCACCTGCCTGAACGTACTCCTGAACCGGCTGTTCATCTTCAATCTGGGACTGGGAGTCGCGGGATCCGCATGGGCGTCGACCTGCGCACAGGGTGTCGGGCTCGCGAGTGCCCTGGCCATCTTCCTCTCGGCGCGGTACCGCCGGGAGTACCGCTCCCACCTGATGTGGCGGCCGCGCGCCGCGCTGCTGTGGGCGCAGTTCCGGCTGGGCTTTCCGATGGGGCTGACGGGGGCCTCGGATCTGATCGGTGTGTCACTGTTCCAGCTGATGCAGGTGCGCGTGGGGGCCGTGGCCGGTGCGGCGACGCAGCTGGTTTTCGTCTCCACCGCCATCGCCTACATGCCGGGCGTGGGGGTGTCGCAGGCCGCAACGACACTGGTCGGTCAATCCATCGGCGCGGGCAGTCGTGCCTGGGCAATGCGCGTCGGAACGTACGTCACCGTCATGGCCGCAATCCTGATGGGCGGCATCGGCTTGGCTCTGGCACTGTCCGGCCCGTGGGTGCTGCCGCTGCTGCTCACTGCCGCCGACCCGATGTCGGCGCTGGTCGTGAGCCAGGCGGCGACGCTGCTGTGGTTCGCCGCGGCCTACCAGTTCTTCGACGGCCTGAACATCGCCAGCAGCTACTGCCTGCGCGGCGCGGGGGACACGCTGGTCCCGGGCATCCTCGTGCTGGTGCTGTCCTGGTTCCTGTTCGTGCCCCTGGCGCACATCCTGACGTTCGCGCCCGGTGGTGGTTTCATCAGGTTCCTGCCGCAGCTGGGCTATGGCGCCCAGGGCGGCTGGGTCGCGATGATCATCTACGTACTGCTGCTGGGCGCGCTGCTGTACGGCCGCTGGCGCATGGGCGCGTGGCAGCAGATCACGCTCAAGGCCTAGCGGGCCTTCGCCAGTCCCATCCACTTCTCCAGCGGCTCGACGCGGTTGCGGCTGACCGAGAGCCGCGCGCCGCAGCGCAGCTGCACGGCATAGTCGCCGCCGGCCTCGCGCAGCAGCGTCTCGATCTGGTCCAGTTTCACGATCACGGAACGATGGATGCGGAAGAAGTCGGTGGGATCCAGGCGCTCCTCGAGGGTCTGCATGCGCTCGCGGATGATGTATGTGCGCTCCCCGACGTGGATTTCGGCATACGGGCCGCTGGCGGCGATGTATTCGATGGTGGCGACTGGCACGACGCGGACCTGGCCGCGCATTTCCACGGCGATGCGTTCGAGGTAGCCGGTGGCGACCGAGTCGGAGAGTGCGGCCGGTCCCGCCCCCGGCAGCGCCGTGGCGCCCGGGGCCGGGGCGGCGCTGCCGCCGGCGTTCAACACCGTGCGCAACTGCTCGGACAGCTTGCCAAGCTCGGTGAGCCCGATCATCTTGCGCGCCCGGCGGAAGGCCTGCTCGAAACGCTCGTCATCGAAGGGTTTCACGAGATAGTCGACCGCCGCGACATCGAAGGCATCCAGCGCGTACCGGTCGTAGGCGGTGACGAAAATCGTCGGCGGCATGTGCTCCGGCCCGATGTCGCGAACGACCTCCAGGCCCGTGCGGCGCGGCATCTGCACGTCCAGGAACACCAGGTCGGGCTTCACGGTGCGGATCGCCTCGATGGCCGAATCCCCGTTATCCGCAAAGCCGGCGATTTCGACGCCTTCCTCGTGACGCAGCAGATCCTCGAGACGCTGGCGCCCCAGGGCTTCGTCATCGACGATGAGCACGCGCAGGTTTGGCCCCGTCATCGCCGACCTTTTAAGCTTGGGCGGCCACTGCGGAGGTGCGCAGATCGTTCTGCGTGTGGTAGGGCAGCGATACCTCGGCAATCAGGCCACCGCCCTCGGCATGCCTGAGCGTGAGGCTCTGGACGGGGCCGTACAGCGCGGCCAGCCGCGCGCGGGTGTTGCGCAGGCCCAGGCTGTGCGGTGAGGGTGGCTTCTCGAGGCTGACCTCGGGGCCGTTGTCCCGGACGCTGATGATCACGCGCTCGCCCTGCCGGCTGGCCGTGACTTCGATGTAACCGCCGCTGCTCAACTTGCTGATGCCGTGCTTGATGGCGTTCTCGACCAGCGGCTGCAGGATGAGGTTGGGTACCAGCGCATCCCGCACGTCGTCATCGGCATGCATGTCGACATCCAGGTGTCCCTGGAAGCGGATGCGGATGACTTCCAGGTAGCGCTCGGTGAAGGTCAGCTCGCGCTGCAGCGGCACTTCGGGCTCGTCCGCCTCATCCAGCGAGGTCCGCAGCAGTTCGGAGAGACGCGCAATCATCCGCCGCACGCCCCGCGGGTCGCGTTCCACCAGCGCCGAGACGGCATGCAGCGTATTGAACAGGAAGTGCGGATTAAGCTGCATGCGCAGCGCCGACAGCCGCGCATCGGCCAGTTGGGCCTGCAGCTGCGCGGCCTGGGCCTGCAGCCGCACCGCCTCCTCGCGTCGCACCTGGTAACGCCAGAAGTAGTTGCGGGCGAAACCGGCCGCCAGTACCGCCACGAAGACGATGAATTCGTTCATGAACCACATGCGCCGCAGGCGCGCCATCGCCGCCATCTCCGGGGACACCGGCGTCGGCGAATAGAACAGATGCTGACGCACGAAGCTGGTTGCCAGATCGATGACGATCGCCAGCATCAGGCCGATCACCACGAACATCACCCGGGTCGGCCAACCGGTGCGTTCTATGGCGAAGCGGCTGGCGAACCAGAAGATCACCGGCGTGACGGCCGCCCACATGAAGGCGTTCGAAAACGTTACCAGCTCGTAGGCGAACGGGATGAGCGGCTGCCAGGGGCCGGTGCGCGGCTGAATCAGGGAGTTGGTGCAGCTCATGGTGCCGATCAGCGCCCAGAACCCCAGGATCAGCAGCAGTTCGGTACGGCTGAGCGAGCGGTAGTCCGTTGCATCCACGCGCCCGGGCGCGGGCAGATCAGCCTCGGGGGTGCCGCTTGCGCGGGCCAGAACGCCCGGCTGGGGGATGGAGAGGCTGGTGGAGTTCACCGCCCAAGAATAGGCCGTTGGCCGGTGCGCGAAAAGCCTCAGCGTCTCGAGCCGCACCTGCCGCGCCATGAAAGGCGGCCAAGGCGGGATCAGCGGCGGATTACTCGTCGGCCGGCGGCAGGGTCTGCTGCAGGGTGGTTCGCAGCAGGGCGGGGTCCTTGGTGCTGCGGTCGTACACACGGATCACTTTCATGGCCCGGTTGCGGCCCTCACTGGCGACATCGATCTTGACCAGCAGCTGCCTGCCGTCCGCGGACAGGGTATAGGTTTCCTGGACCTCCGGTCCGATCTGCGGCCGCACCTCGACCAGGAAATCCCGGCCGGACCAGCCGGCAACCTGGTCGGCGACGCCGCTCGGGACCGATACGACGCTGCGTTCCCCGGGCGTGAAGCTGCGATTGGTGGCGGCATTGGAGATCGATACTTCGGCCTCGGTCTGGCGGATCTTCAGCCACTGGCCCCCCAGGAGCGCGTTGTTCTGGAAGTCCAGGGGCGGCCGATAGGCATAGCGGTCGTTGGCAGCATTGGAGCGGTAGATCGCCTGCCCCTCGTGTCCCGGGCTGGTATCAATCGGCGGCAGATCCGTGGTCGGGTCGTTGATGACTTCCGGGGCGGGGCCCGATGCCGGCCCCTTACCGGATCCCGGCCCGGTACGAGGTTTTGGCTGCACTGCAGCGAGAACTTTGTCCGGATCCGAACTGAGCGCCGGGTTGAGCTCCCAGACACCCTCGATGGAGTAGTTCGGCGGCGGCAGCTCGTGCACGTGCGCCATCATGCAACCGCCGAGGCCGGCCAGCAGCAGACCACCGCACAAAGTGCGCAGCAGGTGACGAGGGGAGTAAATCATCGCAGTTGAGAGTGCCGGTGGAGGCAAAAGTTTCAAGGGCTTGGAGGCCAATTGAGTGGCCGCTGATTCTAGCGCAAGTGACGCATGCTGCTGTTGCACTTTGGTGCGGGGACGTCAGTCGTTGCCCGATCGCGATGCAGATTTTTCACTCCGGTTGGCGGAATGACAGCGTTGCGGTGCACAGGTGGCGCTTACGCCGGACCCCGCCGTGCCCGAATCGCACCGTCGTCAGCGCCCTGTCAGGCGCAGGACGGCCGCAGCGTCATGCAGGTGAGGGTTGCGTCACGCTCGTGTCGCCTCGCAGGCCCGAATGCTGCATAGATGAATAAAGGAGGAACTGCAGGCTGGCAGCGAGGTCAACCGGCAACTTGGACACACGTAGTTATGTATATGACATGCGAGGAGTATGAGAACCGTCACGCTACTTGCTACGCAGCAGGCTTACGTTAAGGTCGACAGATGTGGCGCGGGGCCACAGTCGAGATGCTCAATTTGCGCTCAGCGCCGGAGGGAAGGCTGATGAGTACGCGAGAGGATCCGATCAAGAGCAAGGACTTCCTGGAGTCCTTGAGTTCATTCAGCAAGCTGCATCGGGCGCAGCGCTGGGAAGGCACTTTCGCCGAATTCCTCACCAATGTGGTGGCCCACAATCCGGCTGCCGCGGCCCGCACCAGTCACCAGTACATCTGGGACATGCTGCGCTGGCATGGCCACGGCAACGATGAAGGTGGCGACAGCCTCAAGGCACGCGCCCTGTTCCGCCGTGAACTGTTCGGTATCGATGAACCGCTGTCCCGGGTCGTCGACTATTTCAAGGCTGCGGCCGCCGGCTCCGACGTGGGCCGCCGCCTGCTGCTCCTCCTCGGACCGCCCTCCGGCGGCAAGTCGACACTGGCGATCCTGATGAAGCGCGGCCTGGAGGAGTACAGCCGCACCGACGCCGGCGCGCTGTACGGCATCAAGGGCTCGCCGCTGCGCGAGAACCCGCTGAACCTGGTGCCGGCGAGCCTGCGCGCCGAGTTCCGCGAACGCTACGGCGTCGACATCCAAGGTGAGCTGTCGCCCTGGGCGCGGGAGTTCGTCGAGCGCGAATTCGAAGGCGACTTCGGCCGCGTGCCGGTGGAGCGCATTTTCATCGACGAAGCCTCGCGCACGGGCATCGGCACCTACGCGCCGCACGATCCGACCACCGCCGACATCGCCGACCTGGTCGGCTCGGTGGACCTGGCCAAGGTCGCCCAGATCGGCGACGAAGGGGATCCACGGGCCTGGTCATGGTCGGGCGCGGTCTATGCGGCCAGCCGCGGCATGCTGGAGATGATCGAAATCCTGAAGGTGAAGCGGGAGTTCCTGTACCTGCTGCTGACGATGACCCAGGAGAAGAACGTCAAGGTGTCGCGGTTCCCGCTCATCCACCTCGATGAGACGATCCTCGCGCACACCAACCTCGCCGAGTTCCACAAGTTCCTGCAGGAGAAGGAAAACGAGGCGCTGCTGGACCGCATGGTCATCATCAAGGTGCCGTATTCACTGTCCTACCAGGATGAGGCGCGCATCTACAAGAAACTCGTGGTCGGTGCACCGGCGTTCCGCGATGTGCACCTGGATCCACATGTGCTCGACCTGGCCTCGGTGTTCGCGATCCTGACCCGGCTCACGAAACCGGAGCGCGAAGGCCTGGACCTGGCCAAGAAGCTGCGGCTGTATTCCGGTGAGTCCGTGGAGGGCGTGCCGGAGTCCGAGGCCGCGCGGCTGAAGGCCGAGAGCAACGACGAAGGCCTGACGGGGGTGAGCCCGCGCTTCGTCATCAACGCCATTTCCAACGCCATCACGCGCGGCAACACCCACAGCCTCACCAGCATGGAGCTGCTGCTGGCGCTGAAGGACTCCATCGACAGCGATGCGCGCATGGAGAGCAAGCACAAGAAGGCCTGGATCGATCACCTCGTGACGGCGCGCAAGGAGTTCTACAACCGCTGGGTGAAGGAGGACGTGCACCGTGCCATGTTCGCGTCCTTCGAGGCCGAAGCGCAGCAGCTGCTGGAGAAGTACCTCGATGAGGTCGAGGCGTCCCTGGATCACCGGCAGGTCACCGATCCGATCACGGGCGAGACCCGCCCGGCGGATGAACGCTTCCTGCGTCAGGTCGAGGAGAAGATCAAGGTCTCCGACTCCGGCAAGCTCTCGTTCCGGCAGGAAGTGGTGCGCAAGGCGATGGTTGCGTTCAAGACCGGCGAGAAATTCGCGCTGGTGAGCCACGCGCGCATGCGCGAGGCCATTGAGCAGTACCTGTTCGAGGAGCGCCGCGACGTGCTGCGGCTGGTGACCTCCACGGCGCGTCCCGATGATGAGGCGCGGCAGAAGATTTCTGTGGTCCAGGAGCGACTGATCAAGGAGTATGGGTACGACGAGCACAGCGCCAAGGAAGCGCTGAGCTATGTCACGACTCTGCTGGCACAGGAGTAACGCGTTAGCAAAGGACGGCACCGGGCATGACGGCGAGCAGCGACGATTCCAGTTCCCTTGGGCTGACCAGGTGGTACGACCTGTTCTCACGCGGCGCCCGTGACTGGCTGCGTCATGATGAGAAGGTGCGCGAGGCCGTCCGCGAACATCTGCCCAAGATCATCGCCAATGGCGACGTCATCAATGACTCGGCGCGTTCGGTGCGCGTGCCGGTGCGGATGCTCGAGCACTATCACTTTCGGCTGCGTAATCCCGGCGACTCCCAGGGCGTGGGTCAGGGCCAGGCGAAGCCCGGCGATGTGCTGGCGGATGGCAATCCGGACCCCCACGGCTCGGAAAAAGGCGAAGGCGGCCAGGGCGATGGCGGCATCCAGCTGATGCTGGAGATCAAGATTGACGACATCGTCGACTGGCTGTGGGAGGAGATGCAGCTGCCGAACCTCAAGGCACGGGTCGGCCCCTCCGACGACAGTGACTGGGTGCGCGAGGGCTGGGACCGGCGCGGTGCGCGCTCCCGACTGGATCGCCGACGTTCGGTCAAGGAACTGGTGAAGCGCCAGGGACTGGGCGGTCCGACCACGTTCACTGACGAGGATCTGCGGTTCCGGCAGCTGGCGCGCCGCCGGCAACCGGCGGTGCACGCGGTGGTGTTCTTCATGCTGGATGTGTCGGGGAGCATGTCGGACCGGGATCGCAAGCTCGCCAAGACGTTCTTCTTCTGGGTGGTGCAGGGACTGCGCCGCGAGTACCGCTCACTGGAGACTGTGTTCGTCGCCCACACCACCGAGGCGTGGGAGTTTGCCGAGGGCGACTTCTTCCAGGTCGCCGGCACCGGCGGTACGGTGGCCTCGACCGGCCTCAACAAGGTCCGGGAGGTCATCGACGCGCGCTTCAATCCGGCGCGCCACAACATCTACCTGTTCTACGCCTCCGATGGCGACAACAGCATCGGCGATCACGGGCCGGCCCAGGAGGCGCTCGAGGACATCGCCACCAAGGCCTGCTTCTCCGGCTATGTCGAAGTCGCATCAGGACTGTCGCGCCAGCTCGCCACCGAAACCGGACGGCTGTTCGGTGATGCGGCCGGCAACGGCCTGCCGGTGGCGAGCTATGTGATCGACGATTTCGAGGGTGTCTGGGGGGCGGTGCGACATTTCTTCAGCGCCGAAGCTAAGGCCCTGGGTTGACGAGGAACTGCGATGAGTGAACCCATCACCGGACCCGCGGGCGACTGGCGCAGCTACGTGCAGCGCATGGAGGAACTCGCGGCGCGCCAGGGCATGAACTTCCATCCCGTCGAATTCGAGGCCGTTCCGGACGCCTTCATGATGGAGATCGCCGTGTACGGCCTGCCGGTGCGCATGCCGCACTGGTCCTTCGGCGTGCGCTACATCTACCAGCTGATCCAGCGCAACATGGGCAATTCGCGCCTGTTCGAGGTGGTGTTTCCGGGCAATCCCGGCCACGCCTATCTCTCCAACGGCAACGGCATGGCGGAAAACGTGCTGGTCACCGCCCATGTGCTCGGACATGCGGATTTCTCGCGCAACAACCTGCTGTTCCGGCGCTGCCAGGAACAGGTCAGCGAACACATCGTCGAACACGCGGCGAGTCATGCGCGGCAGATCCAGCAGGCCATCGAGACCCATGGTCCGCAGCGGGTCGAGGCGGCGCTGGATGCGGCGCTTGCCCTGGAACAGCACATCGACATCGACCAGCGCCTGCGTCGCGAGCGTTACCCGGAGTTCATGCCCGATGCCAAGGCGCTCGTCGATGATGAGTTCCGGCGCCGGTTCGCCTCACTGGATCCAGTGGCTGCGCATGGTGCCTTCGAGACCAAGAAGCGCGCGCCGGTGCCGCCGCACCCCGAGCGTGACCTGCTGTGGTTCATCGCGCATTACGCTCCTGAGATGGAGAGCTGGGAGCGCGACATCTTCCTCGCCGTGCGCGAGGAGTCCTTCTACTTCTATCCGGTGTTCGCCACGCAGATCATGAACGAGGGCTGGGCCTCCTACTGGCATGCCCGGCTGCTGCGCGAAGCGGATTTCATCCCGCCGCAGGCCTACGTGGATGCCATCAAGTGCCACTCCGACGTCGTGCGGCCGACGGCCGCCGACCAGCAGATTGCGCTGGCCGTGAATCCCTACCACCTGGGATTCTCGCTGTGGGAAAAAATCATCGAGCGCGAGGGTCTGGCCGCTGCGCGTCGCATCATGCAGGAAGATGATGACTTTGGCTTCGTGCGCAACCACCTCACGCGCGAGATGGCCGACGAACTGGAACTGTTCCGCTTCGCGGCACGCAACGATGGACAGATCAAGGTCATGGACCGCGACCTGCACGGCCTGCACGAGGCGCTGCTCGCACCCAAGTACAATTTCGGCGCGCCGAACATCGCCGTGTCACAGTTGCGCAATGACGGTTCGCTCGAGCTGGAGCACGACCACGTGACCGATGGTCGCGGCATCGACGTGGATCGCAGCCGCAAGGTGCTCGAATACATCCATCGCGTCTGGCGCCGGCCGGTGACGCTGCATACCGTGGATCAGGGCGGGGCGGCGCTGGCACTGTCAGCGCAGTAGCGGCACTGCCACTCGCCCAATCCGGAATAAAAAAGGGGGGCCTTTCGGTCCCCCCTCAAAACACAAATCAACTTTTCCTGAAGCTGTTTAGAACAGCTTGTACTTCACATTGACGTAGAAGTTACGCAGCAACGGGTCCGCGTTGAGCTGGTTGTAACCGGCAGCGAAGTTGTTCTGGTAGGCGTTGGTGAACGGCGGGCTCCTGTTGAGCAGGTTCTTGATGCCGAACAACACGGTCAGCTTCTCGACCGGCATGTAGCTCACGAAACCATCGAGGAGCGTATAGCTGCCCACGTGCCGCTGATTGCCGGCGGCATCCGGGAACTCGTCGATGTATTCCGAGTAGAAGCGGTTGGTGAGGCCGGCACCGAACATCTTCTCCGGGCTCGTCCAGTTGACCGTCAGGTTATGCGTCCACCGGTAGGCCGGCGGAATCTCGTTGTACGAGCCCACCAGGTTGAGGAGCGGACCGCCGTTGTACTGCTGCTCAAGGAATTGCGTGGTCGCGGTACCTTCCAGGTCTTCGTGGAACGTACCGAGCGGCGTGTGCTGCAGATACTGGACGCTCACGTCCACACCGTCTGTCGTGATCCGGCCCGTATTCTGGAAGGTCTGGGTTATGTATCCGCAGGTCGGTTGCGTGTAGGGATGGCAGTCTGCCGCCTCTTGAATCGACGGAGTAAGTCCCCCGACGTTGTTCAATGTGTAGTAGCTGGTAAACAGTGAAGGGTTACCGTAGATAGCCGTTACCGGAACAGTCGAGATGGTGTTCTTCAGCAGGATCCGGAAGTAGTCCAGCGTGATGCCCAAGTCCCGAATCGGCGAGAGCACGACACCCAGATCGAAGTTCTGTGATGTCTCGGGCGTCAGACTCCTGTTGCCGCCGAACAACCCGATGCCCTGCGTGGCGCAGGTTGCCGTGGTAAACGGCGCAATGGCGGCCCCTCCTACCGGACAGTCCGGGTTTCCTGTCCCCATGGTGCCGGAGCTCGAAGCTGACAGGGAATTCGGGTCGTAAAGGTCGAACAGCGTCGGTGCCCGGAAGCCCGTGGAGGCGGTGCCCCGGAAGGTCAGGAAATCGGTCGCCTGGTAGCGCACCGACACCTTGGCGTTGTTGGTCCTGCCGAAGTCGCTGTAACGGTCTTCACGATCCGAGATGTCGAGATCGAGACTCTTGAGAATTGGGACGTCCACTTCGAGATAGGCGGCTTGTACCTGGCGAGCACCTTCGACGGCACTGTCCGTGAGGCCCGTGGCGGCGCTCACGAGGTCGTTATACGGCGTGGTGTGATACCCGAAGTGTTCGCCGTTCACATCGAAGCCGATCGCAAACGTTGCCGGAATGCCGGAATTGAAAGCATCGCCGAGTTCGTGACTGGCATGGCCGGTGACGCCCCAGCGCGAGTCCACGCCGAGCGCGTACACGCCGTTGATGTACGACTGGTTGATCAAGGCCTGCCCGGCCGCGCTCTGCGGACCGAAGGGGTTGATCAGATCGCTCAGGACGCCGCCGGGGGCCTGGACGGACTCATCGGGGTAGCCGCCCTGATTGCGATTGTCGTTGGTGTTCTTGCTGTAGTTGAGCGCCGTTTCGTAGTCCCAGCCGAGGTTATGGCCGGAGAACGTCAACAGTACCCGCTGTTCGGCGTTGATGTTGCCGCTGTAGCGGTCGTTCTTGGGATCTGTCCAGATGGCATCGCCGCCATCCGCCAGATCAGGCGCTGCGGTGGTGCCGATACCCGTCAGCTGAGCCGCGGTCGGGTAGTAGGGGCTTGCCGGGTCCAGACCGTAGAAATAGAACATGGGGCCGGACCAGCCGGTCACTTCGGACTGGGTATAGAAGTACTGCAGCTGGATCTGGTTGTTGAGCGGCAGCGTCTTGGTGGCGGACAGCATTGCGGAATATTCGCTGGACTTCGGAAGCAGATCCGTCGCGGCGGAATAACGGTACGCGCAGTTGCCGAAGTCAGTGGTCAGATAGGGATTGCCGACGCAGGCGGGGAAGCCCGACTGGTACTCGTTACCATTGCTGTCCAGGAAGGTGCCGGGCCAGGATCCCGGATTGTTCGTGGAGGTGTAGCCCTTCTCGGGATAGTAGCCTTCAGCAGAGAAATTCCGCTGCGTTGCGCGCAGTTCCTGCTGCTTCGCGTAACTGCCCGTGATCATGACGTTATAGCCGTCATTCGCCAGATCGCCGTGACCCAGGCTGAAGTCTGCCTGGCCGTTACCGCCGCCGTTCTCTTCCGGGCGGTCGAACGTGCCTTCGATCTCGGCACCCTGGTAATTCTTCTTGGTGATGAAGTTGATCACGCCCGCGATGGCATCCGAGCCGTACAGCGCCGAGGCGCCCTCGCGGAGCACTTCGACATTGTCGATGGCCGAGAACGGTATGCCGCTCAGGTCCACCGCATTGCCGGTGAAGGCATTGTTGGCCAGACGCTGGCCATCGAGCAGGATCAGGGTGCGGCCACTGCCGAGGTCGCGCAGGTTGGCGTAACTGCCGCCGCCTGAAAAGGTTCCGACGGCGGTGGAGATGCTGATCGCCGGGTTGTTGGAGGTCAGGGTGTTCAGCGCTTCCTGCACACTCGTGATGCCCTGATCCTTCAGGGTGTCCGACTTGAGGACCGTGACGGCCTCCGCGGTTTCGGCGTTGGCACGCTTGATCATGGTGCCGGTGACGACGACTTCCTGGATAGGCTCGTTGTCAGTGGCAGTGACCGGCGCTTGCTGCGCCTGCGCCGCAGCACTGGCTGCTGCAAGTGCGGCAAGAACGGTAACGTGAATGCAGTTGCGGATCAGATTGTTGGAAAGACGTGAACTTTGTTTCTTGCTATTCGATGACTCTGACATTGCAGAACTCTCCGTATGCAGGCCGCCATACACTCACCGGTGCATCTGTAATTGATTGATGTCACGAAGCGCGCGGCTACTACACACATCCCAAGTTGATACCAAGCACTGCCTTGTAACTCGCTTGTCCTGGCAAGCGGCTACGGGTCACTGCGACCGGCCGTGCTCCCTTCTGTGGGAGCAGCATAAGCTGTAAGGCAAACGCAATACAATATTGTGTTGTCATGGGGCAACATCTCGAGGGGGTGCACTACGGCGGTGCAGGCGTTTGCAAACGCTGTGGCGCGCGGCCATAGGGTGTCACCCGGCCCGACTTGACAGAATTCCGCATCAGAAATCGCGGCTCTGTGATGTTTTTACAACAGCCTGGCGGCGAGCTCAGGGTTTGTAAGCTTACTGAAAGGTTGTCGGGCTGTACAACGCAGGGCCTAGCTGTTGGGGGTCGAGGCGCCGGCCGGCACGTCCTTCCACTTCGCAAGGTCGCCGACTTTCAAATGCAGCTTGTCGCTGATGCCGCCCTGCAGTTCGATCACGCCACTAACCTCAACGTCGGAGCTGATGATGCTTTCATCATGCGGTATGGCATGGGCGATCTTCACCACGCGGCCATCGACCGCGACGAACAGCATGTCGAGCGGAATGAAGGTGTTCTTCATCCACATGGTCCACACGCGCGGCTGGGTACCTACGAACACCATGCCTTTGTCCGCCGGCAGTTCCCGCACGAACATCAGCCCCTGTTCCTCACGTGCCGGGGTATCCGCCACCCAGATGGTGAACGGGTGCCGGGTGGCGCCGCTGCTGACGGTGAGCGTGGTCTGGGGGAACGCCGAGAGTTCCTCCAGTGGCGCGGTCTGGGCGTGACCGACAACCGCATACAGGAGGAGCGGTGCGCACGCGGCGCACAGCGTCAGGAGCCAACGGGCGGGATTGTTCATGCGCAGCCTCAACTGTGACCGGAAAACTCGATGCGGCCGGCAAAGTCGAACCGGCTGACCAGGATGCGTCCCTTGCCGGCGAGCGCGTTGGCGGGGGCCACGCAGAAGCCGCGGGCCTCGATCCGCCATGCCCGCGCGCCCTTGCCCGGCAGCGGGCGCTGCGACAGCTGATCCATTGTGCATTTGTCATCGCCGCGCGTCGCGAAGACGCGGCCGCCGTCCACCAGGACCGTAAGGTTGGTCGGCAGTTCCTTGCCCGCGGCGCCTTCGTGCGCGGCGCGGACGCCAAATACCAACCGCAGCACTTTGCCGCCGGGCCCCGGGCCCGCGAAGCTCACACGCAGCCCGCTGCCATCGGGCCGCGCCTCGCCCCCGCATTCCAGCTCGGCGTCCTTCCAGTTCAAGTCCAGGTTCAAGGCGCCACGGATCCGTGCGCGCACGTAGCCGGTGCCATCTCCCAGGCATGGGCTGCGGCCGGGACTCGGACTCGCGTCGGCGAGCCCCGCCGCCGGGTCCGGGCCGTGTTGCGGCATCTGGATCACCGGCTGCGGGGGGGCTGCCTGGGCAGTATTTGCACTGAACGTCGGCGGCGGCAGTCCAAGTGACAGGATTGTGACCGCCCGCAGCGCTGACTTGCGCCACGCGGTGCCAAATGTGGAGGGTACGTTCATCTTAAGTCAGTCTACCCTCGCCGCATCGGCCTGTCGGCGCTGTCCGGTGTGCGCGGTACGCGAAGTGCTCCTATGGACAATGGCAGCATGAACACGGAAAGTAACGTCGTACCGCAATGACAACAGTTTTATAGAGCGGCCCAACATGCAGAGACAGCCTGCCCGCGCCTCGTATGGACGCTTCGTCAGTCGCCTGACCAGCGGCACACTCGCAATAGTCATGGCCGGCGGACGCGGCGAGCGACTGAAGGGTCTGACCGTCAACCGCTGCAAGCCGGCGACGCCCTTTGGCGGCAAGTTCCGCATCATCGATTTCGTCCTCTCCAACTGCGTGAACTCCGGCATCCGCCAGATCTCGATCCTCACCCAGTACAAACAGCAGCCCCTCATCCAGCACGTCCAGCAGGGCTGGAGTTACCTGCGCGGTGAATTCGGCGAGTTCGTCGAGGTCATTCCGGCGCAGCAGCAGATCGGGGAGATGTGGTACCGCGGCACCTCCGATGCGCTCTACCAGAACCTGGACCTGATCCGCTCGCACCGCCCCAAGCACGTGCTGGTGCTGGCCGGCGACCACATCTACAAGATGGACTACGGTCCCATGATCGCCTACCACGTGGAGAAGGGCGCCGATATCACCGTCGGTGTGGTGCAGCTGCCGGCCGCAGAATCCAAGAGTTTCGGTGTGCTGACGGCGACCGAGTGGAACCGCGTCACCAAATTTTCGGAAAAACCTGCCCAGCCGGATACGCTCCCCGGCCGACCCGATTCGATACTGGCCTCGATGGGCATCTATGTCTTCAACACCAGCCTCCTCGAGAAGCTGCTGACCGAAGATGCGCAGGATCCGAACTCCGTCCATGACTTCGGCAAGAACATCATTCCAACGGCCATCGGCAACCGCCAGGTCTTCGCCTATCCCTTCCAGGACGTGAAGACCCGCGCGCAAAGCTACTGGCGCGATGTGGGCACCGTGGATGCCTACTACGACGCCAACATCGAGCTGGTGCACGTCAAGCCGGAACTGAATATCTATGACCGGGAATGGCCGATCTGGACGTACCAGGAGCATCAGCCACCGGCGAAGTTCATCCTCGATGATGATGCGCGGCGCGGCATGGCGGTCAATTCCATGGTGTCCGGTGGCGTCATCATTTCCGGCTCGCATGTGCAGAATTCCCTGATTTTCTCCGACGTGCGCGTGGATGAGCGTTCCTTTGTCGACAGCGCGGTCATCCTGCCGCATGTGGATGTCGGACGCGGCTGCACCATCAAGCGCGCAATCGTCGATGAGGGCTGCCAGATCCCCGACGGCATGAGCATCGGCACCGACCTCGCCGTGGATGAAAAACGTTTCCATGTCACGGAGAACGGCGTGGTGCTGGTCACTGCGGACATGCTGCGTCGCCTGAACAACCCCTAAAACCGACACGCCCCAAGAAGTGGAAGCTCCTGTGCGATTGCCGGTGGTGCTGCTGTGGCACATGCACCAGCCGCAGTACCGCGATGCACTGACGGGCGAGTACGTGCTGCCCTGGACGTACCTGCACGCCATCAAGGACTACACGGACATGGCCGCGCACCTGGAGGAGAATCCGGCCGCGCGGGCCGTGGTGAACTTCACGCCGGTGCTGCTGGACCAGCTGGATGAACTCGCGCAACGCGTGAACCAGCATCTGGTCCAGGGTTCGCCGCTTCCGGATCCGGTGCTGGGCCTGCTCGGCCCCGACCCGGTACCCACCGAGCCCGCGGCCCGATTGCAGCTGCTGCAGGCCTGCCTGCGCGCCCACCGCAAGAACCTGATCGAACGCTTCCCGCCTTACCTGGCGCTCGTCACCTTCGCCGAGCACTGCGCCTCGCTCGAGCACATCAGCTGGGCCTCGGATGCCCTGATCCATGACCTCGCGGTCTGGTTTCACCTGGCCTGGATGGGCGAGACGGTGCGCCGCAGCGATGCGCGCATTGCGGCGCTGTCCGGCCAGGCGAGCGGTTTCACGCCCGCACAGCGACGGCAGCTGCTGGAACTGATCGGTGAGCTGCTGAAGGGGATCATTCCGCGCTACCGGCGCCTGCGCGAGTCCGGCCAGTGTGAGCTGTCGGTGACCCCATATTCACATCCGATTCTGCCGCTGCTCTTTGACTTCAACGCGGCGCGTGACAGCGTTCCGGATGCGCAGTTGCCGCAACACCCGGGCTATCCCGGTGGCGCGGATCGGGCGCAATGGCAGGTCGCCGAAGCCATCCGTTCGTTCGAGAAATATTTCGGCGCACGGCCCGAGGGCTGCTGGCCGGCGGAGGGCGCCGTCAACGACGCCACGCTGCGGCTGCTCGATGCGCACGGATTCAGCTGGGCGGCCTCGGGGGCCACGGTGTTGCGCGCGGCACTTATCGCCAACCATCTGGAGCCGGATGCCACCGACTCGTACAACCGGCCGTACCAGCTGCCGGGGACGCGGCTCAAGTGCTTCTTCCGTGAGGAGGGGCTCTCGGATCTCATCGGCTTCACCTACGCGACCTGGCATGGCGATGATGCGGCAAACAATCTGGTGAATGATCTCGTCGCGATGGCCCAGGGCCGCAATACGTCGGCGCCGACCCACGCGGTGCTGATCGCCCTGGATGGCGAGAATGCCTGGGAGTACTACCCGTTCAACGGCTACTGGTTCCTGAAGGCGATGTACGCGAACCTCGCGGCGAATCCGCAGATCGAGCTCATGACGATGTCGCAGTGCCTGGCCCGCGGTATCCAGGCCGTGCCCCTCGGCCGGGTTCCCGCCGGCAGCTGGGTGCACGGCACGCTTGCGACCTGGATGGGCGAGGCGGCGAAGAACCGGGGCTGGGATCTGCTGTGCGAGGCGAAGCTCGCCTTCGATGCGGTGCTCGCGGGCGGCACACTCGATGCAGCCGCCAGGACGGCCGCCACGCGCCAACTCGCGCTGTGCGAGAGTTCAGACTGGTTCTGGTGGTTTGGTGACTATAATCCGGCGCTGGCCGTGAGCCAGTTCGACCAGTTGTACCGGCGGCAGCTGCTGACGCTGTATCGGCTGCTGGGCCGCACGGTACCGGAGTCGCTCTCACGGCCCATAGCGACGGGTTCAGGTGACATGGAGAATGGCGGCGTCATGCGCCGCGCCTAAGAGCAAGTGATTCAATCCGGGATTGATGGAACGGCACAGCCGGCGGCCCTGCGCCGCAGGGCGCGCTACAGTTTCTTCGGGGCGCGCCTCAATCGGCTGCTGGGACGCAAGGCGGATGCGCAGCGCCTGTGTCGCCGTGCCCTGAGCTTTTGCGACTACACCAAGGCCTACCGCATGCTCTCGGAACTGGAGCTGCCGGGCGAGCATTACTTCAAGGTGCTCGCGCGGGTGCACGAGCACGTGCGGCCGGCCACCTACCTCGAGGTCGGCGTCTCGCGCGGTGAGTCCTTGAAGCTGGTGGGGCCGCAGACCCTCGCCTTGGGTATCGATCCGGAACCGCACCTGGAATTCAAGCTCGGGGCGAATCAGAAGGTGTTTGCGCAGACCAGCGATGAGTTCTTCGCCCGACCGGACGTGCCGGCCCTGCTCGGCGGTCGTGCGCTGAACATGGCGTTCATCGACGGCATGCACCACTTCGAGTACGCGCTGCGGGACTTCATCAATATCGAGCCCCTGTGCAATCCCGACTCATTGATCTTCGTGCACGACTGCTTTCCCATCGATGCCAGAAGTGCCGAGCGTGACCAGACCACGGGGTTCTGGAGCGGGGACATCTGGCGCCTGATCGTGCTGTTGAAGAAGTACCGACCGGACCTGGCCATCCACACCCTCGGGGCGCCGCCGACGGGCCTGGGCCTGATCACGCATCTGGAGCCGCGCTCCACCGAGCTGCGCCGCCGCCTACCCGAACTCATCGCCGAAGGCATGGCGCTGGACTTCTCGGCCATCGCGGCCCGCCGCCCCGCGGCCCTGAACCTGGTGCCGTACGATTGGCCGCGTGTGCGTCAGTTGCTGGACGCGCGCTAGAACATCCGGTATCGCTAAGGACCATGAACTCCTCATCCAATCCGGTGCTGGAGCGCCGGCGTGCCGGCGTCCTGCTGCATGTGAGCTCGCTCAATGCCGGCCTGGGCCGCGGCGGGCGGGCGTTCGTCGACTGGCTGGCGAGCGCAGGCTTCACCGTGTGGCAGATCCTGCCCCTGGGACCCACCGGAGTGAACGGCTCTCCTTACTGGGTTCGCTCGGATTCAGCCGGAAATGTGCTGCTCATCGATCCCGAGGAGCCCGCGCCGGTCTATTCGAGCGAGTTCCAGGCCTTTCTCGAAGGCTCGCGCCCATGGCTGGACGACTACGCGGCATTTGAGGTCCTCAGTGGCCTGAACCGTGGCGCGCCGTGGTGGACCTGGTCGCCGGAGTTCCGTGACCGGCAGTCGTTGGCGATGGAACGACTCCGACGCGAGCAGACCGCGGCGCTGCGCGCCATTAAGGAGCAGCAGTTCACGTTCGCCTGGCAGTGGCGCCGCCTCCGTGATTACGCACACTCGCGGGGCGTGTACCTGTTCGGGGATGTGCCGTTCTACGTCGCGCCCGATTCCGCCGAGGCGTGGGCGCACCGCGCCCAGTTCGAGCTGGACGCGACCGGAAGACCCACCGCAGTGGCCGGTGTGCCGCCCGACTATTTTTCCGCACTCGGGCAGCTGTGGGGTAATCCCCTGTATGCCTGGGACACAATGCGTCGAGACGGCTTCCAGTTCTGGCGCTCACGCATCCAGCATCAGCTCGAGCGCGTGGACCTGCTGCGCATCGACCACTTCCGCGCGCTGGCGGCGCACTGGGCGGTGCCGGCCGGCGCACCCGATGCGCGCAGCGGCAGCTGGCAGCCCTCGTACGGTCGGGAGATGCTGCAATCCCTGCAGGCTGAGTTCGCGAACCTGCCGGTGGTGGCCGAGGATCTGGGCGTGATCACGCCGGATGTGGAGGCGCTGCGCCGCGACTTCGGACTTGCGGGCATGCGCGTCTTTCAGTTCGGCTTCGATGGCAAGGGCGACAACCTGCACCTGCCGCATATGTATGAAAAGATCAGCGTCGTCTATACCGGGACGCATGACAACGACACGACGTTGGGGTGGTACCGGAGCCTCGATGAGCAGGCCCGCAGTCGGGTCGATTACTTCCTGCGCGCCGGAGCCGAGCAGATGCCGCAGGCCATGATCCATGCGCTCATGGCGAGCGTCGCGCAACTCGCGGTCGTGCCCATGCAGGACGTGCTGGGACTGGGATCGGAGGCCCGGCTGAACATGCCGGGCACCGATGTCGGCAACTGGAGCTGGCGTCTGCCCGAGCATTCCCTCGGCGGCGACCTTGCGCAGCGCTTCGCCCATCTGAACCAGGTGTTCGGCCGTGCTTAGGCCGCGGCATCGGCGCGCCGTGCTGCTGCTGGCGGTGTTGGCCAGCGGCCTTTGCGGCTGCTCGCTGTTTGCCCACTGGCAGACACCGACACTCTCGGTTCTGAACATCCAGCTGGGCCACAGCGATCTGTGGCAGCAGCATCTGCAGGTGCGCATGAGCGTGCACAACCCCAACGACCGCGAACTGCCGGTCGAGGGCCTCAGCTACAGCCTGGAAGTGAACGGCGAGGAGTGCGCGCACGGGGAGTCCGGCGCAAGCTTCATCGTGCCGGCGCGCGGCGATGCCGAGTTCGACATGAACGTCACCGCCAATGCCGCCGCGGCCCTGCTGCGCATGTTCGCCCGCGGCAACGCGGCCCCGGTGCAGTACCGGATATACGGCAAGGTTGAGCTGTCATCGGGTCTGCTGCGCTCGGTACCCTTCGACCAGCAAGGCGAGCTGCCGCTGCACTAGAGTGCGCTCACAGCGCCGCGCGTGCGGTGGCGAGCATGCGCGCGAACAGCGCAACGTAGTGGGCGCCCTGGCGTTCCCAGGAGAAGTCCTGCGCCATGCCATTGCGCATCATGCGATTCCAGTGCCGCGCATCCGCGTACAGATCGAGCGCGCTATCCACGGCTGACACCAGCCCGGGCACCGTGAACGGTTCGAACACCACACCGGTGCCGGAACCCGTGGCCGGGTCGTAGCGCTGCACCGAATCGGCGAGTCCGCCGGTACGGCGCACGACCGGCACCGTGCCGTAACGCAGGCTGTACATCTGATTCAGTCCGCACGGCTCGTACTGACTGGGCATGAGGAACAGGTCGCTCGCCGCCTCGATCCAATGCGCCAACTCCTCGCTGTAACCTTGGTGGAAGGCGACGCGACCGGGCCACGCCGCGGCCAGTTCGCGCAGTCCCTGTTCATAACGGGACTCACCGGCTCCCAAGGCGACGAACACCAGGTCCCGGGCGGCGAGTAACCGGGGCAGGGCGCCCAGGACCAGCTCAATGCCTTTCTGGGTCGCCAGGCGCGACACCGACCCGGCCAACGCCGTGCCCGCTCCCGCCTTGAGGCCCATCCGCCCCAGGAATTGCTGTTTGAGCGCGGCCTTCACCGGCAGCTGCGCGGCGTCGTAGTGCGCGCTCAGGTGCCGGTCGTGGCGCGGATCCCAGTCCTCGTAGTCCACGCCGTTCAGGATCCCGACCAGCGCGCTGGCGCGGGTGCGCAGCACCTCCTCCAGGCCCATGCCGTACTCGGGGGTGCGGATTTCGGCGGCGTAGGTGGGGCTGACGGTGGTGATCGCATCCGCATACATGCAGCCGTGCTTGAGCGCATTGATGCGGCCTGCGCGCAGGTCGTCCTGGTGCAGCAGGTAGGCTTTGTCGCCCAGGTCCAGATCCGCGATCGCCGCGGCGGCGAACTCACCCTGGTAACCGATGTTGTGGATGGTCAGCACGGTGCGGGTATTGGCGAACAGCCGGTCCCAGCTGTACAGCGTGCGCAGCAGCAGGGGTCCGAAAGCCGCATGCCAGTCATGGCAGTGCAGGATCTGCGGGCTCCAGCCCAGGTGCTGACAGCATTCGATGGCGATGCGGGTCAGGGCCAGGAACCGCAGATGCTCATCCGGCGCACGGGAGTAGATCGACTCGCGGGCGTACAGCGGCGGACAGTCGATGAGGTAGACCGGTGCCCGGGATCCCGGCAACGCGGCGGTGAGGACCGAGTACTGGTAGCGATGGGCGCCGATGCCAACCGCCAGGTCGGAGAGCCCCGGCACCGGTGTCACCGTGAAGCGGTTGCGGTCGATCGCCGAATACAGCGGCATGAACAGCCGCATGTCATGACCTTGAGCATGCAGGTATTTGGTGAGCGCCGCCGTGACGTCCGCCAGGCCCCCGGTCTTGGCGAACGGGGCGACCTCGGCGGCGATCGCGCAGATTCTTACAGGATTGACCATATCGACTAGGATACCGATTGCCTGGCGGGGCAAAGTGATGGGAGCGGAAGTTCTTGCGCCGACAGTGGCTGATCGCGGTGGTGCTGGTGCTGATCTTCATAGTGTCGGCTGCGATCGGTGTGTTCGTCGCCAGCTGGCCGAACTGCTGCCAGCTGTAGGCGTCTATTGCAGCGCAGCAAACAGGGGGCTTGCGCCGACGCTGTCAATTGCCAACGCGACACATTAACCCGATATAATTCAATAAGTTAGTGCGATGCGCAACGCTGCGAAGGCCGTGGCGCTGGTATGCTGAGCACCATTCCTCGCCTCCTGCGCCCATCGCGTGCGATCAGCCGGGGCACTTTTTTCGCAGGTAGTCATCATGTCAGCCCCACCGTACAAGCAGCTTGAACAGGAGTTCAAGCGCCTTCACGCCTTCCGCGGCGCCATTTCCCTCTTGAGCTGGGACGCATCGGTCATGATGCCGCGCGGCAGCGCCGCCTTGCGCGGCGAACAGCTCGCCGCTTTGCAGACCGAGTACCACACGCTGCTGACGGCGCCGAAGATCACCCGGCTGCTGGATCGCGCCCACGCCAACACCCAGACCCTGGATGAATGGCAGGTCGCCAATCTGCGCGAAATGCGCCGCCAGCGCGACCACGCCATCGCGACGCCGGCCAACCTCGTCTCCCGGATGGCCCATGCGACCGCCCAGGCCGAGGCGCACTGGCTGCAGGCGCGTGCCGAAGGCCGCTTCGAGATTTTCGCCCCCCACCTGGAAGAAGTGGTGATGCTGGTGCGTGACAAGGCGGCGCTCCTCGGACAGGCGCTGAACCTGTCGCCCTACGACGCCCTCATCGATGAATTCAGTCCGGGTATTTCCAGCAACGACATCGATGGCGTCTTCAAGACCATCTCGCGCCGCCTGCCCTCGCTGATCCGGGAAGTGATCGCGATGCAGGAGGCGCGGCCCCTGCTGCCGCTCGAGGGCAAGTTCATGCCCGCGCGGCAGCGGACGCTGGTCATGGAGATCATGAAATCCATGGGCTTCAACTTCGCGCAGGGCCGGCTGGATGAGAGCGAGCATCCCTTCACGGAAGGAGTGCCGGGGGACATGCGCCTGACCACGCGCTACGATCAGGCGGACGTGTTCACGGGTCTCCTCAGCGCCATGCACGAGACCGGGCATGCGATGTACCACATGGGACTGCCGGAGCAGTGGCGCGACCAACCGGTCGGTCGCGATCGCGGCATGGTGGCCCAGGAAAGCCAGTCACTGCTGCTGGAGCGCCTGGTGTGCCGCAGCCGCGCCTTCGCGCGCTACCTGAGCCCGTTGCTGATCCGGCACTTTGGCGTGTCGGGTCCGGCCTGGGATCCCGACAACCTCTATGCCCACCTCACCCGCGTGCGCCGGGGCGCCATCCGCGTCGATGCGGACGAGCTGACCTATCCGCTGCACGTGCTGGTGCGGTACGAGCTGGAGAAGCGCCTGATGTCGGGTGAACTGGCGGTGCGCGACCTGCCCGAGGCCTGGAACACGGAGATGGAGCAGCGGCTGGGGTTCCGGCCGGAAAACGACCGCGACGGGTGCCTGCAGGACATCCACTGGGCGGTCGGTTCGTTCGGCTATTTTCCCTCGTATGCGCTGGGTGCGGTCATCGCCGTGCAATTCATCGAGAGCCTGCGCAATGACGTGCATGACCTGGATGAGCAGATCGCGCGCGGGGAATTCGCGGGCCTGTTCGGCTGGCTGCGCACCCACGTGCATTCGCAGGGCGCCCGGCTGACGCTGCAGGAACTGCTGCAGCAGGCGACCGGCAAGAGCCTGTCGGCCGTGCCGTTCATGCGCTACCTCGAAGGCAAGTACCTCGAATCGGCCACCAGCAGCGCCGCGGCGTGATCCTGTCCCGCACGGCGCAGCGGCTGCAGTCCCACCTGCGCAGTCAGGTCGGCAAGGCCATCGGCGATTTCAGCATGATCGCGCCGGGCGATCGCATCATGGTGTGCCTGTCGGGCGGCAAGGACTCCTACACCCTGCTGGATCTGCTGCTGTCGCTGCAGCGCAGTGCACCCGTGGACTTCAGCCTGGTCGCCGTCAACCTCGATCAGAAGCAGCCGGGTTTTCCCGAAGACGTACTGCCGACCTACCTGCGGCGGCTCGACGTGCCGTACCACATCATCGAACAGGACACCTACAGCGTCGTCAAACGGGTGGTACCCGAGGGCAAGACGATGTGTGGTCTGTGCTCGCGCCTGCGGCGCGGCGCGCTCTACCGCTATGCCGCCGAAAATGGCATTACGCGCATCGCACTGGGCCACCACCGCGATGACATCCTGGAAACCTTCTTCCTGAACCTGTTCTTCGGCGGACGGCTGAAGGCCATGGCGCCGAAGCTGCTGTCCGATGACGCGCGCCACATCGTCATCCGTCCACTCGCCTACGTCAGCGAGGCGCAGATCGCCCGCTACGCCACCGCCCGCGAATTTCCGATCATCCCGTGCACCCTGTGCGGCTCGCAGCAGAACCTGCAGCGCCTGCAGGTCAAGAAGCTGCTCACCGGCTGGGAGCGCGAGTTCCCGGGCCGCGTGCAGACCATCTTTGCCGCGCTGCGTAATGTTGCTCCGGCACACCTGGCCGATACCCGCCTGCATGACTTCGCCGGCCTCGACACGCTGCGGTGCAGCGAAGTGCCGGCGACGCAGTCGCCGCAGGATCTGCTGGCGCTCGACCGGATCGTGCCCATGAGCCTGGAAGAAGAGGATGCGCTGGCTGAAGCGGAACTGGTGGCGACGCCATGACGCTCCACAAGGTCTTCGGCACCCCGCCGCTGCCCAACAGCTACTGGGTCACTCCGGGGAAGCTCCTGGGCGGGGAATACCCCGGCGGTGAAACCGATGAGGACACCCAGCGGCGGCTGCGCGAGCTGGCGCTGGCCGGCGTTGACTGCTTCGTCAACCTGACACGCCCGGGCGAACTGCCCGCCTACAGCGCCGCATTGCCCGCCGGGGCCTGGTACTTCCATCTGCCGATCCTGGATCACGGGTTGCCCGTCGACCAGGACTACATGCGCCAGATCCTCGCCGTCGTCGGCGCAGCGCTGGAGGCCGGCCGCTGTGTCTATGTGCACTGCCGGATGGGCATCGGCCGCACCGGGACGGTCCTGGGCTGCCAGCTGGTCGAGCAGGGCTTAAGCGGCGAGGCCGCCCTGGATGAGCTCAACCGGGCGTGGCAGCGGTGCGATCGGGCGCGGCGCTGGCCGTCCATTCCGGAAACCCCGGAGCAGCGCCAGTACGTGACCGGCTGGCAGGCGCGCCCGGGAATGGACCAGACGGGCTGACCGATCCGCCGGGCCCGATGATAGGCTTGGGGCATGCCCTTGAGAACGCGCACCCGCAAGCCCGCCGCCCCGCGCCGCGCGCGCGCGTGGGTGCGCCTGAGCGATGAGGAACTGCTGAAGGTGCGGCTGTGCGATCTGGACCTGACGCTGGAGCAGTCGCGCCTCGCGCGTCCCATGCAGCGCCTGTACATGGAGCTTGCCGGCCGCGGCATCGATTTCAAGCCGCACGCCTGGCTGGCCGAGGAATGGTTCTCACCCGACGGCGTACCCGGCATTGCCGTACCGTTCTACCTGGCGCATCCGCGACTCGAGCGACTCGAGCGGCGCATGATGCACGAAGTGGAGGGTGGCAATACGCGCTGGCTGATGCGCATCCTGCGGCATGAGGCCGGCCACGCGCTCGACAATGCCTACCGCCTGCGCCGCCGCGCGAGCTGGCGCGAGACGTTCGGCCCGGCCTCGTTGCCGTATCCGGAACGCTACCGGGCGCGGCCCGGCAGCCGCCGCTACGTGCATCACCTGGGCGAATGGTATGCCCAGGCCCACCCCACCGAGGACTTCGCCGAAACGTTCGCGGTGTGGCTGAAGCCCAATTCCAACTGGCGTCGCGCCTATGCGCAGTGGCCGGCATTCCAGAAGCTGTGTCGCGTCGATGAGCTGATGTCGAGCGTGCGTGATCGCAAGGCGCCGGTGCGCAATCGCCGCCACGTCGAGTCCATCGCCACGGACACGCGGACGCTGGCGGAGGTCTATCGCGATAAACTTGCGCGCCGCGGCAGTGACCGCCGGGGCATGATCGAGGAGCTGGTGCAGAAGGTGTTCCGCTCCCGACCGGTGCCGCGCGGTGCGGTGCGCGCCAGTACCCTGATGCGGTCGATGAAGGCGCAACTGGTCAATTCGGTGTCGCGCGAACTGAAGATCGAGCGGTATAGTATCTATCAACTGCTGCGGATGATCATGGAACGGTGCGACGCTTTGAAACTTCATGTACACGGCAATCGCCGTGATGCCGGGCGGCATGTCCGCTGGGTGCTGATCCGACTCGCGAGGCTGTACGCCCAGGGTGAGACGCCACACTTTCCCTTATGAAGAAGCAGCGTGTGCTCGTCGTCCTGCACTCGAGCCTGGTGCCTCCGGATACTTTGGAGGGGCGGTCCGAGAAGGAAATCGCCGAATGGCGGACCGAGTATGACGTCATCTCGACGCTGAAGGGCCGCGGCCACGAGGTGTTGTGCGTGGGAGTGCTCGACAGCCTCACGGAGCTGCGCACTTCGATCGCCGACTGGAAGCCCGATGTGGTCTTCAACCTCCTCGAGGAGTTCGATGGCATCGGCACCTACGATCAGCACGTGGTGGCCTTCCTCGAGCTGCTGCGCCAGCCGTACACCGGCTGCAATCCCCGCGGCCTGCTGTTGTCGCGCGACAAGCCGCTGTGCAAGCAGCTGCTGTCCTACCATCGCATTCCGACGCCGCAGTTTGCCGTGTTCAACCGCGGCGCGCGGGTGAACGTCCCGCGCCGATTGCGCTACCCGCTGTTCGTGAAATCGACGATCGAGGATGCCTCCCTGGGGATAGCGCAGGCGTCGGTCGTCGAGGACGCAGGCAAACTCAAGGAGCGGATCCAGTTCATGCACGAGCAGGTCGGCTCGGACGCACTGGTCGAGGAGTACATCGCCGGGCGGGAACTGTACGTCGGGGTCATGGGCAATGACCGTCTGCACCGGCTGCCGGTGTGGGAGATGGTGTTCGGCAGCATGCCGGACACCTCCGCGGCCATCGCCACCCGCAAGGTGAAATGGGATCGCGCCTACCAGGAGCGCTATGGCATCACCACCCACGCGGCCCAGGAGCTGCCCGCAGCCGTGGAGGCGCGCCTGGACAAGCTCTCGCGACGCATCTACCGGGCACTGGGGCTTTCCGGTTATGCGCGCATGGACTTTCGGGTGACGGCGGCGGGCGAGGTCTACGTGCTCGAGGCCAACGCCAACCCGAACCTTACGGCCACCGAGGATTTTGCCGAGAGCGCCCGCGCCGCGGGCCAGCCTTACGATGAACTGCTCGAGCGGGTGATGACACTTGGGCTGACCTACCGGGCACAATGGCGCGCCACCTACGGCTGATGATCAGGGGGTCCGGAAAGCGCATGAACAGATTCGAGACGGCTGGCGTCGCAGGTTCGGTGCTGGCGGCGGTGATGGTGTCCCTCGGCGGCTGTGAGACGGCACCGGCTACCAAAGCGGATACGGACGAGGTGCTGCTGGAGAGCTGGCTGCTGGGGCACTACGACAATCGTGCGCAGGTTGCGACCGATCAGAAGCACGGCGGGTACGTGCACCCCGCGACCAGCGCGGTGATCGTGCGGGCCGAGTCGCTGATGGTCGGCGATCACGTGTTCTACATGCAGCTGTCCGACACCGACGTGCCAACGCACCTCACCGAGCAGTTCATCATTTCCCTGACGGTGGTGAAGGACAAGATCGTAGAGGCGGTGTGGGCCTTCGCCGAGCCGACGCGCTGGAAGAACGCGGCGGAGACGCCGGAAATACTCTCGGCGCTGCAGCCCGCGGACCTGAAGCTGCTGCAGGGCTGTTCGCTGGAGTGGAAGAAGGCCGCCGACGAATTCACCGCCAGCAATGACCAGAAGCTGTGCCACTCGACGCCCGTGTCGGTGCCCGCGGCGGTCTCCGCCTCCTGGCGCCTCGAACTCAAAGCCGATCAGCTGGGGATCAGCGAGCGGGCCTACGACTCCGATGGCGACCTCGTATACGGCACGCAGGAGGAGTCCTTCATCCGGCTGCGTAAACGCAGCAATTCGCAGTTGTAGGTTTTAATGTGAAGGTATTGCGAAGCGGCTCACGGATCTGATCTGCCAGCGTATGTGAAGTTACCGTTGGACGCCGATAGTGTTCGTAATGAGGGGGCTCTCATGCGAGGACCGATATGTCGGACCAATGCGAAGCTGCTCAAGTCCTGCCCGTCGTAAGCCTGACCGAGTATTTCCGCGACAGCCTGCAGTCGGTGCTGCACAAGCAGCGGCTGGCGGTCGAGGATCATACCCAGCACTACGTGGTCAACGTCCTGACCCTCTTCGCCCGCTCCGAGGCGCTGTTCGAACAGACCACCGCGGGCACGCAGCTCAAACCCCTGGTGGGGATGCTGTCGGAGGCGCTCTCAGCGCCGACCCTGGCCGAGCGGCAGCGCGGCCTGCAGCGGCTGGGGGATGCCTCGCTGTTCATCGCCGGGTTCTTCGCCCGCAGCTTTGCCCGCAAGCTCGTGGATATCGACTACCACATCTCGATGGGCGCCCAGGCGTACTCGACCCTGGCTGGGAGCGATCGCGGCCGGCGCGGTGCGGTCCTCGGCAGGGTGTTCGCGGAGCTGGCCGGGAAGTTCCAGCCGCTGGTGGATGCGCTGAACGAAATCAGCGAGAGCTCCTGCAGCCAGTCCAACGCCGATGCGCTGCGCCTGTATGAACTGTGGATCAAGACCGGCAGTCGCCGCTCCTGGCGGCTGCTGCGGGGACTGGGGGTGTTGCCGGCGCCAGCGGGCCAGCGCGCCCACTGAACCGCGAGCCGGCTTTAGTCCTCGCCGCGCTTCTTGCGTTCCTCAAGGTCGCGCATCTGCTTGATCCATTCGGAGAGCTTGCGCAGGTCGCGCTTTGCCGGGCGTTTGTCCCCTGGCTTGCTGGCGGCCCGCTGCGGAGAGATCGTCTCGTAAGGGTCGTAGCCCGTGGCGGGCTTGACGCCCCCGGGGGGCAGCGTCGACTCGATGGCCAGCGGCACGCGGCGGTAACCGGCCGGAGCATCCACCCATTCGACCGTCGCACTGTCCCGGTCATCCCGCACGACCTTGGCGACGCGCCGGCGCTGCGCCGGGTCCGCCTCGGCCGCCGGCGCGTTGGCCTGTTTGTCCTGTTTCGCTTTCACGGTGATTAAGTCACACCTAACACAGATTCCGTCAGGCATGACTGTAGGGCCTTTGCGCGCCGGATCTCTGCGCCCCAGGTCACGAAACGGCCAGGTTGGGACCCGCCAAGCCCAGGCTCGGCCGTCAGGTGTGCGTAAGCGACATGCCCAGGTGGTGGGCGGCGCGCAGCACCCCGGCAATGCTCTTGGCATCCCGCAGTTCGCCCGACAGCGCCATGTCGCAGGCATGGCGAAAACTCACCCAGTGCACTTCCAGGACCTCATTGTCTTCGGGCTGGGCGCGGGCGGTGGACAGGCCCTGCGCCAGATACAGATGGATCACTTCCGTGAAGACACCCGGCGAACTCAACATCGTGCCCAGTTCCACCCAGTCGGTCGCGGCCACGCCGGCTTCCTCAATGAGTTCACGACGCGCGGTGCTCGCGGGAGGCTCGGCAGGTTCGAGCTTGCCGGCGGGCAGTTCCCAGATCCAGCCGCCCGCGACGTAGCGGTACTGACGCAGCAGGCACACCTGCTGCAGATCATTGATCGCCACGATGGCCGCGCCGCCGGGATGATGCACCACCTCGAGCGCCGTGCGGCGTCCATTCGGCAAGGTGACATCATCAACCGTCACACTGATGACGCGGCCCCGATAGTGCTGGGTGCTGTTGGAGGTGCTCATTGACAGTAGGATATCGCATGGGTGCACGCGGCGTGTTTCTGGTCACGGGTCTGCCGGCCACCGGCAAGACGACGTTGGCGCGCGCACTGGCCCATGAGCTTGCAGTGCCGTTGCTGTCGAAGGATTGCATCAAAGAGCCGCTGCTGGAGGTGCTGGGTGCGAGCGATCAGCGTGCCTCGCGAGCCTTGAGTGATGCCAGTTTCGCCGTGCTGTTCGCCCTTGCCGGGCAGCATCTGGAGCAGACCGGTGCGGTCGTGCTGGAAGGTAATTTCCGGCCCGGCGAGCATGAGGCTGCACTGCGCGCGCTCCTGGACCGACACGCGCCGCAGGATTGCATCCAGGTGCTGTGCCGCGTACCGGAAACGTTGCGCCAGGCGCGACTGCTGGCGCGCGCCGCGGATGCCACGCGGCATCCCGGACACCAGGACGCCGCATGGGTCGCACCGGCGCAGCAGCGCAGCGATGCGTTCCTCGACGTTGCCGGATCACGGTTCATCCATGACAGCAGCGTGCCGGATCCAAAGTCCGGATGTGCACTGATCCGTAGCCTCGCCCACCGGCACCTCGTATAGTGGTTCTGACATGACGACACCTGCGTACATGGCTGCCTTGAACACCGCCCAGCGAAAGGCAGTCACCTTCGGGGACGTCCGCGGGGGTGACCAGAGCGTCACGTTCATCGGCAAGGTCGGCTCCGCCGCCGCGGAAAAAGGCGTCGCCGCGGGGCCGCTGCTGATCATCGCCGGTGCCGGTACCGGCAAGACCAACACCCTGGCGCATCGGGTCGCCTACCTCGCAATGAACGGCGTCGATCCGGGACGCATCCTGATGCTGACCTTCAGCCGCCGCGCCGCCTGGGAAATGCGCCGTCGCGCCCGGGACATCGTCAAGCAGGCGATGGATGAGCCGCTGGGGGGGCTCAACCAGGTCGTGGCCCAGCGTCTGTCGTGGGCGGGAACGTTCCATTCGATGGCGAACCGTCTGCTGCGGCACTACGCGCGGCACCTGAAACTGGATCCGCAGTTCACGGTGATCGACCGCGGCGACAGCGCCGACCTCATGGACGCCGTGCGCCAGGAACTGGGCCTGGATGCCAAGGAGCAGCGCTTCCCGCGACGCGATACGTGCCTCGCGATCTATTCCCACCGGGTCAACACCCGCAAGTCGCTGAAGGAATCGCTGGACGAGCAATACCCCTGGTGCGTGCAGTGGGAGGAGGAGCTCACGAAACTGTACCGCGGCTACGTCCAGCGCAAGCAGTCCTACGGCATCCTCGATTACGACGACCTGCTGCTGTACTGGCACATCATGATGGGCGATGCCAAGCTCGCGCAGCACGTCAGCGGCCACTTCGATCACGTGCTGGTGGATGAGTACCAGGATACGAACATCCTGCAGGCGCAGATCCTGCGCGCGCTGCGGCCGGACGGTCACGGACTCACGGTCGTCGGTGACGACGCGCAGGCCATTTACTCGTTCCGCGCGGCGACCATCGACAACATCCTGAATTTTCCGGACCAGTTTCAGCCGCGCGCCGAAGTCATCACGCTGGCGCAAAACTACCGTTCCACCCAACAGGTCCTGGACGGCGCCAACGCGCTCATGGCCGACGCGCCGCGCCAGTTCCGCAAGCATCTGCTGGCGGCGCGCGGCACCGGCCAGCGCCCCAAGCTGGTCACGGTGGATGACCTGCCCACGCAGGCCGAGGCGGTCTGCAACGAAATCCTGCGGCGGCGCGAAGCACAGGTGCCGCTGCGACGCCAGGCGGTGCTGTTTCGCAGCGGCAGCCACAGTGATCTTCTGGAAATCGAGCTGTCGCGACGCCAGATCCCGTTCGTCAAATACGGCGGCCTGCGCTTCCTCGAGGCGGCGCATGTGAAGGACCTGCTGGCGGTGCTGCGCTGGGCGGACAACCCGCGCAACCAGATGGCCGCCTTCCGCGCCCTGCAGTTGCTGCCGGGCATGGGGCCGGCGAATGCGCAGCGTGCCATTGCGCATGTGGAGGCGCAGCAGTATGCCGCCGGCGCCCTGGCCACGTTCCGTGCACCCCACGTCGAGCCGGTCGAAATCGAGCGACTGGCGGTGCTGCTGCAGACCCTGATGGAACCGCAGCGTGAATGGCCCGGGCAGCTGCACCTGGTCCGGGAGTGGTACAAGCCGCACCTGGAACGCATCTATGAGAGCGTCCATACGCGCATCGGTGACCTGGATCAGCTGGAACTGCTGTCCGTGCAGTTCACCTCACGCGAGCGTTTCATCACCGAGCTGACGCTGGATCCGCCGGACGCCGCGAGTGACCTGGCGGCGAAACCGAACCTGGATGATGATTTCCTGGTGCTCTCCACGATCCACTCCGCCAAGGGCATGGAGTGGGACACGGTGTACCTGCTGAACGTCGTCGACGGCACCTTCCCCTCGGAGTTTGCGACCCGCAAGCCCGAGCTGATTGAAGAGGAACGGCGGCTGCTGTACGTGGCCATGACCCGGGCCCGCAATGAACTGATGCTCTACAGCCCGCTGAAATTCCAGATCACCAGTCAGCCGAAGAGCTCCGATGGCCATGTCTATGGCGGCCGCAGCCGCTTCCTGACGGACAAGGTGCTGAGGAACTTCGACGCCGCCGTCGTGCATGGCGCGAATGCGGACGAGGCGATCCTGGGGGATGCGGGCAACTCCGCGCTGGACGTGAACGCCCGTCTCAAGGAAATGTGGTGACAGCCGCTCCGACGGGCCCTGCCGTGGCAGAGTCCGCAGCGGTCTTGAGTCTTCAGCCGACCCGGGTCAGCGCCGGAACGGCCCGCCGCCCTGGCGCGGCCGCTGCGGACGCTCCTGGGCTTCGTTGACCCGCAGCGGACGACCCCCCAGCTGCTGACCATTCAGTGCCTGAATCGCGGTCTGCGCATCGGCCTGCGCCATGTCCACGAATCCGAAGCCCCGGGGCTTGCCGGTCTCGCGGTCATTGATGAGTTTTACGGACTCCACGGTCCCGTGACCTTCGAACAGAGCCCTGACGTCCTGTTCCGTGGCATTGAAGGGCAGATTGCCCACGTAGATTGTCGTCATCCTTTTCCCTCGCGTGCCTTCGCGGGATGGAAAAAGATGCTACTCCCGGTATTTGGGGGAAGCAATGCGCTTCAACTCCCCGGGGGTTCGAGGTAGGCGTAACCGTTCAGCTCGCCTTCGTAGAAGCGCTTGACCTGCTGGCTCTCGGCGAGCGTCATGCGACCGTCGCGTACTGCGCGTTCGCAGTCGCGCGATAGGGCCGGGTACAGCTCGGCGACGTCGTACTCCATGTACTCGAGCACCTTGTTCGCCGTATCGCCCTTGACGACCTCCTCGATCCACCAGCCGCCCTCCTCGAGCAGGCGGATGTGCACCACGTGGGTGTCGCCGAACAGGTTGTGCAGGTCGCCGAGGGTTTCCTGGTAGGCGCCCACCAGGAACGCGGCCAGGTAGTACTCCTCGCCGGGAATCAGCGCGTGCAGCTCCAGGGTGCGCTTGATCTCGCGATGACTGACGAAGCGGTCGATCTTGCCATCCGAATCACAGGTGATATCCGCGAGCACTCCGATGCGCGTGGGCTGCTCATTGAGGCGGTGGATGGGCATGATCGGGAACAGCTGGTCGATGGCCCAGCTGTCCGGCAGGGACTGGAACACGGAGAAGTTGCAGAAGTAGGTGTCCGACAGGATCGATTCGAGATCGGCCAGTTCCTCCGGGCTTTCATCCAGACGGCGGCACACATCGCGGATACGCGCGCAGGTGGCCCAGTAGAGGCGCTCGGCCAGCGCCCGAAACTGCAGTGAGAGCAGCCCGAGATTGAACATCTGCAGCGTCTGCTCGCGCGCCGTCTGCGCATCGTGATAGCACTCCACGAGTCGCCGTTCGTTCACCGCACGGTAGGCGACGAACAGGTCCTGCACCGGTTGCGGCAGTTCGTCCTCGCCCGGGTGGTCATCGGCCTCGCGGCCCGTGACCCGGAAACGGTCCAGCGCCGAGGAACCGAGCGTGTTGAAGATGAGCACGCTGTGATAGGCCGCGATGGCGCGCCCGGACTCACTGATGATCATCGGGTGCGGGATGTCGCGGGCATTGCAGACACTCGCGATGCGGTAGACCACGTCGCTGGCGTACTCATTGAGCGTGTAGTTCATCGAGGAGGCGAAGTTGGTGCCGCTGCCGTCGTAGTCGACGCCCAGGCCACCGCCGACATCGATGTACTTGAGGCCCGCGCCCATGATGCGCAGCTCCGCGTACACGTGCGCCAGTTCGGTGATGGACTCCTTGACGCGGCGGATGTCCTGCAGCTGGCTGCCGGGATGGCAGTGCACGAGCTGCAGGCAGTCGAGCATGTCGCGATCCTTCAGGACCTTGAACAGGTCGAGGATTTCCGTCACGAACAGCCCGAACTTGGACTTGGCACCGTTGCTGTCGCGCCAGCGTCCGGAGCCTTCGCTCGAGAGTTTCACGCGCACGCCGAGCCGCAACCGTACCTGGTAGGTGTCGGCGAGCTTCAGGACGATGTCGAGCTCCTCGAAGTTCTCGATGACCGGGATGATGGTCCGACCCAGCTTGGTCGCCAGCACGACGGCCTCAAGATAGCTGTGGTCCTTGAAGCCGTTGCAGATGATGAGGCGGTCCGGCGCACTCTCGGTCATGGCCATCACCGCCAGCAGTTCGGGCTTGGAGCCGACCTCCAGGCCAAAACCAAACTCGCGACCGTAGCGGTAGACCTCCTCGACGACCAGGCGCTGCTGGTTCACCTTGATGGGATACACGGCAGCGTAGCGGTTGCCGTAGTCATTCTCGGTAATCGCCTGCGCGAACGCGGCATGCAGGCTGCGCAGACGGTTGGCGAGAATGTCCGAGAGTCGCACCACCACCGGGGCGGTGAGATCGCGGGCCTTGAGTCCTTCGACCACTTCGTACAGGTCGATGGTCCCGCCGCCGGGCAGCGTGTCCGGACGCACGATCACGTGGCCGGCCTCGTTGATGGAGAAGTACCCCTTGCCCCACGCGTTCACATGGTAGAGGTCCAGTGAGTCTTCCGTGGTCCACGGCTGGCCGGGACCCTTTTGCGTTGTGCCGTTCATCGCCTTCGTGAGTTTAGGCTCAGGGGGCGCGGACGATAGCAAAAAAGCGGGTCAACCGGATGACGCTCACGGCGCCGGGCCGGTCGCGACGCTGCGGGCCGGATCGCGGATCCACTCGCTGAAGGAGCCCGCGTACAGCCGGGCTCCGGGAAGCCCGGCGAGCTGCATGGCCAGCAGGTTGTGGCAGGCCGTGACGCCGGAGCCGCACATCGCCACCACCTGCGCAGGCGGCGTAGCGCCGAGCACCGAGTGCCACATCTTCGCCAGCACGGCTGCCGGCTGCAGCCGGCCGTCGGCCGCGAGGTTCAGCGCGAAGGGCTGGCTGCGGGCCCCCGGAACGTGGCCGGCCACCGGATCGATGGTCTCGTTCTGGCCCGCGAAACGGTCCGCCGGGCGGGCATCCAGCAGCAGCATGTGGCCGGCGCCAAGCTCCCGCGCCACCTCCGGGGTGGTCACCGACTGCACCAGCGACGGACGTGCGCTGAACTGCGCCGCGCGCCGCGGTGGCTGCGCGGTTGCAAGCGGCAGTTGTGCCGCCCGCCACGCCGCCAGCCCGCCGTTCAGTACCGACACGCGCTCGTGACCCAGCCAGCGCAGCAGCCACCACAAGCGCGCGGCATACATCCCCTTGTCCTGGTCATAGGCCACCACGTGGGTGCTCGCAGTAACGCCCGCAGCGCCCAGGAAGGCCGCGAGTTGTTCCGCGTCGGGCAGGGGATGCCGTCCGGTTTGCGCCGTCACCGGGCCGGACAGGACCTCATCCAGATGGGCAAACGCGGCGCCGGGAATATGCGCTGCGGCAAATTCCTGGCGGCCCCAGTCCGGGCGCGCGAGATCGTGCCGGCAATCGATGATTGCCAGCTGCGGCGACGCTCCGGACGCGCTCATGGCTTGCGCCAATTGCGCTGCTTCTATCAGGTGCAATGGCAGATCTGCGCTCACGTTCCCGGTACAATCGTCCCAACAGCCTTGTGAATCAAGTATATGGCGATTGAAGTCTACTGGGGCAGCGGCAGCCCGTATTCCTGGCGCGTGCTGCTCGCGCTTGAGTACAAGCGGCTCACCTACGTCGGGCATCAGCTGCAGTTCTCGCGCCAGGAGCACAAGTCGCCGCAGATTCTGGCGCTGAATTTCCGTGGCCGCGTTCCCATCCTCAAGGACGGTGACTATGTGGTATTCGAGTCCCTGGCCGTACTGTATTACCTGGATCTCAAGTATCCGCAACCGCCCATCTTCGGTCATTCGCCGGAGGAAGCCGGCGTGATCATGCGCGTGATCTGCGAATACCAGTCATATGTCGAGGAGCACCTGATGAAGATCGTGCGTGCCGTCTTTGCAGGGGAGGCCCAGGAGCACATCGATGCCATGGCGGACTCCATGCATGTCGTTGCCAACGAGGCCCGTTCCATCGAGGGCCGGCTGTCGCGTTCCGAGTGGGTGGTGGGGAATAACTTCTCCGCCGCCGACATCGTGATATTTCCGGCGTTGCAGCTGCTGCTGCGCGCCCTGGACAAGCCAGCGGCCCGCGCGCTGTCCTCCCGCTTCCTACCCCTGGCTGCCAACTATCCAGCACTGGAGCGCTGGATCGGCCGAGTTGCGGCCCTGCCGGGGTATGAGCGAACTTTTCCACCACACTGGCGGTAATCATGACAAAGCATCCGGTCTATATCGATTTTCCCGGCCGAATCGTCTTCGTAGGCTTCGGCAGCATCGGCCAGGGAGTCCTGCCGCTCATCTTGCGGCACATCGGTATCTCACCGGATCGCATCACCATCGTGACTGCCGATGATGCCGGCAGTGCGGAAGCCGAGCATTTCGCTGTCAAGCGCATCAAGGAGGCGCTGACCCGGGACAATTTCCGGCGCATCCTCGCACCGCTCCTGGGCCGTGGCGATCTGCTGCTGAACCTGTCGGTCGATGTCTCGAGCATCGCGCTGATCCGTTTCAGCTGGGAGAAGGGGGCGATGTACCTGGACACCTGCATCGAGCCGTGGGCCGGCGGGTATATCGATCCGACCCTGAGCGCGGCCCGCCGCACCAACTACTCGATGCGCGAGGAGGCCCTCGGGCTGCGTACCGGCAACCAGCGCGCGCCGACCGCGGTGGTGACCCATGGCGCGAACCCGGGCATGGTGTCACACCTCGTCAAACAGGCCATGTTGAACATCGCGAGCGATACCGGCATCGATGCCGGCAATCCCGTTTCGCGGGAGGACTGGGCGGCACTGGCGAACCTGCTGGGCATCCGCGTCATTCACATCGCGGAGCGTGACACCCAGGTGTCCTCCCGGCCCAAGGAGATGAACGAATTCGTAAACACCTGGTCTGTGGACGGCTTCGTCAGCGAGGGTGCACAACCGGCCGAGCTTGGCTGGGGTTCGCATGAGCGCAACTTCCCCCGCGACGGCAAGCGCCATGATTTCGGCGGCGGCGCCGCGATCTACCTGACCCAGCCCGGCGCCGCCACGCGCGTGCGCACCTGGACGCCGCTGGCCGGCCACTTCCACGGCTTCCTGATCACGCACTCCGAGGCGATCTCGATCTCCGATTACCTGACGGTGCGTGAAGGCGGGCAGGTCGTGTACCGGCCGACCGCGCACTATGCGTATCACCCCAGCGATGCGGCGATTGCCTCGGTGCACGAGTTCTCAGGTCGCAATTTCGTGGTCCAGGACAAGAAGCGGATCATGTGCGAGGACGTGATCAGTGGCCGCGACGAACTTGGCGTGCTGCTGGCCGGGCACAAGAAAAACGCCTACTGGTATGGCTCGCAGCTGACCATCGAGGAGGCGCGGCAACTGGCGCCGTACAACAACGCGACCAGCCTGCAGGTCACCTCGGCGGCGCTCGCGGGCATGGTGTGGGCGATGGAGAATCCGAACTGCGGTCTGGTCGAGCCGGACGAGATCGACTTCCGGCGCAACCTCGAGATCGCCCGGCCCTACTGGGGCAAGGTCGTGGGCCAGTACACCGACTGGACACCGCTCACCGATCGCGAGCGGCTCTTCCCCGAGGATGTCGACAAGAGCGATCCGTGGCAGTTCAAGAACGTGCGGGTCATCTGGTAGTCGCGGCGTAGTCGACCGCGACGACCGTGAAGGTGGTGCTGCCGGCGGGCAGTACCACCGAAACTTCCGCATCCAAGGACTTGCCCAGCAGGGCACGTCCCAGTGGCGAGTCCATGCTGATGTAGCTGACCGCGGCGCTGGTCTCATCGGGACCCACGATGCGGTAGCGCACCTCCAGGCCGTCCGCGCGCTCCAGGGTCACCCATGCGCCGAAGAACACCCGCCGCGGATCCGACGGCGGCTGGGCGACGACGGTCATGCCATCCAGCCGCTGGCGCAGGAAGCGCACGCGACGATCGATTTCACGCAAACGCCGCTTGCCGTAGATGTATTCGGCATTCTCCGAACGATCCCCTTGCGCCGCAGCATCCTGGACCGCCTGCGTCACGCGCGGCCGTTCGTTACGCCACAATTCATCCAGCTCTGCGTGCAGCCGCGCGGCGCCCTCGGGTGTGATGAATTGTGAACCGGGTATCTGTGGCGCTCGATAGCGACCCATTTCAGTGGTCCTTTCGCGTTATGTCAGCCGTTTGAACATAGATCTGTGGAACGTTTCACGGCAGTTTTAACGGGCTGAAATTAAATTTGAACCATGGCTGCCAAGTACTACACACACTTCGTAACGGCAGATGCGCCTGCCCTGGCGGCGGTTGAGTCCGCCAGCGAGTCGAGCGAATGGAGCGGTGTGGTCGAGCTGCGGCATCCGCTGGAACAGGCTGCCGGAACCCGTGAATTGCGCTCGTTGCTGGCGCAGAGCTTTGATCTCACCAGCGACGATATCCGCATCCTGCACTGGGCCCGTCTGCATTAGCGCCGAAATCCCCTAGCGGACTTCCTTCCCTTCATTGAAAGTCCGCATTCTCAGCCCCGGGCCTTTCGCCCGGGGTTCTTTTTTTTGGTGTCGGCCGTGGTGATGTCATAATCGACGCACCATGACACGTAATCTGTCGCCATTTCGCGCCATAGGCGCGGTTCTGCCCCTGGCCCTGCTGGCTGCCTGTTCGCTGGTCGGAGGCCCCTGGGCCGGACACAAGCCTGCTCCGGCTCCGGTTGTGGCAGCGCCTCCGCCACCGCCGGCGCTACCGGCGCCGCAGGAAACCTCACGCTTCGAGCTTGCCGACGGGCAGAGCGTCATCGGCGCCCTGCAGGAGACCACCGTCGGCAAGGACGACACGCTGACCGACATCGCCCGGCGCTTCAACCTCGGCTATGAGGAGCTGCTGCGGGCGAATCCGGGCGTGGATCCATGGCTGCCGGGCGCCGGCCGCACCATCGTGCTGCCCACCCGCTTCGTGCTGCCCGACGCGCCGCATGACGGGGTGGTCATCAACATCGCCGCCATGCGCCTGTTCTATTTTCCGCCCCACAAGGCCAGCGAACCCCAGGTGGTCTTCACCCATCCGATCGGTATCGGCAAGGTGGGTTGGGCGACTCCGGAGGGCACCACCAAAATCGTGCGCCGGCAGAAGGACCCCACCTGGCATCCGCCGATCTCGGTGATCAAGGAGCACAAGGAAAACGGCGATGTGCTGGCCGCCGTCGTCGGACCGGGTCCGGATAATCCGCTGGGCAACCGGGCGTTCTATCTGACCTGGCCGGGCTACCTGATCCATGGCACCAACAAGCCCGCCGGCGTTGGCCTGCGCTCCAGCCATGGCTGCATCCGGCTGTTTCCCGAGGACATCTCGGAACTCTTCGACAAGGTTCCGATCGGCACCGAGGTGCACGTCGTGAACCAGCCCTATGTCTTTGGCTGGGACAACGGCCAGCTGGTCATGCAGGCCTTCGGTTCGCTCGAAGATGACCGGCGCGACTGGAAGAAGGCGCAGCAGGCGCTGATGTCGCGGTCACTGAACAAGAACATGCAGAAGGAACTCAAGAGCCGCGGCCAAACCGTGGACTGGGACCTGGTCACCCAGCTGGCCCATGATCCGCGCGGCCTCATCGTGCCGGTGACGCTCACCGATGCCAGCCTCGACAAGGTGCTGGCCAGTGCCACCAAGGTCGAGAATCAGCTGCCCGAGGGCGCCTCCTGGGACGGCAAGTCGGATCTGCCGGTGGACGAGCAGACCTTCAACCAGATCATGGGCGACTCGGACCCGCAGGACCACGCGGTGCAAGCGCCCGGTGTCCACAAGTCGGGAGGCTGAAGTGGCCGAATTGTCAGAATGGCTGAAGATCATGCTCGGCGAGGTGACGCGCAAGGGCGAGGAGCAGTCGCGGGCCGCCGCTGAGGCCCAGGCGCGCACTGCAGAAACCAAGGGCAGCCAGACCGCGCCGGCGGCGCCGGTCCCGGCCGAGGTGCGCTGAGCCGCTGCGAAAACTGTTAGAGTGCCACCGGTCGCTTGAGGTGGCCGTGCGCGGAGTTTCCGAAGCAGATTCAAAGATCCTCCCGGGACCCGGGCGCGCGATCGAGCGTGTTCCCGCCGGCGTCACCGCCTTAGTCGGCCGCACTCTCAAAGGCCCCGTCGCCAAATCGGTCCGGATTCATGGCTTCGCCGCCTTCACGCAGATCTTCGGCGGTCTGTGGCAACCGTCCTCCCTGTCGTATGCCGTCGAACAGTTTTTCGACAATGGTGGCCGTGAAGCGCTGATCGTCCGCGCCACCAACGGCGCTCTGTGCGCAACCCTGACGCTGCCTGCCGGCCACGATGCGCTGCGGCTCGCGGCAGTCAATCCCGGGTCGCGCGAATACCTGCGCGCCGCGGTCGACTACGACGGCGTCATGGCGGATGACCGCTTCAATCTCATCGTGCAGCGACTGGCCGTCGCCGGTTCCGAGCAGGTACAGGAGCAGGAAATCCAGCGCAACCTGTCCATTGAGCCCGGCAGTGCACGCTATGTCGCAGACGTTCTGCAGAACTCGGCGCTGGCGCGCGTGACCGGCGCCGTGCCGTCCTGCCGCCCGGATCCCACCGGCGTCGGCCCGACGGGGGCGGTGATCGGCTATGTCTTCGCCAATGCCGATGGCGATGACGGCGGGCCGCTGTCCGACTACGACATCATCGGCTCGCAGTCGCGGCGCACCGGCATTTTCGCGCTGGGTCCGGATGCGCAGTTTGACCTGCTGTACATCCCACCGCTGACGCGCGAGCAGGACCTGGGGATGAGCACGCTGTTGGTGGCAGGGCGTTTCTGCCGGGAGCGCCGCGTCTTGCAGATCGTGGATCCGCCCCGGGCGTGGGGCGAGGCGCACGAAGCGCTCATTGGGCTGAGGACGTGGCCGTTCCGCAGCGACAACGCGGCGATGTTCTTTCCGCGGCTGAACGCCTTGGACCGGTTGCGCAACCGCGCGGCGACGTTTGCACCCGGTGCCGCGGCGGCCGCCATGCTTGCGCGCACCGACTGCGCGCGTGGGCCCTGGCGCCAGGTGCCCGGACCCGAAGCGGCGCTGCGACCGATGCTGCGACCGGCGGTCGCCCTGGATGCCGAACTCAGCGAGCGGCTCGCGCAGGCGGGCATCAATACCCTGGCGCCACTGCGGCCCGGGTTGGCACCACGCGTGCACAGCTGCACGCTCTCGCAGGGGGTGTCCGCCTCGCTCGAGGGGCGCTACCTCGCCGCGCATCGTCTGGGCCTGCAACTCGCCAACAGCATCGAGAGCGGTACACGCTGGGTGCTCACCGCGCCGAATTCAGCAGTGACCCGGGAACGCGCCGGTCGTCAGATCGAACGGTTTCTGGAGGCGCTGCTCGCCGAAGGGGTGTTTGCCGCCGGGGAGTTCATCGACTGCTGCCTGGTGGTCTGGGACGAACGCGTCAACCGCGCCAGCACGCTCGCCACGGGTGCCGTCAATCTGCTGTTCGGCTATGCGCTGCAGCAGCCCGGCACCCTGCAGTGCTGGCTGGTGACCCATCATGCCGGCGGCAGCCGGGTCCGTCCGGTGAGCATCAACCGACAGGCGGCGACGCCGCGACGTGTCGACTGGGAAATCGAGACCGCGATCCTCAACGCGTGAGCGTTCCGTCGTCGCCGTCCATGCAGGCGGTATAAGATATCCACCCGTGACCAGTCGGTATGTAGTCTTTTCGCATGGACAGGAAGGCGGCCCCTGGGGACGCAAGATCACCGTGCTCGCCGATACCGCCCGCGCGGAAGGTTACGAGCCGGAGTCCGTGGACTATCGCGGCATTGATTCCCCGCAGGGCCGGCTCGCGCACCTGATGGATTTCTGCAAGGACCTGGAAGGCGAACTGGTCCTGGTGGGATCCAGTCTCGGGGCCTACGTGTCGGTGGCCGCCGCCTCGCATCTGCATGCCCGCGGCGTGTTTCTGATGGCACCGGCGATCTATTCCGAAGGTCTGCCGCCGCTGCGCAAGGGCGTGCTCGATTGTCCGACCATGGTCATCCACGGCTGGCAGGACGAGGTTGTGTCCTACGAGGACAGCGCCCGCTTCGCGCGCGACTATGGGGCCTCACTGCACCTGCTGCACGATGATCACCGCCTGCACCGGCAGGTCGACATGATCCGCTACCTGTTCGAGTACTTCCTGATCTCATTGGACATGCCGGCTTCGGGCGAATAGGTCATGGCGTGGCTCCTGCGACGAATCCTCGCATTGTGGGTTCGCTTCACCACCCTGCCTGCTGATGCCGCATCGCGCCTGCTCGGCCGTGGCCGGCCGCTGTGCTACGTCATGGAGCATCGCAGCCTCACCGATCTTGCGGTGCTGCAGAGCGCGTGTGTGCGACTGAAGCTGCCCCGGCCGCGCAAGCGGCTGCCGGGCCACACGGGCGACATGTCCTACTTTTATCTCGATCCGCGCCGGGCGCTCGGCGCCGAACCGCTCGACCGGCGCCCGCCGCCGCTCCTGGCGCGGCTGGTGGATCAGCTGCGCGCCGACCGGGATGTGGACGTGGACCTGGTGCCGGCGGCCGTGTTCTGGGGCCGCGCCCCACAGCGCGAGGCGTCGTGGTTCCGGCTGCTGTTGGTGGATGACTGGGTCATCACCTCGCGGGTGCGCCGCTTCTTCCAGGTGATATTCAACGGCCGCAACACACTGCTCGAGCTGGATGAGCCCATCTCCCTGCGCAGCCTGCTCGGCGGCGATGCACCGACCGTGGTGCAATGTCGCCGGGTCGCCCGCGCCCTGCGCGTGCGCTATGCGCGGCAGCGCGCGGCACGCATCGGTCCTGACCTGTCGCACCGCCGGACGATCGTCGGCCGCATCCTGCGCATGCGCGCAGTGCGCGCGGCGGTGGCGCAGGAGGTGCGGGAAAAGAAGATCACGCGGCGCCAGGGCCTGGTCCGCGCCCGCAAGCTCGCCTATGAAATCGCCGCCAACTATTCGCCGGCTTTCGTGCGGTTTCTCGAGCGGGTCTTCAGCTGGCTGTGGACCCGCATCTACGACGGCGTGGAATTCGGCAATGCCGAGACGCTCGCCAAGGTCGCCGACGGCCACGAGATCATCTATGTGCCCTGCCATCGCAGCCACATGGATTACCTGCTGCTCTCGTACGTGATCTATCGCAATGGTTACGCCATTCCGCACATCGCCGCAGGTTTGAATCTCAACATGCCGGTGGTCGGCCGCTACCTGCGCAAGGGCGGCGCGTTCTTCATCCGGCGCAGCCTGCGCGGCAACTCGCTGTATACAGTCATGTTCATGAGTTACCTGGCGGCGATCATGGCGCGCGGCCATTCGATCGAGTACTTCATCGAGGGCGGCCGCAGCCGCACTGGGCGGCTGCTGCAGCCGAAGACCGGGATGCTCACCATGACACTGCGCGGTTTCCTGCGCTCCCCGGTGCGCCCCATCGTCTTCCTGCCGGTGTACTTCGCCTATGAGCGCGTCATGGAGGCCAACACCTACATCGGTGAGCTTTCCGGCAAACCCAAGGAAAAGGAAAGCATCTTCGGACTGCTGCGCACGCTGCCGCGGCTGAAGGAAAAGTTCGGCAAGGTGCACGTCAACATCGGCGAGCCGATCCACCTGGCCGGAGTGCTGGACCGGCATGACAGCCAGTGGCGTACCCGGCTCACGGCCGAGGAGGGCCGGCTGCCCTGGCTGAATGCTGCGGTCGGGGACCTGGCCAACCAGGTGATGCGCAACATCAATGCGGCCGCGGCCGTGACGCCCATCGGGCTGCTCGCCGTGGCGCTGCTGGCCTCGCCCCGACGTACCCTGGTCGAGGCAGACCTGCTGCGCCAGCTGACCCTGCTCAAAGCGCTGCTCGCCGATTGCCCCTACAGCAATCGCGTGACCGTGACGGCGCTTACGGCGCAGCAGATCGTCGCGTACGGGGAGGAGATGAAGGCCATCACGCGCCGGGCGCATCCGTTGGGCGATCTGGTGCAGATGAGTGACGAGGCCGCGGTGCTCGCGGCGTACTACCGCAACAATATCGTGCACCTGTTCGCGCTGCCCTCGCTGATCGCCTGTGCCTTCGCCGGCAATGCCGCGATGGATCACGCCGACCTGTTGCGGCTGACCGGCCGCATCTATCCCTACATCGCCTCCGAGCTGTTCCTCACCTGGCCCGAGGAAGAGGTGCCCGAGGCGCTCGATGCCATGCTGGCGACGCTCCTCGCGCAGGGTCTGGTCGAACGCAATGCCGCCGGGGAATGGTGCCGCTCGGCACCGAGCTCGCCGCAGGCGATGCAGCTGTCGTTGCTGCAGCAGTCGACCATCCAGACCATCGAGCGGTACTACCTGGCGATTTCGCTGCTGCTGCAGGCCGGTAGCGGCCAGATCAGCCAGTCCGAACTCGAAGAGCGGTGTTACCTGATGGCGCAGCGGATGTCGCTGCTGTACGGCTTCGACTCCCCGGAATTCTTCGACCGGGCGCTGTTCGAGAATTTCATCGACCTGTTGCGCCGGCGGCGGGTGATCCGGGCCACGGGCGCCGGCAAGCTGGAGTTCGATGAAGTGCTGATGGATGTGGCGGCCGATGCCCAGGTGGTGCTCAACGAGGAGATCCGTCACAGCATCCTGCAGGTGACCCATTCCTAGTATTCTCGACCGACGCTGCGCCGCGGAGGGGCCATGGTTAAGGAACGCACGACGCTGCTGATCGCGCTGGCTGCCGCACTGGTCATTCCGGGCGCTGCGCGGCCTGCGCACGCCGATCCGGCGGGCGATGACCGTGACCGTGCCGTGGTTGCCCATTCGCGCGATCGCAGCCCCGTACGCGTCCGTCCCGCCGCCAGTGGCCCTGACGCGCTGGCGAGCGCCTCCCCGGTGGTCCAGGACCCGCAGCTGGCGTGCGATCGCGCCTGTCTGCAATCCCTGGCGGACAGCTACCTGAAGGCCGTGGTGGCCCACGATCCGAAACTGCTCGCCCTCGAGGATCACGCCCGGTTCACGGAAAACGGCCAGGAGCTGCTGCCCGGGGACGGTTTCTGGAACACGGCGAGCGGCGTTGGGGCGGCCCAGCAGTTCTACGCCGATCCCCCGACGCAGCAGATCACCTATGTCGGCACCATGCGCGAGTTCGACAACGTGGTGCTGATGGCCCTGCGGCTGAAGGTGCACGACCGCCGCATCAGCGAGGCGGAAACCCTCTTCTACCGCAAGGGCGCGGGCCCGGCGTGGAGCGATGCCGGCATCGATGCCGTCAACGCCCGCGGCACCGGCGATTCGGCTTGGCTGGCACCCGTTCCGGCCTCGCTGCGGGCGACCCGAGAGCAGCTGACGGCTGTTGCCCTGACCTGGATGAACGCCTTGGGCCACTATGACGGCAAGGCCCCGGTGCCGCTGAGCGAGGACTGCGTCCGGATCGAAAACGGCACGCGGGTCAGCGGCAATCCGAAGGTTCAGATCGGTGACGGGCGCTTCAATCTCGCGGCACTGGGGTGCCGACAGCAGCTGCAAAGCGGCTATTTCGCGGCCATTTCCCGCATCCACCATCGTCGGGTCGTGGCCGTCGATCCGGACAACGGCACGGTGGTGGTGTGGGCGAACCTCGACCAGGCCGGCACGCGCGAGCTGCGGCTTGCGGACGGCCACACGCTGTCGCTGCGCGCCCTCGCCCAGCCGGCGAGCACCGAGGCGGTGCTGGTGTTCAGGATCGAAGGCGGCGTCATTCATCGCATCCAGATGCTGACGCTCGCGGTCCCGTACCACATGAGTCCCGGGTGGGATGAACCTTAGTCCTCGCCGCGCACCCGGCCGCGAAGGACCTTGCGGCGCTGCTGGCGCGCCTTGCCCACCAGGCGGCGTTCCTTGGATGCCTTGGTCGGTCGGGTCGCCTTGCGCGGCCGCGGCGGATGCAGCGAATCGAGGATCAGCTGCCGCAGCCGTTCGAGGGCGTCAGCCCGGTTGCGCTCCTGTGAGCGATGGGCGCGCGCCACGAACAGCAGCGTGCCGTCGTCATTGAGTCGATGGCCGGCGCGCGCCCGGATGCGCTGCTTGACCGCCGCATCGAGCGCCTGGCTGTTGCCCAGGTCGAACCGCAGCTGTACGGCAGTGGCCACTTTGTTCACGTTCTGCCCGCCCGGGCCGGGTGACCGGATGGCGCTGAAGTCGAGATCCGTGTCGGGCACGACCAGGCGTTCGGAGATGATCAACGGCATGTGAGTGAACGTCGTTCTAAAGTGAGGGCGGCAGCCCGTCGCTCGGCGCGGCGCGCCCCTCGCTGGGGGGCAGCATGCGCAGCTCCCGCTGTGCCACCGGGATGCGGATGTCATGCTGCTTGAACACGCGCCAGATCGCACGGTTCACGTCCGAGCGCACGTTGTTGACGCCGTTCATCGGATCGGCGATCCAGAAGCGTACCTCGAGGCGCAAGCCGTAGTCCTCGAAGGCCATCAGCCGCGAGACCGGCGCCGGTTCGCGCAGGATGCGCGCATGATCACTGACCGCCTCCAGCAGCGCCTCGAGCGCCTTCTCGGGATCATCGTCGTAGCTGATCATCACCGGCAGTCGCAGCCGGACCCGCTGGTCCGAGTAGCTCCAGTTGATGACCGAGTTGGTGATGAGATTCTGGTTCGGAACCAGGGTCTCGACGCCGTCGCGATCGCGCACGACGACGTAGCGGCCGCGCAGTTCCTGCACCCAGCCGAAGTTCTCGGTGCTGGTGCCGGTATGTCCCGTGAAACTGATCACATCGCCCGGCTTGATCGATTTGTCGATCAGCAGCACGAAGCCGCTGACGAAATTGCCGGCGATGGTCTGCAGGCCGAACCCGAGCCCGATGCCAATACCACCGGTGAGCACGTTGAGGGAAGTGACATCGACACCGGCGGCGTTGATGCCGAGCAGGATGCCGATACCGAGCAGCACGAAATATGTAAACTTTGAAATGCCGATGCGCGTGGACAGGGCGATCGATCCGAGTCGCATGACGCGCCGTTCCACGGTACGTGCCAGCAGCGTGGTGACGAACACGAACACCGTGACCACCACGATGCCCTTCACCAGCTCCCACAGCGTGAACACGTTGCGCCCGGGAATCAGGTGCACGTGTTCGAGCGTGGCCTGGATCTTCTCGAGCCAGCCAAGCAGTTCCAGCGCAATCACTGCCCAGATGGCCACCGCGATGCGGCCTTCCCAGGCGTCGAACCACGTCTTGCGCCCGAGCATCAGGCGCATGCCGTAGGTGGCCAGGCGCACCAGCGCCAGCGCCAGGGTCAGCTGCAGGGCCACGTCGAGCAGATCGGCGCGCGCGCCGAAGGTCATCAGCAACCGATGCAGCAGGAACAGGATCAGGATGCCGATGAACATCGGCGCGGCGAGCACCAGGCCCTCGAGGCTCGCACCCAACCAGGTGCCGCTCTCGGTGCGCCCCGAGCGCTGCAGCCACGAGCGCGCATAGCGGCCGCCCGCTACGGCCAGCGCGGCGGCCACCATGATCGAGATGATTTCCGTCAGCACCTGGGCAGAAGCCAACTGCGCGAAGAAATCCCGGATTCCGCTGCTGGCACTGTCCATCGGGTAAGGGGTGCGTGCGCCCTCAGGCGTTGAGGTCGGGAATGAGCTGGCTCTCGAGGATCGTGATCTGATCCTTGAGCAAGAGTTTGCGCTTCTTGAGCCGCTTCAACTGCAACTCATCAATGTGCATGTCCAGGGAGAGGCGGTGGATGACATCGTCAAGGTCGCGATGCGCGATCCGCAGTTCACGCAACTTCTCAATATTGCGAAACAGTTCGCGGTCGACGTTGTCTTCGTTATCCGCCATAAGCGGGTCGAAGCTTAACGGAGGCGCTGTTCGGAAGCCATTGGCGATATGCTCCGCACTGCGATGACTCGACCCGAACTCCCTGACTGGTCCGCGATCGACACGGTGCTGCTGGATCTTGACGGCACGCTGCTCGATCTGGCGTTTGATACCCGCTTCTGGCGGCATGTGATCCCGACTGCCTGGGCGCAGGTCCGCGGCCTCACCCTGGAGGAGGCGCGCGAGCACCTCGTGCCCCGGTTCCGGGAGCGCGAGGGCACCCTCGACTGGTACAGCGTGGAGTACTGGAGCCGCGAGCTTGGGCTGGATGTCGGGGCACTCAAACGCGCGGCGATGCACGAGGTGCAGTGGCTTGCCGGCGTGCCGGAATTCCTGGCCAGCCTGCGCCGCAATGGCAAGCGGCTGGTGCTGTTCACCAATGCCCATCCCATCGCGCTGGCCATCAAGGATGAGCGCACCGGCGTCTCCGCCTACCTGGATGCCATGTTCAGTTCGCACACCTTCCTGTGGCCGAAGGAGGATGGGCGGTTCTGGCAAAGTGCGCGCCTGACCGAGCCCTTCGACCCCAAGCGCACGCTGTTCGTGGACGACAGCCCGGCGGTGCTCGCGGCGGCGCGCGCGGCCGGGATCCGCTGG
>Ga0302313_10000212_pt1 | contig 55653 bp, 65 predicted proteins | sample III_Palsa_N2_2_FD_200454 | JGI IMG/M metagenome (GOLD analysis project Ga0302313, IMG submission 200454) | Peat permafrost microbial communities from Stordalen Mire near Abisko, Sweden - III_Palsa_N2_2 | ecosystem: Environmental > Terrestrial > Soil > Palsa > Peat permafrost | place: Sweden...
ATCGCCGAGTGGATGGTGAAGCCCGCCGGATTGACCATATAGGGCGTCTCTTGGATGATATTCCCGTCCAGGTCGATCTTCACCAGCGACGAGGCGGTGATCTCCTCGAAGAACAGGCCGTACGGATTGATCAGGAAGTGGTGTTCGGGTCCGGGGATCCGCGCCGAGATGTGGGTGTCGACCATATCGTCCCAGCCGTGCAGGGCGACCAGCCGATAGAGCGCCGCGAGGTTCACCCGCGCCTTCCATTCCGCCTCGCTGACCTTGCCCTTCAGCGAGGAGACCCCCGCCATCGATCCGTCCGCCATGGCGGTCTCCTTCCAAATATCGTTGAACTGAATCTCCCCCCCGCGCGGCGCCCCGTCAAGGGCGGTGCGGCGCCCGCGCAAAGGTCACCGCCGCGCTCCCGCTGTGCAAAATGCAATTTCAGCGCGCCATGGGGAGGGTTGAGGTGGCGCCGCAGCCAAGCTTGCGCCATCGCTCCGCCGGAGTTTGTGCGGGGTGATTCAGTTGGCAAGGACGAGTTCATGAACGGCGCCATTCGCGCGAGTCTTCTGGCGGCGGCGGTTCTGCTGACCGGTGGCTCGGCCCTTGCGGCGGGGGATCCGGCCGACCGCGCGCCGACGCCTCAGGAATGGTCCGCCCTGGCGTCCCTGCCCGACTGGAGCGGCGTCTGGACGCCGGACATCGAGGATCAGTTCGTCAAGGCGCACACCAACGCACCGGCTTGGACCCCCAAGGTCGACGCCGAGATGAAGGCCATGGCCGCCGACGAAAAGGCCGGCAAGCCGCACGGCATCTTCCTCAACTGCCTGCCCGAAGGCATGCCGAGCTGGATGCTGGTGAGCCACAACGCGCTGGAGTTTCTGTTCACGCCGGGGCGGGTGACGCTGCTGGGCGAATCGGACGGCAGTCGTCTGCGCCGCATCTATACCGACGGCCGCGCCCATTCGCCTGACCCGGACCCGAGCTTCCACGGCGAATCGATCGGCCATTGGGAAGGCGACACCCTGGTGGTCGACACCATCGCCGTGCTGCCGGAAACCTATATCGCCACCGGCGAAGGCCTGGGCGTGCCCAATGACGGCGCCCTGCATGTGGTGGAACGCCTCCACCTGACGGCCCCGGACACCCTGCACGACGACCTGGAAATTACCGACCCCAAGGTGCTTGCCGCGCCGTGGCGCACGACGCGCATCTATTACAGGCATCGGGGACGCAAGAATGAGATCGTCGAAGGCGTCTGTTTACAAGGCAGCTTCAACGAGGCGGTTGACCCGCAGGGTCATGCGGTGTTCGCGCCCGTCGCCCAGGACAACGGCAACGTCGTTCCCAGCCCTAAGTAATTGAGGACAGTATGATCCGCACCCTTCCGGCCTTGGCCGGCTCGCTGACGATGGCGCTCTGCCTGGCCGCGCCGGCGGCGCAGGCTCACCACTCCTTCGCCATGTTCGACCAGGCCCAGACCACGGTGTTTCGCGGCACCATCAAGGACTTCCAGTGGAGCAATCCGCACGCGGTGGTCTGGGTGGTCAATGAAGCCAAGCCCGCGGGGACGCCGGACGTCTGGACCATCGAGCTGACCAGCCCGGGCAACCTGACCCGCATGGGCTGGACCCGCCACGCCCTGGCCGTCGGCGACAAGGTCAATGTCGAGATCAATCCGTTGCGGGACGGCCAGCACGGCGGATCGTTGAAGAAGATCACCGTCCTGGCGACCGGCCAGGTGCTGACCTCCAGCCTGATCATCCCGGGCAAGCCGTAGGCGGCGATCGTCCCGCCGGCGCTGGCCCCCACCGTCGCTCCGCTACGCTTCGCGCCACCTCCCCCTCTCGCTACGCGTGGGGGGAGGAGCCCCCCTCCTTATCCTCCCCCGCGAGCGAAGCGAAGACAGGGGGAGGTGGCGCGGCGTGTAGCGAAGCGGAACGACGTGACGGTGGGGGACAGCGCCGGCGGACGGTCAGCGCGACTCCACAGTCCCTACCCCAGCGTCGTGAAGCCGATCCAGCGGCCGAAGGCGACGATGGCGATCCACAGCGCCAGCGACGCCGCGCCGGAGGCGCGAGCGGCGAGCGGCGACGGCGCCTCGGCCGGAACGCCAGCCAGGCTCCGGTGCACGAACAGGTGGAAGGCGCCCATGTTCGCGGCCGCAAACAGCAACAGCAGCATCTTGCCCAGGAAGAAGAAGTTCTGGGTGTAGGTGATGGGTTTGCTGACGAAAAGCAGCAGGCCGGCCACGGCCGCGATGGCGAAGGCGATCCAGGTTATCGGCAGCAGGGATTCGATCGTCTCATCGATGCGCCGCCCCTTCGACGCCAGCCCCATCAGCCGCAGGTCGACCACGGAGATCGATCCCACCACGGTGACGAAGGCGATCACATGCACGCATTCGATCGCCGGAAACAGCCAGTCGGACTCGCGGATCGTGGTCGAAAGCTGTGTAGTCTGCAGCCAGTTGATGACCTCCCCGACCGCGCTCACGACGGCGACCCCGGCCAGCCCTCGGCGTAACCGATCCAGCGGCCAGCGACGATGATGGCGACCCAGACCAGCAGGAGCCCGGCAGCCAGCCCCTTATAGAGCGGCGGCGGCGGCGCGGCGGCGTCCACCCAGGCGGCATTGCCCCTCAAACCCCGAAGCATGGCGCCCGAGAGCGCCAGGGCGAGCGCCAGCAGCGCCATCTTGATCCAGAAGACATAGCGGAACAGGGCCCGGTTCGGCTCGCCGGCGATCATCAGCAGGCCGGTGAGCGCCAGCACGCCAATGGCCACCGCCGAGGGCGCAACGAAGCGCCGGGCCAGAACCCCGATCGGCTGATTCTGTTCGATCACGCCGAGCACCCGCAGATGCAGGATGACCACGGCGGCCACCACGACCGAGATGGCGAGAATATGCACGGTCTGCACCGTGGGCACGACCCAATCCTGCCCCGCGACGAAGGCGCTGAGCGGCGTCTTCCCCAGCCAGGCGGTGAACGCTTCGAGCATGACATCCCTTGCTTTAGCTCGCTCCCGGGGAGCCCCACTCAACGCCGGCAAGCGTTGCCGGGAGGGGAACCATAGCTACGCGCCCTGACGCAATACCAGCGCCATCATCGGTCACGCCGGCGCGTCATATGGCCTCGTGAAGGCGCCCGTGGCTAATCCGTGATCAGCAGCGATCGCGCGCGGACCCACGCCCCTAGCCGGCGCGATCAAGCTGGCCTTCATCACCGGCCCATCGCCAGTTACGAGCGGCGACTCGTGCTAAAAAGACCGGGTCGTCACTGCAAAACCCACCCCCGGCCATCATCCCGAAAGGGTGCAGGCGCACTAAATCGCCCGTCGCACAGATTAATGCCGCCGCGTTAGACATGTTTTCACGTCGATGAGGCAGTTTGCCCGTAAGCTTCAGTGACCAGGACGCATCCGTGAGCCTCGTTCAGACCGCGCACGATAAGGAACTGTCCAGCCAACCGCGCCCCGCGCCGGACCGTTCGCGTCTGGTTCTGGCTCTGGTGGACCTTTGCAATGGCTCCGGCTCGGCGGTGCGACAGCCGCAGGTGCAGGAGCTGCTCAGCACCGCGCTGACCCGTCTGGTCTCCAACGCCGAACACGACATCCGCCGGCGCCTCTCCGACAAGCTCGCCACCGCCGACTGGCCGCCGCCGGCGCTGATCCACCTGCTGGCGCTGGACGATATCGAGATCGCCCGCCCCATCATCGCGGGCAGCCCACTGTTGAATGACATCGACCTGGTGAAGCTGCTGCTGGAAGGCGCGGTCGAACATCAGATCGAGGTCGCCCAACGGCCCCGGATCGGCTCGCCCGTGGTCGAGACCATCATCAGCCAGGCCCAGCCGGCCGCGCTGACCGCCCTGGCCGGCAACGAGACCGCTGAGATTTCCCCCGCTGCGATGCTGAAGCTGGTGGAAGCGTCGCGCGAACTGGCGGCGCTGCGCTCGCCTCTGGCCCGGCATCCGCGCATGACCGGCGACCTTGCCGAGAAACTCTATGTCTGGGTTGGCCAGTCGCTCCGCTCGGCGATCGTGTCCCGCTTCAAGGTGGATCCCGTGGCGCTCGATCGCGCCATAGCCGAGGCCATAGGCGAGGCTCAAACTCAACCGACCGACGCACCGCCGCACATGGCCGCTCTCACCGCCGAACAGCAGGATATGGAGCGCCGGCTGATCGGTAAGCTGCATCTGGCCGGCCAGCTCAAGCCGGGCTACTTGCTGCGCGCCCTGCGCGAGCGAAAGCTGAGCCTGTTCGAAGCGGCGCTCTGCGCGCTGGGCGATTACAACCATCTCCTGGTCCGAGCGGCCATGGAAGCCGATCAGTCCGACGCCCTGGCCCTGGCCTGCGCCGGCGTCGGGGTCGACCGCAGCGCCTTCATGACCATGCTGGGCCTGGTGCGCGATCTGAACGGCGCCATGCCCCGCGGCGACCTGGACCGGGCGCGCCGGGTGTTCGACACCTTCGGCCCCGACCGGGCCAAGTTCGCGGCCGCGGAATTCCGCAACACCATCGCCGCCCAGGACACAAACGCCGGCGATTGAGCACTGCCGGTTTGACAAGCGGCGCGGGCGAAGGCTTGTCTCGCCACCATGGCCTCCGCCCCTCGCTCCGTTCGAAAACTCGCCTTCGTCGCCAGCGACCGGCCGGAAGCGCAAGAGGTGCGTGCGCGCCTCGCCGCCCGCTATAATGAGGTCCCGGAAGACGAGGCGGAGGTGATTGTCGCCCTGGGCGGCGACGGCTTCATGCTTGAGACCCTGCATCGCAATCTGGCCTCCCACACCCCGATCTACGGCGTGAACCAGGGCTCCGTCGGGTTCCTGATGAACGAGTACAGCGACGACGGCTTGATCGAGCGGATCAACGCCGCGGAACTGGCGGTGATCTATCCCCTGGTCATGACCACCCGCGATGCGAAGGGTCATACCGAGACCGCCTTGGCCATCAATGAGGTTTCGCTGCTGCGCCAAACGCGGCAGACCGCCAAGCTGAGCATATCGATCGATGGCAAGGTGCGGATGGCCGAACTGTTCTGCGACGGGGTGATGCTGGCGACGCCCGCCGGTTCGACCGCCTACAACCTGTCAGCTCACGGCCCGATCATCCCGTTGGACGCCCGGGTGATGGCTCTGACCCCGATCAGCGCCTTCCGCCCTCGCCGCTGGCGCGGCGCCCTGCTGCCCCACACCGCCCATGTAAAATTCGAGGTGCTGGAGGCCGAGAAACGCCCCGTCAGCGCGGTGGCCGACAATTTCGAGGTTCGCGACGTGCTGGAGGTCTCCATCGCCGAGGATCGCAACACGCGTTTGCACATGCTGTTCGACGCCGGCCGCAGCCTGGAAGAGCGGGTTTTGGCGGAACAATTCTCCGCATAACGCCGTCTCACCACTTTTTAACGTTGAGCCTTCATTCTGTCGCCAATCCAAGGTGCGGTCAGCGCGCCGGGCGCCATTTTCGGAGGCGGTAGTGAGCCAATCTAATCCGGGCCAGATGATTTCGGTCCCCAATACCCTGAAGGCCAAGATCGGCGGCCGTTTCGGCGGAATCGATCCCGCGGCCCTGGCCAAGGCGGAAGCCGCCCTGAAGGGACTGGCCGACAATTTCGGCCAGTGGATGGATGACGAACTGACCAAGCTTTCCGCCGCGCGCGATCGGATCCGCGCCGAAGGCTACAACGCCGAGACGGCGGAAAATCTCTATTTCCGCGCACACGACCTAAAGGGCCTGGGCGCCACCTACGGCTTTCCGCTGGTCACCCGCATCGCCGGCTCGCTCTGCCGGCTGATCGACGATCCCGCGACCCGCCTGCGCGCGCCGTCCGTCCTGCTCGACGCCCACATCGACGCGGTCAACGCCTCCGTCCGCGGCAAGATCTGCGACGCGGACCATCCGGTCGGCAAGACCCTGGTCGAAGAGCTCGAACGCCGCGTGCGAGAGTACGAAGGCTAAATTCCCACCGACGACAGCGGCTCGGCCACCGCGCCGTAGCCGGCGTTCGGGGGGAGCACCAGCACCTGACCGCCATCGCGCTGCTCGACCTTTGGCTCGACCGTCACCAGGGTTCGCGCCATGGCGCGGGCGATAGCGTCGGCGGCGTCCGACGCCTCGGCCAGCAGCTGCAGGTTCATGCGCGTGGGGAAGATGATCTTGCGCTCGCCGGCGGCGGCCAATTCCAGCGCCCGGGCTGGCGCGACCCATTCGGCGTCCACCGTCTCCCAGCCGTCGCAGATGGCCCGCTGTTCGCTGCCCGCGCGAGCGACGTAGAACCAGGTGTCGAACCGCTTGGGCGTCAGCGGCGGGGTGATCCATCGCGCGAAGGTGGTCAGCGCGCCAAGATCGAGCCGCAGGTCCAACGCCGTCACAATATCGATGAAAGACCGCTCGTCCTTGGCGACGGCGTCTCGCGCATCGTGCGCCCGCTCGTCGCCCATAAAGGGCTCGCCGGCGCTATCCACAGCCAGCAACACGCCGGCCTCTTCATAGACTTCCCGGATGGCGGCGATGCGGAACGGCAGCTCGTCGGCGGAGACATCGTTCCAGCCGACGCTGTGCTCGGCCCAGGCCGGGTCGTGATCGCCCTGATGGGTCTTGCCGCCCGGAAACACCAGGGCGCCGGACGCGAAGTCGATCTGGTGGTGGCGACGCACCATCAAGACCTCGAACGTCGGCTCGTCGCGCAGCAACAGGACGGTGGCGGCCGGGCGGATCGGAACGGCGGACGGATCGGGCATAACAGACTCCTCGGGCGCCATCAGGCGCGCCGCGCATCCATCCTGGAGCAACCGGTCAGGAGATCAAGCCGCGCCGACCAGCCGGACGCGCGCCTCGCGCCGCACCCGGTCGAGTTTGTCGATGAGATAGTCCATGTCCTCGCGCGAGGCGGCTCTGGGCTGGGTCAGGAACCGCTGCAGCATCTTTTCCTGCAGCCGCCCGCGATCCTGGTGGATGCCGCCCTCGACTTCCATCGCGTGATAGGTGTCGACCCCCGCGCGGAAGGCCGAATAGAGCCGCGCCGGCAGACCCGAGCGCTCATAGATGGCCTTCAGGCCCAGCGGGCCGGCGTCATGCACCATCAGCCAGGCGCGATGGTGCGGCGCCCCGGACAGCTCTGACAAGGCCCACTCGAAGAAGGTCATATGTCCATGCGCCAAGGCGCGCAGCAGCAGTGATGGCGTCAGCCGTCCGGCTTCATGCAGGTGGCGGGCGAACGCCTTGACGTCCGGCGCGCGGCCGGCCTGGTCGACCAGGTCGACGGTCGCCCGCTCCTTGGCGCCCATGGCGATCCGCAGCGCCAGTTCGGGCGACAGGGCCTGGTTGTCGATCAGGTGTTCGCGCAGCTTGTCGCCGACCATGTCGATCAGGCGCTCGGTCACCGCCAGAGGCAAAGCCTGGCGATAGGCCACCGCCGTCAGTACGGCCTCGGACTTGGCGAATCGCTCCACCACCGCCTTCAGGGTCTGTTCGGCGAAGCTGGCGTTGTCGTTGGCGCAGGCGGTCTCAACCGCCTTCTCCACCCCATGCTCGACGATGGTGGTGGTGACCCGTTCGGACACCATCGGCCGCGACGCGATAGCGACCTGCCGCAGCGGGCCGCCGATGCGGACGATTTCGCACAGATCGTCGTCGGTAAAGACCGGCGAGAAGTTCAGAATCGGCAGGCTGACGCTCTCAACGTCCTTGGCCAGACGCATCGCCACATCATGGGGCATCATCGGCGAGGCGCGCAGAGTGACCGAGACGGCGCGGCGCACCAGCTCGGCGGCGTCGGCGGCCAGCACGCGCAGGATTTCCTGGGCCTGTGTCCGCTCTTCCGGGGTCATCTCGCCCCGCTCGATACGACGACAAATCTTGTGAGCGGCCACGGCGCGCTCGTCCGCGGTCGGTCCCTTGACCAGCATGCGGATGTCCACATCGGTCAGCGCGGCCCGCGTCGTCGCCATATTGGCCCCCAGTCTGGCCCCCTTTTGGGAGCAGTGTTCAGCCCTAGTAATGCTCCGCCAAGCTTAATGATTGCTTGTCTTTCCTTACCAAAATTAACCGGCTTGGTTCATGGGAGGGCAACCTTAATGCCCTAGGGTCTGCTCAACCTTAAGGGGACCCAGATGCACGACGCATCGACCAGCCAAGCCAGTCTGCCGCCGTCGGCGCACAATGATAGCGCCCCGCGCAAGAGCGCGCTGCAGTCGCTCGACGCGCAGGCGGCCCTCCTGCCCTACGCCCTGGCCTTCTTTGGCGTCGCCCTGCCGATCTTTACCTGGGCCTGCTCTTCCGCCACCGACCGGGTCTGGATGACCGCCAGCTTCGCCATCTTCGCGATCAACTGGGCGGTATTTTACGCCATCATCGACTGGCTGAAGCGTCATCCCGACCAGCAGGCCAATGTGGAGCGGCGCACCCGAATCCACATCTTCGGGGGCCTGCTTTGGGCCGGCGCCCTGGCCCAAATCACCTGGGTGGCGCTCGGCGCGGGTCCCGCGCGGGAGCCGTTGTTGCTGCTGGCGACGGGCGGCGCGGCGGCCTGCATCTTCTTCTCGGCGCCCAATATGGCGGTGCTGCTGATCGTCGCTCCAGCCGCGGCCGCCGCGCCCCTGTTGGCGCTGCACAGCGATCCGGCGAGCCAGATCATCGGTCGCCTGGCCCTGGGCGGTATCGCCCTGGTGATGGCCCTATCGCTGATCCTCAACCGCCTGCTGCGGCGCACCTTCGCCATGACCAACGCCCACGATGCGCTGCTCGAGGAGCGCGCCCGCTCGCTGGACGAAGCCGAGCGGATGGCCAAGACCAAGTCCGACCTGGTCTCGACGCTTTCGCGGGAAATTCGCACCGGCCTGACCGGCGTCGCCCATACCCTCGGCGCGGCCGGTGCGGGCGGGCGCTCGGCGCCCACGCGCGAACAGCTCAACGCCGCCCTGGGCTCGGCCCAGGACCTGATCGCGGTGCTCAACGCCACTCTCGACACCGTCGGCGCCGAGTCCGGCGACCTCGATCTTGAGGTCCAGCCCCTCGACATCGCCGCCCTTGCCCGCGAGGCCGTCGCCGCCGCACGCCCCCTGGCCGCCGCAAAGGGCCTGGAGCTGCACGTCTACGGAGACGAGGGCCTGAACGAAACCGGCGCCGCCGTCGCCGACCTGACGCGCACGCGCCAGATCCTGACCAACCTGATCGCCAACGCGATCAAATATACTGTGAGAGGCCGCATCGAGGTGCGCCTCGAGCCCCATACCGAAGGCCGCATCCGCCTGGAGATCGCCGACACTGGACCGGGACTTACGCCCGAGGAGTTGGAGCAGGCGTTCCAGCCGTTCCAGCGGATCGCGCGCACAGGCGCCGGCGTTCCCGGCGCGGGCCTCGGCCTGTCGCTATCGCGGCGGCTTGCTGCGCTGATGAAGGGCGAGCTTTCCGCCGAAAGCGCGCTTGGCGTCGGCAGCTGCTTTCGCCTCGACCTACCCTTCGACGCCAGCCTTCGCCTAGGCCCCCCGGCGTCCGCGTCTGACGTCGAATCGACCTCCGCGCGCCGCGCCCTGCGGGTGCTGATCGCCGAGGATGACCCGCTGAACGCCGCCATGTTGCGCTCGGCGCTCGAGCAGCTCGGCCACCATGTACTGCACGCCCAGGACGGCCGCCGCGCCGTCGATCTGGCGCAGGTCTGCGACATCGACCTCTTCATGCTCGACGGGCATATGCCTGAAATGGAAGGTCCCGGGGTTGCACTGGCGGTTCGCGGACTTCCTGGCGCCAGCAGCCGCGCGCCTATCGTGGCGGTGATCGGCGGCGATGCCGACGAGGCCGGCGCGTTCGCCGAGGTCGGCGTGAGCCAGGCCCTGCGCAAACCCGTCAACGTCGCCAGCGTCGCCCGCGCCATCGCCTCGGCCTTCAACGAAGAGCCGCCCCGGCTTAAGGCGGTGTCCTAGGGCCTGTGAGGTCGCGTTCGTCGATCCGCCGGTGCTAGCCCCCACTGTCTCGTCGCTTCCGCTACGCTTCAGCGCCGATCCACCTCCCCCTCTCGCTACGCGTGGGGTGAGGAGGCCCCCCCCTTTGTCCTCCCCCGCGAGCGAAGCGAAGACAGGGGGAGGTGGCGCGGCGAAGCCGTGACGGTGGGGGCCAGCGCCGGCAAATTGATCGCGCCCGACTTCAACCTGCCTTAAGCCGCTTTCCTTTCCCGCCGCCCGGTTTATCCATGGTTCAAAGCCTGCAGAGGCTTGGATCAAAGCGGGGAGAGACGCGTGCTGGAAGGCCTGAAGGTCGTTGAACTGGCCACCTACATCGCCGCGCCCGGCGCCGCCGGCGTCATGGCCGACTGGGGCGCGGACGTGATCAAGATCGAGTCGCCCGCCGGCGATCCGATGCGCCGCTTCCTGTCCAACGTCTCCGACATCCAGGGCAGCCCGCCCTTTGACCTCGATAACCGGGGCAAGCGCTCGATCGTGCTCGACATCGCCAAGCCGGCAGGGCGCGCAGCGGCGATCAAGCTGGTGCTCGAGGCCGACATCTTCCTGACCAATGTCCGGCCGGCGGCGCTGAAGCGCGCGGGGCTGGATTGGGAGACCCTGCACGGCTTAAGTCCGACGCTGATCTACAGCTCGATCACCGGCTATGGCCTGACCGGGCCGGACGCCGACAAGCCCGGGTTCGACACCGCCGCCTTCTGGGCGCGGACGGGCGTCGCCTCGCTGACCGCGCCCAAGGGGACGGAACCCTTTCCGATCCGCACCGGCATGGGCGATCACACCTGCAGCCTGGCCACCGTCTCGGCCATCCTGGCGGCGGTGTTCGAGCGGGGAAAGACCGGCAAGGGGCGGCTGGTGGAGACCTCGCTGATTCGCGCCGGCGCCTACGCCATCGGCGCCGATCTGGCGGTGCAGCTGAAGCTGGGGCGCATCGCCTCGACCCGCCCGCGTCACCAGGCGGTCGAGCCGCTGACCAACTTCTTCCAGACCTCGGACGGCAACTGGCTGTGCGTCCTGCCGCGCAACGGCGGCAGCGACTGGCCGCAACTGGCTGCGGCGGTGGGACGGCCGGAGCTGGCCATCGATCCTAGATTCTCAAGCGGCAAGGCGCGGCGCGAACACAAGGCGGAGCTGGTATCGGCCCTGGACGCCGCGTTTGCGGCCTTCACCCTCGAGGAGGCGACCCAAAGGCTGGACGACGCCGACATGGTCTGGTCGCCGGTACAGACCCCGGCCCAGTTCGTCGCGGATGTGCAGGCCAAGGCCGCTGGCTGCTTCGTCGATGTGCCGGACGGCCAGGGCGGCCACTTTTCCTCGCCGGCCTCGCCCGCCCGCTTCCCCGGCGCCGACGATGGGCCAAAGGGGCCATCGCCTGGATTGGGCGAACATACGCGGGCGGTTCTGGCGGAGCTGAACTATGCGCCGGCGGATATCGAGGTGATGATCGCGGCTGGGGCGGCGGCTTGAGGGTGTAGGTTTCGCGCCCTCGATTGGGGCGTACCGACTCCCCTTCCCCCTTGAGGGGGGAAGGGTCAGGGATAGGGGTGACAGCCTATCCGCTACGCTCTGTTGATAGCCTCACAGAAGTCGGGCGGCTGAACGCGGCTCATCATTTGATGGGCGTTTGACAAGCGCTTCGAGCATCGCCGCTTCTGCCGATGGGTTGTACCACCCCCATCCCCAGCCCTTCCCACCTCAAGGGGGATGGGAGTTTTGAGCGTTCCCAGCGACCCCTACTGACTCACCCGCCCTCGCGGCGCGCTTCGGACAAGACGCGGAGCATGTCGGCGGAGAAGAGCGAACCGGCCACCGAGTGGCGACCGCTGGCGCTGGCGGCGGCGTCCTGCGGCTCCTGGGGACCGCGCAGGACGATGTCGATCAGGGCCTGCTCCTGCTCCATCCGGTCGATCCGACGGGCCGAGGCGTATTGCAGGAATTGGGTGTCCTGGACCTGAGCCGGCGCTGCGGCCGCAGCGGCCGGGGTTGCGCCGCCGCCCTGCCCGGCGGTCGAGGTCAGGTCGGTGTAGAGTTCGCCCACCGACACTGGCCGGCCTGAGCGGTAAAAGACCGAGTGGTTGGAGGCCGCCGCATCCGGGAACATACCCGCCGCCTGCGCATGCGGCGTCGACCGCGCCGCCTCGATCAGCCTGGCCGAGCCCTGTGGCCCCAGGAAGTGCGCGGCATAGAGCTCGCCGCCGGTGGGCTCACGTCCCACCCGCCCGCGCAGGTAGGAGGCGTGGTCGGAGGCCAGTTCGCCGGCCATCAGCGAGGCCGCGTGCGGATCCAGTCTCAGATCCATCACCGCCCGCCGCGCCTCGGCGCCATCCACGTGATAACGGCCGTCGGAGCCCTTCTGGATCAGTTCGGCGTAACGGGCGTAGCCGTACTTGGAGCCATGCTGCTTCAGCGTCCCCAGCCAGGTCTGGTCGACGAACTGGAACAGGCCGGCGGCGGAGGAGCCGGACGCCTTGGCCGCCGGGTTGAAGCCGCTCTCGCGCTTGGCGGCGCCCAACAGGAAGCTGAAGTCCACGCCCGTCGCTGTGGACGCCCGCTGGATAGCGGCCTCCACGACTCCTCGGATGGATTGCACGGTCATGAGGGGATTGGTGGCCAAACATGGTTAAGCGCACATTAACCACGAAGATTTTGCCGGGCAATTTATGCCGGGCGGAGGCGGCGCGCCCACTACATTGCAATCACGAAATGTTGCGTCAGGTGAGCAATGATAACATATGTTATATATTTACACCGCGCCCTCTCGGCGTGACGCTACGTCAGCCAACGCGCTGAGGGAGCAAACGTCATGATGGCCATCGACCGTACCCGGATGGAATCCGCCTTGAGCCTCGCCCTGGACCCGCCGGCGCGGCCCAGGCGGTTGTCCCGAGGCGCCATGGCCGGGATCGGCGTCGCGGCCGTGCTGCACGCCGGCCTGGCCGCCTATCTCTACACCATGAAGATGAACCCGCCCCACCCCGAGGCGGCGGCGGACACCCCGCCCATGCAGGCCAGCATCTTCACCCCGCCAAAGCCCGCCAAGCCCCTGCCCCGCCAGGCGCCGCCAAAGGCCTCCGCCCCGGTGTTCCACCATCCGACCCTGACCGAGACCACCACGGAAGTGGCGCCGCTCAAGGTTCCGGACCAGCCGCTGGCCAAGACCGTCACCGAGGACCACAACATCTTTCAGCCGTCCGTCGATACCGCACCGACCCTGATCCAGAACCCCGACTGGGTCAGCCGCCCCACCGCCCTGCAGATGACCCGCTATTATCCGCAAGGCGCGATGGAACAGGACGTCGGCGGCAAGGTGGTCTTGAACTGCGGCGTCACCGCCGCCGGCGCCATGACCAACTGCCAGGTGCTGAGCGAGACGCCGGTGGGCCAGGGCTTCGCCCAAGCCGCACTCAAGCTCGCCGCCTTCTTCCGCATGAGTCCCCGCACCGAGAACGGCAGGGCCGTCGACGGGGCGATGGTGCGAATCCCGCTGGTGTTCAGCGCGGGGGATTGAGGCGGGAGCCCCGCCCGATCTTCCCGGACCTATTTCGGCGTCACGCGGTAAAGGCCGCCGGGGTTGGCGTCCTGGAGCAGCCAGAGCGCGCCGTCCGGGCCGACTTCTACGTCGCGAACCCGGAAGCCGACGAACCAGCGTTCCGCCGATGTCGCGGCGGCGCCGTTGATGACAATACGGCTGAGCGACTGGGTGGCCAGGCCGCTCACCAGGGCCGAGCCGTTCCACTGCGGAAACATCGCGCCCTTGTAGAAGACGAGATTTCCCGGCGCGATGACCGGCGTCCAATAGAGCACCGGCTCGGCCAGGTCCGGGCGGGTCGCCGGGCTGGCGATCGGCACGCCGTTATAGTTGGTGGCATAGGAGACCAGCGGCCAGCCGTAGTTCTTGCCGGGCTCGATCAGGTTCAACTCGTCGCCGCCTTTCGGCCCATGCTCGACCTCCCACAGCCGGCCGTCGGGCGCGAACGCCAGGCCATAGGGCGTGCGGTGACCCGTGGTCCAGGTCTCGGCCGGTGTCAGATTCGGCCCGGGAAAGGTGTAGGTCCTGATCACCGGCGCGGTCTTGGCCTTTTCCGTATCGGCCGGTGGATCGATCACGGGAACCGTGGCCGCGCCGACCTGGCCGGCCATCGGATTGCCCGGCGCGGGCTTGCCGTCGAGCGTCAGGCGCAGAATCTTGCCCAGCGGCTGGTTGGGGTCCTGGGCCGGCGTCATCCGCTGGCGGTCGCCGACGGTGAGGAACAGGTATTTGCCGTCCGGCGAAAAGGCGATCTGGGCGCCGAACTGTCCGCCCTTGCCCCGCTCGCCATCGCGCCAGATGACCTGCAGATCGTCAAGGCTGGCCGCGGCCGCGCCGACCTTCAGCCGCGCCCGCGCGAGCGCCAGGCTGGAGCCGCCATCGCCGGGCTCCGCATAGGTGAGATAGACAGAGTGGTCAGAGGCATAGTGCGGTGACAGGAAGACACCCAGCATGCCGCCCTGGCCCTGCGCCAGCACGGCGGGGACATTGGCGACCGGCGTCTTGGCGCCCGCCTGGGTGACGACCCAGACCGCGCCAGGCTTCTCGGTGATCAGCATTCGGCCATCGGGCAGAAAGGCGATCCGCCAGGGCTGGGCGAGCGTCGTCACCTTCGTCAGCACAAAGGGGTTGCTGGCCTCCGGCGCCTGCTTGCCGATATTGACCTGGGCGGACGCGCTCGTCGCCGCCAAAACCGTGGCCGCGGCCACCATTGCAAACTTCATCGCCAATACTCCCTAGGAACCTTCGTTCGAGACCGTCGGCAGGCCGTCTCGTCTGGTCACAGTGTCGGCCCGTGAAGCCCGTTTGTCCCTGCCAAAGTCGCGGAGCCTCCGAACGTTCACCAAGGGCCGCCCGCGGTCAAAACCCATCAAAACATCTCGTCTCCCCAGGCCTTCGCGCCTGAGGTCCGTTGAACCCCGGCTGGGTCAGCCGCCCCACGGCCCTACAGATGACCGGCCATTATCCGCAAGGCGCCATGGAGCAGGACCGCGGCGGCATGCGGCGGCCTCAGGTCGCCGGTGATTTATCGGAGAATAACGCAATGACGCCCTGCCCCTTTGGCGTGCCGAGCCCCGTGCAGGCGTCCCATCCCGGCCCCGCCGAATAGCCGACATTGGCGACCTTGTTGTCGCCGGCCGTGACATCGTTGAACACGTTGACGTCGCCATACAGGGTGGCGTGCGGCTGTCCGACCGGTTTGCCGGCCGCCGCATTGACCAGGGCGAACAGGCCGGCCCAAAGCGGCGCGCTGGCGCTGGTGCCGCCGATCACCTGCACCTGCCCGTCGACGACCACGCGATACCCGGTGTCAGGGTCTGCATCAGACGAGACATCCGGGACACCCCGGCCGGTCTTCGCGCCCTTATTGGCGGAGGCTGGCAGATGGACATCGTCTTGATAGGACGGGACGGGAAAAAGCGCGCTGATGCCGCCACCCGTGCCGCCGCCGTTGCTGTTCCAAACCGTCTCGCCGACCAGCTTGGAGCCGTTCGTCCGCAGCCGCGTGCCACCGCATCCCACCACCCACGGGCTGGAGGCCGGAAAGTCCACGTGAGCCTTGCCATCGCTCGCGCTGTCGGTGGCGAGTCCGTCCCCAGAGGCGGCAAAGACGGACACGCCGGCTTCCGCGGCGTCCTGGAAGGCCGAGGTCATGGCGGTGATGGCCTGCCCTGTCCAACCGTCTTCGGCCGAGCCCCAGCTGATCGACATCACGCTCGGCTTGTTGGCCGTGTCGTGGACGGCCTGGGTTATGGCGTCGACGAAACCCTGGTCGGTGTTCGGGGCGAAATAGACCGCCAGCCTGGCCTTGGGCGCCGCGGCGCCGGCGACCTGGACGTCGAGGGCGACCTCGCCATCGGCATCCGGGTCTTTCCCAGGCTGATTGGCGCCGTCACCGACAGGCACGGCGATCACCTGCGGTGGCGTCAAGGCCATCGTCTTGAACGCGGCCGCCGTATCGGCCGCTGACACGCCACCGCCAAGCTCGACGATGGCGATGCACTCTCCCTGCCCGGCGCCGCCGGTCGGAAACCCGTAGAGGCGGGCGACGGCGTTGGGCAGGTGCGCTTCAGCCGCCGCGGCGGCCGAGAGCCTGATGGATTTCGGGGTCGCGATAGGGCGCTGATCGAGACCGAGCACGGCTTCCAGCGCCTCGGCGACGTCGTTCGGCGCGGTGAGTGATCCTGACCGCCCCCGGAAGGGCCCGCTTTGGTGCGGGTAGAGGTCCAGCCGCGTACCGAACGCCGCCTCCAGATCGCTGACCTTGCCGGACAGCTTGATCAGCCGCCGCGCCAGGTCGCGCTGGACCACCGTCAGGTGGTGTTCCGCCGCAAAGGCGGCGATGCGATCGGTGGCGCCGGCGAGGTCCTGCTCCCGCTCTGTCCGCAGCGCCTCCTGGCCTCGCACGGGCAGCGAACCAGGCTCCGCCGAAGCGCGCTTCAGGTAGAGGCTCACCTCGGCTACTTGATTGGGATCCGCAGGCCCCAGCGGCTCGGCCTCAGGGGCGACGCGTTCACTGCCTTGGATGGTGGTGCGGCTCGTCGGCATGATCAACTCCGCAATTGTCGCTGCTTGCCAAGACACGAAAACGGGCGGCGATCAGATCAGCTCCCACCGCCAACAGGCCCCCTGAACAGATAGTGATCTTCGCCGATGGCCCAGCTTGGCCTTAGGTTTGGACGCCGCCTAGTCGCCGATTGACCCGTCCCCTGGGGACGACCCGCAAGGTTTGATAGTCGATAGAATGAGCCGGTCATGGACTGTCATCTGAGCCCCGCGGAAACCGCCAAACGTTTCGGCATCAGCATCAAAGCTCTACGCCTATACGAGCGGCATGGGCTCTTGAAGCCGTCGCGGACAAGCAATGGAAGCACTGGCGCGGCTTGGCGCGTCTATGGCTCGGACCAGCTCGCTCGCCTGCACCAGATCCTCGCCCTTAAGCGCCTTGGCTTATCCCTGGGCCAAATTGGCGAACTTCTGATTGGCGAGGACGCACTAGACCCCATCCTGGCTGTTCAGGAACAGGTTCTGGCCAAGGATAGTGAGCGCATTGCTCGCGCGCTCACACTGATCCGAAAGGCCCGGACCAAGTTAGCGGCTGGCGCGGCGCTTTCTATCGACGATCTCGCAACCCTTACCCAGGAGACCGTCATGACGCCACATCCGACGCCCAAGGAACTGGATGAAGTTCTTACCCCCTTCATGCAGAAACATCTTACGCAGGAAGACGACGCCAGCCTGCGGGAATGGCGTTCCGGTCGCCCCGACCTTCCGACTACCGGCAAAGCCCTGTTGGAAGAGGCCACGGCCCTGATGGCGTCTGGAGACGCTGGCTCGGCGGCGGCGATGGATTTTGCAAGGCGCTTTCGCGCATGGGCCGAGCAACTGATGAGCAGTCCATCACCCGTGACCGACCTGACACCAAAATTGAAAGCGATGATGGACGACGCACGATCCGACCCGGAGGCTTCACAGACAATGAAAGTGTTCAGCTTCCTTCAAAAGGCCGTACTGAATTTGAAGGCGCGGGAAGATGACGCCGACGGTAAAGGATAGCTGCGAACTATGGTGAACGACGATGCTTTTTCAATTCTTCAGACACCAGCTCCAACGAGAAAGGCCGACCACCTCGTCCACGGCCCGCCGCGCGAGCGAAACCGGGAAAATGGATATTGGCAGCAATATGCGCGTCGAGATTGTCGACGACGTGTCGGGCCATTCAACGCCCGGGGTCTTCATCGTAGAAAACGAGGACACATACCAATTTCAACATGGCCTGCGCGGTCATGGGAACGCGGCGTGAACGGAGTTTAATTGGTCCGCGCCCTAGTTTTTGCTGCTGTCTTAGTCCTTGCGACGGTGAAGGCTGAGGGACTGCGGGGCGATCTCTGCTGTGGAATGCAGCCAAGAAGCGGTCATGTCCCCTAGTAGCTCTTCGGCAGGTGCAGCACGCGTTCGGCGATGAAGTTGAGGATCATCTCGCGGCTGACCGGGGCGATGCGGGCGATCATTGCCTCCCGGAAGTAGCGTTCGACGAAATATTCCTTGGCGTAGCCCATGCCGCCGTGGGCCAGGACGGCGTTTTCGCAGGCGTGGAAGCCGGCCTCGGCGCCGAGGTATTTGGCGGCGTTGGCTTCGGCGCCGCAGTCCTTGTCGGCGTCGTAGAGGGCGGCCGCCTTGTAGGCCAGCAGGTTGGCCGCCTCCAGCTCGGCCCAGGACTTGGCCAGGGGGTGGGCGACGCCCTGGTTCTGGCCGATGGGCCGGCCGAACACGACGCGCTCGTTGGCGTAGGTGGCGGCTCTCGCCAGGGCCGCGCGGCCGAGGCCCACGGCTTCCACCGCGAACAGCACCCGCTCGGGGTTCAGGCCGTGCAGCAGGTATTGGAAGCCCTTGCCCTCCTCGCCCACCAGGTCGTCGGCCGAGACGTGCAGGTTGTCGATAAAGAGGGTGTTACACTCCACCGCCTTGCGGCCCATCTTGGGGATCGGCTTGGCGTCGATGTGGTCGCGATTGAGGTCCGTATAGAACAGGCTGAGGCCCTGGTGCGGCTTGGCCACCTGATCCTTGGGCGTGGTGCGGGCGATGATCAGGATCTTGTTGGCGCGCTGGGCGCCGGTCGTCCAGATCTTGCGGCCGTTCAGCAGGTAGCCGTCGTTGGTGCGCTCGGCCTTGGTCTCGAGGCTGGCGGTGTCCAGGCCTGAATTGGGCTCGGTGACGGCGAAACACATCTTGTCCTGGCCGGAGATGATGCGCGGCAGCAGCTCTTTGCGTTGGGCGTCCGTGCCGAACTTCACCAGCGGCATGGGGCCGAAGATGTTGAGGTGGATGGACGAGGCGCCGGTGAAGCCCGCGCCGGATTGGGCCACGGTCTGCATGACCACGGCCGCCTCGGTGAGGCCCAGGCCCGCGCCGCCAACGCTTTCCGGCATGGCCACGCCCAGCCAGCCGCCGGCGGCCATGTCGGCGACGAAGTCTTCCGGAAACTTGCCGGTGTCATCGGTCTTGAGCCAATAGGAGTCGTCGTATTTGGAACAGACCTGCGTCACGCCCTCGCGGATTGCTTCCTGATCCTCGGTCAGCCAGAAACTCGACATCTACGCCCCTGCTCTAGTTTCTTGTTCAGCCGGCCTCGAAACGCCGCGGGCTCAGCCGCGCGGCGTGGGGGCCGGGATCGTCGCCCGTGAGGTACGCCGCGATCATCTCCGCGACAAGCGGCGCCAGCAGCCAGCCGTTGCGGCGCATGCCGACCGCCAGATGCACGCCGGGCGCAGCCGAGGGCCCGACCAGCGGCAGGCCGTCGGGGGTCGTGGCGCGCACGCCCGTTCGGGCGGTGAAGTCAGCGCCCACGAGCGCCGGGTAGAGACGCTCGCCGAACGCCTTGAGTCGTCCGGCGATGGCCGGGTCGACAGCCCGGTCGCTCATACCAGGCTCCATGGTGGCGCCGACGTGCACGCCGCTGGCCGTCGCCGAGACATAGCCGCCGACGCCGCGCAGCACCGGCCCTCCGGTTCGCCGCGCCGATAGAGCCTGGCGCAGGATATGGCCCTTGATCGGCGTCAGATGAACGGTTTCGGGCGCGGCGGTGGGGCTGTTAACGCCCGTGGCGAGCACCAGGGCGTCGGCGGCGATGGCTCGACCATCGGACAGCCGCGCCATGCCGGCGTCGAAGGCGACCACCCGTTCGCGGACGATATCGGCTCCAGCGGCGATCGCCGCCGACCGCAGGGCCGCCAGGGCCAGAGGCGGGTCGAGGCTCCAGTCCTCCGGCGTATAGAGGGCGCCGGTCAGGTCGGCCGGCAGGCTGGGAAGGAAGTTACGCGCCGTGGCAGCCTCCACCGCATCGGCCTCGGCGCCGAGGGCGTCGAAACGGCTCTTCAGGTCATGGCGGGTGACGCCGTCCACGCCCGGCAGATCAAGCCAGAGGGCGCCGCCTCGCCACAGGCCGATGTCGGGATCGCCCAGCAAGTCCAGCAGGGCCGGCCATCGCTCACGCGCCGCCTTAAGCAGAGCAAAGAGGTCTCGGCCGCCCCCGTCCAGGACCGTTTCGAAGGCCGGCGCGAGCATGCCGGCGGCGACCCCGGAGGCGTTGTCGCCCTCCGCCGCCGGATCGACCCAGATGACCGCCGCGCCGCGCCTCGCCAGGATCGCGGCGAGGACCGAGCCGACCGCGCCAGCGCCAGCGACCACCACACGGGCGCCCGCCAAACCACGCCCCGAAGGATCGGGCATGGACGCCTAAGCCTTGCTGCGGGCGATCAGTTGGCGGGCGATGATGATGCGCTGCATCTCATTGGTGCCTTCGCCGATGCAGAGCAGCGGCGCGTCGCGATAGAGGCGCTCGATCGGATATTCGGTGGAATAGCCGTTGCCGCCAAAGATGCGCATGGCCTCGGTGGCGACCTCCAGGGCGGTTTCCGACGCGAACCACTTGGCCATGCCGGCCTCCATGTCCACGCGGGCGCCGGTGTCGAAGGCGCGGGCGGCGTCCCAGGTCAGCAGCTCGGCGGCCTTGGTCTTGGCGCCCATCTCGCCCAGCTTGAGCTGGATCGCCTGGTGCTCGCAGATCGGCTTGCCCATGGTCTTGCGAACCTGGCTGTAGGCCACCGCCTCGCGCAGGGCGCGGCGGGCGATGCCGACGCCACGGGCGGCGATGTTGATGCGGCCCAGCTCCAAGCCGCCGGTGGCCATGTAGAAGCCCTTGCCCTCTTCGCCGCCGACCAGGCAGAGCTCGGCGGGACATTCGTAGTCCTCGAAGGAAATCTCGCCGGTGTCGACCCCGCGATAGCCCAGTTTGGAGAGCTTGCGGCCGACCTTGACCCCCGGCAGGGGTTCGCCGGTCTCAACGTCGATCTTGGGCACGATCAGCATGGTCATGCCGTGGTGACGCGGCTGGGCGTTGACATCGGTCTTCACCAGCAGCGCCAGGACATGGCCCTGGATACAGTTGGTGATCCACATCTTGCCGCCATTGACGACATAGTTGTCGCCAACCCGCTTGGCGGTCGTCCGCACCGCCTGCAGATCGGTGCCGGCGTCCGGCTCGGTCAGGCCCAGGCCGCCGCGCAGCTCGCCGGTGGCGAACCTCGGCAGCCAGTAGGTTTTCTGCTTTTCCGTGCCATAGCGCTGGACGATCAGGGCCATCATCAGGTGGCTGTTGATCACGCCGGTCAGGCTCATCCACTCCTCGGAGATGAGGGCGATGATGCGGGCGTAGGTGGTGGCCGAGAGGCCCAGGCCGCCATACTCCGGCGCGATCATGGCGCCGAACAGGCCAAGCTCGCGCATGTCTTGCACCAGTTCTTCCGGATAGGCGTCGTCTCGCTCCAGCTGGGCGGCGACCGGCGCCACCTTGCGCTCCAACCATTTGGAGATGGCGTCCAGGATGGCCTGGTCGTCGGCGGCGATATCCGCCCCGATGTTAGTTGGCGCGTTCATGATCAGTAGGTCCCGATCTTATCTTCCACGGCATGCCCCCGTTCGGGGATCAGCATGCTGCGCTTGAAGGTGCAGACGACGCGGCCTTCGGCGTTCTTGCCGGTGGTGCGCACTGTGACGATCCCCTGCCCTGGGCGTGACGCGGAGGCGCGCTTTTCCAGCACCTCGCTCTCGGCATAGAGGGTGTCGCCGGCGAAAACGGGACTGGTGAACTTCACCTCGTCCATGCCCAGGTTGGCGACGGTCTTCTGCGACAGGTCGCTGACGCTCATGCCGATCAACAGCGACAAGGTGTAGGTGGACACGACGAGGTTCTGGCCGAACTCGGTGGCCTTGCCGTATTCGGCGTCGAAATGCAGCGGGTGGGTGTTGAGCGTCAGCAGGGTGAAGAGGTGGTTGTCCGCCTCGGTCACCGTCTTGCCCGGTCGGTGCTCATAGACATCGCCGACCTGGAAATCCTCGAAGTAGCGGCCAAAGGTTTCGCGGAAGCGCCGCGGGCCGACTTCTTTCCAGGTCTGCACCATCGGCGGGGTCCTTTAAGGCTGCCCCGATGCCGCCGCAGGAATGGTACCACCTCTCGGGCTCGAACCGAGGACCTCTAGATCCACAATCTAGCGCTCTAACCAACTGAGCTAAGGCGGCGCACCGGGAGCGCCTTCTTAGTCGGCTCGCCTTCGCCGATCAAGGCGCGGCTTGCAGTCGATGCGAATGCGATCATTTTCAGGCCCATGAACGCTATTCGCACCCGGACAATCCGCGCCAACGGCCTGAACTTCACGATCGACGAAGCCGGCGAAGGCGACGATGTCGCCCTGTTCCTGCATGGCTTTCCAGAAAGCCGCCGCTCCTGGCGCCGGCAGCTGCCGTTTCTGGCCGGCCTGGGCTGGCGGGCAGTGGCGCCGGACCTGCGCGGCTATGGCCAGAGCGACCGGCCGTCGGGCAGAGGCGCCTATGAGTTGGACAACCTCACCGCCGATGTCGGCGCCATGTTCGATGCGCTTGGCGCGCGGCGGCGGCTTCTGATCGGCCACGACTGGGGCGCGCTGGTGGCCTGGGCCGCGGCGATCGGGCGGACCCGCCCGCTGGATGGGCTGATCATCATGAATGTGCCCCACCCGGCCGTCTACGCGCGCCACCTGCGCCGCGCGCCGAGCCAGCTGGCCAAGTCCTGGTATGTCTTCTTCTTTCAGCTGCCCGGCCTGCCCGAGTTCCTGACCACCGCCAATAACGCGCGCCTGGTCGAGCGCACTTTCAACCAGGGCGTCTCCGATTCGTCGATCTTCACGGACGAGGACCTGAAGGTCTATCGCGACAACGCCATGGCGCCGGGCGCGATGACGGCGATGATCAACTATTATCGCGCCAACGCCCTGCGGCTGGGGGCGGCCGACCGCACCATGACCCAGACGATCGAGACGCCGACCCTGATGATCTGGGGCGAGAATGACGCCTTCCTCGATGTCGGCCTGACCGAGGGCTACGAGCCCTATGTGCAGGACTTCACCCTGCGCCGCCTGCCGGGCGTGTCCCACTGGGTGCAGCAGGAGGCGGCGGACGAGGTCAACCGGCTGATGGCCGAGTGGCTGGCGGACCGCAACCTCCCCACCCGCAGCTGAACACCGGTCAAAGAAAAAGCCCCGAGGCCGAAGCCTCGGGGCTGATCTAGCGATCCTTGCGGACCTGACTCTATTCGTCTTGCGGCAGTTGGAACCGCAGCGGAACGATGACAGTCGCACCACCAACCGCGGCGCCGTCGACCGTCTTCGGCCGCATCTTAAACAGCTTGGCCATGTCAAGCGCGGCTTGGCCAAAGCCGAGATCCGGCGGGTCTTCCGAGACGATCGAGCATCCCGACAGCGTGCCTTGGGCCGTAACCGTGCACTCCATCTTCGCACTTCCGGCCTTGTTCAGGCGTTGGGCGCGATCCGGATAGTACCGGGTCATGTCGTCCCCGTCAGGCTTCCGAATCCAGTCCGGGTTCGAAATCACCGAAGCCCGGGGCGGCGGCGGAGGAGCCGGCGGCGGAGGCGGTACGGGTCTCGGAACCGGCGGAATCGGCAGCGGCGGCGGCGGAATGATGTTCGGCGGCGGCGCCAAAGGCGGACGCGGCTGAACCGGCGGCGGCGGCGGCATATTCTTCGGCGGCGGCGGCGGCGGAGGCGGTGGCGGCGGAGGCGGAGGTGGTTTCAGCAGGCTTACCTTGACCGCCTGGTCTTGGTATTCCTGGAACTTCACCTCGATCTTCGTCTTCCAGAGGTAGTAGCCAATCGCGGCGTGTAGCGCGACGACCACCGAAATGGCCACCACACGACCGCGATTTGCGCCTCGGAGCGGGCGATCCGCGGTTAGCGGATCGTAGTGCCGAACCTCGGTAGGTTGCTGTGTATCAGGCATGCGTCCGGCGAGCCCTACTTATTTTTACTGCCGAGCACATCGGTACCGATGAGCGCGACGCTGTAAAAGCCATTGTCCTGGAGCTTGTTCATCACGCCCATGAAATCGCCGTAGATGGTGTCCTTGTCGCAGCGGATGAAAATCCGCTCCTTCGTAGGATCACGCGAGCCGATCTGGGTTTTGATGTCAGCGCCCAAGGTCGCCAACTCCGTTGGACTGTCTCCGATGAAGATGGCTCCGCTCTTCTGGATCGAAATCCAGACGGGCTTCGGCGGGCTCGGCGTCGCCTGCGCGACGGCTGGCGGGAGATCAATCTTCACGTTGGAGGAGGCCAGGGGCGCCGCCACCATGAAAATGATGAGCAGAACCAGCATGACGTCCACAAAGGGTGTGACGTTGATTTCCGCGTTCTGCTCGATACCGAACTTACCGCCGTCAGAACCAGATAGTTTGGCGGCCATGGGGCTTACGCTCCCTTGTCGAGCTGACGCGACAGAGCGTTGATCAGTTCAGCGACAAAGCCTTCCGAACGGTTGCCGTAGTGGGACACCCGGGTCTGGAAGTAGTTGTAGAAGATAACCGCCGGGATGGCGGCGAACAGACCAAAGCCAGTGGCCAGCAAGGCCTCGGCGATACCCGGCGCCACAACCGCGAGGCTGGTGGTATGGGTATTAGCGATGTTGATGAACGAGATCATGATCCCGTAGACGGTGCCGAACAGACCGATGAACGGACCGTTGGAACCGACCGAGGCCAGGAAGGTCATGCCGCCGGACAGGCGCCGCGAGAGCGACGACTGAACCGCCTGAACCGCAGAACCGGCGCGGGCGATGGTGGAGTCCTTATTGGCGCCGGTGACCGAGAGACCGGCCTGGCGGGAGATTTCAATTTCCGACGACGCCGCGGCGGCCATGTCGGCCAGCGGGTTGCCTTCGAATTCCTCGGAGGTCGAGATGCGGTTGATGTCCGCGATCGACTTGGCGCCCCGGAAAGCTTCGAGGAACTTGTCGGATGCGCGGTTGAGGCTGCCGAACTCAATCGACTTGGTGATCAGGGTCATCCAGGAAAGGATGGAGGCCAGGATCAGGCCGCTGATGACCACCTGCACGATCAAGGATGCGTTCAGGAACATGGTCACGGCATTGAGGCTGCCGGCGCCCTTGATCTGGGTCGGGGCGTCCTGTGCGGCGGGCGCGTCGGACGCCGGAGCAGCCGCGGCGTCGGACGCCGGAGCCGCATCGGACGCCGCCGGGGCAGCCGCGGATGTCGCCGCCGTCTGAGCGAAGGCTGGCGTGCTCGCGACCAGCGCAAGTGCGCCGATCAGAGCAATGATGGGGGTCATTCGTTTGTTGTCGAGCATCTGTCGCCAGTTCCTGCTTGGTCTGCACGGTTGGACCGAAAGGGTCGTCGCGCGGAAGCGTCTACCCCACTAATGAGTATCTCCAGCCCTGTCACCCGATCTTCAGGCTCCAGAACCGTCGTCGCGCCGCCAGCTTATCCACATGTCTCCGAACCATTCGGAGACCGGGGGCCAAAGGCGCGTCGTAGACATCCGTGTCCACCGACATGGAAGTCTTACCGCAATGTTAGACTTGCGACCTGCGTCCTTTGGCAACCCCTTTCTGCATCGTCAAGGGTGATCGACGCATTTCTATGCGGGCATTGCGAAGCTCGTTTGGGAGATATTGCAGCGCACAACCAATAGCCGCTTACAAGTTGCGGCGGTTTTCTTGTGTAAGGCGAAAATGCATGCTGCGATGCAATATAGCCCGTTACGCGAAATGGTGCCTGGGGGCGGATTCGAACCACCGACACGCGGATTTTCAGTCCGCTGCTCTACCAACTGAGCTACCCAGGCATCGCGTCGAAAAGCCTAGTTTCAGAGGCGTTTCGTGGGAAGGGGGCGTCTATAGAAGAGGCTGGGAAGGCTGTCCAGCGCCGGATCAATCCTCGTCGGGCGAAAACGCCTCAAGATCGTCATTGTCGGGCTCGGCCGCCGGAATGGCGTAGCTGCCTTTGAACCAACGGGACAGGTCCACGTCCGCGCAACGCTTCGAACAAAACGGGTGCGTCGCCGGGTCGGCGGGCTTTCCACAGATCGGGCATTTGGGCTCATTCATCGGGCGGTGACTTGGAAACGATCAGGTGGTGACGCAACGTTAGACAAAATCGCGAACCGGGCGCCGAGGCGATCCGTCAGAAGGCTCATATAGGGAGCCGCGGCGGCCGCCACATCGGGCCCACATTCCCCGGTCAGCCGAGCCCCGCCATCCGCCCTGCCCTCGCGCTCCAACGCCCTGAGTAGCCGAAAGGCCACCGTTTGCGGTCGCGGCGCGCCGTCCGGGCCGCAAAGAATCTCGCGGATCGGCCGATAGCGGCGTGGCGTCACGATCTGCATCAGGCCAAATCGGCTGATCGGACCGATCGAGACACCCGGCTCGTCCGGCGCGAACGCCGTCTTCGCCGCCGCGGTCAAGGCCGCGCCATCGTGGCCCGAGCCGACAAGGTCGATAGCGACCAGCCCCGCGAGCCCTTTAAGGCGCAGCAGCCGAGCGGTCTCGCCAAGGGCCGCGAAATTCACGGCGCGGGTCCGGCGGCGGCTGTCGCCGGCGCCAGCGCCCAGATCCACGTCGACAGCGGTCAGGGCGCGGGTGGGCTCAATAGCGATAGAGCCGCCGCCCGGCAGGGGATGCTCGACGGCCAGAGCCGCCGCCTCGGCGATGTCGGCCGCCTCCCGGGCCCGGTCGCCGGTAACGATGGCCACGCCGAGCGCGAACGCCTCCAGCCGCCGTTCCAGCGCCGGGGCGGCGCGCGAAAGGCGCGCCGGCCCCTCGGCGGCGGCGAGCATCCGAACGACGGCGCCCTTCTCGGCGTGGGCTTCAGCGGTGATTTCCACTTCGATCGCCGCGCCTTCGGCCAGACTCGCGGCGCCGCCAGACAGTGGCAGGACCGCGTCAGGCCCCTCCCCCAGATCCACGAACAGACTTGAGAGCGTCCGGTCGACCCGACGAACCCGGCCGACGACCACCGCGCCCTGCTTTTGACGGGGCAGGTCGTCGACGCGTTCGATCAACAGCCGCTCGGGCCGTCCATCCAGAGTGACGACGCCGCGCAGCTCGCCAGGCGCCTGATCGAGATAGAGCGCCCGCTTCACGACGCCAGGCAGCCGAGGCCGGCGAGCAGGTTCCAGGTCTCATAGAGCGGCAGGCCAACCACGCCCGAATAGGAGCCCTGCAAATTCATCACGAAGGCGCCCGCCGCGCCCTGAATGCCATAGCCGCCGGCCTTCCCCGCCCATTCGCCGCCGGCGACATAGGCGTCGACGTCCGCAGCGCTCAGGCGTTTGAAGTGCAGCCGGCTCTCGCTGAGGCGCGAGGCCATGCGGCCGTCCGGGGCGATCACGGCCACCGCGGTCATCACCCGATGGGCGCGGCCGGAGAGCAGCGCCAGGCATTGTCGCGCCTGGGCCTCGGTCTCCGCCTTGGGCAGGACCCGCCGACCGACAGACACGACGGTGTCCGCGGCCAGAACCGTGCAGCCTGGCGCGTTCGGCGCGGCGGCTTGCGCCTTTTCACAGGCAAGCCGCAGGGCGAGCCGCCGGGGCGTCTCGTCGGCTTTCGGGGTTTCATCGATATGGGTGGGCTCTACCCTGGCCGGTTCGAGGCCGATCTGCCGCAGCAGATCAAGTCGCCTCGGACTGGCGCTGGCCAGCACCAGGGGAGCCATCGTCCGATCGGCCAGTTATTTGAACCGGTAGGTGATGCGGCCCTTGGTGAGGTCGTAAGGCGTCATCTCGACCAGGACCTTGTCGCCGGCCAGCACGCGGATGCGGTTCTTGCGCATCTTGCCGGCGGTGTGGGCGATGATCTCGTGCTTGCTCTCTTCCAGCATGACGCGGAACGTCGCGTTGGGCAGAAGTTCACTGACGGTGCCCGGAAACTCCAATAATTCTTCTTTCGCCATTCGGCCTTCCCAATAAGCGCGCCCAAAACAGGGCGCAAAGCAAAGGCGGCCCGAGTCGGGCCGCTTTCCAGAACGCCATCATAGCTCATTCAGCCCCCGAACGTCGATGGCTTGCCGAATCGCGCCTCGATCTTGCGCCGCAGGTCGTCGCGCACCTGGCGATAGGCGCCCAGAACCGCTTCGCGCGAACCGGTCGCCAGGGTGGGATCGTGGGTTGGCCAGTATTCTATCTCGACCGCCCGCCCGCGCGCCATCTCCACGGCCCGGTGTTGGGCCTCCGGCGTCAGCGAGATGACCAGATCGAAATTGCCTTCTTCCAGCTCATCAAATCCCTTGGCCACATGGGCGGAAAGATCGACGCCCAGCTCGTCCATCACCGCGGCGGCGAACGGGTCGATCCCCTCGCCTGCCCTGAGGCCGCAACTGTCGACATAGATCCGGTCGCCAAAGATCAGCCGAATCAGCCCCTCGGCGATCGGCGATCGCACGCGATTATAGTTGCAGGCGATCAGGACGGCGCCCGGCAGGGATGGCGGCTGCTCGTCCGACACCTAGCCCCGCCAGTGCAGCGCGCAGATGAGGGTGAAAAGTCGCCGGGCGGTGTCGAGATCGGTGGCGACCTTGCCGGCCAACCGCTCCTTGAGCAGCTCCGAGCCCTCGTTGTGCAGACCGCGCCGGCCCATATCCAGGGCCTCGATCTGCTGCGGCGTCGAATTGCGGATGGCGTCGTAATAGCTCTCGCAGACGATGAAGTAGTCCTTGATCACCCGCCGGAACGGCGAGAGCGAGAGCAGGTGGCGGAATTGATAGTCGGGTCCGCTGATATCCAGGGCCAGCCGATTGTCGATCAGGGCGATACGCAGATCGTAGGGACCGCCGGGCGCGCCCTCCGGCTGGAAGCTGTTGTCTTCGAGCAGGTCGAAGATCGCGACCTGGCGCTCATGCTCCTGGTCGCGCGAGGCCGAGGCCAGCGAGGCTTCATCGAGCACGACGCTCTGCAGTCGGTGAATGGATCGATCGTCGGTCATCGGCCTGCAGCGCCCAGCAGAAGCGCGTCCTTGCTTGCCGTGCTTAATGCACCAGGAGGCGCTTCGTCATCCTTAAGACGCACTCAAGACTGGCGATTGAGGCGGATCGACGCCGATTTCGCGTGCGCCGGCAGGCCTTCGGCCTCGGCGAGCGCGATGGTCGCGGGGGCGAGCCGGCCAAACGAGTCCGCATCGCACTTCACGATCGAGGTGCGTTTGAGGAAGTCATAGAGCGACAGGCCGGAGGAAAACCGCGCCGCGCGGCTGGTGGGCAGCACGTGGTTGGAGCCGGCCACATAGTCGCCGATGGCCTCAGGGGTGTGGCGGCCAAGGAAGATGGCGCCGGCGTGGCGGACCAGGTCCGACAGACGCTCGGGCGCCTCGACGGCGAATTCCACGTGCTCGGGGGCGATCTGGTTGACCAGACCCGGCGCGTCTTCCAGCGGCGCGATAACGATGGCGCCGTGGTCGCGCCAGGACGCCGCCGCGTCCTCGGCGGTGGCCAGGGTGGTCAGATGGCGCTGGATCGCCTCGGCCACCTGGTCGGCGAAGGCGGCGTCATCGGTGATCAGGATGGATTGGGCGTCCGGGTCGTGTTCGGCCTGGGACAGCAGGTCGGCGGCGGTCCAGTCGGGGTTGTTCTGGCCGTCGGCGACCACGACGATCTCGGACGGGCCCGCCAGGGCGTCGATGCCGACGACGCCATAGAGGCGGCGCTTGGCGGCGGTGACATAGGCGTTGCCGGGCCCGACGATCTTGTCCACCGGTCGGATCGGGCCTGCGCCATAGGCCAGGGCCGCGGCGGCCTGGGCGCCGCCGACGCGCCAGATTTCCGTCACGCCCGCTTCCTTGGCGGCGGCCAGGACGGCGGGCTCAAGCCGGCCCGGCGGCGTAACCATGGCGATCCGCTCCACGCCGGCGACCTTGGCCGGCACCGCGTTCATCAGCACGGTCGAGGGATAGGCCGCCCGGCCGCCGGGCACATAGATCCCCACCGCCTCCAACGGCGTCCAGCGCCAGCCCAGCTCGACGCCGGCTGAGTCGGTGAAGTGGGCGTCGGCGGGACGCTGGCGTTCGTGATAGGCGCGGATGCGCGCGGCAGCGAAGGCGATCGCCTCGCGCACGGCGGGCTCGCAGGCCGCGGCGCCGGCCTCGATCTCCTCGGGCGTCACCGCGATGGTGGCCTCGGTCAGGTCGGCCTTGTCGAAGCGCAGGCCGTAGTCGAGCACCGCCGCCAAGCCTTCCTTGCGCACGCGTTCGATAATGGCGGCGACGGACGCGTCCACATCGGCCGGCGACCCCCGCGGCTCATCCAGGAAGGCGGCGAAGGCTGTGGGGAAGTTGGGGTCGGAGGAGTCGAAGCGGCGCATGGGGCTTAGATCGCTGGTCAGCGAGCAAACTCAAGCCTTTTCTGCATCGGATTCTTCAGTGCTGTTCAGCGGCTTGAGCACTCGATGATCGAGTAGTAGGCCCCACCCAGCAGCCCCCGCCCAAGCGCCACACAAAGTGACGCGCCTCTCTGTGTGGCTCTGAATTGCGCTTCGCTGACAACCATGTCGCTGGTCCGGTCGAACGGCCCCCAAGGATCGACCACGACATGGCGAATGGTGGCGCTGCCGTTGTATCGCCCCCTGCCACCGCCAATCGAATACACCCTGATCGAGGGGTGAAAGATTTGTTTGGGGGCGAAGTCGAACGCCATATCGACGTAGTTCGCACATCCCCAACCCCAGACAAGGCCGAACAGTGCCATCGCTGTAAGAAGGCGCACGTGTCTTGCTGGCCGATCGATCCAGGCGACGGCCGCCACGAAGGCCAGCCCAAGACCGACAGCATAGGGCGCAAGCACGACAGCGTTGAGCATGTGGATGTCCATGCTGCGGTAAAGCAGAACCACGCACGCCAGGAGGATGACGAGAAAGGCGTAGGTCGTGATCTCGCCTGCCGGATTTACGAACTTCAACTGGCCTCCCGACACGCCGACCATGCCGACGGCGAAGGGAGGAAGAGCGACAAGTAGACCGATTCAAAGACCGTAGAGCGAAGCCGAAAATATCGCCCAGACACAAAGCACCGCTGTGACCAGAAGCACAGCAAATGCAAAGCGCCGCATCGGTGGAACGGCGTCTGGATTGACCTTTGTGCTCTTCATGCGCCCCCGCGCTAGCTCAACGTGTAAGGTCGAATCCTGGCGCCCTTGCGCTCAATCCCCGTGCGCCGGCTTGCCCCGGGCCGGCCACGGCGCGGACACATCCGTCAGCACGGCGTCGATGCATTCGACCTCGCAGCGCAGGTCGGCGTCGCCGGCGAACTTCAGCAGGATAACGCCGCCGGGGGCTTCGCCGGGCTCGAACGCCACATCCAGCAGTTCGACCACCGCGCGGGGCGCATCCCGTTTCAGCTTGCGGGCCTTAACCGACAGCACCGAGCCAAGCTGCAAGCCGGCCCGTACGCGCTCGGAGGTTCGGCTCTCGCCCTCCCAGCGATAGCGGTTCAGCGCCAGGGTCAACTGACGCGTGGCGGGCGCCCAGTGAATGTCGCCCAGCTTGAGCACCGCGTCCTGCAGCGCGGCGGCGACCACGCGCAGATCGTCGGCGTCTTCAGCCAGGAGGCCCAAGGGCTTCAGGTCGACAACAGGCTCAGGCATCTTCCGGAAGATCGTCCTTCAGGCGGCGGATGTTGGCGCCGCAGGCGCCCAGCTTTTCTTCCAGCCGCTCGAAGCCGCGGTCCAGATGATAGACCCGGTTGACCGTGGTGTCGCCCCGCGCGGCCAGGCCGGCGATCACCAGGCTGACGGAGGCGCGCAGGTCGGTGGCCATGACCTGGGCGCCGTCCAGGGCCTCGACCCCGGTCACCCGCGCCTCGTCGCCCTGGATGGTGATGTCCGCGCCCAGCCGGCCCAGTTCCGGCACGTGCATGAAACGGTTCTCGAAGATGGTCTCCTTGATCACGCTCTCGCCGTCCGCCAGGGTCATCAGCGCCATGAAGGGCGCCTGCAGGTCGGTGGCCAGGTCGGGATAGGGACCGGTCTCGATATCGACCGCCTTCAGCCGCGCGCCATTGCGCTTGATGATCATGCCGTCGTTGGTGGGGGTGATGTCGACGCCGGCTTCTTCCATCTTGTCCAGCAGAGCCTGGATGAAGTCGGTGCGGGTGCGGGTCAGCCGCACCTCGCCGCCGGCCATGGCCGCGGCCACGGCGAAGACGCCGGTCTCGATCCGGTCCGGAATGACGGAATGGGTGGCCCCATGCAGCTTGGAGACGCCGGTGATGGTCACCGTCGAGGTTCCCGCGCCCTCGACCTTGGCGCCCATGGCGATCAGGCATTCAGCCAGATCCTCGATCTCCGGCTCGCGGGCGGCGTTCTTCAGCACCGTGACGCCCTCGGCCAGCACGGCGGCCAGCATGGCGTGTTCGGTGGCGCCCACCGAGACGAAGGGAAAGTCGATCTCCGCGCCCTTCAGCCCGCGCGGAGCCTGGGCGTAGACATAGCCTTCGTGCAGGTCGGTGTGGGCGCCCAGGGCCTCCAGCGCCTTCAGGTGCAGATCCACCGGCCGCGCGCCGATGGAGCAGCCGCCCGGCAGGCTGACCTTGGCGTGGCCGGTGCGGGCCAGCAGCGGGCCCAGCACATTGAACGAGGCGCGCATCTGCCGCACCAGGTCATAGGGGGCGAAGGCGCTGGTCACCTCGGCGGCGTGCAGCAGGGTCTCCTGGCCGTCGACGCCGTCCGATTCCGTCACCTCGACGCCGAGCCGGCGCAGCAACAGGCCGAGGAATCGGGTGTCGGCCAGGCGCGGCATATTGGTCAGCCGCAGCGGCTCGTCGGTCAAAAGGCTGGCGACCATCAGCTTGATCGCCGAATTCTTGGCGCCGCTGATCGGGATTTCCCCGTGAAGCCGGGCGCCGCCGGTAATCGCGATCCGATCCATGGAGCCCCTTCACGTCCCTCCGGCGCGGACGCGCTCGGAGCCGCTCATCTGAGGCCGGACCGCGCAAGAAGCAAGAGGCGAGAATCAATCGGCTTTCGGAGCGTCTTCGCCTGGCGCCGCGGAGGGCGACGCGGGCGCCTTGCGACGGCGCAGGTTGCTGCGCAGCGCCTTGGCTAACCGGGCGTCACGTTCGGCTTTCGCGGGGGAGACGCCCAAGGTGTTTGGGGTCGGCTTGGAGGCTTGATCGGTCATGTTGGCGGCGAGGTTGGCGGGTTGCGTGCACGGGTCAACCGATTTCCGCTTCACGCCGCCCGCGACCTTCGATATACGCGGCGCCTTCTTACGGTTTGCCGCCGTAGCTCAGTGGTAGAGCGCATCCTTGGTAAGGCTGAGGTCGTGGGTTCGATTCCCCCCGGCGGCACCATCCCTCTAGGCGTCCCCTTAAGCAGGGGGCGTCTAGGCCGGATTTGGAATCTGCAAGCCCCGCTGCACCGCCGGCCGATCCAGGCACCGCTCCAGCCAGGCCGGGAGGTGCACGAGCGCCTCGTAGCCCACCAGGTCCCCCGCCCCATAGAAGCTGACCAGGGCGCGCACCCAGCCCAGCAGGGCGATGTCGGCGATGGTGAAATCGTCGTCCATGATCCAGCGCCGCTCGGACAGCCGGTCTTCCAGCACGCCCAGCAGCCGCTTGGACTCGTCGCGATAGCGTTCCAGCGGCCGCTTGTCGGGAATGTCCTTGCCGGCGAATTTGTAGAAGAAGCCGAGCTGGCCAAACATCGGGCCGATCGAGGCCATCTGGAAGAAGACCCAGGCGATGGTCTCATAGCGCCGCGCCGGATCTGTCGGCAAAAGCTTGCCGGTCTTTTCGGCCAGATAGAGCAGGATGGCGCCGGACTCGAACAGGCCCACGGTCTCGCCGCCTGGGCCGTTCGGATCGATGATCGCCGGGATCTTGCCGTTGTGGTTCAGGGACAGGAATTCCGGCGTCCAGGTCTCGTTCTTGCCGATGTCGATCAGGTGCGGCTCATAGGCCAGACCCAGCTCCTCCAGCGCGATCGAGACCTTCACCCCGTTCGGCGTGGGAAAGGAATAGAGCTGCAGCAGCTCGGGACGCTCGGCGGGCCAGCGCTTGGCGATCGGGAATGTGGCGAGATCAAACATGGCGGGCTCCTGGGCGGCGAGCTGCTTAGCTAGGGCCGCGCCACCTCATCCGAAAGGGGCGCGGCGATATCAGTGCGTGGCCGTGGCCGGCGCGCCCGGCTGTCGCAGCGGCTGGGCGCGGGCGAAGGCGTCGATGGCCAGGCAGGCGTCGGTGATCCGATGCACGGTGGGGAATTGCGCCGTGTCAATGCGAAAGCCCCGCGCCACCACCGCCTGGCCGACCAGGCAGAGGTCCGCCAGGGTGGGCGCATCGCCATGGCAGAACTCGCCCGTGGCCGCGTCCCCCGCCAGCCGCGCCTCGGCCAGCACCAAGGCTTCGCGGAACCAGTGGACGATCCAGGCCTGCACCTGATCGTCGTCCAGCCCCACCACCTCCGCCAGATGGCGGCGGATGCGCGGGACGATCAGCGGATGGTGGTCGGCCGCCAGCAGCAGGGCTATCGAGCGCACCCGCGCCCGGCCGAGGGCGTCCGGCGGCAGCAGCGGCGGATTGGGATGCAGCTCCTCGAGATATTCGATGATGGCCAGGGACTGGGTCAGCGGCGGGCCGCCATCGACGATCAGGGTCGGCAAGGCGGCCTGCGAATTGATCGCCCGATAGGCCGGCGCGTACTGCTCGCCCTTGAGCAGGTCGATCATCTCCTCCTCATAGGCCAGGCCCTTCAGGTTCAGGGCGGCGCGCACGCGGAAGGAGGCGATGGAGCGCCAGAAGCCGTACATCTTGATCATCGCCGCAACCCTTCGCCATGGGTCCGCCAAACCCCGCGGACCGCCGGCAGATAGTCGCCTCGTCCGCCGCAGACCAGCGCATTGGCGGTCCTGCCGCATCACACTAGACTTCTCATCGTTTCAGCTGGGTTTTCAGCGGATGGCGGGGGGTCGGGCTCATGCAGGCGTGGAGCGCCTTTTTTCAGGTGCAGGCGGGGGCTTCGGCGGCGCTGCTGGGGCTGGTGTTCGTCAGCCTGTCGATCAATTCCAGCTTCATTGTCGCCTCCAAACACCTGCCCAACCGAGCGGTGGAGGCGATGGCGATCCTGTTTTTGAACCTGGCCTTCTCCAGCCTCTGCCTGGTTCCGGGCCAGGCCCAGCGGCTGCCGGCGATCGAGACCATCGGCCTGGTCGGCGTGGTCTGGGTGATCCTCAGCCTGCTGCATCGCCACACCTTAAAACACATCGAGGACGAGTTTCGCCGCCACGCCATGTTCAATGCGACCATCGGCCAACTGCTCGCCCTGTCCTGGTTCCTGGGCGGCCTGGCGCTGTTCTTCGAGGGCGACGCCGGCATAGGCTGGCTGGTCCCCTCCATCATGCTCAGCTACGTCCTGGCCCTGTTCAACGCCTGGGTCCTGCTGGTGGAGATCAACCGCTGAGGCCTCTGTTTTCGTAAGAATTTCACCACGGAGCACACGAAGGGCGCAGAGGGGTCCGGCGCTTTCGCAGACTCAAACGCGAAGGCGCGAAGGACGCTAAGGGCGCGTAGCGCGACCAGACAGGAACAGCCCCATCCGATTATTGCGCGGACTACGCCCGCCTTGGCGTCCTTCGCGTCAAACCTTCTTCTCCGTGCCCTCCGTACGCTCCGTGGTGAAATCGATCCGGATGAGCGTCGATGACCGTGAGGGTTTAGGTTCAACAATCTCGTCATGGCCGCCCTCGTGGCGGCCACCCATGGTGAGCTCAGGCGCGAACCTGTGCCGTTCGAGACGCGGCGCAATGGGTGGTCGCCACAAGGGCGGCCATGACGGCGCTTACGGGATGAGCCATTCGCTCCTCGAAACGCGTGCGCGCGCGGCCCCATTGGCGTAGACACGCCCTCACCGCGCCCCCAGTTAGGGGCCCGCCCAAGTCGCTTTCGTTCGCATTCGCCCAGAGACACCCCATGCCCGCCTATCGCTCCCGCACCACCACCCACGGCCGCAACATGGCCGGCGCCCGCGGCCTGTGGCGCGCCACCGGCATGAAAGACAGCGACTTCGGCAAGCCGATCATCGCCGTGGTCAACTCCTTCACCCAGTTCGTGCCGGGCCACGTCCACCTGAAGGACCTGGGCCAGCTGGTCGCCCGCGAGATCGAGCGCGCCGGCGGCGTGGCCAAGGAGTTCAACACCATCGCCGTCGACGACGGCATCGCCATGGGCCACGACGGCATGCTCTACAGCCTGCCCTCGCGCGAGCTGATCGCCGACAGCGTCGAATACATGGTCAACGCCCACTGCGCCGACGCCATGGTCTGCATCTCCAACTGCGACAAGATCACCCCAGGCATGCTGATGGCCAGCTTGCGCGTCAACATCCCCTCGGTCTTCGTCTCCGGCGGGCCGATGGAGGCCGGCAAGGTGGTGATCAAGGGCAAGGAGGTCGCGCTGGACCTGGTGGACGCCATGGTCGCCGCCGCCGACGAATCCATCTCCGACGCCGAGGTGGACGCCATCGAGAAAGCCGCCTGCCCCACCTGCGGCTCCTGCTCGGGCATGTTCACCGCCAACTCGATGAACTGCCTGACCGAGGCCCTTGGCCTCAGCCTGCCCGGCAACGGCTCGGTCCTCGCCACCCACGCCGACCGCGAGCGCCTGTTCAAGGAAGCCGGCCACCTGATCGTCGACATCGCCCGCCGCTATTACGAGCAGGACGACGACAGCGTCCTGCCGCGCAAGGTGGCCAATTTCGCCGCCTTCGAGAACGCCATGAGCCTGGACATCGCCATGGGCGGGTCCACCAACACCGTCCTGCACCTGCTGGCCGCCGCCCACGAGGCGGAAATCCCCTTCACCATGGACGACATCGACCGGCTCTCGCGCCGCGTGCCCTGCCTCTCCAAGGTCGCCCCCGCCAAGGCCGACGTCCATATGGAAGACGTGCACCGCGCCGGCGGCGTCATGGCCATCCTGGGCGAGCTGGATCGCGGCGGCCTGCTGCACACCGACAGCCCCACCGTCCACGCCGCCACCATGGCCCAGGCCCTTGACCGCTGGGACATCCGCCGCACCAACAGCGAGAGCGTGCAGACCTTCTTCCGCGCCGCGCCGGGGGGCGTGCCCACGCAGGTCGCCTTCAGCCAGGACCGGCGCTGGAAGGAACTGGACGTCGACCGCGCCGGCGGCGTGATCCGCGACATCGACCACGCCTTCTCCAAGGACGGCGGCCTGGCCGTGCTGAAGGGCAACCTGGCCCTCGACGGCTGTATCGTGAAGACCGCCGGCGTCGACGACTCCATCCTGAAGTTTAGCGGTCCGGCCAAGGTCTACGAGAGCCAGGACGCCGCCGTCAGCGCCATCCTCACCGGCAAGGTGGTCGCCGGCGACGTGGTGGTCATCCGCTACGAAGGCCCCAGAGGCGGCCCCGGCATGCAGGAGATGCTCTACCCTACCAGCTATCTGAAATCGAAGGGCCTCGGCAAAGCCTGCGCCCTGATCACCGACGGCCGCTTCAGCGGCGGCACCTCGGGCCTGTCCATCGGCCACGTCTCGCCGGAAGCGGCCGAAGGCGGCTTGATCGGCCTGGTGGTTGATGGAGACACGATCCAGATCGACATCCCCAGCCGCGAGATCACCCTGGCCGTCCCCGATTCGGTGATAGCCGAACGGCGGGCGGCCATGGCTGCCAAGGGCGCCGAGGCGTGGAAGCCCGGCAAGCGCGAGCGGAAGGTGTCGCAGGCGCTAAGGGCCTATGCGGCGTTCACGACGAGCGCGGCGCGGGGCGCGGTCAGGGATGTGGATCAGGTGAGGTAGGGGGTAGACCACTCAACTAATAATGGTTGTTGTCCCACATTCTTCCGCTTAATCCGGCTTAGCGCTAGCGCTCGGGGGACGCATGAAGCCTTACACGCGATCAATCATCGAACTCTTCGACGGAAAGAAGCGCTACCTCATTCCGCTCTATCAACGGCGATATGCTTGGAAAATCCAGCCGCAACTCGAATTGCTTTGGGAGGACATTGAACGAGCCGTTGATCGCCTGACGACGGATCGCGCATCGCTATCACCGCACTTCATGGGTGCGATAGTGATTGCCCAGATGAAGACTTTTGGGAAACAGGTGCAGGCCTTCGAAATCATCGATGGCCAGCAACGCCTCCCCTCCTTGACGACGGCGCGCGCCAGAGCAGGGTTGGCTTTCAGGCCTTGAGGGGAATTGGGGTGAGGGGTCGAGCCGGCGGTTCTGGGTTCCTGCAAACAGCCTATCGGGTAAGCCGGTGCGCCCCCTCATCCGAGCCCTTCGGGCCCACCTTCTCCCGCAAGAGGGAGAAGGAAAGAAGCTCGCGGAGGTCCCGCGCCAGCACCCCCTCCCTCGTCGTCCTTGCGACCCATGTTCCGCGTCTAGAATGCCGGGGTTCGGGCTTGAGCGCGCGATAGATGGCCGCCACGAGGGCGGCCATGACGGGGGAAGGGTGACGGAAGGGTGACGGGGGAAGGGTGACGGGGAAAGCTGGCGGGAAAGCTCGCGGGGTTGACGCGCGCCCTACCCCAGCCGCGCCGCATAGATCTCCGGTTTAAAGCCGACGATCAGGTCGCCGTCCACGTCCAGCACCGGCCGCTTGATCAGCGACGGCTGGGCGGTCATCAAGGCTATGGCCTTGGCCTGGTCCAGGCCCTGTTTGTCGGCATCCGGCAGTTTGCGGAAGGTTGTGCCCGCCTTGTTGAGCAACACCTCCCAACCGACCTTGGCCGCCCAGCCTTCGAGCAGGGGCTTTGGCGCGCCGGCGACCTTGTAGTCGTGGAAGGCGTAGGCGACCCCATGGCCGCCCAGCCAGGCGCGCGCCTTCTGCATGGTGTCGCAGGCCCTGATGCCATGGAGGGTGATGGTCACGATCAGTTCTCTCGCCTCGCCCGGCTTTCGCTGCGCCGCCGTGTGCAGTGTCGCGGATTCGGGCGGCGGACGCGCGTTAATTGCGGGGAAAATGGCGCGGCGCTCTGTCGACGCTCAGGCGCCTGAGAGTTTGGTTTTCAGCACCTGGCCCGTGCCGATCAGGGTGAGGGTGTGCAGGCGGCCATGAGGCGAGCCGTCCTGCATGGGGTTCACGATGACCATGACGCGATCGCCGGGCTTGAGGGAGCCTCGCGTCCACCCGAAGCGCCTGAGGATGCCGGGCGCGCTGGTCTCGATGTCCCACACCGAGGCGCCGCCGGCAGGTCCGGGCGCCAGGAGATGAATCCCCACATGCGGATTGGCCCACTGGAAGGTCTCCACCACGCCGGTCAAGGTCACCGTCCTGGCGCTCTCAAAGGCGGCGTAGGAATGGTGGGCGACAGCCGGGGGCGCGGCAAACCAGGCCGCGGCAAGACACAGTGCGAGGGGCAAACGGGTCATGTCACGCATTTCATAGCCCCGCGCCGTGGCGGACGTCGATCCCGCGCGGAGGATTTGAGGACAGGCGCATTTGCAAGGGTCTTCGGCGTCTTGCCGGCGCGGGCTAGGGTGGCGGCATGACCCTGCCCGTCACCCGCGTCGCCCAGCCCTCCCCGAGCGGCATCGAGGATTGGTACGAGGGCGCGGACCTGCTGGACAGCTATGCGGTCACCCTGCCGGCCGGGGCGTCGGACGACGTCGGGGTGCTGGCCACGGCCCTGTTCAGCGCGCTGCCGCTTTGGACGCGGGGGCTGTTGCGGCTTCGGGACGAGATCATGAGGCCGCTGGGCGTGAAGACGACGGCCGAGATCGCCAAGGCCGGGGCGGTCGATGGGCGCGACCGGATCGCCTTCTTCCCGGTCATCGCGCGGTCGCCCAGCGAGATCATTCTGGGCGAGGACGACCGGCACCTGGACTTTCGGGCTTCGGTGCTGTTGCAGGCCGATGCTGGCGCCGGGTCTCGCACGCTGGTCGTCACCACCGCCGTGCGTTGCCACAACCGGCTTGGGCGGACGTATCTGAGCGTGATCCAGCCCTTCCATGTGCTGATCATCCGATCCAACCTTGGCCAGCTGGCGCGCGGAGCGGCGCCCGAAACCGAGACCTAGGGAACTCCGGGAGACGCACCCCTTGACCAATGCCGACGTGGAGATCGTGGACAGGATCCTGAAGGCCAATGGCCTTCGCGCCTCGAAGCTGGGCCTGCGGTTCGATCGGGTCGCGCTGTCGGTGCTCGGCGAGCTGAGGGCCTTCGTGGAGACCTCGGCGCCGGCGGAAGTGAGCGTGCTCTTCACCCTGACGGCGCCGATCCGGCTGCCGGCGAAGACGGCGGATGAGGTGAAGCGCCAGATCGGTGACCTGGTGTCGCGGGGCGCTCCGCGCGAGGATGCCAGCATGGTCGTTCACGGCAATGCGGTGCGGCTGAGGCTGGTGGCGAGCGCGTCCAGCCACAGGTTCGTCGGCTTCGTGCACAATCCCGCCTCGCCCTCGGACCGGCTGCTGGATTTGGCGCAACAGTGGCTGCGCGGTCAGGCGGACGAGCGATGACGGCGATTGTTCGAGCCCGGACGAACAGCGCGACCGTTCGCCGGCTTTGCCGTTAGGGAAATCGGGAGAATACTGACCGCCGCCCGCGTTCCAGCTGAACAAGGACGCGGCGACTGGGAGGGTGGCGATGCGGAAGATCGAACAGGCCTTAGGCGCGGCTTTCGCGGCGCTGGCCTTGGTGCTGGCGGGCACAGCGCAGGCGACGCCGGCGCCCTATCCCGAGCGGGCGCCGCTGGAGCAGTACCGCCTGCCCAGCCAGGCCGACGAGGTGGCGCTGGCCCGCAGCGCCGCGCCGCCGGCCATCTCCGACCAGGCCGAGGTGCTGACCCTGGGCGCCCAGGACTATGAGACGGCGGTGAGGGGGACCAACGGCTTCGTCTGTATCGTCGAGCGGTCCTGGGCCTCGGGGTTTGACGACCCCGGCTTCTGGAACCCGAAGATCCGCGGGCCGATCTGCTTCAACCCCGCCTCGGTGCGCTCGGTGCTGCCCACCTATCTTGAGCGATCCAAATGGGTTCTGGCCGGCGATGACCGGGCGCGCCTGGTGGAGAAGACCAAGGCCGCCATCGCCGCCGGGCGGATCAAACCGCCCGAGCCGAACGCCATGTGTTTCATGATGTCCAAGAACGGCTATCTCGGCGACCAGGCCGGCGCCGGCGGCCATTGGCATCCGCACCTGATGTTCTTCCTGCCGAAGGATGCGGGCGGCGCGGCAGCCTGGGGCGCCAATGTGCATGGCTCGCCGGTGATGGGCGGCGACGATTCCGACATCGACCCGTCCGTGCTCTACTACATCGTCGTCGCCAACTGGTCCGACGGCACGCCGGGGCCGATGATGGGGATGTGAGGCTTGGCGGCTTACGCCGCCTCTTGCGCCTGGGGGACGGGCTCCTGGCGGATCAGGTAGTCGAAGGCCGACAGCGCCGCCTTGGAGCCTTCGCCCATGGCGATGACGATCTGCTTGTAGGGCGTGGTCGTCGCATCGCCGGCCGCGAAGACGCCGGGGACCGAGGTCTGGCCGCGGAAGTCGACCTCGATCTCGCCACGCGGGGTCAGCGCCACGGCGTCCTTCAGCCACTCGGTGTTGGGGACCAGGCCGATTTGAACGAAGATGCCTTCCAGCTCGACCTCGTGCTCGGCGTCGCTGTTGCGGTCCTTGTAGCGCAGGCCGACCACCTTGGCGCCATCGCCCAGGACCTGGGTGGTGAGGGCCGAGGTGATGACTCGCACATTCGGCAGGCTGGCCAGCTTGCGCTGCAGCACCGCGTCGGCGCGCAGGTCGGAATCGAACTCGATCAGGGTGACATGGGCGGTGATCCCAGCCAGGTCGATGGCCGCCTCGACGCCGGAATTGCCGCCGCCGATCACCGCCACGCGCTTGCCCTTGTAGAGCGGGCCGTCGCAGTGGGGGCAGTAGGCGACGCCGCGGTTGCGGTACTCATCCTCGCCGGGAACGTTCATCTGCCGCCAGCGAGCGCCGGGCGCCAGGATCACGGTGCGGGACTTGAGCGTCGCGCCATTCTCCAGCGCGACCTCCACCAGCCCGCCGGAGGTGGTGGACAGACCCACGGCCTTCTGCCGGTCCATCACATCGACCTCATAGTCGCGGACATGCTGCTCCAGGCCGACAGCCAGCTGCGGGCCTTCGGTGTGGGAGACGGAGATGAAGTTCTCGATCGCCATGGTGTCCAGCACCTGGCCGCCGAAACGCTCGGCCGCCACGCCGGTGCGGATGCCCTTGCGGGCGGCATAGACGGCCGCGGCCGCGCCGGCGGGGCCACCGCCCACCACCAGCACATCGAAGGCGTCCTTGGCCTTGATCTTCTCGGCCTCGCGGGCCTGAGCGCCGGTGTCGAGCTTGGCCAGGATCTGTTCCAGCGTCATCCGGCCCTGGCCGAAGGGCTGGCCGTTCAGCAGCACGGTGGGCACGGCCATGATCTGGCGCTCCTCGGCCTCCTCGCGGAAGACGGCGCCGTCGATGGCCACATGGCTGATGCGCGGGTTGAGCGCGGCCATGGTGTTCAGCGCCTGCACCACATCCGGGCAGTTCTGGCAGCTCTGCGAGAAATAGGTCTCGAAGCGGTAGTCACCGTCCAGGACGCGGACCTGGTCAAGCACCTCGGCCTCGACCTTGGGCGGATGGCCGCCCACGTGCAGCAGGGCCAGCACCAGGGAGGTGAACTCATGGCCCAGCGGCAGGCCGGCGAACCGCACCGACGCGTCACCGGCGGCGCGGGTGATGGCGAAGGACGGCTTGCGCGCATCAGCGCCCGCCAGGTTGAGCGTGACCTTGCCCGAGGCGGCCGAGACATCCTCGAGCAGCTGCAGCATCTCGTTCGAAGCGGCGCCATCGGCCAGCGAGGCGACCAGCTCGATCGGCTGGCGCAGGTTGTCGAGGTAGGTCTTCAGCTGACCCTTCAGGGCGGCGTCCAACATGGCGAACTCCAGGAAAGCGGGGGTGAGAAAGTAGGAATATCCGGCGCCGCTACGCAGCAGCAGCGCCGGACATGCGGCTTAGATCTTGCCGACCAGGTCGAGGGACGGAGCGAGCGTCTTTTCGCCCTCTTCCCACTTGGCAGGGCAGACTTCGCCCGGGTGCGAGGCCACGTATTGGGCGGCCTTGACCTTGCGCAGCAGCTCGGCGGCGTTGCGGCCGATGCCTTCAGCGGTGATTTCCATGAACTGGATCACGCCTTCAGGGTCGACCAGGAAGGTGCCGCGATCGGCCAGACCCTGGCCTTGGCGCATGACGTCGAAGTTGGTGGTGACCACGCCGGACGGGTCGCCGATCATGGCATATTCGATCTTGCCGATGGCGGGCGAGGTGTCGTGCCAGGCCTTGTGGCTGAAGTGGGTGTCGGTGGAGACCGAATAGATCTCGACGCCCAGCTTCTGGAACGCGGCGTAGTTGTCGGCCAGATCCTCAAGCTCGGTCGGGCAGACGAAGGTGAAATCCGCCGGGTAGAAGAAGAAGACCGACCACTTGCCCTTCAGGTCGGCGTCGCTGACCGACACGAACTTGCCGGCCTTGTAAGCCTGGGCGGCGAAGGGCTTTACGGTGGAATTGAGGACAGACATCAGGGGCTCCAAATCAGGGTGAGGAGCGGGATGTAGGGGTCAGGTCAACATTTAGCCAATTGATAAATTTGGTTGGGTAGATCGATAAACTCTATCGCCCTCTGCTGGCCTCTACGACGCTGAATTCCTTACAGGATAAGGCCTGGGCGCACTGACCGGGCGCCTTCCCGCGCTGGGAAGGCGAAACCAATCCATGGTGAAGGTGGGCCGATTTAGATCGCGGTTTAGCGGACCGGCGCGCCGGAAATGATCAGGCTTGACCGTTTCGAGGCTTGGCGCGCAGATTGGAACAAATACGGAACCCGCTCGGACCCTGGCCATGCCTCTTCGCTTCTGGCGCCTGATCGTCGCCGCGATGATGGCGCTGGCCCTTGGGGCTGGCGCCGCCAACGCATCGCCAACGCCGCCAAGTCCTCCAGAGGACCCGATGGCGAGTGAAGGCTCGATGCCGCCCGCGGTCCTGGCCAGCGTTCGCCGCATTCAGCACGCCCTGGAAAACATCCTCACCCTGAAGCGGCCGGGTGAAGACGGCTATGCAACGGTTTGGGACGGCAACAAATACGTCCAGTGCGGCTTGGCGCGCGGCGGCGGTCTGCGTTGCGAGGCGGCCGGCTCCCTCATGCAGCCGTCGATGGCGCGCCTGCTGACCGTCGACCGTACTGAACGCCTGGCGTTGCTTGGCTGGCAGCTCGACCCGCGCTTTGGCAACTATGTGACGGTGCTGCCGGCAAATCTATCGCCCGAGCAGGACGCGATGGTCATCCTGATCGCGCTGGGCAGTGTCTATGGCGCGGACCTGACCAATCTCCAGGTCGAGACCGATTGGATCGCTTCCGAACACTGCCCGCCTCGCAACGGGCCGGGCCAAAACCTGGCGGGTGTGATCACGACGCGCCGTCCATGGCCTCCACGGCCGTGCATGCCTGCTTCTTCATCGACGACACCGCTCCGGCCGTGGCGACGGGGTCAGCCGCCGACCTGATCAAACTTTACGGCCCTCGCCTGACCGGAGAGATCGGCCGCTTACGCGTCAATCTGGATCGTGAGGTCCACGTCAGCTTCAGCACCGGCATCGCCTATATGCAGTGTGAGCCCGAGACCAAACCGGCGGCGATCTACTGCGAAGCTGAGTCCGCCGATTCCTGGCCGGCCATCTCCGCTTTGCTGACTCCGGACCACATCGCCAAGCTGCACGCGGCCGGCTACGCCGACCCGGGCCGCGCACCCAACTATTGGAAACTCTATCCACTCGATGACGTCCAGGACGCCGACGTCGCCAGCGAAGTGCTGACGCTGCTGCACGATGTCTATGGCTATACCGGCGCGGAGCCTCTGTTGATCGAGACGGAAAAGGGCAAGGCGCCGTAGGGACTCTGGTCCGCAGCGATCGGACGTCGCCGGACGGACAAACGCACCGGATCAGCGTGGCGCTCAGGCCTGATGGCCGGAGGCGCGACGAACCATCCCGAGGAAGCAGCGGTGGTGTCGACGTCCTCATCGTCATCGTCCGCATCCTTTGGCTGATGCATGTAGGCGGCGACCACGGTCGTTACCGGAACGACGATCGACTGAACCGACAGGATGGCCAGCAGAGGCGCCAGCAGCCAGACGCCGGTCTTCAGCAGTGGGCCGGCGCCCGCGCGCATAAGGCGGCGCGCGCTGAGCAGCGCCGCCAGATCCAGCGCCAAGGTCGCCGCGAGCAGTCCCGCCAGCATGGGCAGGCCGCCCTAGAGGTTGCCGTCGGCGCTGAACAGCAGCACCACGACAATGCCGCAGGGCGTGACGATGATCGGATCGCCGAGTGCGGCCTCGCTCCAGCGGCCCAGCCTGCCGCGCCCGTCGGGCTGCGGATCACCTGGCGCCTGGACCGTCGACATCAGCCGCAGCGCCGTCGGCAGCATGAACAGGCCCGAGGCGATACTGAGGATCGGCCAGGGCACACTCCAGATTCGCCGCATCATCAATCCAATGCAGACCACCACGCCGAACACGGCCGCGGCGAAAGCAACGGCCGCGATGGCGGCGCGGCGGCGCTCGCCGGCCGGCGCGGCGGCCGTCCGCGCCGCGAAGAGGGGCGCCGCCCTCGCCGGCCCGATCGCCACAAGCAGGATCAGGAAGACATAAAGCAGAGAGGCCATCGGCCAGTCCCCCGGGGATTTGCGACGTCACATCTTGTCGGCTCAATTCGCCGAACGGGATCAGGTGAAACCCACCCCAGGCGATCCGCCGCTGCCGGAGCTAACGGCCAGCCGGCAGGGCGCCAGATCCTGGGGGAAAGATCGTCTTCCAGTCGGACTTCATGCTGACCACGGTCCAGCCGCGCAGCGCCGCCTCGTCGAGCGCCTTGTCCAGCTTGCCGACGCCGGACTGGCGATCGTAGGCATACTCCCTGATCGCGTCGTCATGATGGATCAGCACTTGCAGACTGGGGCGGGCGCTGGCGGCGGAATATTCCAGCATCTGCAGGTCTCCGTCGGAATTGCCTACCGCGATCAGCGGCGCGCGGCCGATCTGTAGAGCGATGTTGACGGGCTTGCCCGCCCCATCATCAAGACTGCCCAGATGCGGCTGGGCGACCACCACACCCTCGCCGTCACGAGTCTCGAAACTAGCGGTGAAGCTGGTGCCGATCACCTGCTCGGGCGGCACGCCGTAGACCTGGTCGGCGAAGGCGCGCATGAACTGCACCTCGCCGCCGGAGACGATGTAGGTCTTGAAGCCGGCGCGGCGCAGGCAGGCCAACAGCTCGAGTTCCGGCTGATAGACCAGCGCTGTATAGGGCGCTTTGAATCGGGGGTGGCGGGCGGCGGCGAGCCAGGCCGTGGCCAGGGATTGGAATTGTTGTGGTGTGAGGCCGGCCTCGCCGGCGACCGCCAGTTCCATGATCCCGGCATCGCCCAGCTTGGCCAGCGCAGCCATGTCGTGGTCGGCGGCGGCCGCGAAGGCGGGCTTGCTCCGCAGCGACGGATCCTTGGCGACCATGTCCGCAGCGCGGTCGATGGCGAAGGCGAACTGGGTGTAGATCGGCTGCTCGGTTCACAGCGTCCCGTCGTTGTCGAACACGGCGATGCGCTCGGCCGGCGGCACAAAGTCAGCTCCCGGCGTGGTGACCTTGGCCACATAGGTCAGGATCGCGGCTCGGGCAGCCCCGCCGTTCCACGAGCGCGCCTTCCTGATCGCTCAGGTGCTCATGTCCCTGAGCGACGACACCGGCAACGCGAAGGCCCCGCTGGTCGTGATCCCGGCGGGATAGCGGCGGAACCAGCCGCCCTGGCCAGTCATCGCTAAGCGCCAGCCTCGCCATTTCTGGCGCCCAGCATCTTCGGTTGAGGACGCAGCAGCAGGTAGATGGCGGCGATGTGGGTGATCATCAGCAGCGGCACGTAGATGATCGGGATCGCATATGTGGCCCCCAGCTGCCCGGCCTGCGCCGGCAGGCCCGCCCGGATCGCGTGGTAGTAGGCGAGGACGAGGTCGCCCGCGCCCACAAGGTTGAAGGCGACGATGAACAACCAGAAAGCCGGCCGTATCCTGATCGTAAGAAGCGCCAGGATGGCCAGCATGCCCGTCGCGAAATCGCCAAAGGCGGCCGGCGTGGCGAAGCTCGCGGGCAGATCGGCGCCGACGACGCCTGGAAGAATGAAGGCAAGTCCGAAGAAGCGGAAGCTGTGTAGCGTCGCGATGGCGCGTTGCGCCTGGAGCCGATCCATCGACTTAAGCCAGGGCCAGATGTAGGCGCCAAAGCAGAGCAGCCAGGCGATGTAGCCGACCACGAGTTGGATTGGGAACAGGATTTCCGGCGGCATTGGGCGTCCTCTAAAGCTTGGCCAGAACGCGCCATGAGCCCTAAGGCCGGCGTGGCGCCCGACTGTAGCTCGAGCCTAGGAGCGCTTCCCGCGAGCGACTATCCACGATAATGCGGATGGGCCATGAAGCAGAACTTCACAGTCCGACAGGGGGCGCTCGACGGTGTTGAGGCCTTCCTCTGCGTCGCCCAGCACCGCAGCTTCCGCAAAGCGTCCGCGGAATTGGGCGTGACGCCGTCGGCGATCAGTCAGGCGGTGCGCACGCTGGAGACGCGCGTCGGCGCCGCGCTTTTCATACGCACCACGCGCAGCGTCGGCCTGACCGAAGCTGGCGAACGATTCCTCGCGCGCGCAAAACCCGCCTTCGAGGAGCTGATCGCGGCAAGCGGGGTGGCGCGAGACCTTGGGCGGCGACCGTCGGGACTGTTGCGCCTCACCGTGCCGCCGGCGGTCGTACCGATCCTGCTTGAGCCGTTAATCGCCTCCTTCTGCCGCGCCTATCCAGAGGTCGAGGTGGAAGTCGCGGCAAACGCTGAACGGGTCGACCTCGCGGCGGCTGGGTTTGATGCCGGCGTCCGGCTGGGCCAATTCATCGAGGCGGACATGGTCGCGGTGCGGCTTACGCCTCCGTTCCCCATGGTGGTCGTTGGGGGTCCCGACTATCTGAGCCGGCGGAAACGACCGGAACGCATCGACGATCTGCGTGAGCACGCCTGTTTACGCATGCGACGCTCGGACGGCTCGATCGCGCCCTGGTCCTTTGTCGATGGCAACAAGCCGATCGAGGCGATCGTCTCGGGTCCGCTCATCGCCTATGACTTTCCCACCCTGCTTGGCGCGGCCGTCGAAGACATGGGACTTGCGCAACTGCCTGAACCAATCACAGCCGCGCCGGTGAAGGCCGGCAAACTTGTGCGCGTGCTGGAGCCGTTCGCGCCGACGGCGCCGGGCGTGTTTCTCTACTACCCCGGCCGCCATCAAATGACCCCGAAACTGCGAGCCTTCATCGATCACGTGAAGGCCCGCTCGACGCCCACGGCGATCGACAGGGAGATTTGATATTGGAAGATCGTGAGATTCGAGCGGCTCTGGATCATCACTGGGCCGCGTCCGATGCGAACGACTTCGAGGGCGAACACCAGATTTACCGGGAGGACGCGGTGCTCGACTATCCTCAATCCGGCGAGCGCATCCGCGGGCGGCGGCAAATCCAATTGTCTCGCACCGCGCAGCCGAACCAAAAGCGATTCGAGGTGCGGCGGATCGTTGGCTCCGGCGCCCTGTGGGTCACCGAATTTGTCCTGACCTATGATGGTCGGCCGTCCTACACGGTGAGCATTATGGAGTTCGAGGATGGGAAGGTGGCTAAGGAAACCCAATATTTCGCCGATCCGTTCGAGCCGGGGCCGTCGCGCGCACAATGGGTTGAGCCGATATCCTGAAGCCTGAGATCAGCATGGCCGACTACCGACCACTCGCTCGGCTAGAGCTGCCGGAAGATACGGTGGCGCTCGCCCGATATCTCATCGGCAAGATCGTCGTGAGAGAACTACCCGAAGGCGTCGTCAGCGGCCGCATCGTCGAGACCGAGGCTTATATCGTCGGCGACGCCGCGGGCCACGGCTATCGTGGAATGACGCCGCGCAATCGCTCGCTCTATCTCGAGCGTGGCCACGCCTACGTCTATGTCGCCTACGGCATTTCCAACATGCTGAATGTCTCTAGCGAGGGGCCTCGCGTCGGAACCGGCGTCCTGATCCGGGCGCTCGAGCCGCTCGAAGGCCTTGCGATCATGCAGGCGAACCGCGGCGTCGAGCGCCTGCGCGACCTGGCGCGCGGTCCAGGCCGGCTCTGCACCGCCCTACGCATCGACCGCTCGCTCGACGGGCTCGACCTTTGCGAAGAAGGCCCGCTATGGCTTGGACGCGATGATCATGAGGCCGGCGACATCGGAGAGAGCGTTCGGATTGGCATTACGAAAGACGCGGACCGCCTCCTGCGCTTTTACGTTCGCGGCAGCCCGTTCGTCAGCGGACCAAGGTCGCACAACGAATGAGGGGCGCCGGAACGCTAGCGGAAGACTCGTTCTCTGAGTTCGCCTCGATCTTGCCCGGTATTGGACATGACTATGGCTTTCGATGGCGTCGGGTTTTGGGGAACAGGCGTGACGCGAGGCTCAGGCCGCCGACGTCGTCTTGTTGGGCAGGATAATCAGCTGGTCGATGTGTTCGCCCTCGACAGTGAAGTAGAAGGTGAGGATCAAGGGGTCAGGCAGGCCGCTCTTGTCATAGTCCCCGTCGATGTGGGCGGTGACGACCGTGCTGACGCCGTGCCGGCGGGTCTCGGTGACGAACATGGTCACCCGGTCGCCGACGATTTCGCGCGCAAGCCAATCGCGGATCGTCGCCCGGCCGCGGTATTCCCGGTGCTGGTCGTTGGTCAGGGCATCCTCGGCGAAGGCCGCCGTCGCCCGGTCTAGGTCGAAGCTGTTGGTCGCCTCGATATAGGCCTGGACCGGCGCAGGCGCGTCCGGCCGGGGTAGCTGCACCATGCGCAGGTCGGCGATCCGCTCACCTGTGAAGGTGAAAGTCCAGTCCAGCTGAAAAGGCCCTGTGACGCCGAACGCAGCGTAGTCGCCGTCGACGATCACGGTCAGCACCATGGCGTCGTCCCGCTCGGCCAGGTGGATCGGGTGCACCTTTACCTGGGCGCCCAGATAAAGCCGGGCGTTCCAGGCTTCGATCTCGGCGCCGCGCATAGTCTTGCCTTCGTCTGTCAGCACGGCGTCTGGCGCGAAACAGGCCAGCAGGGCGCGGCTGTCGCGCTCGACGGTCGCTTTCAGGAAGGCGGCGATGGGGACGGGCAGGTTTGCGAGCGACATTGGGATGACCTCCGTTTCGATGAGACGAAGGTATTCATTCCAGATTCTGCGAGTAGACATCCGAGGGGAATATGATCAATTCCACCAGGGAAGGTTTGGGAACGCACCATGGACCGGATGGACGCCATTCGCCTGTTCGTTAGGGTGGTCGAAGGCGGCAGCTTCGCCGCCGCCGCGCGAGAAGCGGGCGTTGGCCAGCCGGCGGTGAGCAAGCAGATCGCCGCCCTGGAACGACACCTCGGCGCCCAGCTGATCCGGCGCACCTCACGCAGCATGGCGCTGACCGACGCCGGGCAGGCCTTCTACGAGGCGGGCGTGCGCCTGGTGGACGACCTGGAGGCGGCCGAATCCCTCGTCGGCCGCGGCCAGAACGCGCCATCGGGCCTGATCCGGGTCACCACCGCGCCGGCTTTCGGTCGCCTGTGCGTCATCCCGCATCTGCCCCAGTTCTTCGCCCGCTACCCCGAGATTTCCGTCGAGCTCAACGTGTCCGAACGCACGATCAATCTGGTCGAGGAAGGCGTGGATCTTGCGCTCCACAACGGTCCGCTCGCCGACTCCTCGATGAGCGCCCGGCGGATCGCCTCGTCGCCGATCGTGACGGTGGGAACCCCGGCCTATCTGGAAGCGCGGGGCGAGCCGAAAAGCCCGGGCGACCTGGAGCGCCACGCCTGCATCGTGTTCGCGCCCTTGCACGAGCCCCGCGCCTGGACCTACCGGGGCAAGTTCGGGCCGATCGTGCACCAGCCGCGGGGGAATTTCCGCACCGCCGACGCCGAGCAGATCCGCGCCGCCGTCCTGGCCGACCTGGGCCTCGCCCATACGCCTGGCTGGCTGTTCGAACGGGAGATCGTATCCGGCGCGGTGCGCAGGGTCTTGGCCGACTATGAGCCGGAGCCCCTCGCCATAAGCGCGGTCCATCCGGCGGGCCGCCGGATACCGACCAAGGTGAGGGTCTTTTCGGACTTCCTGGCTGATGCGTTCAGCAGAGATATAATAGCTTAGGCCCTGAGCCAGACATCTCGCCTGGGATGTGCATCAGGCGACGCCGAGCCTCCCGCGATCACCGTCGCGAGGAGCCTCGGGCTCGCTCTGCAAATTTTGTCGATGGTCGAAGCGCGTGGCTGGAACGGCCTCGCTTCAGGATCAGGCGCCCCTCACTCCCACTCGATCGTTCGAAGCAGCCGTAAGCGTCTGAAAGTATTTAGGAAAACCGGCCGCAAGCTTTGATCCCCCGCCACCAAGCCCGTCAAAAACCCAAGCTATTGAAAGTGTTGGTGAATTTTCACGATCACAAGCGCGTTACCTTCAAGGACGTTCAGGGACGTTCGACTCGCGATGGCAGGTCACGCCGGCTCTCACCAAGCTATCGATTCCACGGCCGAACGTCGAGGAAGCTCGCGCGGTGAAGGCGCCAGATAACACTGTATACGGATGATTTTTCTGGCCTCGATAACGCCTCATCAACCAATGCAGCCGCTGCTTCGCGCCCCCAAAACAAGCGGAGCAATAAAAAGCATGAGCGCCAAAGCCGACAGGTCCCTGCCCTCCTCTAGCACTGATCGCCCGGATGTCCTGCTGCGGCCGTCGAGCTCCAAGATCCGGCGCCTGGTCCGGCGACCACAGCTCCGTCTGATCGTCCCACTGAGCGACACAACAATCTGGGAGTTGGAAAAGCTGGGTCAGTTTCCCCGCCGGTTCAACCTCACCCCGCGATGCGTGGTCTGGGACCTAGCCGAGGTCGAAGCCTGGGTGGAGGCGCGCAAGGCTTCATTCGAAGCGGGAAAGACGCCGCCGACGCCGAAGCCGGATGTCCATCAGCGCAAGAGGCGACCGGTCAGGCAGAGGTCGGCCTCAAGGTGACGGGGTAGCGCGAACCGTAACATCGCTGCTGTTACGGTTCGCACTTTTGTTAGCCTCGCGGTCAATCATAGAGCTTCTTGGCGGCGCGACGAACGGACTCCTCGCTGACCTTTCCCGTCGCGTTGCGCATCTCGCCGAGCGTGACCCGGGGACCGAACTGTGGGATGGGCCGGGGCAGGTTCTCGTTGAGCGCGTCGCTGCGCTTTTGTTGGATTTGACCTTCCTTCGGCGGGGCCTTGTCGCGGTGGCGACCGTCCAAACCAGGTTCTTTCATTTCAGTTCTCGTTCTCGATGGTAACGGTGCCCGATGGGCCCGAGGCGGCGAAGCACCGCCCACAGCCAAGATGGCGCCAAACCGCGATCCGTGCAATATCGATGCTCCCATTTTGGGATCGTTTATGTTGACAAATCGACTCGGGTAAGTCATACCTATGCGAGTGATCACCAAAGGTGCGCTCCAGGCCTATTGGACCCGGCGTGGCCGCGAGGATGCTGAAGAGCCCCTCAAAGCTTGGTATGCCGAGGCTAAGAAGGCGGCCTGGAAAACACCGGATGACATCAAGGCGAAGTACCGCTCGGCGAGTTTCGTCGCGGACAACCGCGTGGTGTTCAACATTGGCGGCAACAAGCATCGACTCGTAGTTCACTTGAACTACGGGCTCGGAGTCGTGCTGGTGAAATTTATCGGCACTCACAAGGAGTACGACGCGATCGACGCGACGACGATCGGCGGAGGAGGCAAGACATGATGCTTAAGCCCATCCGCAGCGAAGCGGACTACGAAGCCAACCTGGCCCGCCTCGAGGCCCTTATCGACGCCGTCCCGGGCACGCCCGAGGGCGATGAACTGGACATCCTCGCCTCCCTCATCGAACGCTACGAGGACGAGCGTTTTCCGATCGAGGCGCCCACTCCCCTGGCGGCGATCCGTTTCCGTATGGAGCAGCAGGATCTCTCGCCGCGTGACCTTGAGCCGTACATCGGCTCGAGGGCTCGCGTCTCGGAGGTCCTGAGCGGAACGCGCGCCCTGTCGATCGACATGATCCGCGCGCTCAATCAGGGTCTGGGTATTCCAGCCGAGGTCCTCATCCGGTCCGATCCGGTGACCCAGGATAAGGTCGCCAACGAGCTTTCCAGGCCGGCGGCGAAGAAGCTCCAGGCGTGGGGACTGATGGGCGCCGCCGAAGCGTTCGACGCCTTTCTCGCTCGCTCGCTCGGCGGAACGCCAGCCACGGCAAGGTTGCGCAAGACCCGAACCGAGCGGACCAACGCAAAGACCGACCTAGTCGCTCTGCAGGCCTGGTGCGCGGCCGCTCTACTTCGCTCGCAAAGCGCGCCTGTGACCGGCCGGTTCGACAAGAAGCGGATCGATCTTGATCTCGTCCGCAATCTCGCAAAGCTCAGCACCCGCGATGACGGGTTGCAAGCCGCGGTCGATCAACTGGCCGGCCTCGGGGTCGCGTTTGTCGTCCTACCTCACCTGCCGGGTACGCATCTGGACGGCGCCGCCATGCTCAGATCCGACGGCGTGCCGGTAATCGCTTTGACCCTCCGCAAGGACCGGATCGACAACTTCTGGTTCACGCTCCTGCACGAGTTGGCCCACGTGAAATCTCACCTGGTGAGCGGCACACAGGTCATTTTTGATGACCTTGAGATCGGCAGCGCCGAGGACATCGAGCAGGAAGCCGATGAAATGGCGCGCGTAGCCCTGATCCCGGACGAGCTTTGGGCATCATTCAACAGCGGCACTTACGTCAGCATGGCCGAGGTGTTCGATTTTGCGCGGCGCGTCGAGGTTCACCCGGCGATCGTTGCGGGCCGCTGGCAGCAGCAGAACCGCGACTTCCGTAAGTTCTCCAAGCTGCTCGGCCATGGTGAGGCGCGGCAGGCGCTCGGCGGCCAGGAATTCAACGCCTAGTCCTCGGGCAGCGTGATCGACGCCGCCAATGCAGCTCCGATCGGCCCAGAACGGCGCTCGAGGAAATACCGGACATCGGAGTCGCGAGCGTCATCGAACGCCTGGCCGACTTTGCATGTCAGTAAGAGATCGGCAGCCCAGGTCTCAAGCGGCCAGCCGCCTCCAGCCGCACCGCTGGTGATCGCCGAAAACGTCGGTGACTGACCCTTGTCCAGCGAAGACAGCACGCGATGGGCGTCTTCGGCGTCGACGACACGGCAACCGATCTCGGGGTTATCGACACGGATGCGGTGCCGGATGGGATAGTTGACCGACAGCGGCAGCACGTGCGGATTGTAGAACAGGTAATAGACCGCCTTGCCGAAATTGCTGTTGAGCTGGTCAATCGCACGGACTTGGTCGCTATCGGCGTGGATGGCGCCGTAGACGCAGCCTTCGTTGAAGTCGAAGGTCCGATGAAGCGCGCCAACCGCCTGAGAGCCTTGGCGCCGAATGAACAGGTTCATGCCGTGGAGGAAGCCGATCTCGTCGTCCTCCTCGACATCATTGTTCTCGGGGTAGAGGCGTTTGGACTGCAGCAAGCCGACCTTCTTCGCGACGAGCGTCCCGCCTCGATAGACATGGACCAGGATGGCGATGTCCGCAGTTTCCCATCGCCGCCTGCCTGGTCCATCCCAGAAGGGCCAAAATCTGGTCAACCCGCCGATGTTGTGAGTGTCCATCCGGACGATGGCGCCCGACGGCAACAGCGTCGGCGCAGTCTCGGGGATGAGGGCCTCGATCAACCCGTCATCAAGCGAGGTCTCGCGGATGTTGGGGACATTGACCAAGCGCTCGCAAACACGGCGGTTCGCTTCGGCGAACACGCCCCTGAACCAGGCGACTACATCGTCGGGAATGTGAGGCCAGGGCTCCATAGGCTCAGATTGGCCAGCTTGAGCGTCAACTGCAACGCTCGTTGTCGGATGCGTGGCGCGGCTAGGGAAGCCTACCCATCGATTGCCTGCCGAAGGAGGGAGCAGAATCGGCGGTGTCCACACGTGGACGGGTTCGGAGGTTCACATGCGGACAATTGCGATCATCAGCCAAAAGGGTGGCGCGGGCAAAACCACGCTCGCCGTCCACCTTGCCGGCGCGGCGGCGCGTCATTGGGTAAGTCTGATCATCGACACCGACCCCCAGGCAACAGCCAGCCGCTGGTCCCAGTGGCGCGCCGGCAAAGATCCAGAAGTGATCGACTGCGGCGCGCCGTCATTACTCGCTGACAAGCTGGCTAAGGCCAACGCCCTCGGGGCAGAGTTGGTGGTAATTGACACGCCACCCCACGCGGACGCGATGGCGCGGCAAGCCGCTAAGCTCGCCGATCTGATCTTGGTGCCTTGTCGACCGCGGGCTTTCGATCTCGCCGCCATTGAGGCCACTGCCGAGCTGGTCGGTGCTGCCCCTAGCCCGGCGTTCGTCGTGTTTATGGCCGGGCCGCCTCGTGCACCCCTGATCTACCGTGAAGCCCGGGAGTTGATCAGCGGTCAGTTTGGCCTAGCCGTGGCGCCGGTGTCGCTTCAGGAGCGTGCGGCGTTCCATCACAGCACCGCAGCGGGCGAAACCGCCCAGAATTTCGCAGCTGGCGGCAAGGCGGCCGCAGAAGCTGACGCCCTCTGGACGTGGACATGCGAACAACTTCACATGCCCGCCAGCTCACATGCGAAGTGAGCGTCCGGTGAAGCCGTTTTGGTTTGCGGACGACCGGGAGGATGATTTGGACTTATGGCCAGCATTAATGCGGGCATTAAGTTCAGACCAAGCGGTTGGGCATGGGGCGGATAGAGATTCTCT
>Ga0302313_10000216_pt1 | contig 54618 bp, 57 predicted proteins | sample III_Palsa_N2_2_FD_200454 | JGI IMG/M metagenome (GOLD analysis project Ga0302313, IMG submission 200454) | Peat permafrost microbial communities from Stordalen Mire near Abisko, Sweden - III_Palsa_N2_2 | ecosystem: Environmental > Terrestrial > Soil > Palsa > Peat permafrost | place: Sweden...
GTCGACGCGACCAGGGCTCAAGCCCTGCGCGAACCAACGCTCATCCCGGCGAATGCCGGGGCCCAGATCATAAGGCGCCTGCCACCGTGGGCATCCAGATGTTCTTATTTTGTTCTTGATTTTTCCGCGACGATCAGGTACGACAAATCATCTTAACTCACCGCCCGGCCCTGAGCCGCTGGCTCATCCGACCGGAGATACCCGTTGCTGGTGGAACAGTTGCGGCAGGAATGGCGCGCGCGCCGAGCCCCGCAAAATTTTCAGGAAGCCCTGTGCTTCAAGGCCGAGAGACTTGAGCTCGGCGCCGGCACGGTCTTGGCTAAGACTGACGCCGGAGGCGCTCACAGCGACCAGCGTCTGACGGCCCTCCTGTCGGTCGCCTACGGCCCCACTGTCGCGGCCAACGCCTTGGGCCACGTCCGCGCCGCCATCGCCCGCCGCAAAGCCGGCGATGCAGCCGCCGCCGACCTGCACTTGGCGCTGTCGCGCCTAAACCGCCTGCGTCGCCCCGAGGATGCCTCGCGCCGCCTGTTCATGGCTGACGGCCTGATGCGCGGAGGGGTGTCGCCGGACGCGATCATGGAGGTGCTTTGGGAGGCGGCGAGCGAAGGCGCGAACCTCGTCAAATACAGTCCCGATCAGCCGCGCGTCCCTGCGGGCAGCGGTCGAGCAAGTGGGGAATGGACCTCCGGCGATGCCTCAACCGCGCCGCAGCCCACCAAACCTGCCAGCGCTCCTCAGCCTAAAGTGGAGCAAACAAGCAGGCCGGCAAGTTCTGGAAGCGACGATACCTCACCCAAAGCTCCAGATGTCGTGTCGGCGCCCTCAGCCCAGGCCGCGACCGGTGACGGCGTTGATGCGGCCTACGTCTCGCCGGCAGCCTACGCGGCTCCGGTTGGGGCCGCGCCAGCATTCGCGACCATAGGCAGGGCAGCGCTGAAGCGCATGTTCGAATTTGTGATCGGCCTTGCATCACCTGAGGTTGCCGCCGCAGTCGCGTTTGCTGGCGCTCTGGCAATTCCGAGCCGCGGCCCAAAAGGCAGGTGGGTCTACGTCGGGGGCCCCGGAAACGTCAGCTATTACCAGAACCCCGATGAAACGCGGCTGATCCTCAAGTTTTCGACCCAAGGCGGGCAGCAGCACACCGTCAACCTGACGCCGGACCAGAACGGCGATCGCGACCCTGATGGCAACATCTTGGCTTGCACGCTCAAGGCGGCCGCTAAAACTGGAATCGTTGTTTCGACCGCCGAACTGCTCGGTGAACAACCTGGCCAGCCTCAGCTCTGCCCGAAGCCCAAGATGGGCCGGAACCAAGGCCCGTACGGAAAAGCGTACGAAGCCTATATGAAGGCGCGCCTCAACGATCCGCCCACGCCGCCTGACCTCGCCTATTATCTGCGCGATCCCGTCTCCGGCAACTTAGTCGAATTTGACGACTGTGACTGGGACAAGCCGGGGCTGCATGAATACAAGGGGCCACGCTATCAGAAGCACATGGATGCCGATGACTTTATCTGGAACGAAGTGATGGTTCCAGACATAGAAAAGAAATTTCTGGCGCAAGTCAGGGCCGCCGGTGGTGCTCCTTTAACGTGGTCGTTTGCTGAAAAGCCGGTCGCTGATTATTTTAGGGAGCGGTTTGGAACATGGCGCGAGGGGCGTGAGAACATCGACGTAAAATATGAACCCATGCCGGGGCGCGCTAAATGAATATCAGAGGCGTCACATATTCGATCCGTTCCAAATGGACGCCCGATGCGGAATCGCCGGCGGCCATTGGGGCCAGGTTTCTCGCCTTCCTCGACCAACTCGGCCCTTTAAGCCCCGTCATGGCCAACTGGTTGTGGGGCGACAATGGCGTCCCGGTTCCGTTGGCTAAGGTGCGGCCGAACATCGCTCATTACGTCGAGCGAAAAGTCGGAACCTATAACGACAAGCCCGATCCGCGGGAGGGTTACAATCTGTTTGCAAGAGGCGGCTTGGTCGAACGCGAGCGAGGAACGTCCCAGTCTGTCGACATACATGTCAATGCCGGCTCCCAATGGGACAACCATATTTCCTTCGAAATCGGGGACCTGAACAGATTCCCCGATCCCGATCTGGTCACCTATTCAATTTACAGAGGTGCGCTGGAGGCTATGGCCTCGACCTTTCCGTGCCCGTTCACCTGGGCCCGGTACTTCATATCGACAGAGGGGGAGTGGGTTCCGACCCCTACAGGGGGGGAGCGCGCCCTGCCCGGCAAACCGCTGGACCCCTTCGACGGCGTGTGGATCGCCTATCTCTCGGCGCCCCTGGCCGCTAGGCTCACGCCGCCGCCAGACCTCTTCCCCGAACAAACGCCGGGTGGCGGGCTGATCCTGAGCGCAGTCAAAGATCACATCGACCCGACCAATCCCGATCACGTACGCCGGTCGAAAATCCTTGGCGAAATCATGACCAAGCAGGCGGCTCGACCAGGCCTTCTGGGCAAGATCTATCCCGGCGATTTTCCGCCTCGCGTTGGGCCGTACTGACAGCCCCTACCGCGCCCCATCCACCTCTTCCGGCGCCAGCTCATAGGTCCGGGAGCAATATTCGCACGTCACCCGGATCTTGCCGTCCGCCTCGACCATGTCCTGGCGTTCCTCGGCCGGAAACGACTGCAGCACCGAGGTGATGCGTTCCTGGGAGCAGCGGCAGAAGGCCCTGAGCGGGCGGGCGCTGAACAGGCGCGCGCCGTCCTCGTGGAACAGGCGATAGAGCAGCCGGTCGGAGCTCAGGGCCGGATCGATCAGCTCGTCTTCGCCCACGGTCTCCATCATCGCCAGCGCGGTGTCCCAGGCGTCGCGGGTGGGGGCGCGGGCCTCGTCCTCGGCGATGTTCTGCAGGATCATCCCGCCGGCGCGCCAGCGCAGGGGGCCTTCGTCTTGAACCTGGCCGACCGCCAGGCGCACGCGGGTCGGAATCTGTTCCGACTGGGCGAAATAGAGTTCGGCGCACAGGGCCAGGGTCTCGCCCTCGATGGGGGTCACGCCCTGATAGCGCTCCGTATCCGGACCCTGGTCGACGGTCATGATGAAGACGCCCTCGCCCAGCAGGGTCTTGGCGCCCGGGCGAGCGAACCCCTTGCTGGCTTCGGCCACCCGCGCCTCGTCATAACGGCAATAGCCGCGCAGGGAGCCTTCGGAATCATAGTCGGCGACCACGAACGAGACCGGCCCGTCGCCCTGGGCCTGCAGGATCAGGCGGCCGTCGATCTTCAGGCCCGAACCGACAAGGGCCGCGAGCGCGCAGGCCTCGCCCAGCAGGTTGGCCACCGCGTCCGGATAGGCGTGGCGATTGAGGATGTCGTCGACCACCGGCCCCAGGCGGGCGATGCGGCCGCGCACGGGCTGGCCCTCGATCTGGAACGGGGCGACGAAGTCATCGTCGACGAGGGGCGTGGGGACGACAGGAACAGCGGAAGGTGTGGTCACGGCTATGAATCTCTCGCGGATCGCGCGTGACGCGGAATCCGGCGGCGGAAATGTGGAAGCTGGAGATCGCGAAGGCCGAAGATAGAGCTTCAAGGCCGGTTTCGCCAGTCGCCGACCCGTCCGCCCACCCCGGCTTGCGCGGGGACGGGCGGCTGGTCGGACTTTTTAGTGCACCGAAACCGGGGCCAGATCGTGGGCCAGGGCGGCGGAGATGGCGGAGTCGCGGTCGGTGAGGACGGCGAGGCGTTCGCCGTCGGCGCGGTGGACCGCGTAAAGGGTCTGATCCGGGTCAAGGCTGAAACCATCGGGGGTCTCCGTCGCGGAGGCGCCCAGGATGTCCTTGGCCTTTATAGCCCGCACATAGACGAGATTAGGTCCGCCCAGAGCAGCAAAAGCTTCAGTCGTAAAATGCGGTGTCATTGTTGACCACCTCCATTGGCTAAACGCACCGATCCGCCGCGGGTTCAGCCGGCTGATCGTATGGGAATTTGCTTGATCCTGGACTGGGGCTCCGGACGGGCGAGATCGACATGCAGAAGACCATGTTCCAGCACGGCCTCCACCACCTCTATTCCGCCGCCCAGCACGAAGGTGCGCAGGAACCCGCGCGCGGCGATGCCGCGATGCAGATAGGCGCGCTCGCCCGTGTCGGCGGCCGGTTCGCCCTCCTTGCGGCCGACGACGATCAGCTGATCGCCGTCGACGGTCACCTGCAGCTGGTCGGGCGTAAAGCCCGCGACAGCCAGGGTGATGCGCACGCGGCCTTCGCCGGTCTCTTCCACGTTGTAGGGCGGATAACCCTCCGTCGCGGCCTTGGCGGCGCGTTCGATCAGAATCCGCGTTTGCTCGAAACCGAGCAGATACGGGCTGTCGAAGGTCAGCATGCGGTTCATGGCGAAGCCCTAATTAGATCAAGCGACTTCGTTCCCGCTTTCCCCTTGGGCCCTCAAAAGGCGCCCCTGGGTTGGGAGGAACATTGGATAAGTGGCGATTGGAAACCCGCTGTTCAAGCGGGCATCGGAGGAGCCGAAATCCTCGCCCTTCGAGGCCGCCTTTGGCGGCGCCTCAGGATGAGGATTTCTACTGAACGGCTTAAAATCCTTCCTCATCCTGAGGCACCTTGCGCAGCAAGGCCTCGAAGGACGCACGAGCGCCGCGGCTCCCTACAGCCCCATGCCCCCGTCGATGGGCAGGATGGCGCCGGTGATGAACTTGGACTCGTCCGAGGCGAAGAACAGCGCCGCATAGGCGGTGTCCCAGGCCGTGCCCATCTTGCCGCCCAGCGGCACCATGGCGTCGCGCTGGGCGCGGACCTCCTCGACCGGGCGGCCGGTGGCGTGGGCGATGCCGGCGACGGCCATGGGCGTGTCCATGAAGCCCATCATCAGGGCGTTGCAGCGGATGCCGTGCTTGGCGTTGGACTGGGCCACGCTGGTGGTCAGCCGGTTCACCGCCGCCTTGGACACCTCATAGGCCATCTGATTGCCGCCCGAGGTCGAGGCCAGGGACGAGGTGTTGATGATCGAGCCGCCGCCCTGCTCGCGCATCAGCGGGATGACTTCCTTCACCGTCTGCCACATGCCCTTGAGGTTCACGCTGAGGATGCGGTCGAAGGCCTCCTCGGTCAGCCGGTGCGCCGGGCCGTCACCGCCGCCGCCGATGCCGACGTTGTTGCAGAGGATGTCGATGCGGCCGAGGCTGACCTTGGCGGCGGCGACCAGGGCCTCGCAATGATCCGCCTTGGCGATGTCGGCGGCGAAGGCGCTGGCGGCGCCGCCCTCGGCCAGGATGGCCTCCACCGTATCGGCGGCCCTGGCCTGGTCGCGATCGACGCAGAACACCTCCGCGCCTTCGCGAGCGAACAGGATGGCCATGGCGCGGCCGTTGCCCAGGGTGTCGCCGGGGCTCTGTCCGGCGCCGACCACCACGGCGGTCTTGCCTTGAAGACGGCCGGTCACGGTCAGTGGGCCTTCAGGTCGGGATCGAGGGTCTGGCCCGCGTCCAGCTGAACGCCAAAGCTGTTCAGGATCATCGACACCTGGGTGTACTGGCCGCAGGTGAAGACCACGTCCATGCGTTGCTTTTCGGTGAAATGGGCCTTCAGCGCGGCCCAGGTCGCGTCGGTGATGAACTGGTCGGCGTGAAGCTCGTCCGCCGCCTGGATCAGCGCCTTGTCCGCCGCGCTCCAGGCCGGATCGTCCGCGCCGGCCTTGATGCGGGCGATCTCGCCCACGGTCAGCCCCTCGCGCAGGCCGATCGGCACATGCTGGGTCCATTCATAACCAGAGCGGCAATTTAGGCCGGTGCGCAGGATGACGATCTCGCGCTCGCGGCCCGGCAGGTCGTTGCGGCGCGACAGGATGTAGTTGCCCCAGGCCAGGAAGCCCTTCGCCGCCTTGGGCGCCCGCACCAGGGTGCGGAAGATGTTGATCACCCGCCCGCCGTTCGCCTGCATCGGCGCGACCAGCTCCTTCTGATCGGCGTCCATCTCGTCGTCGGCCAAGGGCGCGATACGGGGCTTGTCCAGGCGCAAGGGGTTTCCTCCGGGTTGGCTTTCGTTGCCCGCTAGCAACCACGACCCGGCGGATATGGAAAGACCCCCGCCGTCTCCGGCGAGGGTCTTATGGTGGAGCTAAGCGGAGTCGAACCGCTGACCTCTTGAATGCCATTCAAGCGCTCTACCAGCTGAGCTATAGCCCCGGAGTCTTCGGGTTCGCGGCGGGTTCCCAAAGGCCCCCCTCGCAAGGCGGCGGACACTATGCGAGGCGTACCCGCCGATCAACCCCACCCGAAATTCTTTTTCTCCAGGCCCGCAAACCCTAGCCCAACCGGGGTTCGGCGGTGAAGCTCGCGAGCTCGTCCACCAGCCCTCTGACCGACAGCGAAACCAGCTCGCCGCCCTTTTCCGGGGTCGCCAGAAGCGGGTCGGAGCCCATGCGGCCGTCAGGATGGCGGGCGCGGAAATCCAACGCCTCGCGGATCGGGCCGGAGGAGGCGATCTGCGGCGCATAGTTGGCGGTCTTGATCGCGTCCGGATAGGCCCATTGGGTGATGGCGATCTCGGACGGGGTGGCGTGGCTGCCGTGGCCGGAGGGGAACTGGCTGTAGGCCAGCTTGTTCACGCCCGGCAGGTCCCACCAGTTCTTCAGCTTCAGCGCAAAGCCGGCTGGCCGCCTGGCGAAGCTGGCTTCGGCGTAGATTTCCGAAAACGCCGCCTCGATGCTGGCGACGTTGCCGCCATGGCCGTTGAGGAAAAAGATCCGGTCGAAGCCGTGCAGCACCAGGGAATGGACCCAGTCGCCGATGGCGGCGATGAAGGTCGAGGGCCGCAGCGAAATCGTGCCCGGGAAACCCAGGTGGTGCTGGGCCATGCCGATGTTGAAGGTGGGCCCGACCAATATGTCCTTGCCCTGTTTGTGCGCCTCATGGGCGATGATCTCGGGACAGAGCCAGTCGGTGCCGAGCAGGCCGGTGGGGCCATGCTGTTCGTTGGAGCCGATGGGAATGACGATGCTGCGGTTGGTCTTCAGCCGGTCTTCGATCTCGGCCCAGGTGGAGAGGTGCAGCAGCATGAAGGTTTTCTCTAAAGCCTGGGAGAAGGACGGGGGTGTGAAGCCCTTGGCCGACATACTACCTTCTTGCCCGGGCGGATAAGATCAATTCCAACCGTGTTTCCGCAAGGAGCAAGACCATGGCTTTACAGCTCGGCGACGTCGTTCCCGATTTCACCCAGGACTCCACCGAAGGGCCGCTGCACTTCTACGAGTGGGCGGGCAATTCCTGGGTCATCCTGTTTTCCCACCCCAAGGACTTCACCCCGGTCTGCACCACCGAGCTGGGCGCCGTGGCCAAGCTGAAGCCGGAGTTTGACAAGCGTGGGGTCAAGCCGCTGGGCCTGTCGGTCGACGCCACCGACAGCCATGGCCGCTGGGCCGACGACATCGAGGAAACCCAGGGTGCGCGGCTGAACTTCCCGCTGATCGCCGACCACGACAAGACCGTGGCCAACCTCTACGGCATGATCCACCCCAACGCCTCGGACACCATGACTGTCCGCTCGGTGTTCGTGATCGATCCCAATAAGAAGCTGCGCCTGACCCTGACCTATCCGGCGTCCACGGGCCGCAACTTCGATGAGATCCTGCGCACGGTCGACAGCCTGCAGCTGACCGACAGGTTCAAGGTCGCCACGCCGGTGAACTGGAAGCACGGCGAGGATGTGATCATCGTCCCGTCGGTGACCAACGAAGCCGCCAAAGAGCTGTTTCCGGCCGGGTGGACCGAGCACAAGCCCTATCTGCGCACGGTGAAACAGCCGGGCTAAAGCGGCCCAGGCCTTACGCCTCCTCGGAAACGCCGTGTCGACCCCGTCGGGATTATCGACACGGACAGCGCCATTTCCTAGGGGCGCTTAAGGCTTTGGTCAGCCTGCGCGGCGCAAAAATTAAGCAGTGTTCACTTGCTGAAACATGACGGTAGCGTCATCATGTTATGTGAACACTGCGCGCGTCGCGTGCTGAAAATACTGACAAAACCCTGGGGAGGGTTGGCGATGAAGACGACACGGACTTTGGCGGTCGCGGCGGTTTGCGCGGCGGCCCTGGGGCTTGGATTTGCGGGCGTCAAGCTTGCGACCCCCACACCGGCCCATGCCGACGACGCGCAGGTCGCCTCGCCGGTCAAGGCGGAGGACTTCCGCCTCACCACGGCCGACTACCATTCGATCGAGCTGCGCCGGATGAAGGATGCTTCGGCCATCGTGCTGATCACCCAGCAGAACGGCTGCCCGGTGGTGCGCAACACCGCCGCCTCGATCAAGGATCTGCAGGCCGCCTACGCCGGCAAACATGTCGAGTTCATGATGCTGAACTCCACCCCCGCCGACAGTCACGAGGATATCCAGGCCGAGGCCAAGGCCTATGGCTTCAACCTGCCGATCCTGATGGACTCCAATCAGCTGGTCGGCGAACAGCTCGGCGTGACCCGCACGGCCGAGGCGATCGTCATCGATCCCAAGACCTGGAAGATCGTCTATCGCGGCCCGATCGACGACCGAGTCACCTATGAGCGCCAGAAGGCCAAGGCGGACCACACCTACGCCAAGGACGCCCTGGATTCGGTGCTGGCCGGCCGGCCGGTGGCGGACGCCCGCGAAGAAGCGGTTGGCTGCCTGATCGATTTCCCGAACCGCAACAAGCTGGCCTATTCGAAGATCTCCTACGTCAAGGACGTGGCGCCGATCATCGAGGACAAATGCGTCGCCTGCCACGAAGCCGGCGGGATCGGCCCGATGCCGCTGACCAGCTATGAGAAGATCAAGACCTATTCGCCGATGATCCGCGAAGTGCTGCGCACCCAGCGCATGCCGCCGTGGCGCGCCGATCCCACCGTCGGCCACTTCCTCGACGATAAGAGCCTGTCGGGCGATCAGATCAAGACCCTGGTCCACTGGGTCGAAGCCGGCGCGCCGCGGGGCGAGGGGGCCGATCCTCTGGCCGCCAAGACCTTCGTCGCGTCCGAATGGCCCCTGGGCAAGCCTGACCTCATTCTCGACATCCCGGCCTATACGGTTCAGGCCACCGGCATCGTCGACTATCAGCATCCGTGGGTGAAAAACCCGCTGACCCAGGGCGAGTGGCTGCGCGCCTCGACCATCAAGGTCGAGAACCGTCAGGTGGTTCACCACATCCTCACCGGCTACATGGCCGACGTCCCGGCGCCGGGACAGCCGGCGTTCGAGGACAAGTGGGCCGGATCGGTGGGCGGCTACGCCGTCGGCGCGGAATCGGAAGTCATGCCCGCCGATACGGGCGCCTATGTGCCGCCCGGCGGCGCCATCGGCTTCCAGAACCACTACACCCCGTTCGGCAAGCAGGTGGTCGAACACTCCAAGATCGCGCTCTACTTCTATGACAAGAAGCCGGATCTGATCATGCACGGGTCGGTCATCGCCAACCCGAACATCTCCATCCCGGCCAACCAGGGCGCCTGGGAGCAGAAGGCCTACATCACCTTCCCGAAGGACGCCCTGCTCTATTCGGCCTTCCCGCACGCCCACTATCGTGGGGCTTCGTCCCAGCTGTGGCTGCAGACGCCGGACGGCGCCAAGAAGCTGCTGCTCGTGCTGCCCAACTACGATTTCAACTGGCAGCGCGACTACAACTTCGCCGAACCGGTCAAGATTCCGGCCGGCTCCAAGCTGATCGCCATCTACACCTACGACAACTCGATCCGGAACCCGGCCAACCCGAACCCGAACCGGACCGTGCCATGGGGCGACCAGTCGATGGACGAGATGCTCTACACCGCCCTGCGTTATCGCTGGGTCGGCGAGACCTCGGCGGCGCCGAACACCTATGACGAGGCGCTCAACAACAGCCGGCTGTTCGGCATGCTCGACCAGCGGATGGACGGCAAGCTCACCAAGGACGAGCTGACCGGTCCGGTCGGAACGGGCCTGCTGCCGCACTTCGAGCAGATCGACATGAAGAAGCAGGGCTATATCGACGCTCAGGAATTGGCGATGGCCCAGTCCTTCATGCGCCACCACCACCATGCGTCCGGCTCGGCCGCGCCGGAGGATCCCAACGCCCCGACCTCGAACGGCGGCAAACCGGCCCCGACGGCTTCGGCGACGCCGGCCAAGCCTGAGAAGGTTGCGTCGGCGAGCACGACCGCGACCCACTAAGCCTTAAGGAGGCGGCCAGGATGCGCACCCGTTTCGGACGTATCCTGGTCGCCTTTTGCTTGCCCGCCATCTGGCTGGCCAATGCGTCCGGCGCCCTGGCCGGCGAGGCTCTTGGCCACGTCGAAATCGGTGCGCCGGCGCCAGCCTTCAGCGCCATCGGCGCCGACGGCCGACCCCAAGCCCTCGGCGCGTTCGCCGGCAAGATCGTGGTGCTGGAATGGACCAGCCCGGCCTGTCCCTACACCGGCATGAAGTACCAGGACGGCGCCATGCAGGCGCTGCAGAAGCGGGCGAGCGCCCAGGGCGTCGCCTGGATCGCCATCGACACCGCCGCCCCTGACAAGCCCGGCTATCTGACGCCAGCGGCGATGCGGGCCCGCATGGCCAAGACCGGCATGCATGTGGCCGCCTTCCTCTCCGATCCCGACGGCCATATTGGCCGCGAATACGGGGCTAAGACCACGCCGGAAATCTATGTGATCGGACGCGACGGCCGGCTGGCCTATGAGGGCGCCGTCGACGACAACCCCGCCGCGGAGCTGCCCGGCGGTCCGAGCTACGTCGCCTCGGCGATCGCCGCCCTGCGCGCCGGCAAGCCGGTCGAGACCCCGCTGACGCTGCCTTACGGGTGTGCGGTGGAATACTGAGGCGAGGAGGAGCTGGAGCGGCCGGCGCTCGCCCCCTCCGTCACGTCGCTTTCGCTACGCTTCAGCGCCGCGCCACCTCCGCCCGTGTCGCTTCGCTCACGGGGGAGGATAAGGAGGGGGTCTCCTCCCCCCACGCGCAGCGAGAGGGGAGGTGGCTCGCGAAGCGAGACGGTGGGGGCCAGCGCCGGCGGAACGGCCCAACTGATCGTTTGCCGCCCTTGCGCATCACATAAGTTCGTACTTATATGATCTCCATGACCCCCGAGTCGCTCGACCACACCGGAGTCTTTCGCGCCCTCGCCGATCCCACTCGGCGGGCGGTGTTCGAGCGACTGATGGGCGCCGAGATGACCGTCTCGGACCTGACCACCGGCTTTGCGGTCTCTCAGCCCGCCATCTCCCAGCACCTGGCCGCGCTGCGCGGCGTCGGCCTGGTGTCCGAGCGGCGGGCGGGCAGGTTCGCCTACTACCGCGCCGAGCCCGCGGCCCTGGCGCCGCTGGTGGAGTGGATCGATAAATACCGCGCCTTCTGGCCCGATCGGATCGAACGGCTGAAGGATGTTCTGAAAGGCATGGATCAATGAGCGACACCGCCGAAACCGCGCAGGACATCGTCCTCGACTATGAGCTGGACGCGGCGCCCGAAAAGGTCTGGCGCGCCCTGTCCCAGCCGCATCTGGTCGCCGCTTGGCTCGGCCCCAACGATATCGCGCCGGAACAAGGGCGCCGGTTCGTCGTCGAGCCCGCGCCAAACAAGGCCGTCGACTGCGAAATCCTCGAAGCCGACCCTGAACGGCGGCTGTCCTACCGTTGGCGCGAGGCCGACGACCAGGGCGCGCTGGTCGACTCCACCGTCACCTTCGAGGTCACGCCGACCCCCCTGGGCGGCTCGCACCTACGTCTGGTCCATTCCGGCTTCAAGGCCGTCGGCGCGGGATCGATGCTCGGCGCGGTCAACGACAACACCCTTATGCAACGGAGCCTTCAATGGGCGGCCTGATGAACCTTGTACCCATGGTGGTGGAGCAATCCAGCCGGGGCGAGCGATCCTTCGACATCTTCTCGCGGCTGTTGCGCGAGCGGGTGGTGTTCCTGAACGGGCCCATCGACGACGGAGTCTCGGCCCTGATCTGCGCCCAGCTGCTGTTCCTGGAGGCGGAGAACCCCAAGAAGCAGATCGACATGTACATCAACTCCCCGGGCGGGGTGGTGACCTCCGGCTTCGCCATCTACGACACGATGCAGTACATCAAGAGCCCGGTTTCGACCCTGTGCATGGGCATGGCCGCCTCAATGGGATCCTTCCTGCTGATGGCCGGCGAGCCGGGCCTGCGCAGCTGCCTGACCAACGCCTCCATCCTGCTGCATCAGCCCTCGGGCGGCTTCCAGGGCCAGGCCTCGGACATCGAGCGCCACGCCGAGGACATCGTCAAAACCAAGCGGCGAATGATCAGCCTCTACGCCAAACACTGCGGCCGCACGTTCGAAGAGGTCGAACACACCCTCGACCGCGACTACTTCATGACCGCCGAAGAAGCCAAGACCTGGGGCCTGGTGGACAACGTCTTCTCCAGCCGCGACGAGGCGGAGGCGCTGAGCGCGGACAGCTGACAATCGCGACCCGTTCCCCAGGCCTTGTGCCTGGGGCCCATTGGGCGCGGCGGGTTGAAGGTTCGCAGCGGCAATGCCGGCGCATTTCTAGCCGACCACGGCGCTCAATGGATCCCAGGCACAAGGCCTGGGAAACGGATGAGATAACCGCACCCTAGGCCGCCACCCTCGGCTCCGGCCCCACATAGCGTGACTGCGGCCGGATCAGCCGCCCACCGGCTTGCTGCTCGCGGGCATGGGCCATCCATCCGCTGATGCGGCCCGTCGCGAACACGCAGGTGAAGGCGTCGGGCGGGAAGGCGAGGGCTTCCAGCAGCAGGGCTGTGTAGAGTTCGACGTTGGTCTGCAGCGAGCGGTTCGGCTTGCGCGCCTTCAGCACCGCCAACGCCGCCTGCTCCACGGCCTCGGCGAACTCCAGCCGGCCAGGCGTGCTGTTGGAGCCATCGTTGACCAGGCGGCTCACCGCCCGTTTCAGCGCATCGGCCCGAGGGTCGCGGACGCGGTAGATTCGGTGGCCGAACCCCATCAGCCGGTCGCCGCGATCCAGCGCCGCCTCCAGCCAACGTTGCGCATTTTCCGGCGTCCCGATCTCGTCCAGCATCTCGATGATCGGCCCGGGCGCGCCGCCGTGCAGCGGACCCTTCAGGGCGCTGATCCCCGCCAGCGCGGCCGAGGTGAGGCCTGCGCGGGTCGAGGCCACCACCCGGGCGGCGAAGGTCGAGGCGTTGAGGCCGTGGTCGCAGACCGTGACCAGATAGGCGTCCAGACCGGCGGCCTCGGCCTCGGTGGGCGCTCTGCCCTTGATCATCCGCAGCATGTCGCGGGCGTGGCCTGAAGCGGCGTCCGGCGCGATGGGCGCCAGGCCCTGGCGGGCGCGGCTGACGGCGGGGGTGAACACCGCCGGGGCGGCGACCAGCTTCAGGGCGGTGTGCAGATCATCGCCATCCGGCAGGCGCGCCATCAGGGCGCGCACGGCTTCGGTGGTTCCCAAGCCTAGAAGTCGGCTGTCCAAGGCTTGGACCTCGGCGAACACCTCGGCGCGGGCGCGGCCCAGGGCGGCGGCCAGATCGCCGGCCTCGCGCAGCTCGTCGAAGAAGCCGTCGAACAGCAGGTGCACCACATCCTCATAGGAGACGCGGCCCGACAGCTGATCCAGCGAACAGCCGCGGATCACCAGCCGTCCAGCGTCGCCGTCCACCTCCGAGAGCACCGTCTCGGCGGCGACAATCCCTTCCAAACCATCCAGACCATCGATCATGGCCATTCTCCTTGTCCCGACCCCTTGTCGTGGCCGGCGATCTGATATTGAATAGGTGGATCGTCAATCTTGATCAATTGAATCAACATGACCTTCAAAATCCTATGACCCAATGGCTGACGGCGGCGGAAGCCCAGGCGAGGCTCGGTGTTCGGGCGCAGTCCCTCTATGCCTATGTCAGTCGGGGCCGGATCGAGGCGCGGTCGGACGGCGACGATCCACGCAAGAGCCTCTACCTGGCCGATGATGTCGCCCGCCTGCAGACCCGCAAGGCGCGCAGCCGCAAGCCCGAGCTGGTGGCGCAGGACGCCATCGCCTGGGGCGAGCCGGTGCTGGCCTCGGCCATCACCACCGTGGTCGATGGCAGGCTCTATTATCGTGGCCGCGACGCCGTCGAACTGGCCCGGACAGAGACCCTGGAACAGGTGGCGCGCCTGCTGCGCGGCGGGGACGGAGTGGCGTTTAAGGATCGGACGCCCGGCGTCATTCCAGACGCGCCGACGGCTCGCGGCCGCGCCTTCGCCCTCCTGGCCAGCCAGGCGGCCACCGATGCGCCCGCCCGAGGCCGCGCCAGCCTGGCCCTGGCGGCGGAGGCGGCCGGCCTGCTCGACGCCTTCGCCGACGCCCTGGCGGGTCCCACTTTTGCTGGAGGGCCGCTGGAAGGCCCCATCCACGCCCGCCTGGCCCAGGCCTGGCGTTGCGACGAGGAGGGTGGCGCGCTGATCCGGCGGGTGTTGGTGCTGCTGGCCGACCACGAGCTCAACGCCTCGACCTTCGCGGCGCGAGTTGCGGCCTCGACGGGCGCCTCGCTGGCGGCGTCGGCCCTCGCGGGCCTGGCGGCTCTGTCGGGGCCCCTGCACGGCGGCATCGCGCCCCGGGTTCAGGCCTTCATCGCCGAGGCGTAACGGGTGGGCGCCGAGGCCGCCGTGCGCGCCAGGCTCGCTCAGGGCCTGCCTGTGCCAGGCTTTGGCCATCCCCTCTATCCGCGGGGCGATCCAAGATCGGAGGCGCTGCTCGAGGCCTTCACCCCCGGCCCGATCTTCCTGGAGGTGCATGAGGCGGCCGAGCGGCTGACGGGCGCCAGCGCCAATATCGACTTCGCCCTGACCGCCCTGGTGTCGCGGCTCGACCTGTCAGACGACGCCGCCTTCCTGATGTTCGCCATGGGCCGCTGCGCCGGCTGGCTGGCCCACGCGCTCGAGCAGATGCGCACGGGTCAGCTGATCAGGCCGAGGGCGCGGTATGTGGGGCCGGCGCCAGGGTAGAGAACCATCATTTCCGCCAAACTCTCGGTCGTCATCACCGGGCTTGTCCCGGTGACCCATTCCTCCGTGCCGCAAGCGGTTGGAATCCGCACCGGGCCGAACGATGGGTGGCCGGCACAAGGCCGGCCATGACGGACTAATAGATGGGTTACCCCCTGGCCCCCGGCGCCACATCATGCGCCGCGAAAAACGCCAGCAGATGGGTCCAGCCGTCCTTGGCGTCGGCCTCGTTGTAGCTGGGGCGATAGTCGGCGTGGAAGCCGTGGCTGGCGTCGGGATAGACGATGAAGTCGCTGCCGGTCTTGCCCGCCGCCGCCAGGGCCGCCTTCATGTCGGGAATGCCGTTGGAGAGCGGATCCTTGCCGGCGTAGAGGCCGAGCACCGGCGCGCCCTGCTGGGCGGCGAGGTTGACCGGATAGAGCCGCGCGGGGTCGGCCTTTCCCGCGGCCGGCTCCAGCTGGCCGTACCAGGCGACGCCGGCCTTGAAGTCGGGGAATTTCTCGCAGGCCAGCCAGGTCACCCGGCCGCCCCAGCAGAAGCCGGTCACGGCCATATGCTTCTTGGCCACGAAGGGCTTGGACTTCAGCCAACCCAGGGCGGCGGTGATGTCGCCGATGATCTGTGGGTCGGAGGCGGCGCCGACGATCTTCATGATGTCGGCGATCTGGCTCATCGGCATGGGCGCGGGATCGCCCACGCGCACGAAGAAGGCGGGGGCGATGGCCACATAGCCCAGCTTGGCGAATCTACGGCAGACGTCGCGGATATATTCGTGGACGCCGAAAATCTCCGACACGACCAGCACGGCGGGGTATTTGCCGGGGCCTGAGGGGCGAGCGACATAGGCTGGAATGCCGGAGGACAAATCGACCTTCTCGGTGATCAGCCCGACCTCGTCGGTGTGGATCGGGTCGGCGTCGGCGGAGAAGGCCGCGACCGCATAGCCGGCGAAGAAGGCCCCCGCCAGCGCGCCGCGCCGCGACAGGTGGAAATCTTCGGGCTCAGGGCCGTCAGGGCGTTTGAGATTGAACATGGCCGCGTCTCCTCCAGGCGTTTGCGGCATGTTGGCGCGCCGGGGGTGGGGGAGTCAAAGCGCTGGCGATGTCTGGCTCGCGAGGATGATACTTTTCGCCACCCTCTACCCCTGACGTCATGGCCGGCCTTGTGCCGGCCACCCATGGTCGGACTAGGTGCGATCCCTCGACGGCTCGCTACGGCGGAGGGATGGGTGGCCGGGACAAGCCCGGCCATGACGGGGAAAAGCGGAATCAGGTCCTCGCCCGCCGCATCGTCAGATTGAGCCGCCCGCCGCCGGGGATCAGACGGGAGGAGCCGGTCAGGATGCGGTCGACGCCATGATAGAACCGGCGTGAGGCGCCGCTCAGCAGGCAGATGTCGCCGGAGGAGAGGCGAAGGGTTCGCGTGGGGTCGGACCTCCGCTCGCCGCCCAGCCGGAAGAGGGCGGTGTCGCCCAGGGAGATCGATAGCACCGGGACCGAGAAATCGAGTTCGTCGGCGTCCTGGTGCAGGCCCATCTTCGCACCTTCCCGATAGAGGTTGATCAGGCAGCTATCCGGCTCCGGTGCGCTGGGCGCGGTTCGTCTCCAGATTTCAAGCAGTTCGGCCGGCATCTTCGGCCAGGGCGCCCCGGTTTGCGGGTGCGCCGGCTCATAGCGATAGCCGGCCGGGTCGGTGATCCAACCCAGCGGACCAAAGCTGGTCTGGAGCACCGACATGGCCTTACCGCCGGGGGTTGCGGGCCGATAAAACGGGGCTGTATCCGCCGCCGCCAGCACCAAGGCGACAAGGCTCGCCTGGGCGTCCGCGTCGAGCGCTGTGGGGAAAAGCTGAAAGCCGTTGATCTCCATCATTTTCCTATATAGGCCGACCCGCTTAAGGACGCCCGACCTCGGGGGAGCACTGCGCGTCTCGACACCCCTTGCGGCGGGCTTCAGGGCGCCCATATCGGCGTCAACGCGTCGTGATCGTCTCTTCGATACCGGCGCCATTCAGCCGGGCCGTCTTGGACGGTCCATCGGAGACCGGAACCCACGGGAGCGGGATAGAAGCGGCGCTCGATGAGGTCGTAAACCCCGTCCGCCAACAAGGAGCTTTTGAGCCTCATATGAGCAAGATTATCGGCATCGACCTGGGCACCACCAATTCGTGCGTGGCCATCATGGACGGCAAGGCGCCGAAAGTGATCGAAAACGCCGAAGGTGTTCGCACCACCCCCTCGGTGGTCGGCATTTCCGAAGACGGCGAGCGGCTGGTCGGCCAGCCCGCCAAACGGCAGGCGGTGACCAACCCCTCCAACACCTTCTTTGCGATCAAGCGCCTGATCGGGCGTCAGTTCGACGACCCCGTGGTCGCCAAAGACAAGGACATGGTGCCCTACGAGATCGTCAAGGGCCCCAACGGCGACGCCTGGGTGCGTTCGCACGGCAAGGATTATTCGCCCCAGCAGATCTCGGCCTTCATCCTGCAGAAGATCAAGCAGGACGCCGAAGCCCACCTGGGCGAGACGGTGGATCGGGCGGTCATCACCGTTCCGGCCTATTTCAACGACGCCCAGCGTCAGGCGACCAAGGACGCCGGCAAGATCGCCGGCCTGGAAGTCCTGCGCATCATCAACGAGCCCACCGCGGCGGCCCTGGCCTATGGCCTTGAGAAGAACGACGGCAAGAAGATCGCCGTCTACGACCTCGGCGGCGGCACCTTCGACATCTCGATCCTGGAAATCGGCGACGGCGTCTTCGAAGTGAAGGCGACCAACGGCGACACCTTCCTGGGCGGCGAGGACTTCGACCTTCGCGTGGTCGACTACCTGGCCGACGAGTTCAAGAAGGAGACCTCGGTCGACCTGCGCAAGGACAAGCTGGCGCTGCAACGGCTGAAGGAAGAAGCGGAAAAGGCCAAGAAGGAGCTGTCGTCGACGGCCCAGTACGAGGTCAACCTGCCCTTCATCTCGATGAACGCCTCGGGCCCGCTGCACCTGAACATCAAGCTGTCGCGCTCCAAGCTGGAAGCCCTGGTCGAAGACCTGGTCATGCGCACCATCGGCCCCTGCGATCAGGCGCTGAAGGATGCCGGCCTGAAGAAGACCGACATCGATGAAGTCGTCCTGGTCGGCGGCATGACCCGCATGCCTAAGGTGGTCGAGGCGGTGAAGGCCTTCTTCGGCCGCGAGCCGCACAAGGGCGTCAATCCGGACGAAGTCGTGGCTCTTGGCGCCGCCGTGCAAGCAGGCGTTCTCCAAGGCGACGTCAAGGACGTGCTGCTGCTGGACGTGACCCCGTTGACCCTGGGCATCGAGACCCTGGGCGGCGTCTTCACCCCGCTGATCGAACGCAACACCACCATCCCGACCAAGCGCAGCCAGACCTTCTCCACCGCCGACGACAACCAGTCGGCCGTGACGATCCGGGTCTTCCAGGGCGAGCGGCCGATGGCGGCGGATAACAAGATGCTGGGTCAGTTCGACCTGGTCGGCATTCCGCCGGCCCCGCGTGGCGTGCCGCAGGTCGAGGTCACCTTCGACATCGACGCCAACGGCATCGTCAACGTGGGCGCCAAGGATAAGGCCACCAACAAGGAACAGTCGATCCGCATCCAGGCGAACGGCGGCCTTTCGGACGCCGACATCGACCAGATGGTCAAGGAAGCCGAGGCCAACAAAGCCGAGGATGAAAAGCGCAAGGCCGTGGTCGACGCCAAGAACCACGCCGACAGCCTGATCCACTCCACGGAAAAGGCCATGTCCGAGCACGGCGACAAGATCGTCGGCGATGACAAGACGGCGATCGAGACCGCCCTGGCCGAGCTGAAGTCGGCGGTGGAAGGCGACGATGCGCCCGACATCGCGGCCAAGACTCAGACCCTGGCGCAGGCCTCGATGAAGCTGGGCGAGGCCATGTACAAGGCCCAGGCCGGCGAAGCCGAAGGCGGCGAAGCCAAGCCCGATGACGGCGTGGTCGACGCCGAATTCGAGGAAGTCGACGAAGGCCACAAGTCGTAAAATCCGGGGGCCAGGCGTGACCGTGATGCGCTATTCAATCCGCACCGGGTGTGACGCTTTGGCCCATTGTGGCATGAACCGTGCAGCGGCTATCCCCTTGTCCGGGGAACGTCGCCGCCGCCTTCGCTTGAAGTGCCCCCCATTCCGCGCAAGAGGCCTTGCGGCGGGATGGGGTAGGCGCCACTTCAGCACAGTACGCTGGAGCCAGTAGAAACCCTCCCATGCGCGACTATTATGAAATCCTCGCTGTTGAACGCAGCTGCAGCGAAGCCGAACTGAAGTCGGCCTACCGCAAGCTGGCGATGGAACATCACCCCGACCGCAATGGCGGGTGCGAAGAGGCCGAGGGCCGCTTCAAGGAAATCAACGAAGCCTATTCGGTGCTGTCGGACGCGCAAAAACGCGCGGCCTATGACCGCTTCGGCCATGCCGGCGTCAATGGCATGAACGGCGGCGGCGGTCAGGCCGGCTTCAACGACGTCCACGACATCTTCAACGAGGTGTTCGGCCAGGCCTTCGGGGACATGTTCGGCGGCGGCGGGCGTCAGCGCTCCAATGGCCCGGCGCGCGGCCAGGACCTGCGCTACGACCTCGAGATCAGCCTGGAGCAGGCCTATGCCGGCGCCGAGGTCACGCTGAACGTGCCTTCGGCCATCACCTGCGAAGCCTGCACCGGCACGGGCGCCAAGCCCGGCACCAATCCCACCACCTGCAACACCTGCAACGGCATCGGCCGAGTGCGGGCGAGCCAGGGCTTCTTCTCCATCGAGCGGACCTGCCCGCGCTGCGGCGGTTCCGGCCGGATGATCCTCGATCCCTGCACCAGCTGCCGCGGCCATGGCCAGGTGCGCCAGGAGCGGACCCTGTCGGTGCGCGTGCCGGCCGGCGTCGACGACGGCGCCAAGATCCGCCTGTCTGGCGAGGGCGATGCGGGCGCGCGCGGCGGCCCGCGCGGCGACCTCTACATCTTCCTGTCGGTGAAGCCGCACGAGCTATTCGAACGCGACGGCCTGGACCTGCTCTGCAGCGTGCCGGTGCCGATGCATATCGCGGCCCTGGGCGGCGAGATCGACGCCCCCTGCCTGCTGGGCGGCGAGCATTGCGACGGCACGTCCCGGCAGACGGTCAAGGTGCCCGAGGGCGCCCAGACCGGAAAGACCGTGCGCCTGAAGGGTCGCGGCATGCCCTCCCTGCGCTCGCGCGAGCGCGGCGACCTGGTGGTGGAGCTGTTCGTCGAGACGCCCACCCACCTGACCGCGAAACAGAAAGAACTCATGCGCGAACTCGCCGGCCTCTGCGGCGACCGCCAACACCCCCAGACCACTGGCTTCATGGGCAAGGCCAAACGGTTCTGGGAAGACGTGACCGGGGCTGAGGGCAGGGCTTAGGTCTTATCTGCGCCGTCCCTAACCCCTCACCCTCCCACGCCTAACGGCGCGGGCCTCTCCCTCTCCCTCCGGGAGAGGTGTGTGTGGCCTGAAACACCTCTCCCGGAGGGAGAGGGAGGGGCCCAGCGAAGCTGGGAGGGTGAGGGATTAGGGACGGTGCAGGTTCAAGCGCCCGTAACCACCCCGATATCCGCCCACCGATACCCCACCGACGGCACCGACCAGCCGCCGACGCGCTCCATGCGTTCGCCAACAGCCACTCCGCCCATGGCTTCATAAAACCCTCGCGCCGGCAGATTGTCTCGTAGCACCCAGATAACCAGCGACTCGGCGCCCCTGGCCGCCAGGGTCCGCGCCAGGCCGGTCATCAGTGTCCGGCCGAGGCCCAGCCCTTGCGCGCGCCTGATCACATAGAGGGTGGTGATTTCCGCATCGGCAGCGGCCGGTCCTCGGCGCGGCATGGTGTCGCCCGAGGCGTAGCCGACCAGCCCCTCCGGCCCCTCGGCGGCCAGGGTGATCTCTTCGCCGTGCTTGAGCCGCCAGGCCCAGCGCGCGCCGTGGGCCTCGGCCGACATCCGGTCCAGAAAGGGTTGCGGCAGCAGGCCGGGGTAGGTCTCGCGCCAGGCGCGCACATGCACCCGCGCCAAGTCCAACGCGTCTCCCGGCCCGGCCGGCGTGACCATATAGGCGGCGGCTTTCTGCACAGGTGGAATTTCGGATGTGGACGCCCCGGCTTCAAGGGCTGACGCGACTCACTGCAATCGTTAACGTCGGTCCCGATGAACGCCCCCACGCCCCCTTCCAATCTGGACATCGCCAACGCCTCGCCGGTGATGCAGCAATTCTTCGAAGCCAAGGCGCGTCAGCCGGACGCCCTGGTCTTCTTCCGCATGGGCGACTTCTACGAGCTGTTCTTCGACGACGCCGCCAAGGCCGCCGCGGCGCTGGGCATCGCCCTGACCGCCCGGGGCAATCACGCCGGCGAGCCCATCCCCATGTGCGGCGTGCCGGTGCACGCGGCCGAGGCCTATCTGGCCAAGCTGATCCGCTCCGGCTTCAAGGTCGCCGTCTGCGAGCAGATGGAGGACCCGGCCGAGGCGCGCAAACGCGGCTCCAAATCCATCGTCCGCCGCGATGTGGTGCGGATCGTCACCCCAGGCACCCTCACCGAGGATGGCCTGCTGGACGCCCGCGGCGCCAACCGCCTGGCCGCCATCGCCATCCGCGCCGGCCAGGCGGCGGTGGCGAGCGTCGAGCTGTCCACTGGCGAGGTCGAGGTGGTGGTCACCACCAAGGACGGCGTCGCCGCCGTCCTGGCCGCGCTGCAGCCCTCCGAAACCCTGGTCCCCGACCGCCTGTTCGCCGAGACCGATCTGGCCCAGGCGCTGAAGGGCGTCGGCGGCTTGATCCAGCCCATGGCGGGCGCCCTGTCCGAGCCGGCCGCCGCCGAGGCGCGGCTCAAACGGCTCTATGGCGTCGGCACCCTGGACGGCTTCGGCGCCCTGTCCGGGGCGGAGGTCTCGGCGCTCGGCCTGATCGCCGCCCATCTGGAACTCACCCAGGCCGGCCGCCTGCCGGCCCTGACCGCCCCGCGTCGGGGGGCCGAGGCCGACGCCATGGCCATCGACCCGGCGACGCGGACGAGCCTGGAGATCGACCGCAGCCAGAACGGCGGCCGCGAAGGCTCGCTGCTGGCGGCCGTCGACCGCACCGTCTCCTCGGCGGGCGCCCGCCTGCTGGCCGCCCGGCTGAACCGGCCGCTACTGGATCCGGCGCGGATCGATGCGCGCCTGGACGCGGTGACCTGGATGCTCGAGCGGCGCGATCTGCGCCGTAAACTGCGCGAGACCCTGCGCAGCGCCGGCGACATCGCCCGGGCGCTGTCGCGGCTGGCGCTGGGCCGGGGCGGGCCGCGCGACCTGGGCTGCCTGCGCGACGGCCTCGCCGCTGGCGGCGTGCTGGCCAACCTGATCGCCAAGGACCGCGACCCGCTGGATGGCGCGCCGGAAGAGATCGCCGGCGCGGTCGCGGCCCTCGCGCGTGATCGCCAGCCGGACCTCGCCCTGCTGGTCGAGACCTTCACCACGGGCCTCGGCCCCGACCTGCCGGCCCAGGCCCGCGACGGCGGCTTTGTCGGCGCCGGCATCCGCGAGGAACTGGACCAGGCTCGTCTGCTGCGCGACGACAGCCGCCGGGTGATCGCGGCGCTGGAGCAGCGACTCCAGACCGAAACCAATCTCCCCCTGAAGGTCCGCCACAACGCCGTGCTCGGCTATTTCGTCGAGATCAGCGCCGCCAAGGCCGAGCCCCTGCTGGCCGCGCCGTGGAACGCGACCTTCATCCACCGCCAGACCCTGGCCAACCAGACCCGCTTCACCACTGTCGAACTGGCCGAGCTGGACGCCCGCATCGCCCAGGCGGCCGAGCGGGCGCTGGCGATCGAGGTCGAGACCTTTGAGGCTTGGCGCGTCCTGGCGGTCAGCCACGCCGCCCAGGTCCAGGCGGCGGCCGAGGCCCTGGCCAAGCTGGATGTAGCGGCGGGCCTGGCCGAATGGGCCGAGGACGCCCTCGCCGTGCGTCCGGACATCGACAAGTCCCTGGCCTTCGACGCCGAGGCCGCCCGCCATCCGGTGGTCGAGGCCGCCACCGCCCGCGAGGGCAAGCCCTTCACCCCCAACGACTGCAAGCTGGACGGGGTGGGCGCCTCCGCCGCGCGACTGGCCATCGTCACCGGCCCGAACATGGCCGGCAAGTCGACCTTCCTGCGCCAGAACGCCCTGCTGGCCATCCTGGCCCAGGCCGGGTCCTACGTCCCTGCCAAACGCCTGAAGCTGGGCGTGGTCGACCGGCTGTTCAGCCGCGTGGGCGCCGCCGACGACCTGTCCCGTGGCCGCTCGACCTTCATGGCCGAGATGGTGGAGACGGCGGCCATCCTGACCCAAGCGACCCCAAGGTCTTTCGTCATCCTGGATGAGATCGGCCGGGGCACGGCCACCTATGACGGCCTGGCCATCGCCTGGGCCTGCGCCGAGGCCCTGCACGACACCAACCGCTGCCGCGCCCTGTTCGCCACCCACTATCATGAGCTGGCCAGGCTCGAGGGCCGGATGGCCCACGTCACCAACCTCTCCATGCGCGCCAAGGAATGGAACGGCGACCTGGTCTTCCTGCACGAAGCCGGCCCCGGACCGGCCGACCGCTCCTATGGCGTCCAGGTCGCCAAGCTGGCCGGCGTGCCGCCCGCGGTGGTCGCGAGAGCCCGCGAGGTGCTTGACCGGCTCGAGACGGAGACCGTGTCCGCCGCCCACCTGGACGACCTGCCCTTGTTCGCCGCGACCGCGCCGGTGGCGAGCGGTGTTGCAGAACCCAGCGCTGTGGAAGCGGCTTTGGTCGACCTCGACCTCGACGGCATGAGCCCGCGCGAGGCCATGGACACGCTCTATCGGCTGAAGGGGCTGATGGGGTAGGGGACCTGCTAAGCGTGGAGGGGACACACCGCCACGACGGCCTATCCGAACCGCTTCGCATGCAGATAGAACGAAAGCGTACGCACTGATCGTCTCAATATAACTTCAATAACGCATAGGTTGGGCCTATATAGGCTCCCATGCTCCCCACCCTGCGCCAACTGCAATATCTCAAGCTCCTCGCCCAGCACGGCTCCTTCAGCCGGGCCGCCGAGGCCGCCCATGTGACCCAGCCAACCCTGTCCGCCGGCATACAGGAGCTGGAGAAGATCCTCGGCGCGCCGGTGGTGGATCGGGCGCGGTCGGGCGTGATCCTGACATCGGTGGGCGAGGAGGCCCTGCGTCGGGGCAGCGAGATCCTGGCCCAGGCCGAGGATCTGCTGCAGGCGGCCCGCAGCGCCGGCCAGCCATTGACCGGGCGGTTCCGGCTGGGGGTGATCCCCACCGTGGCGCCCTTCCTGTTGCCCAAGGTGTTGCATGCGGTGCGCGCCCGCTATCCGAACCTGAAGCTGTTCCTGCGCGAGGATCGCACCCAGGCACTGATCGCGGCGCTGAAGACCGGCGCCCTGGACGCCGCCATCATCGCCCTGCCGTATGACACCGCCGGCCTGGACACCGCCTCGATCGGCGAGGACGAGTTGCTGGCCGCCCTGCCCGCCAACCACGCCCTGGTGGGCGCCGGGCCGCTGGGCGACGACTGGCTGTCGGGCCAGGACCTGATCCTCTTGGAAGACGGCCACTGCCTGCGCGACCACGCCCTGGGCGCCTGTGGGCTGGAGGGGCCCAAGACCACCGTGGGTGATGACGTCTTCGCCGCCACCTCCCTGGCGACCCTGGTGCAGATGGTCGGCGCCGGCCTGGGCGTCACCTTCCTGCCGGCCATGGCCATCGAAGCCGGCCTGATCGACCAGGTTCCGATCTCGACCAGACAGCTGTCCGCCGAGAAGGCCAGCCGCGAGATCGTCATCGGCTGGCGGGCAGGGTCGAGCCGGGGCGCGGAGGCGCGTTTGCTGGCGGAGGTTTTTCGGGAGGCGTGAGTTTTCCGGAGAGCGCGTAACCCCTCACCCTCCCAGCTTCGCTGGGCCCCTCCCCTCCCTCCGGGAGAGGTGTTCGCCTTCTATCCTTCCACACCTCTTCCGAAGGGAGGGTGAGGGGTTACAAACGGCGCAGGAAAAAGGCGCCGTCTAAAATATATCTAACTTGCCCTTGCGGAGCCGATGCATCTTAGATATATCTGCATCATCGATATATCTAAGGAGTATCAAGTATGTTTCGATTCCACCAACACAGACACGACCATCCCCACCACGGCCGCCACGGCTTTGGCTTCGAAGGCCATAGCCATATGCGCGACATGATGCGTCATGGCCGCGGCGGCCGTCGCTCCGAGCGCGTGTTCGAGCAGGGCGACCTTCGCCTCCTGCTGCTCAAGCTGATCGCCGACAAGCCGAGCCACGGCTACGAACTGATCAAGGCGGTCGAGGAAAGCGTCGGCGGCGCCTATAGCCCCAGCCCCGGCGTGGTCTACCCGACCCTGACCCATCTGGAAGACCTGGGCTACACCAAGGTCCAGGAAGCCGAAGGCGGCAAGAAGCTGTTCGCCATCACTCCCGAAGGCGAGGCCTATCTGGCCGAGCAATCGGCGGCGATCGCCCAGCTTCAGGCCCGGGTCGACGAAATCGCCATCGCCAATCGCGGTCGCAGCGCGCCGCAGGTCATGCGGGCGATGGAGAACCTGAAGATGGCCATGCGCATGCGGCTCTCTCGCGGCCCTGTCACGGAAGAGCAGATCGCCACCATCGCCGCGGCGTTGGACGAAGCCGCCCGCAAGGTCGAGGGGGTTTAGGGCGGAACACCTCTCCCGAAGGGAGAGGTGGGCAGCGCAGCCCCGTGCTTTTTCTCCTCATCTCGCCTATATGCCTCGGCCATGAGCCGCCCGTTTCTCAAGATGAACGGCCTCGGAAACGACTTTGTCGTGGTCGAGGCTCGCGTCGCCCCGTTTCATCCGGGGCCTGAGGCCGCGCGCGCCATCGCCGACCGGACGACCGGCATCGGCTGCGATCAGATCATCGCCATCGAGCCCTCCGCCCGCGCCGACGCCTTCATGCGGATCTGGAATGCGGACGGCAGCGAAGTGGACGCCTGCGGCAACGCCACCCGCTGCGTTGGTTGGCTGCTGCTGGAGGCGTCCGGCCGCGACACCGCGGTGATCGAGACGGGCGCGGGCCTGCTTGGGATCGCACGGGGCGGCGAGAAGCTGATCACCGTCGACATGGGCAAGCCCGGCCTGGACTGGGCCGCCATTCCGCTCGCGGAAGACATGGACACGCGCGGTATCGAACTGCAGGTGGGGCCTATCGACGATCCGATCCTGCATACCCCCGGCTGCGTGAACATGGGCAATCCGCATGTGGTCTTCTTCGTCCCCGACGCCGCCACGGCGCCGGTGCGGGAGGTGGGGCCGATGATCGAGCACCATCATCTGTTCCCGGAACGGACCAATGTGGAGTTCGCCCAGATCAAGGCGCCGGACCGGATTCGCTTAAGGGTCTGGGAGCGGGGCGTCGGCGAGACCCAGGCCTGCGGCACCGGCGCCTGCGCCACCTTGGTGGCGGCCGCTCGCCGGGGTCTGACCAACCGCAAGGCGACCCTGGAGATGAACGGCGGCGAGCTGATCATCGACTGGCGCGAGGCGGACGATCATGTGCTGATGACCGGGCCCATCGAGCTGGAATTCACCGGAAACCTGTCATGAGCCACCCTGCTATCGCGCCTGGCCGCACCGCTGTCATTACCGGCGGCTCGAGCGGCATCGGTTTCGCCGCCGCCAAGCGTTTCTTCGCGGCCGGCATGAATGTGGTCATCGCCGACACCAACATCCCGCAAGGCGAGGGCGCCATCTCCGACGCCTGGGCCCCGATCCGGGACGCCCACCCGAAGGACAAGGGCAGCTATGACGTGATCGGCTACCGGCTCGACGTCGCCGACTTTGACGCGGTCGAGGCGATGAAGGCCTATGTCGACGAGACCTTTGGCGACGTCGCGGTGCTGATGAACAACGCCGGCGTCGGCGGGGGCGGCGGCGCCTATGAGAATCTGGACGGCTGGCGGCGCGTGATCGCCACCAATCTGATGGGGGTGCTGCACGGGGTGCAGGCCTTCGCGCCGGACATGATCGCCTCGGGTAAGCCGGGGCTGATCATCAACACCGGCTCCAAGCAGGGCATCACCACCCCGCCGGGCGACACCGCCTACAATGTCTCAAAGTCTGGCATCAAGACGCTGACCGAGGGGCTGCAGCACTCGTTGCGCAACGAGCCCAACGGTCAGGTCAGCGCCCACCTGCTGGTGCCCGGCTTCACCTTCACCGGCATGACCAGCCGCGCCACCGAAAAGCCTCCCGGCGCCTGGACGCCGGACCAGGTGGTGGACTTCATGCTGGCGGGGATCGAGGCCGGCGACTTCTACCTCCTCTGCCCCGACAATGACGTCACCCGCCAGATGGACAACGCCCGCATGGAATGGGCGATGGGCGACCTGATCAACAACCGCCCGCCGCTGTCGCGCTGGCACAACGACCACAAGGACGCGTTTGCAGCGTTTCTTGCCGAACGGCTGCGGTCCGATGACTGAACAAAATTCGGCGCTCATCCCCGCGAAGGCGGGGACCCAGGAGACTGGACGCCGGCCTCTGCCTGATCCCCTGGATCCCCGCCTGCGCGGGGATGAACGCCATGAAAAGGTCGATGTCGTCACCTTCGGCTGCCGCCTCAACGCCTACGAATCCGAGGCCATCCAAGCGCGGGCGGCGGCGGACGGGCTGTCGGACGCGGTGATCTTCAACACCTGCGCGGTGACCGCCGAGGCGGTGCGCCAGGCGCGGCAAGCGATCCGCAAGGCTCGGCGCGAGCGGCCCGGCGCCCGCCTGATCGTCACCGGCTGCGCGGCGCAGATCGATCCCGCGACCTTCGCCGCCATGGACGAGGTCGATGTGGTGCTGGGCAATGCGGACAAGTCCGCGCCGGGCGCCTATGCCGAACAGGCCGAGGCGCCGCGCGTGCGGGTCAACGACATCATGTCGGTGCGCGAGACCGCCGGGCATCTTGTTGGCGAAAAGCTCATCGGCGGGCTCGACGGCCGCGCCCGCGCCTATGTCGAGGTGCAGAACGGCTGCGATCACCGCTGCACCTTCTGCATCATCCCCTATGGACGCGGCAATTCGCGCTCGGCAGCTGCGGGTGAGGTGGTCGAGCAGGTCCGCCGTCTCAGCGCCGACGGCTATAACGAGGTGGTGCTGACCGGGGTGGACATCACCTCCTGGGGCTCCGACCTGCCGGGACAGCCGACCCTGGGCCAGCTGGTGGCGCGGATCCTAAAGCTGGTCCCGGACCTGCCGCGCCTGCGTCTCTCCTCCATCGACGCCGCCGAAATCGACCCCGACCTGATGCGCTGTCTGGCGGAAGAGCCGCGCCTGATGCCGCATCTGCACCTGTCGCTGCAGGCCGGCGACGACATGATCCTGAAGCGGATGAAGCGGCGCCATCTGCGCGCCGACGCCCTGTCCCTGGTGGACCGGGTTCGGAGCGTTCGCCCGGATGTGGCCTTCGGCGCCGACCTGATCGCCGGTTTCCCCACCGAGACCGAGGCGATGTTCGACAACACCCTGTCGCTGGTGGCCAAGGCGGGCCTGTCCTACCTGCACGTCTTCCCCTACAGCCCCCGCCCCGGCACGCCAGCCGCGCGGATGCCCGCCGTGGCGCGCGCCGAGGTCAAGGCCCGGGCCGCGCGGCTGCGCGAAGCCGGCGATGCGGCCCTGGCCCGGCATCTCGACCGGCAGATCGGCCGCCAAGTCCGCTGCATTGTCGAAAAGCCGGGCGTCGCGCGGGCGGAGGATTTCACCGAGGTGATGTTTGCCGGCGAAGCCGCTGCGGGAACGATCCTTGAGGGGACGATCGCGAGTCACGATGGCCGGCGAGCGCGGTTGGCCTGATTTCACCACCAAGCACACCAAGAACACCAAGGCGGGCGTAGCCCGCAGGCCAATCGGCAAGGACGCGGCATGATCAGCTGCGCTTCGCGCACGGGTCCTTCGCGGGGATCTCCGAAGACACCGGCCCCTTGGTGCTCTTGGTGTGCTTGGTGGTGAATCCTTCTCGCTTTGGCGGAATGGCCCGCCCCTGCTAGAAGCGCCTCGATGAACGACGCCCCCAAGAAAACCGGCTGGTTGCAGCGCCTCACCGAGGGGCTGACCCGGTCTTCCAAGCAGATCACAGAGCAGGTGGTCTCGGCCGTGGCCAAGAAGCCGCTGGACCAGGCGGCGCTGGACGATCTGGAAGAGATGCTGATCGAGGCCGACCTCGGCCCCAAGTCCGCCGCCAAGATCACCGCCGCCTTCGCAGCCGCCCGCTTCGGCCGCGAGGCCAGCGAGCAGGAGGTCAAGGAGGCCCTGGCCGAGGCCGTTGCGAACGAACTGATCCCGCGCCAAGGCGATTTCGATCCCCTCGGTGGCCCGCGGCCCTTCGTGGTCCTGTTCGTGGGCGTGAACGGCTCCGGCAAGACCACCACCCTGGGCAAGATCGCCGCCGACCTGACCGGGCGGGGGGCCAAGGTTCTGATCGTCGCCGGCGACACTTTTCGCGCGGCGGCCGTTGAACAGCTGAAGGTCTGGGCCGAACGCGCCAACGCAGACTTCGTCTCCCGCCCCACTGGCGCCGACGCCGCTGGCCTGGCCTACGACGCCTGCGAACAGGCCAAGGCCGAGGGCTATGACGTGGTGCTGATCGACACGGCCGGGCGCCTGCAGAACAAATCCCACCTGATGGACGAGCTTTTGAAGATCGTGCGGGTGCTGAAGAAGGTCGATCCGGACGCGCCGCATGAGACCCTGCTGGTGCTGGACGCCACCGTCGGCCGCAATGCGCTGGCGCAGGAAAACATCTTCGGCAACACCGCCGGGGTGACCGGCATCGTCATGACCAAGCTGGACGGCACTGCGCGGGGCGGGGTGCTGGTGCCCGTGGCCCAGGCCTCGGACGCGCCGATCAAGCTGATCGGCGTCGGCGAGGGGATCGAGGACCTGCAACCCTTCGACGCCCGCGCTTTTTCCCGGACCCTGGTCGGATTGGACGCCGCATGACCACGCCTGATCCCGCAACGGCCCCCACTCCCGTTGATGCTACGCCCAAAAAGAACGGCGCCATCAGCGCCCTGGTGGACTACGGCGGCCTCGGCCTGTTCGTGATCGCCTACTTCCTGCACCTGAAGTTCGTGCCCGGCGGACCGATCGGCTGGATGCTGACGGCCGGCCTGCATGGCAAGAGCGACCTGGTCGCCGCCACCTGGTGGTTGGTGGGCGGGTCGGCCGCTTCGCTGGCCCTGGGGTTTGCCGTCGAGAAGCGGCTAGCGCCCATGCCGCTGGTCGCCGGCGGTTTCGCCCTGGTGTTCGGGGTTCTGACCTTGGCCTTCCACGATCCGCGCTTCCTGAAGATCAAGCCGACGGTGACCAACCTCTGCTTCGCCCTGGCCCTGTTCGGCGGCCTGATCTTCCGCCGCAATCCCCTGGCCTGGATGACCGGCGACGCCCTGCCGCTGCCCGAGGAAGCGTGGCGCAAGCTGACGCTCCGCTATGGGATCTTCTTCCTCGCCATGGCGATCCTCAATGAGATCGTCTGGCGCACGCAGGCGGACAATGTGTGGGTGCTGTTCCGCTTCCCCGGCCTGTGGCTCTGCGCGGTCGCCTTCTCCCTGACCCAGGTCCCTTTCATGATGACCTACCTGAAGGAACCCGAAGCGCCGGCGGCGCCGACCGAGTCTTGAGCCGACAACGCCACCTGCAACGTGTACGGATTGTCTGTCGTCAATTCGACGTAATAACTGTGCTATAGTCGTGCACGCTAAAGGCAGGGATTGAGCGATGTCGAAAGCGAAGACCAAGGCCGGGACCAAGAAATCGGCCAAGAAGGCCGCCGCGACGCAGACGCTTGAGCATTCGCCCAGCCATCTGCTGCACCGGGCGCTGCAACTCGCCCTCGACATCTATGGCGAAGAGACCGGGCCCGACGCGGTGACCCAGCGCCAGTATGCGGTGCTGTCGGCCGTGGCCGCTCACGAGGGCTTGACCCAGACCGACCTGGTGCGCGCCACGGGCATCGACCGCTCGACCCTGGCCGATCTGGTCGCCCGGATGATCGGCAAACAACTCTTGACCCGCGAACGCTCCGCCGCCGACGCCCGCGCAAACACCGTGCGCCTGACCGACGCCGGCCGCGTCGCCCTGGACGGCGCCGCCCCCCGGGTCGCCGCCGCAGACGACCGGATCCTGAAACTGCTGCCCGCCCGCAAGCGGGATGCCTTCCTGAGCGTTCTGGCCGAGCTCAGCCGCGCGGCCGAGGACATGGTCGAGGATGATATCGAAGCGGCCCCCAAGGCGAAGAAGGTCAAGAAGAAGCCCAAGGTCGAAAAACCCGCCAAGGCGGTCAAGGCGCCCAAGCCCGTGAAGGTCGCCAAGGTGAAGCCGACCGAGAAGCTGAAGAAGCCCAAGAAGTCGCCGGCGCCCGCTAACGCGGCTTAGAACCCATTCCGTCATTCTGGACCCCTAGGCTTCAGGGGGCGCCCCGAAGTCGGGGTAAGCCGTCCGCTGTGCGACGCCATAGGCGCGCTACCTGGATGACGATGGCGTCGGCTTCGACAGGCCGCCCGAGGCGCGCCTCGGCCCCACACTTCGATGTTTGCAGGGCCCGGCATCGTACGGCGGCTTAACCGAACCCCAACCTTGGCGCCTCTATGGTCCGTGCGGTTCGGCGACGGCTGAACCGCGCCACCGTCTCGCTGGGCGCCAGGGGATGGCTATGCGAACTGAGATCCGAAGATGAATCGTCCAAATCCTTGCAGACGGAAGCGTTTGCTCAGCGATGATCGCGGCGCGGCCGCGGTGGAATTCGCCCTGATCAGCGTCCCGCTGATCTGCATCCTGCTTGCCGCGATCCAGGTGACCGTCTTCTTTCTGTTCAGCGAGGAACTTCAGTCGATCACCCAGAAGGCCGGACGGGTCCTGATGACTGGTCAGGCCCAGACCGCCAACATGAGCCAGGCACAGTTCGACAAAGCCGTCTGCGCCCTCGTGCAGGCGCCTTTTACTTGTAACTCCCTGATGATCGATGTCCAATCCGCATCGTCCTTCAGTACGATCAGCACTACGCCTTTCACCTCAGCCTACATAAATTCAGCCCAGACGAACAATAGCTGGAGTTACAATCCGGGTAATCCTGGTGACATTGTCGTCCTTCGGGTGATGTACTATTGGCCGATTTTCGGCGGCCAGTTGATCCCTGGACTGGCGAACCAGTCGAACGGGTCCAGCCTGATGATCGGAACCGCCGTGTTCAAGAACGAGCCCTACTGATGGCTCGTGAACATCGTCTCGGCCTCTGGCGTCGATGGCGCCAGGATCAGCGGGGCGTGAGCGCTGTCGAATTCGCGCTGGTCGTGCCGCTTCTGCTGATGGTCTATATCGGCGGCCTCGGAACCGCCCTTGGCGTGGCGACCTACAGAAAGCTCGCCGACGTCACCGTGGAGCTGGGCAACGTCACCGCCCAGTATACCACCATGAGCGCGACCGACGTCTCCAATGTCATGAACGCTTCCGCTCAGATCATGGCGCCCTATTCGACGACCGGTCTGTCGATCGTGCTTTCGGAGATCACCACCAACGCCAGCGGCGCCGCCACGGTGACCTGGAGCAAGACCAATGGCAGCGGCGTGGCGCTCACGCCGGGCGCGTCCGTCACCCTGCCTGCCGGCATGGCTGTCTCCAGCACCAGCTATATCTTCGTCCAGACCAGCTATGCCTATTCGCCGCCCATCCTTTACGACATCTCCGGCCCCATCTCGCTGGCTGACCAGATCTATATCCAGCCGCGCCAATCCGCATCCATTCCGTATACGGGCTAGATGGCCGCCATGCTGAACCTGCTTCGCACCCTCGCCCGCCGATCGACGAGTCTGGCCAGGCTATTCGCGGACCGCCGCGGCAATGTCGCCATCCTCACCGCGGTGATCATGGTGCCGACCATCTTCGCCATCGGCCTTGGCCTCGACTTCACCCTGTCGAGACAACGTCAGGACCAGATCAATGGCATCGCCGACGCCGCCGCCCTGGCCGCGGTCACGCCCAACATGATCAGCCAGACCGACGCCAATGCGATCGCGGCGGCCAAGGCCATGTTCAACTCGCAGATCGCCCTGGTGCCCAACGTAAACTATTCGCCGAGCAACATTTCGATCACGGCCACGGACACGCCGTCCGGGTCAACCATCATCCGGACCGTGTTGGTGAGCTACACGGCGACGTCAAACAACGTTTTCGGCGGCCTCATCGGGTCGAACACCTTTCCCATCTCCGGCTCGTCGACGGCGACGTCCAGCGTTTCGCCGCAGATCAACTTCTACATGCTGCTCGACGACTCGCCGTCCATGGCCTTGCCGACCACCAGCGCCGGCATCCTTCAAATGGAGGCCGTGACCCCCACCCAGGACCCCCAAGGCTGCGCCTTCGCCTGCCATGAATCAAACCCGGCAGCCGATAACCTCCAAAACCCGAAAAACGTCCTGTGTTCGGATGGCACGCGTTCCTTTCCAACAGGGGGCGAAGACAACTACGCCCTCGCGGGCTGTCTTGGGATCACCCTGCGCATCACCAACGTCAACGCGGCCACCCAGACCATGCTGGGGACTTCCGCGCCACAGGCCGCGGCAAACAACAAGACCACCTATCAGGCCGCGATCTTCACCATGGACACCGCCGTTCATCAGCTCACCGGATCATCGGGCAGCCCATCGACGGCGGTGGTCTCGCTCGCCTCCGCCCTGTCGGCGGCGCCGAACATCCTGCCGCAAGAGGTTTGCAACAACAACTTCCTGGTCTGCGGCCAGAACAATAATGACCAGGATTCCTCACTCGACGGCGCGCTATCTACCGTCAGCAGCTACATGCCGGCGCCGGGTAACGGGACGACCAACAAGGGCGATACGCCGCAGGAAATATTATTTATCGTCAGCGATGGTCTGAATGACTACGACTCGAACGGCACACGTTACTATGGTCCTATAAGTAACGCGACATGCACCGCGATAAAGAACCGGGGAATCCGCATTGCGTTCCTCTATCTGACCTATTACCCCGTGACGTCCGATAGCTGGTATATGACCTACGTCAGTCCGGTCCAGCCGAGCCTCGCCACCGGCGCCCAAAGCTGCGCCTCGCCGGGCCTCTATTTCCAGGTCAGCACGGACGGCGACATCACCTCGGCCATGACGACCCTGTTCCAGAAGGCTGTCGCGACGGCGCGCCTGAGCCAGTAGACTAGGCGCCTGAATCTGGGGGAGTGAATAGGTCGATGTCCGAGTCCGCCGACCCGAATGCAACGGCCGTCGCCGGCGCCATGGCCTGCCTCGACGCCTTCATGGCCGCTTTCAACGCCCGCGATGTCAAGGCCTTCGAGGCGACCTTCAATCTGCCCAGCGTGCGGCTGGCCTCCAACGCCATGGTCATCATCGAGGCCGGCTATCACCAGCCGCAGATGTTCGAGCGCGGCCCGCTGGCGGAATGGGACCACTCCGCCTGGGAGCGGCGCGCGGTGATCCACGCCGGCCCCGACAAGGTCCACTTCGACACCCGCTTCACCCGCTATCGCAAGGACGGCAGCGTCATCGGCGGCTTCGATTCCATCTATGTGGTGACGCTTGAGAACGGCCACTGGGGCGTAAAAGCCAGGTCCAGCTACGCGCCTTAAGGCTGAGCGGCCAAGCCGGACAGCTGCAAACTCAGATCCCGCAGCCGGCGGCGGGCTGTCTCGTCATAAGCCTGGGCGTTGGCCTTGCTGAGCGTCTGCTGATTGAAGAAGACGCCGGTCTGTCCTTCGACGTCGGGCGAGACCGCCAGCCGATAGGTCGCCTCCACCCCTTCTTCCACCGGCGTGATCGGCTTGACGCCCGCGCCGATGACCATGTTGGTGTTCATATAGGTGCCGGGGTGCAGTGAGGTCACGGTGACGCCCGACCCCTTCAGCCGCTCGGCGAGGTCGATGGTGTTCATGATCTGGCCGAGCTTGGACTGGCAATAGCCCCGCATCGCCGAATAGCCGGTGTCGAGCATGACATCGTCGAAGTCGAACGGCGCCTGGCCGCCCGAGGAGACGTTGACGATCCGCGCCGGGGCGCTCGCCAGGATCGTCGGCAATAAGAGCTCGGTCAGCAGGAAGGGGGCGAGGTAGTTGACCTGGAAATGCAGCTCCTGGCCGTCGCCGGTCATCTGGCGCGTCTCGCGGCCCAAGACGCCGGCGTTGTTGATCAGGACATCGAGCCGCTTGTGCTTGGTGGTGACGGCCTTGGCGAGATCGCGCACCTGCGCCAAGACGGCCAGATCGGCGCGGTAGAATTCCAGGTCGGCGGCGTCCGTCGCCGCCCGGATTTCGGCCAGCACCCGATCGCCCTTGGCCTGGTCGCGCCCGTGCAGCAACACCCGCGCCCCGTTCTGGGCCAGTTTGATCGCCACCAGCCTGCCTAGGCCGTCGGTGGCGCCGGTGACGAGAACGGTCTTGTTTTCGAGCGACATGGACCGGACCTAAACCCGCTTCACCCTATGTTTCAACACCGGCTTCAACGCATCCGTGGCGAACAGGGCGATGGCGGCGTTGCGCCAGGCGCTCAGCCTGGGCGAGCGCGCGGACTTGACGAAATAGTAGGTGGCGAGGGAGCCGCTGATGAGATGGATGCGGGCGGCCGGGGCGAACCAGGCGTCGCTGTGGTCGCGCTTGAACAGGCGGGCGGTAAAGGAGGCGATCTTGAGCGCCATCAGCGCGCCGAAGACCTCCCAGGCGACCTTGCCGGGCTTCAGCGTTGACAGTCGCACCGTCGGCACATGCAGCGCCGGGAAATGCAGGTGGTGGTCGGGATGATCCGGACCCGCAGGGACGCTGGCCGGCCCGGTGATGGCGCCCACCTCGGCCGGCGGCGCGGGAATGGGCTCGCCGGTGACGGGGTCGACTTGCGTCGGCGCGGCGACCTCGGCGTTCAGCAGGGCGTCGTGATGCTTCTTCTCTTCCACCAACAGCTGTTCGACCATCAGGCCGACGCCGATGCCCACCAGGTTGGGGTGGTTGCGGCAGACCTCGGCCACGGTCTCGATCAGGGCGCGGCCGGTGTGGCCGTGTACAGCCATCCGGCCGGTGTAATGGGAGTGAGCCAGGTTGACCGCCTTGGCCAGCTCGGTGCCGGCCAATGATCCGATCCGCTCGATAATACCGGCCATGGTTCAGGGCGTCCGCGACAAGGTCGGAAAGGTTAACGAAGCTAGAGCAAACGTCCCGCCAAGGCCATGGTTGCTCGCCCACGGCTTGGCCTGACGTTCAATGCGCCTATAGTTCAAGCCATGCAGGCTCTCTCAACACCATTCAACCGCTGGGGGGGCCTGAAGCCTGCCCTCGTCCTGGCGGTCTCGGCTGTCGTCCTGGCCGGATGCGCTCCAGGTGGCGAGGCCCCGAGCAGTGGGGCCTCATCGTCCCCACCGGCCTCCAGCGCGCCGTCGGGCGAGCCAGCCTCGTCTTCGCCGCCGGCGACCATGGCCGGCTGGGTGCGCTATTCGGAAACCGGCTTTTCCATCGCCGCGCCGTCCGGCTTCACGCCCGACGCCGCGCACGACTACACCGCGCTCGGTCCCGGCAAGGACATCAAGGGCTTCGCCCTGACCATACCGGCCAGCCTGGCCAAGGGGACCAATCTGGGCGCCGACAGCTATGTCGCGGTGGAGACCCTGCCGGGGACCTCGCCCTGCACCGCCGCGCCCTTCCTGGAGTCGCCCACCGCCGCGCCGTCGGTGACCACAAATGGAATCAGATATTCCGTCGCCACCGGCAGCGACGCCGGCGCGGGCAATTTCTACGACGAGACGGTCTATGCCGTTCAGGGCTCTTCGCCCTGTCTGGCGGTGCGCGACTACATCCATTCGCTGAACATCGGCAACTTCACGCCGGGGACGGTGAAGGCCTTCGATCGCGCGGCGCTGATCGCCCAGTTCGACGCCATTCGCGCCACGCTGACGGTGGATCAAGCGAAGTAGCTGTACATGTGAGTGAGCGCTCACTTGCATTCTGGACGTCGCCGTGGCAGGAATGGGCCATGGACGCCGAACGCACGCTTTCGACCAAGGACCGCATAGACGCCGCCGCGCTGGCGCTGTTCGTGCGCGCGGGTGTGGACGCCGCCACCACCCGCGAGATCGCCGCCGAGGCCGGCGTGTCGGAAGGCGCCCTCTATCGCCACTATCGCAGCAAGGACGCCATGGCGGTGGCGCTGTTCATGGGCGTCCATCGGCGCCTGTCGCACCTGGTGGAAGAGGCGGCCGCCGGCGAGCGGGATATCCAGGCTAAGGCCGCCGCCATCGTCGAAGCCTACTGCGAGGTGGCGGACGAGGACTGGACCCTCTTCGCCTTCCACATGACCAACGTCCACCGCTTTATCCCCTATTATCAGGAGGATGGGCGCGACCCGGTGAGCGTGGTCGAGAACCTTTTGAAGACCGCCATGGTGTCGGTGAAAATCCCGCCGGCCGACCCCCGGGTGCTGGCGGCCATGATCATCGGCGTGGTCCTGCAAACCGCCCAGAACAAGGCCTATGGCCGCATCGACAGCCCGATGAGCGCCCACGCCGCCCTGATGACCAAGGCCGTGCAGGCCATCCTGTTCGCCCGCTGACCTGAAAGAAGAGCCTTCAATGCGAAGCCTGCTGTTCGAGATCGTCTACTGGATCCTGTCGGTGTTCTACGCCCTGACGGCGGTGGTGGCGTCGCTGCTCCCCGGGCGCGGGCCAGCGATCGCGGTGATCCGCCTCTATACCCGCCGGATGGTGGCGGCCATGCATTGGGTCGCCGGGATCAAGGTCGAGCTGAAAGGGCGCGAACGAATGCCGGCGGGCGGCTTCATCGTCGCCGCCAAGCACCAGTCCTGGGGCGACGGCTTCGTGATGTTCGCCAATATCGACAATCTGGTGTTCGTCACCGGCGACCATCTGGAGAAAATCCCGCTGCTGCGCGGCCTGTTGCACAAGCTGGGCGCCATCGTGGTTGACAGCTGCGGCGGGCCTGAAGCGCGCAAGGCGCTCACCCAGTCGGCTGCCGCCGCCAATGCGGAAGGCCGGCGCATCCTGATCTATCCGGAGGGGCATCTGGCCAAGCCGGGGGAGCATTTCCGCTATCGCACCGGCGTCTTCCACATGTACCGCGACTTCGACCTGCCGGTCGTGCCGGTGGCGACCAACCTCGGCCTGTTCTGGCGCCAGCAGGATTTCCACAAGACCGCCGGGACGGCGACCGTGGAGCTGCTCGAGCCGATCCCGACCGGTCTCGACCGCGAGGCCTTCATGGCCCGGCTGGAGGGTGCGATCGAGGCGCGGACGGCCGAGCTGATCGCCGGCGCCAGGGGCGAGCCGGTGAAGGCGTCGGTGCTGATGCCGACGCCGGCTTAGATTAGAGCGCTCATCCCCGCCTTCGCGAGGATGAGCGCGTTTCTGTGGGCCTCAATCCGCCAGCTTCACCAGCATCTTGCCGATATTGTCGCCGTGCATCAGGCCGATCAGGGCGTCGGGGGCCTTGGCGATGCCACTGACGATGGTCTCACGGTATTTGACCTGGCCGGACTTTACCCAGGCGGCCATGTCGCGCTGGAAGTCGGCGTAGAGGTGCATGAAGTCGGTCCCGACGAACCCGCGCAGCATCACCCGGCTGTAGATGATGTTGGACAGGTTGCGCACCGGGGCGCCGTTGTCGTTATAGCCGCTGATCATGCCGCAGACCGGGATGCGGCCAAGCGTGTTCATGCGCCGCAACGCCGCCTCCAGGGTCTCGCCGCCGACATTGTCGAAATAGACGTCCAGCCCCTTGGGCGTGGCGTCTTCCAGGGCCTGGCGGATCGGCTGAGTCTTGTAGTTGATCACCGCGTCCAGCCCGACCTCGTCGCGCAGCCAGGCGGCCTTGGCTTCATCGCCGGTGGACCCGACCACATAGCAGCCCTTGATCTTGGCGATCTGGGCCGCAATGGAGCCCACGGCGCCGGCGGCGGTTGAAACGAACACCTGCTCGCCGTCCTTGAGCGCGCCGATGTGCAACAGGCCGCCGTAGGCGGTGAAGCCGGTCATGCCCAGCACATGCATATGGACCGTGAGCGGCAGGTCCGGGTCGGGCGTCAGCTTGGTCAGCCCCTTGCCCTGGCTGAGGAAATATTCGCGAAAGCCCAAGCGGTTGGTGACCAGCTCGCCTTCCTTGAAGCCGGGGTTACGGGACTTGACCACCCGGCCGAGCGCGCCGCCCAGCATCGCCTCGTCCAGCGCCTGGCCGGCGGTGAGCCGGGGCCGCATGGCCGGGTCCACCGACATATAGAGGTTGCGGATCAGCACCTCGCCCTCGGCCGGATCGGCCAGGTTGGTTTCCACCAGTTTGAATTCCTCGGGCGTCGGCATGCCGGTCGGGCGTTTGACCAGATGGATTTCGCGGCTGGTGGTGGTCATGCGGTCTCTCCCATGGGCGGCGTCTTTGCGGCGCTGGCCTTCAGCCATAGCGGACGACGGGCGTGGGGCAAACCTTCGGTGTGGCGCGATGGTGCTGGACAGTCGCCATGGGCTGGGCTTCTGTTCGTCTGACTGCTGAGGGGAATTTGAGGACGATGCCGACCGACGTCGAGGTTATGCCCCGCCGCCCCCGCCAGACGCAGGCGGAGCGCAGCGCGGCCATGCGCGCGCGGCTGGTGGACGCCGCGATCCGCTGCCTGAACAAGCACGGTTATTCGGCGACCACGGTGGCCATGGTGGCTGACGAGGCCGGCGTCAGCCGGGGCGGCATGCTGCACCAGTTTCCCACCAAGGTGGATTTGATGCTGGAGGTGGTGCGCCACGCCAGCGGCTATGACGAGAACGCCAGCCGGGTGTCCAAGACGCGCAATCCCGACAAGCGTATCGCCTTTATGGACATGACCGACGCCACCTGGCGGGTGATCACCAAGCCGCCGGCGATGGCCAAGCTGGAGATCATGATCGCCGCCCGCAGCGATCCGGCCCTGGCCGAGCGCCTGCCCGACATCATCCAGGCGATCGAGGAACGTCGCCACGACAATGTCTGGGAGGTGGCCGAGGAGGCCGGGATCGAGGATCGCGACCAGGTGGACGCCATGGTCACCTTGCACATGGCCGCCATGCGCGGCCTGGCGATCGAACTGATGTTCACCCAGGACCAGGCCATGGTCGACCGGGCCTACGCCCTGCTGAAGCGGTACAAGACGGGTCTGATGGAAGCGCTGATCGCAGAGGCGGGCAAAGAGGGCTGATTTAGCCTGCCCTACTCATTTCCTCATCCTGAGGTGCGCGGCGCGAAGCGACGAGCCTCGAAGGACGCACGGAGCCGGCATTGCGTCCTTCGAGGCCCGCTGCGCGGGCGCCTCAGATGAGGAACTTAGGTGGAGCAGGTTACAGGCTCTACCCCGCCGGAACCTCCGCAACCCCCGCGCCGCCTTCCTCATCGCCCCAGGCGATGCGGTCGCCTGTGGCTGAAAGCGCCAGGGCGCTGATCGCCGGGCCCTTCTCGGCCTTGATGGTTTCCATCCGGCTGGTGGCGACGTCGCAGACCCAGACCCGGCCGTCGTCCAGGCCGGCGGCCAGCAGGCTCTTGTCCGGCGTCGCGGCGACCCGGGCGACCATGGCGCTTTCGTCGAAGCCGATCTCCGCCGCCTCCTTGCCCATGGGGCCGTTGGCGCCGGCGAACGGCCAGACCACGGCGCCAGGCGCGCCGGATGTGGCCATCAGCAGACCCTTGGAGAAGAAGACCAAGCTTTTCACCTTAGCGGGATAGCCGCCCATCTTCAGGTCCTTGGAATCGGCCAGCCGCCAGCCATGCAGCTGGTTCTCCTGCATCGACGACATCAGATATTTGCCATCGGGGCTGAAGGCGACGGCGATATGGCTGCCGGCCCATTTCAAGGGTGTCGGCTTCTGCTCGGCGATGCGGGCGTACCAGAGCATGGCCCCGCCATAGGTGGCCGCGGCGATTCGCCGGCCCTTGGCGTCGAAGGCGACGGCGGCCACCGACCGCTCATGGGTGAACAGGCGCGCGAACTTGGGATCGCCGGCGTCGCGGACATGAAGATCGCGCCCGGCGCAGAAGGCGATCAGGCCCGACTCGGCGTTGGAGGCCACCGCGTCGATCCAGCGGCCCTTGATCTCCGCCAGCATCTCCGCGCCCGAGGCCTGGCTCCAGACCAGGCGTCCGTCGTCGCCGCCGGTGATCAGGCCGCCGCCCTTGGGGTGGATGGTCGCGCAGAGCACCGCGCCGTCGTGGGCCTCGATGCTCGCGCCGGTCTCGAATCGGACGGTCCCATCGCCCAGGGCGAACACGGCTTCGCCGGACCCGTCGAACAGGGCGGCGCTCACATAGGCTTTGAAGTCAATTTTCATGCAGCGAGCGAATAGCCGACAACCAGTAGGCTTGCCCAGCCGTGGAATGGCATGGAACTTCGCGTTCGAGGCTTTACTTACCCCCGTCGACTGTGATTTTTGTCCATCGAATTAACCGGCCCGCGCCTGTGTGCGGCCCTAGGAGATAGTTTGCATGGCCGCGAAGCTTGGGGGCCTCAAGGGCGGGAAGTACACGATCGGCCAGAACGCCGATATCAACGTGACGCCTTTCGTCGACGTGATGCTGGTGCTGCTGATCATCTTCATGGTGTCCGCGCCCCTGGCCACCGTGGCGATCAAGATCGATCTGCCGCCGGCCATTCCGGATAACAGCCCGCATCCCAAGAAGCCCGTCTACATCTCCATGAAGGATGATGGGAACATCTACATCGTCGATCAGGCGACCACGCTGGACACCTTGCAGACCGATCTGCAGCGGGCGTTCGGTGAAACCGACCCGCGCCACGAAACGGTGCTGATCCGCGCCGACAAGCTGGTGCGCTACGGCGACTTCATGGGGGTGGTGAACCAACTTCAGTCGGACGGCTTCTTCAAGGTCTCGCTGATCAACGAAGACCTGTCCGGCACCTGATTTCGGCCTGACGGTTCAGACGAATTCAAAGGCCCCTTCGCTCACCGAGCGGAGGGGCTTTCTGTTTGGCGGTAGCGGCGGGGAAGTTGAAGCGCCGGCGCTACCCCCACCGTCGCTTCGCGCCACCTCCCCCTCTCTTCGCTTCGCTCGGGGGTGAGGATGAAGAGTATTTCTCCTCACCCCACGCGTAAGCGAGAGGGGGAGGTGGATCGGCGCTGAAGTGCAGCGGAAGCGACGAGACGGTGGGGGTCAGCGCCGAGGCGGCGATTCTCCAAGACGTAAGAAGATTACGCCGCGCAGCGCTCGAAGCTGGCCTTGAGCGCCGCTTCATCGAGGTTGCGGCCGATGAAGACCATGCGGCTGTAGCGCTGCTCGTCGTCGCGCCAGGGGCGCTGCATGTCGCCCTCCAGGATCATGTGCACCGCCTGGAACACCAGCCGGCGATCCTCGCCCTTCACGTCCAGTATGCCCTTGGCGCGCAGAATGTCCGGCCCTTGCGCCTGTAGCAGGCCATTCAGCCAGATGGTCACCTTGTGGGCGTCCACCGGCGTATCGAGGCGCAGGGATACGCCCTTGATGTCGTCGTGCTCGATGTCGTGGTGGCCGTGATCGTGGTGATCATGCCCATGGTGGTGATCGTGATCGCAGTCATCGTCATGCACATGGCCCGGCTCGCCGTGCGCGGGGTTGAGGAATTCGGGCTGCAGCTCGACGATCCGGTCCAGGTCGAAGCCTCCGCGGCCGAGGATGGCGTCCAGCGGCACATTCGAGCGCTGGGCCCGATGGATCGGCGCCAGCGGATTGATCCGCCGAATCCGCGCCTCGATCATCCGCAGCTCGTTCTCGTCCACCAGGTCGGTCTTGTTCAGCACGATCTGGTCGGCGAAAGCGATCTGCTCCAGCGCCTCGCGGCTGTCGGACAGGCGCAGCAGAATGTGTTTGGCGTCGACCAGGGTGGTGACGCTGTCCAGGCGGGTCTTGGCCTTGACGTCATCGTCGACAAAGAAGGTCTGCGCCACCGGGCCCGGATCGGCCAGGCCGGTGGTCTCGACGATGATGGCGTCGAAGCCGGCCCCGTCCTTGGTCATCCGCTTGGTCAGACCCTGGACCACCCGGATCAGGTCGCCGCGCACGGTGCAGCAGACGCAGCCGTTGTTCATCTCGAACACTTCTTCGTCGGCGCCGACGATAAGGTCGTTGTCGATGCCGATCTCGCCGAACTCGTTGACGATCACGGCGTACTTGCGGCCGTGGTCTTCCGACAGGATGCGGTTCAGCAGGGTCGTCTTGCCCGCGCCGAGGTAACCGGTCAGGACGGTGACGGGGGTGCGGGTTTCTTTGGGGGCGTCGGGGGTCTGGGTCATGGCGTCCCTTAGTTAGGGTAGGTGGGCCCCGGCTTCCAGTCGCCCGTGACCGCGAAGGCCGATAAGGGCGCCGCCTTGGGGACCGAAAGCCGCCGAAACGGCGAACAGGGCCGCCGCGCAAAGGGTCATGACCGCGCCAGGCTCCACATCCAGCCGGGCGGCGATGACCAGGCCGATGATGCTGGACGCCGCCGAAATCACGATGGCCGCCAGCGCCTGGCCGCCATAACCCCTGGCCCAGAACCGCGCGGCGGCGGCGGGAATCATCATCAAGCCCACGGTCATCAGGGCGCCGAAGGCCCTGAACCCCGCCACCAGGTTCAAGGCGACCAGCATCATCAGCAGCAGGTGCAATATCGCGCCGGTCTTTCGCTCCACCGACAGCGAGCCCGGATCGACGCTCTCGGCGATGAAGCCGCGCGCGAACAGGGCCAGGGCGATCAGGGTCACGCTGGCCGCGCCGGCGGCGAGGAAGAGGCCGCTGCGATCCAGGCCGCTGGCGGCGCCGAACAGCATGGCTTCCAGCGCTTCCGGGTCAGCGTGATGGGCCAGCATCAGCACGCCGAGCGCGAGGGCGGGGAGATAGATGACGGCGAAGGCCGCATCCTCCGGCAGGCGCCGCGATCGGGCCAGCAGGCTGGACGCCCCGGTGACCGCCAGGGCGGCGGCAAGGGCGCCGACGGTCAGCGCCCAGGGATTGGGGCCACAGAGCAGATAGGCCAGGGCCGCGCCGGGCAGGATGCCGTGCGACAGGGCGTCGCCGGACAGACTCATGCGCCGAGCCACCAGCAGCACGCCCAAGGGGCCGCCGCCGAACGCCAGGGCGATCCCGCCAGCGGCGGCGCCGCGCAGGGCGGCTTCGGCGATCATGCCGCGTCTCCGGTGAGGCCCGGGGACGTCGTCTGCGTTGGCCGCAGATGGTCCGGCGTCAGGACATCGGCGGTGGGACCCCAGGCAGGCGCGCCGCGTCCCATGATCAGGGTCTCATCGCTCAGGGCCCGCGCCAGACCCAGGTCGTGCAGCACGATCACCAGGGAACGGCGTTCGGCGCGCCAGCGATCGATGATCTGGACCAGATCGACGGTGGCCTCATCGTCCAGGCCCGCGAACGGCTCATCCAGCAGGATCACCGGCGCGTCCTGCACCACAACCCGGGCGAACAGGGCGCGCTGGAACTGACCGCCGGACAGGCTGCGGATCGGCCGCTGCTCCAAGCCTTTCAAGCCGACCCACTCAAGCGCCTGGGCCAGCCGCGCCCGCTCCGCCGCGCCCAGGCCCCGGAACAGGCCCAGCCGCCGCTCGAAACCCAGCGCCACGTGATCGGCCAGGGTGATGGGAAAGTCGCGATCCATGCCCGCTTCCTGCGGCAGGTAGGCGATGTCTCGCTGTGTCAGCCCCTGCAGACGCACGGCGCCGCCCAGCGGCTTGAGCCGACCAGCCAGAGCCTTGAGCAGGGTGGACTTACCCGATCCGTTCGGCCCGACGATCGCGGTCGAACGTCCCATGGCGAAGGCGCCGTTCGCGGCCACCACGGCCGGCTCGCCGTCATATCCCAAGGTCAGTCGGTCAAGAACGATCGCGGTCATAAGATCAGGCCAGCGCAAGGGCGACGGCGAGCCAGACCACCGCGCAAGCTGCTGCGGCCAGCACCAGCCGCTGGGCGGCGCTCATCTGCAAAAGGGTGGGGCGGGAGAACATGGCGCCCCTATAAAATGTTATTTAGTAACAGTCGAGGCGCTGGCGCGAATTTATCGCTGTGCTGCTTGTCGGCCGACAGGTCATGCGGCCCTTCGTCGAGCTGAGCCTTACATCGGGCCGTGACAGGCGTAGGGCGCCTGGGCTCTCCGTCGCTCTTAGTATAAAGTCGGTCCCCATGAAATTCGCCGCCCTCAGCCTTGCTTTCGCGGTCCTGTTCGCCGCGCCGGTCGCCGGCGCCGAACCGGAACTGCAGCCCAAGCTGGCCGAGATCGGCTTTCTGGTCGGCGATTGGTCGAACGGCCAGGGCCATGTCGCCGACACCGGCGGGACGTCCACCGGCGCCTCCAAGGTCACCGTCGAGGCGGGTGGCGGGGTTTTGCTGCGGCGCGACCACACCAGCCTGTACGACAGCGCCGGCAAGCCAGCGGGCGGGTTTAATCAGGTGATGATGATCTACCCCGAGGCAGGGACGCTGCATGCGGACTATTCCGACGGCTCGCACATCATCCACTATGTCGCCGCCGAGGTTCGGCCCGGCCGGTCGGTGACCTTCACCAGCGCGGTCCAGCCCGGTGCGCCGGTGTTCCGGCTGGCCTATGAGCTGACCGCGCCCGACGCCCTGATCGTCACCTTCGGCATGATTCCGCCGGGCGGCGCCTTCCAGCCCATCGCGGTCGGAACTTTGCGCCGTGGCGGGTGAGGCCGCCGTTGACTTGCCAGCTTCCACGCGTATAAGTCCCGCCCTCGCCCGCGGGGTATCTCGCGGGCGCCGCTATTTGTGAATCTAATCAAGGCGAACCCTATGTACGCGGTCATCAAAACCGGCGGCAAACAATATCGGGTCAAGGCCGGCGACCTGTTGGTCGTCGAAAAGCTGGGCGGCGAGCCCGGCTCGACCGTGACCTTCGATGAAGTCCTGATGCTTGGCGACGGCGCCGGCGTCACCATCGGCGCGCCCGTCGTCGAGGGCGCCGTGGTCGAAGGCGCGCTGGTCGAAACCCGCAAGGGCGAGAAGATCAAGGTCTTCAAGAAGATCCGCCGCCAGGGCTATCGCCGCACCGGTGGCCATCGTCAGCAAGAGACCGTCATTCGGGTCACCTCGATCGCCGGCGCCGGCCTGTCCGACAAGTGGGAAGGCGAAATCGACCTGACCCCGAAGTCGGTGCTGAACGCCCGCTCGCGCGCGCTGAAGGAAGGCGCTGAGTGGACCGCTCCCGGTTCGGAGGCGGCCCCCAAGGCTCCCGCCAAGAAAGCCAAGGCTGAAGCGCCCGTGACCGACACGCCGGCTGTTGAAGCCGCCGAGGCGCCCGCGCCCAAGGCGAAGGCCGCTCCGAAAGCCAAGGCCGAAGCTGCTGACGCGGCGCCCGCCAAAGCCCCCGCCAAGAAGGTCGCGCCGAAGGCGAAGGCTGAAAAGTCCGACGGCGACGACGCCTAAGACTGACGTAAAGATCCAGGAGACACTCTCATGGCCCACAAGAAATCAGGCGGTTCATCCCGCAACGGTCGCGACAGCGCCGGCCAACGCCTTGGCGTGAAGAAGTTCGGCGGCGAAAAAGTGCTCGCCGGCAACATTATCGTGCGCCAGCGCGGCACCAAGTTCTGGCCGGGCGTGAATGTTGGCCTGGGCAAGGACCATACCCTCTTCGCCCTCGCCGCCGGCGCGGTGAAGTTTGTCACCAAACGCGATGACCGCACCTACGTCACCGTAGTGGCCGCCGCCGAGATGACCGCCGCAGAGTAGCGATCCGAACATCTCTTTTCGGATCGCGCCCCTTAAAAGACGCGATCCGGACAGCCAATTGAGGCGGGGAGTCCGGGCGCGGACTCCCCGCTTTTCGTTTGGCCTGAAGGTTCCGACCGGGACCTTAAGGGAGGTGACCATGGCCGGATTTCCGACCGTCAGTACGCCAAGGCTGACTTTGCGCGCGCCCCGAAATGGCGATGCGGAGCGCATCCTGGCGCTCGCCAACGACATCGACATCGCCCGCATGACCACCAGCATGCCCTATCCCTACGCGCGCGCGGACGCCGAGGCCTTCCTGGCCCGGGTGGAGACGCTGGATCTGAACCGCGAGGTCGTCTTCGCCATCGACGATGGCCGCGACGGGCTGATCGGCGTCGTGGGCCTGTTTCCGCACGGCCCGCTCGGACCGGAGATCGGCTATTGGGTCGGCCGCGACTATTGGGGCCAGGGCTACGCCACCGAGGCTGCGTCGGCGACGCTGGTCTGGGCCGGCAAGGACTGGGGACGGCGGGTGGTCATGTCCGGCCACTTCGCCGACAATCCCGCCTCCGGCCGCGTTCTGGAAAAGGCCGGCTTTCTCTACACCGGAGAAGTCCAGTCCCGCCGCTCCACCGCCCGCGACGCGGCGGCGGCCACGCGGATGATGGTCTGGCTGGCCTGAGCGATGAGTCGCTTGACGCTTGATCGCTCACGCCTCGTCCCGCTCTCTCCGCCGTCATGGCCGGGCTTGTCCCGGCCACCCATTTATCCGCACCGCGAACCGATCGGCGTTCGGGCTTGGCCCGACCATGGGTGGCCGGGACAGGCCCGGCCATGACGCTCTCTATGAACCGGATGCCTTATCCAGAACCTGCGGAGTGTGGGCTCTTTACCCAGGCCGGCGGCGTGGCTTAATCAGACGCCATGGCCCTATTTGGTTCCGCCCCGCGTTATGTCGATGGCGACCACATCGTCGTCGCCGGCGCGCGGGTGCGGCTGCGGGTCTCGAGCCGGGCCAGCCGGATAAGCCTGCGAATCGATGCGGCCCGGCGCGAGGTCGTGGCCACCGCGCCCAATCCGCGCCGCCTGCCCGAGGCGGCGGCCTTCGCCAACCAGCGGATCGCCTGGATCGCGGCCCATATGGCGGCTCTGCCCGAGACCGCGGCCCTGACGCCGGGCATGACCATCGAGGTGCTGGGCAAGGCCTGGCGGCTGGAGCGCGCCAGCGGCCGCGCGCGCTGGCGGCCCGCGATGGCGGATCAGCCGGCGACCCTGACGGCGTCCGGGGAGGGCGAAGCCTTCGCCAAGGCCGTGGTCCGCGCGCTCAAGGCCGAAGCCCGGCGCGTGTTCACTGAGCGCACCGCCTTCTACGCGGCGGCGGTGGATCGACCGGAGCCGGTGATGTCGATCATGGACGCCAAGGCCCGCTGGGGCTCCTGCAAACAGCCCAGGCGCGCGGGCTTCGGCGCCTCGGCCGAGGTTGGCCGGATCCGCTATTCCTGGCGGCTGGTGCTGGCGCCCTTCGAGGTGGCCGACTACGTGGTCGCCCACGAATGCGCCCACCTGGTCGAGGCCAACCATTCCCCGAGGTTCTGGGCCGTGGTGCACGGCTTGGTGGGCGATCACCGCCCTCACCGCGCCTGGCTGCGCGACCATGGCGCCAGGCTCCACGCCTTCGGCGGGTGAGGGGGCTTAATTGCTCTTCGATGGGAGCCGGCGCGCGCAGCTGACTGAGGGGCGAGTAAGCGCACCGTCTGTGTAGCGGTCAGGACGAAATCGAAAACCCGCCTTTCCCCAGGCCTTGTGCCTGGGCAACGGCTATCCAGGTTGGACGATTCAATCCTGCTATCCCGGCGGCGGGTTGGCCGCCTGCGCCGCCGCCGGCGCTACGGCGGGCTGGCCGCTTTCAGTCTGGGCGCGGTTCAGAATGTCATCGATACTCATCGGGCTCACCGAGACGTTGCCGCCCGGGATGGGCTGGACGCTCAGACGGGACAGGGTGGGAGCCATAAAGGCGCGCCAAATGTCCGCCGGCGTCGTGCCGCCGGTCACCCGCTTCATCGGCGTATTGTCGTCGCGCCCGACCCAGACCGCGGCGGTGAAGCCGCCGGTATAGCCGACGAACCAGGCGTCGCGATAATCGCTGGTGGTGCCGGTCTTGCCGGCGAGGTCGCGGCCGGCGATGCGGGCCCTGACCCCGGTGCCCGAGACCAGCACCTGGCGCATCATCTGGATCATATAGCCCAGCGCAGGCTGGTTGATCACCTGGGTGCGGGGACCCTGGCCGATGTTGTGATCGAACAGGACCTTGCCGGTGGCCGTGCGGATGCGTTCAACCCCGTAGCCCTTGGCCAGCAGCCCGCCGTTGGAGAAGGGCGTATAGGCCTGGGCCATCTCCTGCGGGCTGACCTCGACCGCGCCCAGGGCCATCGACGGGCTGGTCTGGATTGGCGAGACAATGCCCAGCCGATGGGCTGTGGCGGCGACATTGGTCGTGCCCACCTCATTGCCCAGGCGCGCGGCGACCGTATTGATCGACTGGGCGAACGCCGTCTCCAGGGTCATCGGGCCGAGATATTTGTTGGTGTAGTTGTGGGGCTGCCAATTGCCGATGGTCAGCGGCTCGTCGTTGACGATCACCTCGGGCGTGCGGCCCTGTTCCATGCCGGTCAGATAGACGAAGGGTTTGAACGCCGAGCCCGCTTGCCGCTGGGCGGCGGTGGCGCGGTCGAACTGGCTCTGGGCATAGTCGACGCCGCCGACATAGGCGCGGATGCGCCCCTCGCCGTCCTGGGCGACCAGGGCCGCCTGCTGGACGCCGCGGGTGACGCCATCACGGGCGATCATCATCTGCACCGCATGTTCGGCGTTGGTCTGGATCGGCAGGTCCAGGGTGGTCTCCACCACCAGGTCCTCCTGGGGCTGGCCCACCAGGGCGCGGACCTGCTGGTCGACCCAGTCGACGAAATACTGCGCCTTCTGGCTGGCCAGGGTCGAGGACACCCGCACGGGCGTCTTGAAGGCCTCGTCGCGCTGCTCGGGCGTGATCGCATGGGTCGCCACCATTTCGTCCAGGACGATGGTGGCGCGCCGCTCCGCGCGGTGCTGGGCGGAGACCGGGCTGTAACGGGACGGGCCCTTCATCAGCCCGGCCAGCAGCGCCGCCTCGCCCACGCTGAGCTGGGAGGCGGGCTTGTTGAAATAGCGTTGGGAAGCGGCCTCGATGCCATAGGCGCCTTCGCCGAAATAGACCCGGTTCAGATAAAGGGCGAGGATCTGCTTTTTGGAGAATTTGGTCTCCAGCCAGACCGCCAGGATCAGCTCCTGGGCCTTTCGGCGGATGTTCTGGTCGGGGGTCAGGAACAGGTTGCGCGCCAGCTGCTGGGTGATGGTGGAGGCGCCCTGGACGGTGTGACCCGCCTTCAGGTTGGCGGACGCCGACCGCAACATGCCCCAGAGGTCGAAGCCGAAGTGGTGGTAGAACCGCTTGTCTTCGATGGCCACGAAGGCGGCGGGCACATAGGGCGGCAGTTCATCCAGGTTCACCGGTGGCGAGAACTGGCTGCCGCGCACCGCGATCGAGGCGCCCGAGCGATCCAGATAGGTGATCGACGGCTGGCGTGTGACGTCGAACATCTTGGAGGTGTCGGGCAGGTTGGTGGCGAACACCGCGAAGAAGGCGACGATGGCGATCAGGCCCCAAACGCCGATCACCAGCCCCCAATAGATGGCCGCTTCCAACGGGGTGCGTTTCGGGCGTGGACCAGCGCCGCCGCCTGGCCTTGGCCCGCGCGCTCCGCCGTTACCGCCGCTCCAGCCCGAGCCCCCGCCTTGGCCGTTCGCCATCTCGCCTCTTCTCCGACGGGCCGCTCGTCGCGGCCACCCCCGGCCTCCTTAGCCTAGGTCGAAGGGGTCGCGCGAGAGGCTTGACGATTGGTGAACGCTAGGGGCCATGACAGGCTGCATGCTTGCATTTACCTTGGACGGGTGGAGACGATGCGAATGACCGACACGATGAAGGTTTGGTTGGCGATCGCCGGCGCGGCCCTGCTGGCCGGCTGCGCGAGCCAGGAACCGTCGGCGCAGGCAATCGTGTGGATTGGCGGCGACCCGACCCACCTCGCCGCGGACAAGGCCGTCTGCGAGAAGGATTCGCTCAACAACGACTATAACTCGGCGGCCGGCTACTCCGACCCACGTTATGGCCCCACCAACGCCATGGCCGCGCAGGTCAATCGCGATGCGCCGTTGATCAATCAGCACGCCGCCATCCGCGCCGCGGCCACGGCCGCCTGCATGACCGACAAGGGTTGGAAGCCGCAGGACTGACGGTGGACCTACTCCGCCTCGATGGCTTCGATGTCGTCGTCGCTGAGGCCGAAGTGGTGGCCGATTTCGTGGACCAGGACGTGGGTGATCAGTTCGCCCAGGGTGATGTCGCCGTGATCAGACCATTCGTCGAGGATCGGACGTCGATAAAGAAACACCATCGCCGCGGCCGGATTGGGATCCAGCACCGAGCGGCTGGCCAGGTCGACGCCTTGATAGAGGCCGGTCAGTTCGAAGGGATCGTCGATCCCCAGCGCGTCCAGAACCTCGTCGTCGGCGAAATCCTGCACGCGGAACACCACCTCGCCCGCCATCTTGGCGAAGGGCGCGGGCAGGGCCGCCAGCGCGGCGTCCGCGATGGCGGCGAAGTCGTCGAGGCTCGGCGGCGTCGCGCCCCGCCAGTCGGCGCTTGGCGGCCTACTCATCGGGCACGATGATGTGCGGCGCCTCGGGCAGCCGGTATTCGAACAGGCCGACATCCAGCGGCTGCTGCGGCTTGACCGGCCTAAGGGGCTCGCCGAGGCGTTCGCGCAGGGATTGGGCGTCGTGCGGCAAGGCCGCGCGCTTGCGGGCCAGGGCGACCTCCGGCGACTCAAGGATCGGCGAGGCGGCCTTCGACAGCTTCCAATAGCTGACCGACAGTCGCCAGATGGTGGCTGGGCGGGGCGGCGGCGGCGCCCATCGATGACCGTCGCGATAGATCGGCGCCGGCGGATGGCTTTTGCCGGGCCGCCGGGGCGGCTGTTCGGCGAGTTCGCGCAGTTCGCAGAACCGGTCTTCCGGCAGCACCGAGGCCCCATGACCCGGCCGTTCGTCGTCGACGCGTCCGGCGAAGGCGTCCAACGCCGCCTCGCGGCTGGGAAAGCTGGGGCCGACCGGCTCCGAGGCGAACACCACCGCACCGCCCGCCAGCACAGCGGCGTCGCTGGCGCGCGCGGCTCTGCCCAGGGGCGCATTCAGGGCCGCGGCGGGGTTGGCGGCGATGGGATAGCGGACAGCGCTCATGACCCTATTTTGCAGCAAGTAAGCGCCGGTTGGGAGTGACAAGCGTCATCGGCTATGGTGTGAGCCAATGATTCTCGGCCGCACCCTTATTTTGGGCGAGCTTCGCTGATGGCGCCCGATCTGATCCAGGCGGCCGCGATCGGCGCTGTTTGCCTCGCCCTTGCCGCGACACTGTGGGCGCTGTCGGTTCGGCGCGCCTCCGACCGTCGGGTCTTTGCCCTGAAAGACCGCCTGGCGCGGCTGGAAGGCTTGGCCGATGCGACCCAGGCTTCGGCCGAGGCTTTCGACGCGGCCATGATCACCATCGAGGACGGACAGGCCCGGATCGCCTGGGGCGAAGACAGCCTGGGCCTGTGCGCGGAAATGCTGGCGCTGCCGGAAACCGAGGCGCTGAGCCGGCCGAACGCGATTGTCGAGGCCCTGCTGGCTGACCCGGATCATCGCCGCCGGATCGGCGCCCTGGTTGAGCGGGGCGAGGCTTGCGCCTTCCAGGTGCGGGGCGCGCAGGGTTTCATCGCTGTCGATGGCCGCGCGGCCGGCGCCTGCGCCTGGTTGCGGCTGCAGCCGCAGATCGCCGCCGATGGCGGCCTACCCACCGCCGGCCGGTTCGCGGCCCTGCTCGACGCCCTGCCTCAGCCGATCTGGACACAGTCGCCGACCGGCTCGCTGCTCTGGGCCAACAAGACCTGGCTGTCGGCCGTGGATGCGGCCTCGGTGGAGGACGCCGTGGCTCGAAAGCTGGTGTTCGATCGGGCCGCGCAAGCGACGGTCACCGAGGCGGTGGCTGCCGGCGAGACGCGCGAGGCTTTGCGCTGGGCGCCGCTGAAGGGTCAACGCCGCGCCTTCCGCATCACCGCAGAGCCCCTGGAGGGGGGTGACGTCGGCGCCTGGGCGCTGGACGTGACCGACACCGAGGACACCAAGGAAGCCTTCAAGCGCCATGTCGAGGCGCACGACGAGACGCTCAACCATCTCGCGGACGCGGTGGCCATCTTCAGCGGCGCCAAGCGGCTGACCTTCCACAACACCGCCTTCGCCCAGCTCTGGGGCCTGGAGCCGGCCTGGCTGGCCGACGGGCCGACGCACTCGGAGATTCTCGACCGGCTGCGCCAGCGCCGCCGCCTGCCCGAGACCGTCGACTACAGTCGCTGGAAGACCGACGAACTCAGCCGCTATGAGGCGCTGGGGGTCGCGCCAGACGACCTATGGACCCTGCCCGATGGCCGCACCCTGCGGGTCGTGCGCCAGCCGCACCCGCTGGGCGGGCTTCTGCTGCTGTTCTCCGACATCACCGGCGAGCTGCGGCTGAAGGCCCAGTACAACGCCCTGATCCAGGTGCAGCAGGCGACCTTGGACAAGCTGAACGACGCGGTGGCCGTGTTTGGCTCGGACGGCCGGCTTCGGCTGCACAACGAAGCGTTTGAGCGGTTCTGGAACGTCTCGCCCGAGGGGCTGGAGGCGGCGTTCGATTTCGATGGCGTGGTCGAGGTCTGCGTGCCCCGCCTGCACGATCCGATCTTCTGGAAAGAGCTGAAGGGCCGCGTCACCGACCCCGATCCCCGCGCCCGCATCGCCATCAGCGGCGAGACCAAGACGTCTGACGACCGCATCGTCGCCTTCCAGTCGCGGCCCCTGCCGGATGGCGCCACCCTGGTGGCCTTCTCCGATGTCACCGACACCCGCCGGCTGGAAAAGGCCGTCTCCGACCGCGATCAGGCTCTGGCCGACGCCGAGCGGTTGAAGCGCGACTTCGTCGGCAACGTCTCCTACGAACTGCGCACGCCGCTGACGACCATCATCGGCTATTCCGAGCTGCTCGACCGCAGCGGCGACGCCCTGCCGGATCGCGCGCGCGACCACGTGGCCGCGGTCCGCTCGGCGGCCAACCAGCTGGCCCGCTCCATCGACGACGTGTTGGACACCGCCCAGATCGACGCGGGCGAGATGGCGCTGGATCTCGGTGACGTCCATATCGAGGAGCTGCTGCAGGAAACCGCCGGCCGCTGGGTGCGTCAGGGCGAGGCGGCGGAAGTTAAGATCGAGATCGCGAGCGACCCCGATGTCGGTGTGATCCGCGCCGACGCCAAGCGCCTGGGCCAGAGCCTCGACCGGCTGGTGGAGAATGCGATCATCCAGACCCCGCCGGGGGGGGTGATCACCCTGCGTGCGCGCAAGGCGCTGAGCGAGGTCCAGGTTCAGGTTTCCGACACCGGACGCGGCATTCCCTTCCACGTCCAGGCGCATATCTTCGACCGTTTCGTCGGGCGCGATCGCGGCGGCCCGGGCCTGGGCCTGGCGCTGGTGAAGTCGCTGATCGAACTGCACGGCGGCTGGGTGGCGCTGGAGAGCGAGCCGGGCCACGGCGCGACCTTCACCTGCCACCTGCCGGAAACCGCCTACATCGGCGCCGGCCAGGCGGAGCTGGGGCTTTAAAGACGGCGGGCTTCGAGTTTGATCGTTTAGCCGGCGCTCGCCCCCTCCGTCTCGACGCTTCCGCTACGCTCCAGCGCCGATCCACCTCGTGTGATCGAATTGCCCTAGTCTCGCAGAGCGGCCGACCGAGGCCTTCATCAAGCCAGCGGTCGGCCGCCGCACCGAGAGATCGTCAGCCAC
>Ga0302313_10000219_pt1 | contig 54243 bp, 63 predicted proteins | sample III_Palsa_N2_2_FD_200454 | JGI IMG/M metagenome (GOLD analysis project Ga0302313, IMG submission 200454) | Peat permafrost microbial communities from Stordalen Mire near Abisko, Sweden - III_Palsa_N2_2 | ecosystem: Environmental > Terrestrial > Soil > Palsa > Peat permafrost | place: Sweden...
TCATCGATGAACACTGCGATCCTGAGATCATCGAACGCATTATGGCTGATGAGGCGAAGCGCTAACCCGCAACCGACACCGCGCTCACACCTTCGCACAGCAAAAAGCCGTTCGCCGGACGCTCACCAGCAGACCGCTCCATGGCCCCAGCAAAAAAAGCATCCTGACGTTTCCAGACGCGGATGAGAAGCCTCGAAAGTCTTGGTGCGGAATAGCCCTTTCGTGTGGCAGCGCGGGAGCGTGTGGCAGCGCGGGAGATTGAGCAGCGCAGCGTGTTTCGGACGTTTTCATCGACCGATGCTCGAATGCTGCGCGCAAGATGCTAACGACTAAGACGACGCCTCAGCATCCGTCGCCGGTACGCGACAGCGACGCCTTCATCACGTTTTGCAGGCTGGTGCTGACCCTCTATAGTCCCAAGTCGCATATGTGGACGACCCCCTCCTCGCAAGGCTCTTGGGCAATGTCTTGATCGGATCGCTTGCGCCCATATGTCCGGCCTGTTTTGGCGCTCGCACACGAACGCTGGCCAAGATGGATTCCGCGGCGCGAGTTCCAAACACAAGCGCGACCTATTACGGCCGGTGGGACTTTCGGACTCTCTCGCGTCAGGGATCGATCGATCACTCCATCTGCTCACTAGCTGCAAGTTCTGGCATCGGCTCAGCGCGGTTGCAGTCGAGTTGCTCCCCGCGACTGGCTGATCTCTAAACGGCGCTCGCCAAGGCGGCCGGCGCGGATTTCATGGCGTAGTCTTGGCCTGTGACCATCAGCTTCCACGCAACGCGGGCCATCTTGTTGGCTAGCGCCACCGCGGCCATCGGCAGGCTCTCGTCGGCTTGGATGATGGCGCAATACGCACCGGCCTACATCGTTTTCGACGACCAGCACGAGATTCAGCGGTTCTCGGGACCAGTAGCGAAATTCATGGAGCCTGTGAGCGGCGGCGCCAGCCTGAACCTCTTTCGGATGCTTCACGCCCAGCTACGGTCGCCCGTCCGAAGGCACACCCGGCCATCCCCAGCGAGCAGGCAATTCGGCGACATTTTGGAAGACGCGCGGACTTGGTTGAAGCCCTCTCCCAAAAGGCGACGGAACACATTCAATACGCCGATATCGCGGCGATGCTCCCCACGGTGTCAAAATCCCCTGGCGAAGCCAGCAGGGCACCCCAGGCCAAAGCCCCAGACGGTTGGGTGTACCTCTTCAAGTCAGGCGACTTCTACAAGATCGGCCGTAGCGATGACCTCGAACGGCGCATCAAAGAAGTCGGGGTCAAGCTGCCCGAGAAACTGACCCCGGTACATTCGATAAGGACCGACGACCCTCCCGGCATCGAAGCGTACTGGCATCGACGGTTCGCCGACAAACGGGCCAATGGAGAATGGTTCAAGCTCTCCTCGCTAGATATCTCCGCCTTCAAAAAGCGGAAGTATCAGTGAGGCGACCGCGTTTGCCTGGATTTTTTATGTCGCGCGAACGGTGGCCGGAGCTACGCGATAGGTGGGCGCGATTTTACCCTACCCCCCACCCCCCGGGGGCACGGAATCGGGGATATTACTCGCCGATCAGTGGGGATATCGTGGGGTATCAATTGCGTCAGGCGCAGCGAACCGCTCCAACCGTCTCTCAACCGCTTGATTTTATTGAGATAATATTGGAGCGGGCGAAGAGATTCGAACTCTCGACCCCAACCTTGGCAAGGTTGTGCTCTACCACTGAGCTACGCCCGCGCTCCTGAACGGCATATGAGGCCGCTCGAAAGAGGGCGGCTTATCGCAGAGCGGCCCGGCCTTGGCAAGGGCGAGATTGCGGCCTTTTTCGCCGACCCGGATCGCCCCTATGGGGTGTCCGGGATAACGAGGGCGATGTGGCTTCAACGGCCGGTGCGCAGGGACTTCAGGCGCCGCTTGTTGACGTGCTCGGCGGGCGCCTGGCCGACGTTGTCCGGCACCTCGCCCTTGAAATAGAACCGTTGCCACGCGGTCTTGATGGTCTCCTCGTCGCCGCGGAAGATCCGGGTGTTGAACTCGCTGCGGTACTTCACCCAGGCGTCGTACTGGGCGCGCAGGTCCGGATCGGACTCCAGCGGGCGGCTGATCACGTTCACCTCATCCAGGACGCGATCCTGGGCCAGGGTGATGAAGCAGAAGGGTTCGTTCTTGGCGAAGCTGACCTTGCCCGGCCGGGTGAAGATCCAATTCATGGTGAAGGGGAAGGGCAGCCAGTCGGTCTCGACCAGGCCGGTGAGCGGCTGAACGCCGTCCTTGACGTGGTTGGGCGGCCCGCCGGTCCACATCGACCAGCCCGGCTCGGTGCGGAACAGATACCCGGTGTGGAAGGTGATCACCCCGTGGGAAAAGTGCGAGGTGACGAACTCGTGGAAGTCCGGGTGCGGCTGGTGCGGCGTGAGCGTGATGTCGTTCTGGTGCAGACCGCCGTTCCATTCGGCGGTGAAGCCCATGGGGCAGAGCAGCTCCCAGCCGGAGGTGTTGGCCATGGTCAGCGGCAGGCAGCGATAGGCGTGCCGATCCTCGAACGACTCCATCCAGGCTCGTTGGGGCCGGCCGGGAACCAGTTCCGGGGGACGGCTTGAGGTGGCGAAACATTCGAGCTTCATGACGAGCCTTGCGCGCTATTGGGCTTTCAGGCCCAACTCCTACCCGGCGCGGCCAAGGCGCGTCCAGAAGAACGCGATTGTCCGCCTATGCCGATCCCTGAAAGCCAGGCCCTGTTCGCCCTGTTGGACCGGCTGGGGGTTGAACATTCGACCCTGGAGCACCCGGCGGTGTTCCATGTCGGCGAGGGCGACGAGATCAAGGCGGGCCTGCCAGGAGGCCACACCAAGAACCTGTTCCTGAAGGACGCCAAGGGCCGGCTGTGGCTGGTCAGCGCCCTGCAGGATACGCGGATCGACCTGAAGGCCCTGCCGGCGGTGATCGGCTCGGCCAAGCTGTCGTTCGGCAAGCCGGAGCTGATGGCCGGGACGCTGGGGGTGACGCCCGGGTCGGTGACGGCGTTCGCGCTGATGAACGACGCCCAGCGGCGGGTGACCTTCGTGCTGGACAAGGCGCTGTTGGCGAAGGAGCCGCTGAACTTCCACCCGATGATCAATACCGCGACCACGGCGGTGTCGGCGGAGGGGTTTTTGCGGTTTCTGGGGGCGCTGGGGGTCGAGCCGATTTTGGTGGATTTCGGATAAACGCGCATCCCTTGGCGGACGCCGTAATTTGAGCGACTATCCGATAGGGATCTCGGCCCAAGACCGATGCCCACAATGATCGGCGTCGGGGAGGCGCGAACATGGACCTGGGACGGTTTGAAACCAGTCTCGCGGTCGGAGACATTGGCCGCTCGCTGGCCTTCTATAAGGCGCTCGGCTTTCGTCAGACCGACGGCGCTGTCGAAATCCGAAATGTGACCCTGCGCAAGGGCGACTGCCGGTTGGCGCTCTTCCAAGGCTATCTCGAGCCGCCACGCACCCAGCTGATCTTCTGGCAGGGGCGGGTGGCGGCGAACGCCCGCGCGCTGATCGCCAAAGGGTTGGCGTTCGACGAGGGGCATCCGCGAAGCGCCAAGGACGGCGGCGCCGCCGGCATGCTGCGGGACCCGGACGGGCACCCGATCTATCTGATCTACATGCCCGTCTTCCACGTCAACGATCCAGCCCACACTCGCACGGCGCCGCCCTATCGCTCCACCCGACTGAAGCCGGACCGGCGGTTGGGCTGGTACGAATTGAACCTCGCCGGGGCGGATCTCGACCGGACGCGGGCGTTCTACGAGACGATGGGGTTCAGGCTGGCGGCGCGCGACGAGGCCAGCCTCACCCTGCAGAACAGGGATTGCAGGCTCGTATTTCGCTTGGACCAGGCGGCTCCAGGGGAGACGCGGTTGATGTTCCGGCAGGGGGATGTCCCGGCGATCGCGGCCGACCTGACGCGCAAAGGATTGAGCTTTGATCGCGGCGCGGACGGTCTCTGCCTGAAGGACCCTGACGATCACGCGGTGATTTTCACCCATACCCCCGGCATGGTGAGAACCGAGGCGGCGCCGTCGCCCCCTTGACCCAGCGGAATGACATAGATAGTTAGAGAACCTAACTACTATGACCGTATCCGCCTCCCCTCGCCGCGCCGCCGACGTCACCGCGCTTGCCGACGCCCTGCGCCCCGTCCTGCTCCGCCTCGGCCGCCGGCTGCGGCGCGAGGCCGACCAGCTGGGCCTGTCCTCGCTGGACGCGGCCCTGTTGCAGATGGTGGCCAATCACGAGGGCATCGGCGTCTCCGAACTGGCCGACAAGGAGCGCACCTCGCGTCCGACCATGAGCAGCCACGTCAAGCGGCTGGAGGCCGAGGGCTGGGTCCAGCGCCAGGAGCCGCAAGCCGACGACCGCCGCCGCGTAGGATTGGCCATCACGCCCGAGGGTCTGAAGGCGCTGGACGCGGTGCGCCGACGCCGCACTGACTGGCTGGCCGATCGCCTGACCCGGCTGCCCCCCGAACAGCGCGCCCTGATCGCCGAAGCGCTGGCGCCACTGGGCCAGATCGCGGTGGACCCGTCATGAACCGGCCCATCACCGAAAGCCCCAAGGTTCTCGAAGAGATCGTCCTGGACGAAGAGCCGGCGCTCACGACCATGAGCCGGTTCGCGCCGATGATCATCGGCTTCGCCCTGCTGATGCAGACCCTGGACGCCACGGTCATCTCCAACGCCCTGCCCACCATGGCCAGGTCGCTGCACGAAGACCCGCTGACGCTGAACCTGGCCATCACCTCCTACCTTCTGAGCTCGGCGGTCTTCCTGCCGATCAGCGGCTGGGTGGCCGACCGGTTCGGGGCCAAGGTGGTGTTCCGGGCGGCGATGATCCTGTTCGCCGCCTCGTCCCTGCTCTGCGGCGCCTCCCACACCCTGATGGAGCTGGTAGGCGCGCGGATGATCCAGGGGATGGCCGGGGCGATGATGGCCCCCGTGGGGCGGCTGGTGCTGCTGCGCAGCGTGCCCAAGCACGACCTGGTGCGGGCCATGTCCTACCTGACCATGCCCGCCCTGCTGGGCCCGGTGATCGGCCCGCCGCTGGGGGGCTTCATCGTCACCCACGCCTCCTGGCGCTGGATCTTCTATATCAACATCCCGATCTGCATCGTCGGGGTGACCCTGGTCTCGATCTTCATCCAGAATATCAAGGAGGAGACCCGCGAGCCGCTGGACTGGCGCGGCTTCTTCCTCACCGGCCTGGGCTTGGCGAGCCTGGTGTACGGATTCGAGAATGTCGGCCGCGGCGCCCTGCCCGCCTCCGCGGTCGCTGGCATGCTGATCGGCGGCGCGGCCCTGCTGGGCGTCTATGTCTGGCATGCGAGGCGGACCCAATATCCGCTGCTGGACCTGTCGGTCCTGCGCCTGCGCAGCTTCATGACCTCGAATGTCGGCGGCGTCTTCCTGCGCATGGCCATGGGCGCGACACCCTTCCTGCTGGCCATGCTGTTGCAGATGGGTTTTGGCCTGTCGGCGCTCGAGGCCGGCCTGATCACCTTCACCAGCGCCGCCGGCGCGCTGTTGATGAAGACCACCGCGCGGCCGATCATCAATCGGCTGGGGTTCAAACATGTGCTGGTGTGGAACACGGTGATCACCGGCGTGATCTTCATGAGCTACAGCCTGTTTCGTCAGTCGACGCCCCACTATCTGATCATCATCACCCTTCTGGTCGGCGGCTTCTTCCGCTCGCTGCAGTTCACCGCCATGCAGGCCCTGACCTACGCCGACGTGCCGCAGGAGAAGATGAGCCGCGCCTCGTCCCTGGCCAGCATGGCCCAGCAGGTGTCGCAGAGTCTGGGGATCGGCTTCGCCGCCATCCTGCTGACCACCCTGCGCGGCGCGCACCATTCCACGGTGCTGCAGGCGCGGGACGTCTCGCCGGCCTTCCTGTTCATCGGCGCCATGACCCTGCTGGGTCTGTTCTTCTTCATCCCCCTGCCCGCCAATGTCGGCGCCGAAGTCAGCGGCAAGCGGTTCGCCGACCGCGGCGCCAAGGGCGAGGTCCCCACCAAGTCGGAGGTGGAGACCGAGCTGGCGACGGCGGAAGCAGACTAGGGCCGAGACTTCAGGCGCCGTCTTTACGGTTGAAGATCTTCGATATGCCTGATCCCGTGCGCCGCCAAGGCAAGGCAGGCCGCCGCGATCGCGGCGAACCACAGGCCTGATAATCCGATCGCCGAATAGGTCAGGGCTCCGGCGATCGCCCCCGCTAGCAGCCCCAGCCAATGAAGGAGATAGGGCGCCCAGGCGAGGCGGTCTCCGCCGAAGACGGCGCCAGCAATCCCCTGGCCGATCTTGACCAGGGCGCCGGTCATATAGGTCAGGCCGATGCGGACTTCTCCGTCCTGTTCGAAAGCGGCGTTTTCCGCCCCCATGCCGACCGCCATGACCGCCAGCGCCGGCCCCTTTTCGCCCAGGGCGTTCAGCAGCGCGGCGATAGCCAACAAAAGTGAAACCAGACCGATCACCACGGGCCGCTGACGACTTCGCGCCAAACGCCCCGTGACGGACCCAAGACAGACGCCGGTGACGAAGGCGGCGATCAGCCCGGCGGCCACCAGGGCGTTTGGCGAGGCCTGGGCGACCCCGACGGCGAGCCGGGTTGAGTTGCCGCTCATAAACGAGACGAAGAACCCGCCAAGGGCGATGAAGCCCAGCGCATCCACATAGCCGGCGATCGCCGATAGAGCGGCCGCCAGGATACGAACCCTTGGGTGGAAACGTTTCATGCCTAGGCTCTACCGTGGCCACGCGGCCCGAGGAACACGCAAAAATCCCGCTGCGCGCCGACGCAATCTAGCCTAAGCGGAACATGATGCGGACGGAGACCCCGATGAGCGAGACCACCCGAAAACGGCTGCCATTCCGCTGGCTGACGCTGGGCGAGATCGTCGGCGTTCTGGCGGTGATCATCGCCGGCCTGGGTCTGTGGGAAAACCATCGCGAACATGTCGAGGCGGCCAAGGAGCACCAGGCCGAGATCGCTGCCGGCGCCCTGAAGGACACCTTCCTGATGACTGGCGCCCTGAACCATAACGGCGACGTGGTGCGGCTGACGGCGGTGCACCCCGACCAGGTGATCCAGACCCAGACCGTCTGGTTCCCCGCCGCCATCCGCCCCGACAGCATCGAGACCACCGGCAACCCACGCCTGGAAGCCGGCTGGATCGCCGACGGGGTGCGCAAGGCGGCCGGCAAGGCCAAGCAAGGACGCGTGCCGGTGGGGGTGCAGACCGTCTATATCGAGGACGGCGACACCCGGACCGACAACGCCGTCTACGAGCTGGCCTACAGTCTGCATCCGAGGTTCCTGCAGGGCGACAAGGTCGAGCTGGACGGCCTGTCGCTGGCGCGGCGGGGCGTGGGTGGCAGTCTGCAGACGGCGGTGGACGGCCTGTGGGCGCGCGGGTCGGGCTGAACTCAAACCTTGACAAAAGAACAAAACAAGAACACAATATCTGTCGGATAAACGGCAGAGCTCCCGAATGAATATGCCTCTGGCTGAGCCCTATCGCCTCGTCGATCGAGGCGGGACGGGGCTCGTGTGCGATGAGAAAGGCGTTTCGCTGGGCGCCATGAGCCTGGTCCGGGCGGGCCCCGGCGCCAGAAACCTGCGCGGCTGCGACGTGCGGTCTCCCGCGGAAATCGATCGGATCATGCGCGTGGCCTACGGCCCTCAGTCGCAAGACGTCGTCCAGCGCATTCACCGTGGCCTGGAACGGACCGCTCGATGGATTCAATCAGGTGACCTTGGGCGCGCCGCCGTCGAGGCCGTGATGTTGCGATTACCGGCCCTGACTGCAGACGCCGTATCGAAGCTCACCTGGATCGCTGACCTCGAGAAGGGCGGGGGCGCCTGGGAAAATGAACCGCGCGTTCCTGCGGGCCAAGCCGGCGGCGGTCAGTGGACGACGGATGGTGGCGATAGCGCGCCCGCGTCGACCAGCCGCCCGCCGCCAACGCGCGCGCCATCTAATTCAGGCGTCGCTCCAGGCCGGGGCGTCCAGCTCTTGAACGACGGCGTCTATCGCCCGGCCACGGGTAACGCCGTGCTGGTTCCCACGGCGGGCGGCGCGGACGAAGAGGAGCCGGAGGGGTGGCCTAACAACGGGCCTCGCCCCATCGAGACAACGCCTCTTATGGAAATGTTCCCCGGCTTGCGGGAGCATCCGGGCCTCGCCACGGCTCAGATTCGAGGTTTCTTCAATGCAGATTCACAGCCAGCGATAGTCGTCATAGTACGACCATCCCAGCTAGGGCCAAACAGCACCTATGCAACATCCCGTCCCGCCACACGATCAGCCCGAAGCTAGGAAAATGCCTCCGCCGCACAAACCATATATCCCAGCAACCGTAAGTGAGCTTATGGATATGTTGGGACTGATGATGCTCAGCTCGCCGACGTTCGTTGATAAGACGAACTATTTTCCATACCAAACTATCGACACTGTTTTCGGGTCTTTCAACGAGGGCCTTCAAAAGCTCCGAAGAAAGCTCGGCGAAGAGCGGTATCTGAAGCTCAAAGACCTGACCGACCGGATGTACGCCTACTTCAAAGCCGATCCGAAGGACGAGACGGGCGAGGCGCAGAAGGGGCGGCTGCTCATCCACGAGATGGAGGACCTGCTGTTGCGGAAGCCTCCGGGGTCATCGGCAGCCGGAAGGTGAATTTGGTCTGGGCGGACGACGACTCGACATCGAGCGTTCCGCCATGCGCGCGGGCGATTTCGGCCGCGATGTAGAGGCCGAGGCCCAGGCCTTGCGCACTGGGGCGCACCGCGCCGCGTTCGAAGGGTTCGAACAGACGCGCCATGGCCGCGGGCGGGATCGGCTCGCCGCTGTTGGCGACCGACAGCAGGAAGGCGCCGTCATCTATCGCGGCGCGGACGGTCACCGGATCGTCCGACGCGCCGTGGGTGAGGGCGTTGGCGACCAGGTTGGACAAGAGCTGGCCCAGCCGGTCAGGATCGGCGTCGACGGCTTGCGGAAGGTCGAAGGCCGCGTCGATGGCCCGGTCCGGATGGCTGGATTGCAGCTCGTCGACCACATGGCGCAGCGCGGGCTCCAGCACCGCCGGCTGCCGATTGAGGACAATGCCCCCGCCCAGCCGGCCGCGCGCGAAGTCCAGCAGGTTGTCGATCAGCCGAGACATGCGCCACGCGCTGGCCCCAATCGTGCGGGCCAGGACCGTGGCCCGATCATTGAGCGGGGTCTTCAGCAACAGCTGCGAGCCGGCGTCGATGGCGGCGATCGGGTTGCGCAGGTCGTGGCCGAGCACCGCGATGAACTGCTCCCGCAGCTCCCCCGTGCGGCGGGCCTCATCGAGGGTGGCCTCGGACGCGGCGAGGCGTTCATGGGCGTCGAGATGGAAGGCGATCAGCTCGGCGAACAGCTTGAACATGCCGATGATTTCAGGCGTGTCGAGCTTGTGGGGGCTGGGATCGATGGCGCAGAGGGTGCCGAAGAAACGCCTGCCCGGCAGAAAGATCGGCATCGAGATATAGCTCTGAAAGCCATACATAGCCGGGGTGTGGTGAGCGCGGAAGGCGGCGCTTTGCGCCACATGGTCGATGATGACCGGCTCGCCATGCTGGCGGATCTCGTTGCAGATGGTGGTTTCGAGCTTGAGCTCACCACCGGGCGCTAAGCCGAAATCGATGGTGTCCCGAACCCCGCAGGCGACCCAGCGATCGTCGGTCACCCGGGCCACGGCGGCGAAGCCCATGCCGGTGGTGCGGCAAACAACGTCGAGAATCGTGGGGACAGCGGCGATCGCCTGGATCGCATCTATATCCGATTGAATGAGGTCGGCCATGTTAATAAGTATCGGGTAGGCGGGACATGGCAGGAGCTATCCGGCCGTGGCGCCGGGTATGCAATGATTATTCAGCGCTTGGGTTGATTGAACGCCGTTCGGCCGCCGGACGGGCAGCCGGCGGGACACGGTTCTAGAACAGCCCTTCGATATGACCTTCGCCGCTTACCCCGATCCGCTCGGCGGCGGGGCGCCGGGGCAGGCCGGGCATGGTCATGATGTTTCCGCAGATCGCCACCACAAACCCCGCGCCGGCCGCCAGACGGACTTCGCGAACCCGCACCTCGTGATGGGTCGGCGCGCCCAACCGGTGGGGATCGGTGGTGAAACTGTACTGGGTCTTGGCCATGCAGACCGGCAGATGGCCGAAGCCCTGCACCTGCCAGAGATCCAGCCGGTCGAGGATGGCCTGGTCGGCGACGACCGCGTCGGCGCGATAGATGCGGCGGGCGACCGCCTCCATCTTCTCGAACAGGGGCAGATCGTCGGGATAAAGGGGCGCGAAGCGGGCTTCATCCTGCTCGACCATCTCCACCACGCGGCGGGCCAGGTCCTCTGCGCCCGCGCCGCCGTCGGCCCAGTGGCGGCAGATGACGGCCTGCACGCCCAGGGTCTCGGCGAAGATGAGCGTAGCGGCGACCTCGGCGTCGGTGTCGCCGGCGAAGTGATTGATGGCGACGATCGCCGGCGCCCCGAACAGGCGCATGTTCTCGATATGCCGGCCGAGGTTCTGGCAGCCCTTGATCAAGGCGTCGATGTTCTCAAGCCCCAGGGCCTTCTTGGCGACGCCGCCGTTCATCTTCAGCGAGCGGATGGTCGCGACGATCACCACCGCCTTGGGCGAGAGGCCGGCCTTGCGGCATTTGATATCGAAGAACTTCTCCGCGCCCAGGTCGGCGCCGAAGCCGGCTTCGGTGACCACATAATCTGCGAGTTTCAGGGCGCTCTTGGTGGCGACGACTGAATTGCAGCCGTGGGCGATGTTGGCGAAAGGGCCGCCGTGGATCAGCGCGGGATTGCCTTCCAGGGTCTGGACCAGATTGGGCGACAAGGCATCCTTGAGCAGGGCGGTCATGGCGCCGTCGGCCTTCAGGTCGGCGCAGGTCACGGCGCTATCGTCCGGGCGGTAGCCGACAATGATCCGCCCCAGCCGCGCTTGGAGGTCGGCCAGGTCCTCGGCCAGGCAGAGAATAGCCATCACCTCCGAGGCGACGGTGATATCGAACCCGGTCTCGGCCGGAGCGTTCTTGTGGCCCAACCCCGTGACGATCTCCCGCAGCGACCGGTCATTCATATCCATCACCCGGCGCCAGACGATGCGGCGCGGATCGAGGCCAAGGGTGTTGCCCCAATAGAGGTGATTGTCGACCACGGCGGCGAGCAGGTTGTGCGCCGAGGTGATGGCGTGGAAATCGCCGGTGAAATGCAGGTTTATCTCATCCATCGGCACGACCTGGGCGTAGCCGCCGCCCGTGGCGCCGCCCTTCTGGCCGAAGCAGGGGCCTAGCGAAGGCTCGCGCAGGCAGATGGCGGTGCGTTTGCCGATTCGGTTCAGGGCGTCGCCCAGGCCGATGGTGGTGGTGGTCTTGCCCTCGCCCGCGGGGGTCGGGCTGACGGCGGTGACCAACACCAGGGCGCCGCCGGGCCGCCCCTGCAGCGACCGAATGAAGGCGGCCTCGATCTTGGCCTTATGCCGGCCGTAGGGGATCAGGGCGTCATCGGGAATATCGAGTTTGGCCGCGGTCTCGGCGATCGGATTCAGCCGCGCCCGCTGGGCGATCTCGATGTCACTCGGCATGCTCGGTCCTTGCGCGCGGAACGTCTGTCCGGCCAAGCTAAAGGCTATCGTCGGGCTGGCAACAGCCGATGCCCGACGGTCAATGCTATCCGGCCAGGAATTCCAGCACCGCCGCGTTGAACGCTTCCGGCTGGTCGATGTTGGCGGCATGGCCGGCGTTTGGGATCACCGCCTTTTGCGCGCCGGGAATCTTGGCGGCCATATAGTCGGAGGCGATCAGGAAGGGCGTATCGTCCGCACCCACCACCACCAAGGATGGGACAGCGATGGTTGGCAGTGAATCGATCACCGTCGCATCGCGCTGGGTCAGCATGCCGCGCGCGGCCTTGGCCAGACCGTCGGCGGAGCGGTGCTGGGACAGGCTGGCTTCCGGCGATGAAGGCCCCTCACGGCGCAGGCCGTCTCGCTCCCAACGTTCCGCGGTGCGAATGGCGTTCTGGTTCCAGCCGTCGCGCGCCTCGTCCTTGCGATAGCCCGGACCGGTGTCGATGATCAGCAGCGTCTTGACCCTCTCGGGATGGCGGGCGTGGAAGGCCAGCGACATGTAGCCGCCCAGGGACAGGCCGCCGATGACGGCGGCCTTCGCGCCGACGGCGTCCAGCAGCGCGGCCATGTCGGCGACCGTGGCGGCTTCAGAATAGGCGGTCTGGTCAACGGGATAGTCGGACCTGCCGTGTCCGCGCATGTCCCAGATCACCAGCTGGTGGGATTTCGAGAACGGCTCGATCTGGCCCTTCCACATCAGCGACGACGATGAATAGCCGTGCGTGAGCAGGAGGGTCGGGCCGGAGCCGTGAACTTCGTAATGGAGCTTGACCCCGTCGCGTTCGAGCGTGGGCATCTGGCGATCCTCCCAGTTTTTCCAGAAGGTCGACCCATCGGAGCGGCGCGGCAAGCGGCTAATGCGCGGCCGCGATCTCAGACCCCAGACATGCAAACGGGGAAGGCTGCGTTTGCGCCTTCCCCGCGGGCATTTTGTTTCATGGGTGGGCGGCGGGCTTAGATGGCCACAACCGCCAGGGCGCCAGCGGCGACCAGACCCATGAGAAGCATCGCGACAGAGCCGGCGCGATCGAGAATGCGTTCAAAACCTGCGAGAGACATGATCGTAATCCTTTGTCAGAACTTGATTTTTTCATTGCGCTTCGGGGGGAGCCGAAGCGGTTCATTTCGCCCTGCGCCCCCCTTTGGCAGCGCTTGTTCGATCTGAACGATGCTTAAATACGCCCTATTTGAACGCTGTCAAGATAATCTTTACGGCGGTCAGATTAAGAGTTAGAAAGGTTCGGACGAAAAACGCTGACCAGGGAGGATACGACCGGATGTCCATCGCAGAGGTGACGGATCCCAGGCCCTACCATCACGGCGATCTGCGCCGGGCCCTGCTCGAGGCCGCCATGGTCATCATTGAGCGCGACGGTCCGAACGCCCTGACGCTGCGAGCGGTGGCCCGCGAGGCCGGCGTCAGTCCGGCCGCGCCCTATCACCACTTCAAGGACAAGAGCGAACTGCTGTTCGCGGTCTCCAAGGAAGGTTTCCATCGGCTGAAGGCGGCGATGGGGTCGGTGGTCGCGCCGATCAGCACCCACACCATGGGCGTCGCCTATGTGGAGTTCGCCCACGCCAATCCAGCCCTCTATCGGGTCATGTACGACTGCGCCCGCCAGCGGGAGATGATCCCCGATTCCGCCGAGGAAGAAGAAGGCGGCATCAAGCTGCTGCGCGAATGCCTGATCGAGGCCAGCTGTGGCACGATCAGCGATATCGACCTGGAGCTGGCGGTGATCGCCGCCTGGTCAGCCGCGCATGGCCTGGCCGAGATCAGCACCTTCCCACAATTCCAATCGTTGAAAGACGCCCTGGGCGGCGAGCGGGCCTTCTTGCGGGCGGTGTTCGAACACCTGGGCTATGCCCACACCCTGCCAACGCTGGGCGTCACCAACGCATGAGTCAGGCGGGGCCGAGCGTCCCGGCGAGCCGATTTGCCCCCTCCCCCACGGGGCTGCTGCATAAGGGCCACGCGCTGTCGGCGCTGACGGCGGCAAGGATCGCGCGCGATCTCGGCGGCCGTTTCATCCTGCGCATTGAGGACATCGACGCCCAGCGCAGCCGGCCCGAGTTCGAGGCGGCGATCTACGAAGACCTGGCGTGGCTGGGACTGGAGTGGGAGACCCCGCCTCGTCGGCAATCCGACCATCTGGGCGCCTATGCGGCGGCGCTGGAGAGGCTGCGCGAGCGCGGCCTGGTCTATCGCTGTTTCAAGACCCGCGCGGAGGTGCTGGCCGACATCGGCCGGGCGCCGCACGAGACGCCGCCACCCTATGTGGGCGCGCCGCTGGCCGAAGCCGAGGAGGCCGCGCGGCTGGGCGCCGGCGAGGCCTTCGCCTGGCGCCTGTCCATGACCGCCGCGCGCGAGAGCCTGGGCGAGGCCTGGGATGCGCTGGACTTCGTCGAGGACGGTCGCGGGCCGGCCGGCGAGCATGGGCCGCAGCGGGCTAGGCCAGAGCTGTCCGGCGATGTCATCCTGGGCCGCAAGGGACTGGGCGTCGCCTATCACCTGGCCGTGGTCGTCGACGACGCTCAGCAAGGCGTAACCCATGTGGTGCGGGGCGCCGATCTGTTCGAGGCGGTCCCGGTGCAGCGGCTGCTGCAGGCGCTGCTGGGCCTGCCGACACCGACCTATCATCATCATGCGCTAATGCTGGGCCCGGATGGAAAACGGCTGGCCAAGCGCGACCGGGCGGAAACCTTGCGCGCCCTGCGGGCTTCAGGCGTTACACCCCAAGCGCTGAAGGCCGAACTCGGGTTCGGCTAGCTGGTAAAAAGAGGACCCCGCCATGACCAACAGCCTCTTCCTGGCGTCCCGAGATTTCGAGCCGGTCTATAGCTGGTTCGAGAACCATGAGGGCGTGCGCGTGCAGGCCTGGGGATGGGACGACAGTCGGCGCGCGGCGTTACTGGCCTATAGCGACGGGCCCGGCGACGACTTCGGCTGGAGCAATTGGGTGACGACCGCCTACGAGGACCCCAGCGAGATCCTGACCGTGTTCGCGCGGCTGGAGCTGGTGGTCGATGCCGACATCGCCGCCAGCCTGAACGCGGCTTTTCCGGGCTTGCTGGCGCCGGGCGAGGCGCCGGCGGCGTGAGCAGGCGCCCATTCCCTCGCCCTTGTGGCGAGGGTCCATTGGACTTGAACGGCAGCAACTTTGGCGCGACGGCGCCGTCTGCATCCCCTTGACAGGCTTTCGCTCTCAATGGGCCCTCGCCACAAGGGCGAGGGAAAGACGAAGGTTATGCGAGGCGCGCGCCAGCGCTCCTGGGCGCCTCAGGATGAGGAAGACGAAAGACCCCAGACAAAATTCAGGCGCCGGTCCGGTCGGCCGACGCCTGAAAAAGGCTTTGAGATTTTTGGGCTCCGAAGGCCGCTTAGAGCGCCTTCAGGTTGACGGCGGCGGTCTTGCCGCGCTCGTCCTTCAGTTCGTATTCGACCTGCTGGCCCTCATTCAGGCTGCGCAGGCCGGCGCGTTCAACGGCGGAGATGTGGACGAACACGTCCTTGCCGCCATCTTCGGGTTGGATGAAGCCGTAGCCCTTGGTGGTGTTGAACCACTTTACGGTCCCAGTTTGCATACTTTCGTTCCTCAGCGAGCCGTTCCAGTTACGGGCGCCGCCGAGGCGGTCTCCCCGCACAATCGCAAATCTGGTGTCGGCGAGTTAGGACCGGGGACCGGCCAAAGTGCAGCCAAAAGATCGGATTGTCCGACCTAAGTGCCTAAGGGCGCCGCGATCGTCAACTCAAAAGCCGGCGTTATACGGGGCCGGTTCGGTAACCTTCCCGTTCACCCTAACCCCCGCCCCTGTAAGGGAAACGAGGTTCAGGACCCCTTCAAAAGCGCGTCGACAATCTGGTGCGCCGCCGGACTGTTCCAGTCGTGATCCATGGCCACGCGCGCCACCTCGCGACCCTGGGCGTCGAACAGGACGGTGGTCGGAAATCCCTCCACCGGCGGCTTGATGTCGTAGGGCATGGCCAGGGCTTCATCCTGATAAAAGGGCAGCGGCGCGTTGGCGGCGATGAAGGCCCGCGCCTTCTCGCGGTCCGGCGCCTTGTCCATGCTCACGGGGATGATCGTAAGCTTGTCGCCATAGGCCGCCTTGAGCTTGGCCAGGGACGGCATCTCCTTGCGGCAGGGCGCGCACCAGGTAGCCCACAGGTTGACCAGGATCGGCCGGCCCTTGAAGGCGGCAAGCGTCAGCGACTTGCCGTCGGCGTCGATGATGGAGGTGGGCGGCTCGGGCGTCCCGGCATAGGCCTTGGTGAGCGCGGCCATGTCGCCCGAGCTCGCGGCCGAGGCCGCCGGCGCCGGGGTTGGCGCGGCGGGTTTGATGAAGCGGTGGCCGATGACATATAGAGCAGCCGCCGCCACGAGCACCGCGACGGCCCAGAGCGCCACCATTCCTGGCCGGGCTTTGGACCCGCCGGTTTTCTGTTCCTCGAGAGTGTCGCCCATGACCAAGGTCCCTTCGCCCGCGTCCGCTACGTCGTCCGGCGCTCCGGCCGGCCAAGCCATGTGGGGCGGACGCTTTTCCGTCAAGCCCGCCGAGCTGATGCAGGCGATCAACGTCTCGATCGGATTCGACAAGCGCCTGGCCGCCCAGGACCTGGCGGGCTCAAGAGCTCATGCCGCCATGCTGGCCGCAACCGGCGTGATCTCAGCTGACGCCGAAAATGAGATTCAGGATGGCTTGAACCTGATCGAGGCGGAGATGAAGGCCGGGACCTTCCCCTTTCGCGACGAGTACGAAGACATCCATATGAATGTCGAGGCGCGGCTGCGCGAGCTGAAGGGCGACGTCGCCGGCCGGCTGCACACTGCCCGCTCGCGCAACGACCAGGTGGCGCTGGACTTCCGACTGTGGGTCCGCGACTCCTGTGACCACGCCATCGCCGGGCTCGAGGGCCTGCTGCGCGCGCTGATCGCCAAGGCCGAGGCCCATGCGGCCACGGTGATGCCAGGCTTCACCCACCTGCAGTCGGCCCAGCCGGTGACCTTCGGCCACCATCTGATGGCCTATGTCGAGATGTTCGGCCGCGACGCCAGCCGTTTCGCCGACGCGCGCAAGCGAATGAACGAGAGCCCCTTGGGCGCCGCGGCCCTGGCCGGCTCCTCCTTCCCGATCGACCGCCACGCCACCGCCAAGGCGCTGGGGTTCGACGCGCCGATGGCCAACTCCATGGACGCGGTGGCCTCGCGCGACTTCGCCCTGGAGGCTCTGTCCGCCGCCTCGATCTGCGCCATCAACCTGTCGCGTCTGGCCGAGGAGGTCGTGATCTGGACCACGCCGCAGTTCGGCTTCATCGCCCTGTCGGACGCCTTCACCACCGGCTCTTCGATCATGCCGCAGAAGCGCAATCCGGACGCCGCCGAGCTGGTGCGCGCCAAGGCAGGCCGGGTGTTCGGGGCCCTGACCTCCCTGACCCTGGTGATGAAGGGCCTGCCCATGAGCTATGGCAAGGATATGCAGGAGGACAAGGTCCCGGCGTTCGAGGCGTTCGACGCCCTGGACCTGGCGGTCTCGGCCATGACCGGCATGGTCGAGGATATGCAGCCGGTGGCCGCGCGCATGGCGGACGCGGCCGGCGCGGGCTTCTCGACAGCTACCGACCTGGCCGACTGGCTGGTGCGCACCTTAGGCATTCCGTTCCGCGAGGCGCACCACCTGACCGGCGCGGCGGTGAAGCGGGCCGAGGAATTAAGCGTCGATCTGCCCGGCCTTCCGCTCAGCCAGTTGCAAGCCATTGAACCCAGGATTACCGAGGACATCTATAAGGTGCTGACACCGGCTGCGTCCGTGGCCAGCCGCATGAGCTATGGCGGAACCGCACCCGCCCAGGTTCGCGATCAGGTCAGGCGGTGGAAGGATCTACTCAAATGAGACTCCCTCACCTGATCACCCTGGCGGCAGCCGGTCTGGTGCTCGCCGGATGCGGCAAGCTGGGTCCGCTGCAACAGCCGGCGCCCCTGTTCGGCGCCCAGGCCCAAGCCGCCTATGAGGCGCAGCAGAAGGCTAAGGCCAACGCCGCCCAGGCCCGCGCGGCCAAACAGGCCGACCCGAAGGAAGCGCCGGACGATCCCTCGACCCAGCCCCTGCCGCAGGCCCCCTATGGCACGCAGATTCAGGGCCGCTCCGATCCGTTCGGCACCGCGCCGCCGAGCGCCCTCGGCAATCCCGGGACCGCGCCCAATTGAACCATTTCGAGTATCGGGACGGCGAACTCCTCTGTGAGGGCGTCCCGCTGAGCGCCATCGCCGAGGCGGTCGGGACGCCGGTCTATGTCTATTCCAGCGCCACGCTGGAGCGGCACTACACGGTGCTGCGCGACGCCCTGCGCGGCGCGGGCAAGGGCGCGGCGCTGATCGCGTTCGCGGTCAAGGCCAACTCCAACCTGTCCGTCCTGAAGACCCTGTTCGACCTGGGCGCGGGGGCGGACACCGTCTCGGAGGGAGAAATCCGCCGGGCTTTGGCCGCCGGCTGCCCGCCGGAGCGGATCGTGTTTTCCGGCGTCGGCAAGGCGGCGCATGAGCTCGCCTTCGCGGTCGAGACGGGCGTGGCCGAGATCAATGTCGAGTCCGAGCCGGAGCTGGATCTGCTCTCGGCCATCGCGGCCGAGAAGGGCGTGCGGCAGGCGATCGCCATCCGCATCAATCCGGACGTCGCCGCCGGCGGTCACGCCAAGATCAGCACCGGCCAGGCGGATTCCAAGTTCGGCGTCTCCATGGCCGAGGCTGAGCGCCTCTACGCCAAGGCCTCCAACATGGCCGGCGTGCGGCCGGTGGGCGTGGCCTGCCACATCGGCAGCCAGATCACCGATCTGGCCCCCATGAAGGCCGCCTTCGGCAAGATGCGGGCGCTGGTGGAGCGGCTGCGGGCTGAGGGCCTGAGCGTCGAGCGGCTGGACCTGGGCGGCGGCCTGGGCGCGCCCTATTTCAACCAGCCCGATCCGCCGTCGCCGGAAGCCTATGGCGCCATGGTGGCCGAGGCGGCGCGGGGACTGGATGTGCAGCTGGCCTTCGAGCCCGGCCGGGTGATCGCCGCCAACGCCGGGGTGCTGCTGTCGCGGGTGATCCATGTGCACGAGCGGGACGCTCTCCACGAGGGGGGCCGCCGCTTCCTCGTGTTGGACGCGGCGATGAACGACCTGGTGCGGCCAGCCATGTACGACGCCTTCCACCACATCCGCCCGGTGCGCGAACCGGCCGCCGACGCGGCCGAGGTGGTCTATGACGTGGTGGGCCCGGTCTGCGAAACCGGCGACACCTTCGCCCGCGACCGCGCCCTCACCACCCTGGCCGCCGGCGACCTGGTCGCCTTCCTGTCCGCCGGCGCCTATGGCGCGGTGATGGCCAGCGAATACAACACAAGACCCCTGGTGGCCGAGGTCATGGTCAAGGGCGACCGCTGGTCTGTCGTGAGGCCTAGACCGACGTATGAGGAGATGCTGGCGCGGGAGCCGCTGGCGGAGTGGCTTTAGCCCCTTACCCCTCGGCCAATCGGACCATCGCCGGGTCTTCGGCCGCCTTGGCGAGCTGTCGCGCGACGTCGGTGAGGGTGCGGGTCATCAGCCCGCGCCAGAACCAGCCGAGAAAGGCGTGCTTGGGGCGGAAGCGGGATCGCCAACGGATCGTCGTGCCGCCTGAAGGGCCGGGGGAAAGGTCCACGTCGGCGCGGTAGTTTTCCAGGGGCAGGCCCGAGAGCAGGATGTAGCTCAGCCGCTGATCCGGAATGAGCTCCACCACCTCCTCGCGGGCGCGCGAGACGCGGGTGATGAAGACGCGGACGGCGCCGACGCCCAGCCGGTCGCCAGAGCCCTCCCGCTCCAGCTCAAAAGCGTCGAACAGACTCCATCGCGGCCAGGTCGACCCGTCGCGCAGCAGCCGAAAGACATCGGCGGGCGCCGCGTGGCTGAAAGCCTCGATCTCGATCTGCTGCATGGGCCTGACCCTGCGATGGCCGCGATGATGGACGGTCTTTTCAGCTTACGCCGTTTGCAGCAGGAGGCCAGAAAGCCGGTGGCGACGCGGCCTAAGACGCCGCCCTCACCCCCGGTTCGACTCCGCCGAGAAGGCCCCGAACAGCGGGTCCCATTCCAGGACGGTCAGCTCGTCGATCAGGCCTTCGAGGGCGAAGGGGTCGGCGTCGACGAGGGTTTGGGCCTCTTCGCGGGTGTCGACGGTCATGATGATGAAGCCCGCGCGTTTGCCCAGGCCCTTCACCGGGCCGGAGGCGCGGATTTTGCCGGCTTCGATCAGGCCTTTCAGGTAGGCGACGTGGGGGCCGACGTGCTGGCCCCAGCCGTCGCCGTCGGGGTGGGTCATGGTCACGAGGAAGAAGGCCATCTGTCAGGCTCCGATCCGCGCGCCGGGGCGGCGGCGCGGACTGGCCTAATACATCAAAACTTCAACGCCAAAGGCCGGGAAAGGCGATGCGGATGAGGCCGTGCAGGGCGTTGATCGCGGCGCCCAGGGCCACGCCCATCAGGGCGACGGTGACGATCGGCGCCAGGGGGACAGGTATGCCCTTGAACGACTCCAACTTCACCAACAGCGCCGCGAAGGTATCGACCCGCACAGCGGCGGCGATGGGCGAGGCGGTCCAGAGCCAGGCGACCAGGGCCAGCAGGGCCAGGCTGGTCACGACCTCGGCGATCCCGTGCAGCCTGACCTGGCGAGGGCGGACCAGCATCAGCACCCCTTCGCCGATCACCGCCGCGCCATAGGCCAGCACCGGCCAGAACAGGGCGGTCTTGAGCGCGGCCCAGTCGAGGGCGCCGAGCGCGCCGGGCTCCAGCCCTGCGTGGCGCAGCTCGGCCGCATCCCGCGCCAGGCCGAAATGCAGCACCCCGGTCCACCACAGGACGGTGACCGCCCCCGATGCGAGGTGGCCGAGGGCCCGGCCGGCGGTGGAGCGAAGGCTGGGCGATGGCCTGAAGACCCGGCGTTGCAGACCCTCGAAGTCCAGGAAGGCGAGATTTAGGAAACGCAGGTCGCGCACCCGCCACTGATCGAGACGTAGCGGCACGCCATAGTATTCCACCAGCCAGGCGGCGGCGGTGGCGCAGCCGATCACCGAGGTCAGGGTGTTAAGGCCGGAGCGAATGGCCTGTCCGAACGCCGCGCCCACATGGCCGCCGGCCAGCGCCATGATGGCGAACACCATCACCGTAGTGACGAGGCCGATGCTGACCGCCACCTTCACGCCGAACAGCCAGTAGGGATAGAGGGTCGGTCCGACCACATATTGCGGCCCCGGACGATAGCGGGCGGCGACCACCAGGGGATGACCCAGCTCTCGCAGCAGGGCCTCGACCTCGTCGTCGGTGAGCGGGCGGCCGAGCTCCGCCTCGCGGCCCTCGATCTGGCTGAGGAGGGTGTCCTGCAGCTCGGCGATAATGTCGTCGCGCTGATCCTTGGGCAGCAGGTGCGCCACCGCGCGCAGGTATTCGTCCACGAGAGTCATGGCGGGTCCCATCAAGGTTCGATGATTTTTTCCAATGAGATACTGATGCGCCGCCACTCCTCGAGCAGGCGGCGGAGCATGGCCTCGCCGTCGGTGGAGAGGCGGTAGAAGCGTTTCTTGCGGCGCTCTTCCTCGCGCCATTCGCTGACCAGCAGGCCTTGCGATTCCAGGCGGCGCAGCAGGGGGTAGAGGGTGCTTTCCTCCATCTCCAGCCCGTCAGCCGCCAGAGCCTGGCGCAGGGTGTAGCCGTAGCGTTCCTGGCGCAGGCGAGCCAACACGCCCAGGGTCAGGGAGCCGCGGCGCAACTCCATCCTCAAGCTGTCGTACAGGTCGCTGTCGCCGCTCACGGGATGAAAGCTCCATGCCACATAGTGTGTGCCATACAGTGTTGACGAACAGGCTTAGTGAAGTCAAGCGGCGGCGACCGGCGCGTCTTTTCGTGTTAGGGTGACGCATGTCCGATCCCACAGACTCCCCGCCCGACCATCCCAAGTCGACCACCGAGGCGCTCGCCGAGCTGGTGGCGCAGCGCAAGGCGGCCTTGGCTCAGGCGGCGAAGAACGGCCCACGTGGGGGCGCTCGGCAATCCGAGCGCGCCGCCGCCGCGCGGTCGGCGTCCAAGTCCAAGCCGGCGATGCGCAAGTAGCGCCCGATGCCCAAGCCCGTCTTACGACGCCTGATCGACCTGCCCGGCGTGCGCGACCTGGAGGGCAAGGCGCTGATGAATTCGCGCTATGCCGACTTCGACGCGCGCGAGACCTTCAGCGATATCGACGACTGCTCGCGGGCCATCTTCGGCCTGACCGCCGACGAGGCCGACGACACGCCCCGCCCGGGCGGCTGGGACAAGATCGAACGCAAGCCGGTGCGCGATCAGATCATCGCCTTTGAGGCCGAAGGCTGGGACGTCACCGACGACAAGCTGCGGCCCTTACGCATGCTGGAGCATTTCAACGTCCAGCTCTGGCTCGCCGTTCGCGGGGTGGCGGGCGGCCTGCCGGTTCTGATCGAGGAAGAACCTGACCACGGCAAGGCGAGCCTGGAGGCCGAGGTGAAGCGGTTCCAGCGGGACCGGCGCTAAGACTCGCGAAATCAGCCGGCCGACGAGGCGTTGTTGAACACCGCCAGTTGGGCGGCGAAGGCGCGCTGGTGGGCCGGCCGTGCTTCGCCCCGGGCGACATAGGCGGCGAGGTTTGGGTGTTCCTGCAGCAGGCCCGAACTCCCCAACCTGCGCAGCACCGTCACCATCATCAGGTCGCCAGCAGTGAAGCCGTCATCGAGCCAGTCCGCGTCGCCGAGCCGGCGGGACAGCTGGGCCAGCCGTTCGCGGACGCGATCTTCAAGGATGGGCCGACGCGCCTCGTGCCAGGGCTTGTCGCCCTCCTCCCGCGCCGCGGCGCCGATATCGACGATCGGCGGCTCGACCGTGCTTTTCGCGGCGAACATCCAGGCGATCGCGCGCGCCTTGGCGCTCGCATCGTCGGGCAGTAGGCCCGCATGGCGCTCAGCGATATGCAGCACGATGGCGCCGGACTCGAACAGGCCAAGGTCGCCGTCTTGATAGGTCGGGATCTGTCCGAAGGGCTGCAGCGCCATATGCTCCGGCTCCTTCATCTCCCCGAACGAAACCAGACGAACGTCGTAGGGCTGGCCCACCTCTTCCAGCGCCCAGCGAACCGGCATGTCCCGCGCCAGTCCCCTGCCGCGATCTGGCGAGCTCGCAAAGGCGGTGATGGTGATGGTCATTGTAAAGCTCCGAAGCCAACCTTTCTGGCCAAGCTGCGCTCGCTCCTAATCCAGCGCCGCCACGCCGCCCAGGCCGCGCAGGCGGCCAGCCATGTCCATGCCGTAGCCCACCAGGAAACGGTCGGGGGCTTCCCAGCCTTTGAAGTCGGGCTCGATGGCCCGGGGGCTGCTGATGGGCTTGCGGGCGAAGACGGCGGTCAGCACCTGGGTGGCGCCAGACTCGCGCATCATGCGGACGGATTCCGCCAGGGACAGGCCGGACTCCACCACGTCGTCCACCAGCAGCACGCGCCGGCCCTGCACCGGCCGCTGCAGGCCGGCGCGGATCTGAACCACGCCCGTGGTGGTGCGGCCGTCCGCGTAGGATGACACCCACAGGGAATCAAACATCGGATGCCGGCCCCGGCGCGCCAGGGCCCGCGACAGGTCGGCGGCGAACCAGATGCCGCCGGTGAGCATGCAGACGAAGACGGTTTCGTCGTCGATGCGGGGGGCGATCACGTCGGCCATCTGCTCGACGATCTCGGCCACCTTCTGCTCCGACAGGATTTCCGTCGGAGAAGGCGTCCGCTCAGCCATGGGCGGCGTCGCCGGCCGGCAGGGCGTAGGGCGAGGACTTGGGCAGGGGCTTGGCGTCCTCGACGCCGGAGGGGACCGCAACGCCGCGCAGGGGCGCTGTCGCGGCGGGCGCCGGCATGGAGGCGTCGCGGATCGGCGCCTGGGCGGGCGCGGGGACCGGCGTTGGCTGCGGCGCGGGCCTGCTGCCGACCGGGCGCTTTTGATCCAATACGAAGACGATCTCCACGTCCGTGGCGCTGACCGGCGGGTCGAGCATATCGACTGAGAAGTGCCGCGAGGCTCCAGGCGGGATGCGGGCGCCGTCCGGATCGGCTATCTGGGTGGCGACCACGCGGCCGCCGGGCGCCAGCAGGCTGATCTTCAGCGGCGGGGCGACCACCGGCTTGCCGCGGATGTTGCGCAGGGAGCCGGACACGGTCAGGCCGGCATGGCCGTCCTTCAGCATCGGCTGGGCGTGCTGGTTCTCAATGCTGAGGCCGACTAGATTCACCGGCAGGCCAGCCATGGCGTAGGCGCCGGCGGCTCTGGGGAAGATCTGGGCGATATCCTGGCGCAGCAGCACCGCCGCGCTGATCAGCACCACGAACCCGCCCGCGAGCCCGGCCCAGACCACGCCGGTGGCGGCGGCCTCGCGTTCCTTGACCTTGGTCTGGGCGCGCTGGCGAAAGGCCTTGGGCAACTCTTCGGCCGGCGTGTCGGTGGAGACGGCGGCGGGCGCGGCGCTCGGCTTGAAGCCCATGGCGCCGGGGTCGTCGGCCATGGCGCCGATCTCGGGCGTGGAGTCCAACTCCAACGGCGCATCTTCGCGCTTGGCGGTCCAGCGATTACCGCAGGACGCACAGCGCACCTCGCGGCCGCTCGGGCCGACACGCGCATCATCCACGAAATATCGGGTGGCGCACTCAGGACAGGTCAGTATCATGGCTGGCGAATCGGAGTCATTGCGTGACCTCATCTGGAGGTCGCCGATTTCGCTCTCCATGTCCAGAACCGCCGCCATCTGAATCTGGAGGGGGCCAACCCCACCTTAGAGCCGCCCATGGCGTCATCAGACGATGAAGAAGCCGGATTCGATGAAGAGCCGGTCGTGCGCTTTGATGGCGTCGGCCTGCGCTATGGCCGCGCGCCCGAAGTGCTGAAGGACATTTCGTTTTCGCTGCAGCCGGGGTCATTTCACTTCCTCACTGGCGCGTCGGGCGCCGGCAAGACCTCGCTGCTGCGCCTGATCCACCTGGGCCTTACGCCCACGCGCGGGCTGATCAGCCTGTTCGGACATGATCCGGCCAAGCTGAAGCGGTCGGAGCTGCCGCTGATGCGTCGGCGCATCGGGGTGGTCTATGCCGATCGACAACTGCTCGATCATTTGAACGCCTTCGACAATGTCGCCCTGCCGCTCCGGCTCGCCGGACGCGTCCCGTCCGACTATACCCCCGATGTGGTCGAACTGCTGGCCTGGGTGGGGCTGGCCGAGAAGATCGACGCCTATCCGGCCGCCTTATCCGGCGGCGAACAGCAACGACTCGCCATAGCCCGCGCGGTGGTGAATCGCCCGGACATTCTCCTGGCGGACGAGCCGACCGGCAATGTGGACCAGGAGATGGCCTTGCGCATCCTGCGGCTGTTCGTCGAACTCAATCGCCTGGGCTCGACGGTGCTGATCGCCAGCCACGACGACGATCTGGTGGCGCGGTCGGGCCGGCCGGTGATGCATCTGACCGACGGCCGCCTCAGCCTCTATCGGGACACGGACGTATGAACGCCGCCGCAGCCCCCGCCGCAAAGCGAAAGCCGGCGCCGCTGTTGCCGCCCGAGGACGCGCGCGACGGCGCCCTGGTGTTCGTGGTCGCCGTGCTCTGCTTCCTGGCCTGCATCGCCGTCGTCGCCGCCCTGGGCGCCAATCGCGCGGCCAACGGCTGGCGCACCCAGCTGACTGGCTCGGCGACCGTGATCGTGCGGCCCACCGCCAGCGAAACCGCCGACGCCGCCGCCGAACGCGCCGCCGAGGCCCTGTCGGCTATCCGACCCGGTGTCGCCGAAGCCGATGTGCTGGAGAAGGAGAAGGCGCAGGCCCTGCTTGCCCCCTGGCTGGGCACGGGCGACGTGCTGGAGGACCTGCCGGTCCCACGCCTGGTCAGCGTCGATCTCGACCCCAAGGCGCCGGCCAGCGTCGCGGCCATGGACAAGGCGCTGAAGGCGGCCGGGGTGGACGCCACCATCGACGATCATAGCCTGTGGCTGAAGGATGTCCTGCGCGCGGGATTGATGGCGCGGATCGCCGCCCTCGGGGCGGCGGCGCTCATAACCGCGGCGGCGGCGGCGGTGATCGCCTTTGCGACCCGTGCGGGGCTGGCGGCCCGGCGCGATCTGGTCAATGTGTTGCACTTCGCCGGCGCGGAGGATCGTTTCATCGCCGGCCTGTTCCAAGTCCGCTTCGCGCGCATGGCGGCGTTGGCGGGCTTGCTCGGCGCGGGCGCAGCGGCGATGATCGCCACGGCGGCGCGTATATTGGGAGGCGGCGCGGGGCTGACGCCCGTTCTGCCGCTGGCCTGGTCGGACCTGTTGGTCCTGCCGGTCTGCCCGTTAATCGCCGGCCTGGTCGCCGCCGCGGCGGCGCGACTGACGGCCATGGCCCTGTTGAAGGAGACAGTGTGAGAGCGGCGGCCATCATCATCGTTCTGCTGGTGCTGATCTGGGCGATCGGCCTGCTGGGCTTCGCCGGTCGGGTCGACCGATCGACGCCGGCCGCCGATCCGCCGGTCTCGGACGGCGTGGTCGCGCTGACCGGCGCGTCCGACGCCCGAATCTCCGCCGCGATGCTGCTGCTGGAACAGGGCAAGGCCCGGCGCATGCTGGTTTCCGGCGTCGACCCCAAGGCCAGCCGCGCCGACATGCGCACGGTGGCCCAAGCGCAGCGCCGCATCTACGACTGCTGCGTCGACCTGGGCTATCAGGCCACCGACACCGTCGGCAACGCGCGCGAGACGGCGCATTGGGCGGACGCCGAGGGCTATCATTCGCTGATCCTGGTGACCTCGGACTTCCACATGCCGCGCGCGCTGCTGGAGCTGAAGGGCGCGCTGCCGGACGCCTCGATCTCCCCCTATGCGATCCGCACCACCGAACTGGACGCCCACCATTGGTGGCGCACGAGGGACGGCCTGCGCCGGATGGTGCTGGAATATTGCAAGTATCTGGTGATCCTCGGTCGCACCGAAATCGCCAAGGTCGTGCCGAAGAGCCACCATCCGGCCAGCCAGACCAATGCCTGGTCGAGGGCCGCCAACACATGATCGTCCTGCGATCGCTGGCCTTCATGATCGTCTTCTACGCCTGGTCGGTGATCATGGGCCTGGCCATGCTTCCGTGCGTGGTCGCGCCCCGGCGCTGGATGATCTCGATGTTCCGCTTCTGGGGACGCGGCATCTACGTGCTGCTGGACGTCCTCTGCGGCGTCAAGGTCGAGATTCGGGGCAAGCATCTGATCCCTCAGGGCGCCGCCCTGGTCGCGCCCAAGCACCAATGCATGTTCGACGTCTTCAGCCAGTTCGTCTGGCTGCCAGACTCCTGCTGGGTGATGAAGAAGGAGCTGATGTGGATCCCCTTCCTCGGCTGGTATTCGATCAAGACCCAGATGATGGTGGTCGACCGCGAAGGCGGGGCGGCGGCGCTGAAGAAGATGGTGCGGGAGGCGTTGCTGCGTTTTGCCGACAATCGCCAGCTGGTGATCTTTCCGGAAGGCACCCGGGGAACGCCAGGCGTTGCCGGCGACTACAAGCCCGGCGTCGCGGCCCTCTACCGCGAGCTGGGTGTGCCCTGCGTGCCGGTGGCGACCAATTCCGGCGTCCACTGGCCGGCCCACGGCTTCCTGCGCAAACCGGGCGTCATCGTGTTCGAATTTCTCGAGCCGATCCCGCCAGGGCTGAAGCGGGCGACTTTCATGGACACCCTGAAGACGCGAATCGAGACGGCGTCGGACGCGCTGCTGGCTGAGGGGCTCTGAGGTTTGGGCGCGGCGAGCCAGCCAGGGATCACGTTATGAATCATCCGCTTGATCGCCCGATCTGGAATGCCCTGACCACCCGACAGTCGGCTCTCGCGCTGACGGTGGGCAGAATATGCCGGTTCGACCCGTCCTTCGCCCCGTTCGCAGCCAGCGCCGATGGTTCGCCCGAGAGCCTGGAGCGGCTGGTCGATCTTGTCGCGCCCGGCGGCCAGGCGGTGCTTCAGCAGGAGCATGAGATTGCGCCGCCGCCCGGCCTCGTCCTCGTGCGCCAGGCGGAAACCGTACAGATGATCGCGGAACACGCCGAGGCGTCGCCGGCGCCATTCGACTACGACGTCCTGAGCGACACCGATGCACCTGAAATGCTGGAGCTGGTGCGACTGACCCAGCCTGGCCCTTTCGCCGAACGGACGCACCAGCTCGGCCGCTTCGTCGGTGTCCGCCATGACGGTCGCCTGGTGGCGATGGCGGGCGAACGCATGAAACCCACGGGCTTCGCCGAAGTCAGCGGAGTCTGCACCCACCCCGATCATCGCGGACACGGCTATGCGGCGGGGCTGATGAGCGAGGTCATGCGGGCGATACAGGCGCGGGGCGAAACACCCTTCCTCCACGCCTTCGCGAGCAATACCGGCGCGATCGCGCTCTATGAACGACTGGGCTTCGTCATCCGTTGGCGGCCGGTGCTGATGGTGCTTGGCCGAACCTGAGCGGGAGCGCTGCTCTAGATTTCCTTCTCAAGCACGACGAACTCCAGATCATCGCGCAACGGCCGCCCCCAACGATCGTCGCCGTAGGGATAGGGTTCGGTCTTGCCATTGGGCCGATAGCCGCGCCGTTCGTACCAAGCGATCAGCGTGTCGCGGATGCTGATCACCGACATGGTGATGCGCCTTCCACCTCGCTCGCGCACGAACCCCTCGGCCGCCTCGAGCAGGCTGCGGCCGAGCTTGCGGTCCTGATAGCCAGGATGGACCGACAGAAGCCCCAGATGCCAGCTGTCGCCGCCCTCCGGCTCAAGCCAGACCGTGCCAAGCGGCGGGCCATCGGACGTCTCGCGGTAGAGCAGAAGATGGGCGCTTGGCGCGGCGGCGAGATCAGCCTGGAGCAGGGCGAGATTCAGCCGCTCGCCCTCCAGATGCTCGCTCTCGGCGTTCCAGCCTCGGGAGGTTTCGTCGCCCCGATAGGCGAGGTTGGCGAGGTCGACCACCGCTTGGTGATCGCTATCTTCGGCGGGTCTGAGCAACATGGGCGGCACTAAAGCCAGCCGATGCCAAGCCTGTAAAGCCTCAAACCACCTTGGCCAGGGCCCGTTGGACCGCGAGGTTCAAGTCATTAATCTGAAAGGGCTTTCTCAAGATGTGCGCGGCGTCGAACACCTTGTGCACGGCCTCCATGTCGGCATAGCCCGTAGCCAGGATGATCGGCAGGCGGGGCGCCAGCACCCGCGCCGCCTCCGCAACCTCGACGCCGTTCAGGCCGGGCATGGCGTAGTCGATGATCATCAGCTCCGGGATGGCGTCTCCGAGCCGCTCCAGGCCTTCACGACCGTGCGAGGCGGCGACGACGGCGTAGCCGAGCATCTCCAGGCAGTCGGCGATGAACCGGCGCACGCCCTCGTCGTCCTCGACCAGCAAGACCCGCGCTCGCGTCTCCGACCGACCGAGGGACGGCGCGACGCCGACGACTTCCACTTCGGCGGGCTGGGCGGTCAGAGGCAGCCAAATCTCGACCGTGGCGCCCTCGCCTTCGACGCTCTCGATGCGCGCGGCGCCGCCGGACTGCTGGGCGATGCCATAGACCTGGCTCAGGCCAAGACCGGTGCCCTTGCCGATCGGCTTGGTGGTGAAGAAGGGGTCGAACACCTTGTCCAGGTGGGCGGCGGGAATGCCGGCGCCGCGGTCGGTGACGGCGATGACCACATATTGCCCCTCGGCCAGCCCGCCGGCCGCCGCCGCAGTGCGGGTGGAGACCCTCAACAGGCCGCCGCCGGACATGGCGTCGCGGCCGTTGATGACCAGGTTCAGAATGGCCAGTTCGACCTGATTGGCGTCCGCCATCGTCCACGGATCGGTAGGGTCCAGCGCCTTCTCCACCCCGTGCAGCGGGCCGATGGTGCGGTCGAGCAGGTCATCCATGCCCCGGATCAGCGTATTGATGTCGACCGGACTGAGGGTCAGGCGCTGGGAGCGCGAGAAGGCCAGCAGCTGGCGGGTCAGTTTGGCGGCGCGCGTGGACGCCTGCATCGCCATATCGGCCAGGTTGTCCACGCGCGGGTCGGTGGTCCGGCGCCGGATCATCTCCAGATTGCCGCCAATGACGGTGAGCAGGTTGTTGAAGTCGTGGGCGATGCCGCCGGTGAGCTGGCCCACGGCCTCCATCTTCTGCGACTGCACCAGGGCCGCCTGGGTTCGCGCGCGCTCGGCGATCTCCTGCATCAGCTGGTTGTTGGCGCGGGCCAGCTCGACGGTGCGCCGGCCGATGCGGTCCTCCAGGGTGCCATTCAGGGTCATCAGCCGATTTTCGGCGCTGGTCAGCTCCTGCATACGCTCGCGCGCTTCGTATTGCCGGCGCCGTCCACGCAGGGCCGAGGCGGCCGCGCTGGCCAGGGTTTCAGCGTGGATCGGCCGCTCCAGCACCACGACGTTGCCGAGATGATGCAGGATATCCACCGCCTCCTTCGGCCGGCGCCCATGCCGCTTGGTCGCCAACAGGATGAAGGGGAAATCAGACCAGGCGGGCTGATGCTCCAACCAGGCCTGCAGGCCTTGGCGGTCGCTGGCAGCCAGCGATTCCTCGGTAACCAGCGCCGCGCCACCGCCCTTGGCCAGTTCGCCGGCCAGGTCGTCGATGCTTTCGCACACAAAGCAATCCTGCCCGGCCGCCCGCAAGACCTGTTCCGTCACCTGCGCGTCGCGGCCGCGAACAGCGAGGATGAGGATACGCTCTTCCACGCTCAACCCGCGCTTGGAGACGAGGTCATCAGCGGGGTCGAGCCGCGATAGGCGGGAAGTCCGCTCAACACGCCTTCGAAATCCTTCAGGGGCTCGCCCAGCCGCACGCCGCTGGCGTCGAGGTCGAACTCGCGGATGCTGCTCTCGTGGGCGGTGACTCGACTCTTGGCCACCGACACCGCCTTGAGCATCTGGCCGCCCGCCTCGAAGTAGCGGAACATGATGATGCCGTCGCTGAGGTAGCTGACGTCCACGTCCGAGCGGACATCGCCGATGATGCCGTGCTGGCCGAGCACCAGCATGGTGATCACGCCCTGCTGGTTCAGATAGCTCAGCAGCTCATGCATCTGCAGCAGCAGATAGTCTTCGCCGGGCATGGCGCGCATGAAGGCGTTCAGGCTGTCGATCACCAGGAAGCGGACGCCGTCCTCCTCCACCGCGCGACGGACCCAACTGGAGAATTCGCCAGGGGACAGCTCGGCCGGATCGATCTGCACCACGCGAAGCTGCCCAGCGTCGATATGGGGTTCGAGCGCCATGCCCAGGGCCTTGGCCCGGGCCAGCATGGTCGCGCGGCCTTCGTCGAACAGATAGTAGGCGGCCTTCTGACCGCGCTCGATGGCGCTGAGGCCGCAACGCACCGCGGTGCTGGTCTTGCCGACGCCGGAGGGGCCGGTCAGCAGGGTGTTGGTTCCGGGCGCGAGGCCGCCGCCCAGCATGGCGTCGAGTTTCTCCAGCCCGGTCGAGACCAGCTCGACGGCGAATTTCGCGTGGTGTTCCGCGGCGATCAGGCGCGGGAACACCGCCACGCCGCCGGTCTCGATGGCGAAGTCGTGGTAGCCGCCGCGGTATTTGACGCCGCGCATCTTGACCACGCGCAGGCGCCGGCGCTCGGCGCCATATTCCTGCGGCAGCTGCTCCAGGGCGATGACGCCGTGGACCACGCTGTGCAGCTGGATCTCGGTCAGCGGATCGCCGCTGCGGTCGTCCAGCATCAAGACGGTGCATTGCCGGACCGAGAAAAACTGCTTCAGCGCCAGGATCTGGCGGCGATAGCGCAAGGAGTTCTGCGCCAGCAGCCGCATCTCGGACAGGCTGTCGAACACCACCCGCACAGGCTTGAAGCGGTCGACGCACTCGCTCACGCCACGGATGGTTTCGCCGAGCTCGACTTCGGAGGGTTCAAGGATCGACTGCTCGGCGTCGGGGTCCAGGCCTTCGCCACTGACCAGTTCGAACAGTTCGACCTCGTCCAGCGACCAGTTGTGGCTGCGCGCAACCTCGCGCAGTTCGGCGGCGGTTTCGGACAGGGTGATATAGAGGCCGCGCTCGCCGAGGCGGACGCCTTCCAGCAGGAACTGCAGCGCGATCGTGGTCTTGCCGCTGCCTGGCGTGCCCTCGATCAGATAGGCCCGGTCCTTGGTCAGCCCGCCGCCGAGAATTTCGTCCAGCGCCTCTATACCGGTGGAGGCCCGTCCTTCGGTGATTTTCGGATCAATCGGCCGTCTCATCGCCCTCTCGCCTGGTCACGCGCTCCGACAGAGCGCTCCTCGACACGGAGAACGAGCATGGCCAGATTTGGATGCCTCTGTTTCCCCGAGAACGGCTAACGCCGTCAGGCCGCTTCGGTTTCCAGGATTTCGACGCGGGCGAGCAGCTGCTCCATCGACCGGTCGGCGACGCCGGCCTCGCGGAGGTGGACGACGAGATCGCGCAGATAGTCGACATTGCGCCCGGACAGGCCGGTGGCCCCGGCGATCAGCCGCGCCTGCGCCTCCAGGCTGAGGTCTCCAGCCCACTGCGGATGTTTGACGTCGGAGAGGAAGACCAGGGTCTGGACCGTCTCGCCAGACGATAGCCGGATCGAGGCCGAGGCCTCGACATAGGTCTCCGTCGGCTGCTCGCGCTCGCGCAGGTAGGCGTAGGTCTCGGGCCAGGCCGCGGCGGCCACCCGATAGGCGCAGCCCCGCACCGAGCCGCCCGGCGCCAGGCCCAGCACCAGGCCGGGCCGCTCATAGGTGCCGCGATGGTGGACGGAATAGATGCAGAAGGCGCGCCGACGGCCATGGAGCACCGCGGCCTGGCGGTCTAGAAAGTCGAAACCGGGACGCCACATCAGCGAGCCGTAGCCGAATATCCAGCGGTCGACCGCCTCGCCGTCTTCACTCATAAACGCCCGCGCCTCGATACGGATGACCGCCCGCCCATGACCTTGCCCGATCACGCCGCCGCTTTCAAACGGCCGAAGCGCCGCTGGCTGTTTCTTCCCTACGCCGTGGTGGTGGTCGCCGTCTTCCTGTGGAGCATACTTTGGCTGGAGATCCGCAATCAGGTGGGGCTGGCAATGGACAGGGCCAGCGTGCAGGCGCGCGCCAACGGGATCGATCTGGAGTGGAAGGACCGGAATATCAGCGGCTATCCGTTCCGCATCGAGGTCGCCGTGACCGGGGTTCGCATCGCCGAGCCTTCCGGCTGGAGTCTGGCCACGCCGACGCTGACGGCGGTCGCCAACGCCTATGACCTCGACCACTGGGTGGTTGCGACCAGCGACGGCGTGGTGCTGGATCGCCCGGGCGCGGGCTCGACCCACATTGCCGGCCGCGCCATCCGGGCCAGTTGGGTCGGCAAGGGCGATGCCGCGCCGCGCGTGATCGTCGAAGGCCTGGGCCTGACCTTCGCCGCCGATCCTGGCGCCAAGCCGTTTCCGTTGGCCAGCGCCGATCACGCCGAAATCTTCACCCGCACCGAACCGGACGGCCGCATGGACGCCGGCCTGCTGCTGACCGGCGCGCAACCGCGTCCCGCCCTTCAAGGCGCGCCGAGCCTGCTGGGCGATCTCACAGCGGGCCGTCCTTTCGCCCTGCTGTGGCAGGGGATCGTCAGCCACCCGAACGCCTTCCGTGGCGCCAATGCATCGGTCGCCGCCCAGGCCTGGTCGAGCGCGGGTGGGGACATCACCACGGTGCGCGCCGGCATGGCGTCCGGGCCGCGTGGTCTGGGTCTGGAGCCCGGCGTCATCGGCCTCGCCGCTGACGGACGATTGCGCGGCCAGGCCAGCTTCGTCGCCCGGGGCGACGCCAGCGACGCCCTGCGCGCGATCGGCCGCGACCAGATCATCAACCCCATCGCCGCCGAGGCTGGCGCCCTGGTGCTGGACGCCCGCCGGGAGCTCGGCGCGCGCCAGGACATCGACCTGACCTTCCAGGCCGGGGTGATGACGCTGGGGCCCGTGCCGATCGGCGCTTCGCCCAAGCCGTTCTGAAGGCTTCGAGACCGGCAAGTCTAGCCGAGGTCCCGTACAGTAGAGTTCCTCATCTTGAGGCGCCCGCGCAGCGGGCCTCGAAGGACGCAGCGGCGGATCAGGTGCGTCCTTCGAGGCTCGTCGCTATGCGCCGAGCACCTCAGGATGAGGACCTTGGATTGGATCAATCGAGACCGAACCGCGACTATTGCGCGACGCGTCTCAATCTCTATGGTCCGGCGGCTTTCAGATGGGGACGTCATTGGTGGATCAGCCGCCGCAAACCTTGGACGCGATACGCGCGCGCATCGATGCACTGGACGCCGAGATGCTGCGTCTGATGGAGGCGCGCGCCGCCATCGCCGTCGAGGTCGCCCGGGCCAAGGAGGCGGCCGGTGACGGCGGCAAATTCGCCCTGCGCCCCGCCCGCGAAGCCATGCTGATCCGCAAGCTGATCGGCAGCTCCAGCCAGGGCGCCAGTCCCGCGCTTACGGTGAGGCTTTGGCGCGAATTCATCTCATACAGCCTGGCCACGCAGGGGCCGTTCCACCTTTCTGTCTGGGGCGGCGGCGATCCGGGGCGCGCGGTAGAGCTGGCGCGAATGCGGTTCGGCGGCGCGCCATCGCTGCGCCAGGTCGCCAAGCCGGAAGAGGCGCTGGCCGCGGCCAAGGTCAATGGCGGGGTCGGCGTGCTGGCCCTGGCGCATGGCAGCGCCTGGTGGGGCCGGCTGCTGGCCGAACCAACCCTGTCGGTATTCGCCGCCCTGCCCTGCCTGGCCGAGTGGGGTCCGATGTCGGCGCTCGCTGTGGCCGAGGTCGAGGTCGAGCCCTCTGGCGACGACGAGACCTTCTGGGTCACCGACGCCACCGAGTCCGCGCGCAGCATCGTCGACACGCTGAGCCGCGACGGGGTCGCCGGCGAGCTGGTCGCCGAGAGCGGCGGGCTGAAACTCTTTATCCTGTCCGGCTTCTACCAGCGGCACGACGAGCGGCTCGCCCGCGCGCCTGGCCGTCTTACCGGGGTGATCGGCGCCGCCGCCCGGCCCTTCGACGCCTGAAAGTACACCGATGAACGCTCAAGCCCCCATCGACCGCAGCAAGGCCGATCGGCCGATCCCCAAACCCGGCATCCTGGACATCCACGCCTATGTGCCCGGCAAGGCCGTCGTCGATGGGATCGCCCATCCGGTAAAGCTGTCGTCGAACGAGAATATCCTGGGCTGCAGTCCCAAGGCCAAGGCCGCCTTTGTGGAGGCCAGCAGCCGGATCAACCTCTATCCCGATGGTCGCTCCAACGTCCTGCGCGCCGCCATCGCCGAACGCCATGGCCTGGAGCCGGAGCGGCTGGTGTTCGGCTGCGGCACCGACGAGGTGTTCCAGCTGATCAACCAGGTCTATCTGGAGCCCGGCGACAATATCGTGCAGGGCCAGTACGGCTTTGGCGCCTACGCCATCGGCGCGCGGGCCTGTGGCGGCGAGGTGAAGTACGCCCCGGAACCCGACTATCGCATCGACGTCGATGAGGTTCTGAAGTGCGTCGACGAGCGTACGCGGCTGGTGTTCATCGCCAACCCGGGCAATCCCACCGGCACCTGGATCGACGCCGAGGAGATCGGCCGCCTGCACGCCGGCCTGCCGCCAAGCGTCATGCTGGTGCTGGACGGCGCCTATACCGAGTTCGCCACCGATCCCCGCTTCAGCGACGGCCTGGACCTGGCGCGCGGCGCCTCCAACGTGATCGTCACCCACACCTTCTCCAAGATTCACGGCCTGGCCGCCCTGCGGGTGGGCTGGGCCTATGCGCCGCCCGAAGCCGCCGACGCCATCGACCGCATCCGCCTGCCGTTCAACACCTCCATCGCCGCCCAGGAAGCCGCCCTGGCCGCCCTGGCCGACACCGAGTTCCAGGCCCAGTCGCTGGCCTTGGTGGAACAATGGCGGCCGTGGCTGGTGCAGCAGCTCGGCGGCCTGGGCCTGGAGGTCCTGCCGTCCGCGGCCAACTTCCTGCTGATGCGGTTCCCGTCCGCGCCGGGGAAGACGGCGGCGGAGGCCGAGGCCTTCCTCGCCAGCCGGGGCTATCTGACGCGCGGCGTGTCCAGCTATGGCCTGCCCGAACACCTGCGCTTCAACATCGGCCTGGAAGAGCACAACCGCACCATCGTCGACCTGATCGCCGAGTTTCTGGGCCCCCAGGCTCAAGGGCGATGACCGAGCCGGTGTTTGCGCGGCTAGCGGTGATCGGCTGCGGCCTGATTGGCTCGTCGGTGATCCGCGCGGCGCGGAAGGGCGGGGCGGTTCAGACCGTGGCCGTCTATGACGCCAGCGCCGAGGTGCGGGCGCGGGTCGCCGAGCTAGGCTATGCGGACGAGGTGTTCGACGACGCGGCGGACGCGGTGGCGGGCGCCGATCTGGTCATCTTCGCCGCCCCACCCGCCGCCATCGGCGAGGCGGCCAAGCTGGCCGCCAAGGGGCTGAAGGCCGGCGCGGTGGTCTCAGACGTCGGTTCGGTGAAGGCGGCGGTGGCTGACGCCCTGCTGGAGGCCCTGCCGGACAGCGTCTTCGTGGTGCCCGGCCACCCGATCGCCGGCACGGAGTCCTCCGGCCCGGACGCGGGGTTCGCCGAGCTGTTCTCCGGCCGCTGGACCATCCTCTGCCCGCAGGCGCGGGACGACGCCCCCTATGCCGACGCCGTCGAACGCCTGACCGCCTTCTGGCAGGCCCTGGGCGCCAATGTCGAGCTGATGGACGCCAAACACCACGACCTGGTCCTGGCCGTCACCTCCCACCTGCCCCACCTGATCGCCTACAATATCGTCGGCACCGCCGCCGACCTGGAGGACGTGACCCAGGGCGAGGTGATCAAATATTCCGCCGGCGGCTTCCGCGACTTCACCCGTATCGCCGCCTCCGACCCGGTAATGTGGCGCGACGTCTTCCTGCTCAACAAGGACGCGGTGCTGGAGATTTTGGGCCGGTTCACCGAGGACCTGCAGGCCCTGTCCCGCTCCATCCGCTGGGGCGAGGGCGAAAAGCTGGAAGCCCTGTTCACCCGGACCCGCGCTATCCGGCGCGGCATCGTCGCGGCGGGACAGGAGAGCCCCGACACCAACTTCGGGCGCGACAAAAAGGGCGATTAGCCTTCCCTCGCGACACCGTTTTCAGCGGCTTTCCCAACGCGTAAACTTCCTCCGCCTGGAGGCCCCCATGGACGCCCAATCGTTTCGCCGCTTTCGCGATCTCGCCGCCAAGGCCCACCCGGCCGAGGCCGTGCGCGCGATCGCAGGCCGCTGCGCCAATGGCGCTGGGACCGCCGACGATCGGCTGGCGCTGGCCGCGGCCCTGACGCACGCCGCTTTCGCTGCACCCGAACGGCTGGTCGAAATCTATGACGCCGCCGCCCACGGCTGGCGCGGCGCCGAGGCGCCAGGGCCGGCGATCACCTTCGCGGACCGCGCACCTGCGCCCATCTCAGACGCCCTCTGGACCGAGGTCGCGACCATCCTCGATGTGAGCACCGCGCCGGTCTCGCCGGGCGACATCACCACCCGCACCGCCGCCCTCGCCGCCTTCCTGAATGAGAGCCTGGAATCGCGCATGGCTGCGGCTGCGGACGCCTATCCTGGTGTGTCGGAAGCCGCCGCGAACGGCCCGCCGCCCCGCTTCACACTGACCGCGCTGGCGGCCTGCCCGAAAGGCTCGCTTGGCCGCACCTTCCATGACCTGATCGTCGACAACAACTTCGACCTGGAGGTGCTGGACCGCGACCAGCTTGGCCTCGCCGACCTGCCCGCGCCGCTCGACTACCTCAACGCCCGCATTCTGCAGTGCCATGACCTTTGGCATATTGTCGCCGGCTATCGGACCACCGCCCTGCACGAGGTGGGCATCTCGGGTTTTCAGGCGGCGCAGTTCGGTCACGGCTATTCCGCCATCTTCCTGGCCGTCACCGCCGCCCGCACAGCGGCCGAGCCTGGCGTCTTCGGCCTGATCATGGACGTCACCCTCGACGCCTGGCGCCACGGCCGGGAGACGCCGGCGCTGGTCGCGGTGGACTGGCCGGGAGTCTGGGCCGGAACCGTCGAGGAAGTCCGCGCGCGGTTGGGCGTCACGGCTTTCGCATCGCCCCATCCCGCCGATCTGTTCGAGCAGCTGAAGGCGGCTTGAGAGCGCCGGCAGTCAGGTCAGCTACCCGGCCAACCGCCCCGCCCGCAAATCCTTCTCCAGCGCCCCAAGCTGCTCGCTCCAAAACCCGCCCATGTGCATCAGCCACGCGGCGCATTCGGCCAGGGCGACGCGGTTGACGGAATAGAACCTTTGCTGAGCCGCCGGACGCACCCTGACCAGGCCGGCTTCGCGAAGAACCTTCAGATGCTGGGAAATGGCCGGGGCCGAGCTGCTGAACTGGTCGACGATGTCTCGCACCGGGCTCTCGCCGTCCGCCAGGAAGGCGACGATCTGCCGGCGGGTCGGGTCGGCCAGAACCTCGAAGGTGGCGGAGACGGACATGATCTAAGAATGCGAAGCGACTTAATTAAGTCAATGTGGAAATATCGTTCGACGCCAGATTACATCGCCAACGAAACGATGATGAGCAAGACCGTGCTCATGGCGACAGGAAACGCTTCAATGCAGCGCAAAACCACCCGCCTGCGCCGACTATAGGCGCCGATCGTGACGTGTTGACGCCATCCCGTCCCTTAGCTGGCCGCCGTCGGCAAATATTGGCGAAGCTTCACAGTGGCGATAGGATTGCAGGCTGGGCGACCTTAGGGGGCGATATGACTGCGGATTTTGGCGTGCGGCCGCCTCGCCGACAGATGCCAATTGGTCGGATCATCGCAGCCGTCTGGATCGTCGCACTCCTGGGCGCCGTCGGCGCCAAAGTCTATCTGGACCGGCACGCGGCGATCAAGGTTGCGCGCGCTTGGACTGACACTGGCCCGCCCTGCCCGACCGATCCGACGCCGGCGAATGACGGGTATCAACCCGGGCGGCATGCCTTCTTCTTCGAGGGGGGAAAATTTCTTAGCGATTTCAGAGCGGTGAAGTGTAGCACGATGCGTGACCACGGCGGCCTGGGTGAAGGCGAGATCGCGGTCTGCAGGTTGAAGGGCTCAACTCAGATAGACCTGACGACCGCGAAAGGCCGCTTCCGGTTCGCGACCTCACATCACAACGCGACGGTATCCATGGAGCAAGGCGTGGCGGCCTGCGTGCTCGGCGCGAGCTAGCCAGCCTATTCGGCGGATTTCGCCAGGAACGCACCGGTCGCTTCGATCGCATCGACCAACCCCACCCGTTCGATCGTCACGCCTTCCGGCAGGCTGGAGAATAGCCGCGTGGGCGCGGCCGGGTCGAGCATGACGAAGACGCCCTTGTCGTCGGCGCGGCGGATCAGGCGGCCAAAGGCCTGGGCGATGCGCGCCCGGGCGACCGCGTCGTCATAGGCCTTGCCGCCAAACCGGCCGCGCCGAGCCTTGTGCAACAGATCGGGCCGGGGCCAGGGCACGCGATCGAACACCAGCAGGCGCAGAGAGCGGCCGGGTACATCGACGCCGTCGCGCACCGCGTCGGTGCCGAACAGGCAGGCATCCTCCTCGACCCGGAAGATGTCCACCAGAGCGCCGGCTTCCAGGGGGTCGACGTGCTGGGCGTAGAGAGCGAGGCCGCCCTCGGCCAGCGGCCCGGCGATGCGATCATAAACCGCGCGCAACCGGCGGATGGCGGTGAATAGCCCTAGCGCCCCGCCACCGGCGGCCAGGAACAGCTCGCGCATGGCGGCGGCCACCTGGCGCGGATCTTCGCGGCCGACGTCAGTGACCACGAAGGCCTTGGCGTTGTTCGCATAGTCGAAGGGCGAGGCCAGCCGCAGGGTCTTGGGCCGATCGGGAAACCGCGCCGCGCCGGTGCGCATCTCGGCCAGGGAGAAGGGATCGTCCAGCGCGGAGTCCGCCAGGGTGGCGCTGGTCACCAGCACCCCGTGGGCGGGCGCCAGCACCGCCGCCTGCAAGGGCTCGGTGGGATCGACCCAGTGGCGGCGGCAGGCGGCGTCGACGATGCGGCCATAGAGGAAGGTGGCCTCGAACCAGTCGACGAAATCGGGATCGTCCTCGGCGTCCTCGCCGATGGCCTGCAGCATGGAGCGCCAGGCCGGCAGGGTCATGCGGGCGCGCCGATCGAGGCCACGTAAAGCGCCCTCGATCCTGGCCCGCTCATTGCCGCCGAGGTTTTCAGCCTCTTCGTCGAGCAGGTCTTCCAGCCGCCGGGCCAGGGCCACCAGCGGCGCCTCGACCTCGGCCAACGCGCGCGCCGCAAGGCCAGCCGTCTCGCGCACCAGGTCGAGCGCCGGGCGCGCGGAACATTCCTGGCCCACGTCGGACGGGGCGGCGCGGGCGCGCAGCTGCTCCAGGGTCGCGGTCAGGAAGTGCTCGACGGGACCGATGGGGTTGGATTCGCCGGACGGCGGGGCGATACGGCCGGACCAGCCCTCGCCCGGCAGGGCGGCGGCGGCGCGGATCACCTGGCTCAGGGCCTCGCGCGCGTCCTCCCGGTCACCGACCAGATCGCCCAGCCGCTGTTCCAGCCCGCGACCACGACGGCCGCGCCCTTCAGGTCCTCTTATCCAGCGACGCAGCTCGGCGGCCTCGGCGCCCGAGAGGGCCGCGCTGAAGGCGGCGTCGGCGGCGTCGAACAGGTGGTGGCCTTCGTCGAACACGATCCGCTTGGGGGCCGTGGTCTCGACATCGGTCTTCAGGCCGCGCGCCGCCCGGGCCCCGTCGAAGGCGGCCTGGGTCAGCACCAGGGCGTGGTTGGCGATGACGATATCGGCGCGGCGCGAGGTCCGCACAGCCTTCTCGATGAAACAGACCCGATAGTGGGGACAGGCGGCGTGGACGCATTCGCCGCGGCGGTCGACCAGATTGGCCGGCCCGGCCTGGGCGCCCGCGCCGACGGAGAACAGGCCCGGCAGCCAGGCGGGGAAGTCGCCGCCGGTCATGTCGCCGTCCCGCGTCGCCCGCGCCCAGCGCGTCGCCAGCGCCGTGCCCACCAGATCGCCGCCGCCGGACATGGCCGCATTGACCTGTTCCTGAAGGTTCAGCAGGCAGAGGTAGTTCTCGCGGCCCTTGCGCACCACCGCCTTGCGGGCGCGAACATCCGGGTCCGGATAGATGGCGTGGGTCTCGCGCTCGATCTGCCGCTGCAGGGCGCGGGTGAAGGTGGAGACCCAGACGGACGGGCCATTGGCCTCGGCCCACAGGGACGCAGGCGCGAGATAGCCCAGGGTCTTGCCAACGCCGGTGCCGGCTTCGGCCAGCATCAGGTTGGGTTCGTCCTCGCGGTCGCGAGGCTGGAAGGCGAAGGCGGTCTCGGCAGCGAATTCCGCCTGGGCGGGACGGGCCTCATCCAGGCCCGCGCGGCCAAGAATCTCGGCCAGGCGCATGCGGGCGGCTTCGGGGTCGACAGGCTTGGAGCCCGGCTCACCCACCGGCGCCTGATCCTCCCACTCGGGAATGCGGGTCCAGGGGTCCATGCCGGTCCCGCGCCAGCCGTCGCGGACGGCCTTGCTGCGCAGGGCGGCGATAATCGCGCTGGCCCAGGACCAGCCGGCGCGGCCGAGGGTCTCGGCGGTGGCCAGGGCCTCGTCGCGGGTTGGCCAGGGCGTCTCGGCGACCTCGGCCAGCAGCAGGGCGCAGGCGTCGCGCAGCGCCTGGGCCTTGGCCTCCACCGTCTTGGGTTCGGGCAGGCCGAGCGCCAGGGCCAGGCCCGTGGCCGACGGCGCACAGAACCTGGCCGGTCGGACGAAGGCGTAGAGTTCCAGGGCGTCGAAAATCTCGCGCGAGCGAGGCGGCGCCGACAGCTCCAGTCGCTTTGCGGTCAGGCCGGCGTGGGCCACCACGACGGCTGCGGACAGGGCCAGCTTGCGCGCCTCCGAAGCGCTGACCCGCCGCGCGCCCGCGCCATCGCAGACCGCGGCCTGGGGTCCGGGCAGCACCACCAGGGCGGGGGCGAGATCGAGAGTCGGGGAAAGCGCGTTCACGCCCCGAAGCTAGCGGATCGCGAACGAAAACGGAACGGCAGATTAGGGCTTCAGTAGCGTCCGTGGACGGTGGCGAGGTCGCCTTCGACATCCATGGACGCATCGTGCCGCACCGATACGCAGGTTCCAGGATTCGTATCGGTCACCACGACCTTGGCGTGGAGTTGTTTTGCCAGCGCTTCGACGATGCTGGTGCCCAGGCCCGGCTTGGTTAGGGCGGGGCCTGCTGGGATTCCGACGCCGTCGTCGCTGACCGAAAGGGTCCAGTCGGAGGCGCGCGACGCGAACCCGACGGTGATGTTCCCCTCTCGGGCCTGGGGGAAGGCGTGCTTCAGGGCGTTGATCACCAGTTCGGTGACGATCAGGCCCAGGCTGACCGAGGCGTCCGCGGTCGCGACACCATTATCCGCGTCGACCCGGAGCGTGAGCTTGTCGCGATCGTGGATCATCGAGGCGCTGATGCTCTCGCAGAGATCGATGAAGTAGGCGCGCAGCTCCACCTCGCCCGACCTGGAAGCGGCGAGCTGTTGCTGAAGCGCGGCCACCGACATGACCCGGCTATGGGCGTCGTAGAGATGAAGCCGAGTCTCGTCGGAGGCGACGCGGCGAGCGCTCTGCATCAGGACGCTGGCGATGATCTGCAGGCTGTTGGCGACCCGATGCTGCAGCTCCTGGTAAAGGATCGCCTTCTCGCGCAGGAGCTCATCCTTGAGCCGCTCGGCCAGCCGCGCGTCGGTGACGTCGGAGACCGTAAGCAGGATGCGCGCATTCTTGGGGTCAGCGTAGTTCAGCGTACGCGCGGTGATCGCCACCTGCCGGACTGGGCGGCCGCGCCGCTTCAGATCCATTTCGTAAGGTGGCGCGTCAACCGCCCCGGAAAGCGTCGCACCCAGGAGGAAGCGCAACTGCGGAACCTCCCACTCGCCCGCGCCAAGCGCGAACAGCGAGCGGCCACTGATGAGCGCCGGATCGATCTGAAAGGCTCGGGAAAACGACGCACTCGCCGCGACTACGGTCAGGTCGCCGTCAAGCAACAGGATCGGCGCCTCGGACGCGACCACCAGGGCCAAGGCCAGGCTGTCGGCCACGACCGGTGAAATCGCGGTTGCTTCGTCTCCCATTTGGGATCCAATCAGCCGCTGGCGACTCGCGAAGCGAAAGTCGTACGGGCGGCGCTTAAGCGCGGCCGATCGGCCATACAATGGCCGACTTAAAACCGCTGTTCAGCGTAGCACGAATTATGGCGCGGCCGGCGCCTATTCTAGATCAGGGCCAAACACCCGAAACTGGCCAGACTCCGCGCTCCCCGCTGTCACATTGACCGGCGCCACGTCGACTTCAGCCACGGGACTCAGGAAAATGTCTCGAACGGCCATGGCGCGCCACTGAGCGGCCATCTTGAGAAATTCGAGCGACACGGATTCGTCAGGCGATATCTCGGCGTTGGCGGCGCACTCGGCGGCCCGCATGCGGCACTGTTCGGCGTCCATAGGTTGCGGATCCTCCAAGGCTCTAGAAGACGCCGCGTGCATTTAAGGTTCCTTAAGGACGCTGAATTCGCGCCCTGGGCGCTAAACGCGTCGCACGGCCCTCAGAATGATCAGCAGGATGATCGAGCCGGCCGCGGCGGTGAGGATGGTCGATATCCAACCGCTGCCGACATGGATGTGCAGGACGCCGGCGAGCCAGCCGCCGATAAAGGCGCCGATGATGCCGACGATGATATCGCCGATCAGGCCGAAACCGCCGCCCTTGACGAAGACCCCGGCCAGCCAGCCGGCGACGGCGCCGATGATCAGCCAGGCAATGATATTATGGGAACTCATCTGTTCAGCCCCTATGTCTTGGCGCGGGCCGGCCACGCGCCGGCTCACGACCTTTGGAATAAGCTTAACAGATCGAAAGAGTTCCATGGACCTCGAAAACCGAGGCCCGGACGTGTTTCCTGCGATCAGCACGACACGCCCCTCGAAACAGAACAAGAACATGCTATAGCGATGGGGATGGACGGCGCCGCCCTCCCTACCCTGCTGCCTGCTCGGTTCGCCGAATGGTTCGACGCGCGTGGATGGGCGCCGCGCAGCCACCAGCTGGCCATGCTGGAAAAAGCCCGGACCGGCCGCGACGCCCTGCTGATCGCCCCCACCGGCGGCGGCAAGACCCTGGCCGGCTTCCTGCCCAGCCTGGTCGAACTGATGCAGCGGCCGGCGCGCAATGGGCCGCCGGGCCTGCACACCCTCTACATCTCTCCGCTCAAGGCGCTGGCCACCGACGTGGCGCGCAACCTGACCGCGCCGGTGACGGAGATGGGTCTGCCCATCACCATCGAGGCGCGCACCGGCGATATGAGCGTCGCCAAGCGGCAACGGCAACGGCTACATCCTCCCGACATCCTGCTCACCACGCCGGAGCAGCTGGCGCTGTTCTGCGCCTGGGAAGGCAGTCGCGCCTTCTTCGCCGACCTTAGCCAGGTGATCATCGACGAGATTCACGCCATCCATTCGTCCAAACGTGGCGACCTGCTGTCGCTGGGACTGGCGCGGCTGCAGGAGTTCGCGCCCAATCTGCGGCGGACGGGGCTGTCGGCGACGGTGAATGATCCGGACATGTTGCGGCGCTGGCTATCGCCGGGGCCAGGCATGGTCGACCTGGTATTGGGCGAGCCTGGTGCGCCGGCGGTGATCGATGTTCTGCTGTCGGACAATCGCGTGCCCTGGGCTGGCCACACAGCCCAGCACGCCATGGCCGAGGTCTATGAGGTGATCAAGGGCGCCAAGACCGCGCTGGTGTTCGTCAATACGCGGTTCCAGGCCGAGTTCGCCTTCCAGGAGCTTTGGCGGCTGAACGACGACAACCTGCCCATCGCCCTGCACCACGGCTCCCTGGCGCCGGAACAGCGGCGCAAGGTCGAGGCGGCGATGGCGCGGGGGGAGCTGCGCGCCGTGATCTGCACCTCGACCCTGGACCTGGGCATCGACTGGGGCGCGGTGGACCTGGTGATCCAGCTGGCCGCGCCGAAGGGGTCCTCGCGGCTGGTGCAACGGGTGGGCCGGGCCAACCACCGACTGGACGAGGCGTCGCGCGCCCTGCTGGTGCCGGCCAACCGGTTCGAGATGCTCGAATGCCGAGCGGCAGCCGACGCGGTGGCGGACAATGCCCTGGACGGGGATCCGGCCCGCGACGGCGCCCTGGACGTGCTGGCCCAGCACATCATGGCCTGCGCTTGCGGCGAGCCGTTCGACGAGGATGATCTGTTCGCCGAAGTTCGCCGCGCCGGGCCGTTCAAGGGTTTGAGCCGCGAGAGCTTCAACGAGGTTCTGGAGTTCGTCTCCACCGGCGGCTACGCGCTGAAAACCTACGACCACTTCCGCCGGATCGTGAAGGGGCGCGACACTCCAGATCAGAAAGGGCGCTGGCGGGTGCGTAATCCGCAGACCGCCCTGCGCCATCGGCTGAATTCGGGAGCCATCGTCGGCATCGAGATGTTGAACGTCCGCATCGGCAGCAAGCGCGGCTTCGCCGGCCGGAAGATCGGCGAGATGGAGGAGTGGTATTTCGAGAATATGACGGCCGGCGACACCTTCCTGTTCGGCGGCCAGGTCTGGCGCTTTGAAGGCATCAGCGGGCTCGATGTGCTCGTGACCCGCTCCCACGACCTCGATCCGAAAATTCCCTCCTGGGGCGGATCGAAGTTTCCCCTGTCCACCTATCTGGCCAAGCGGGTGCGGGGGATGGTGCATGACGAGGCGGGTTGGCGCAGGCTGCCGGACGACGTGCGCGAATGGCTGGAGGCCCAGAAAGAGCATTCCGCCATTCCGGACACGGACGGCCTGCTGATCGAGACCTTCCCGCACCAGAAGCGCCACTTCATGTACTGCTATCCGTTCGAGGGACGGCTGGCCCATACAACCCTCGCCATGCTGCTCACGCGACGCCTGGACCGGCTGGGGGTCGGGCCGGTGGGCTATCTGGCCAACGACTATGCGGTGTCGGTCTGGGCGCTGGAATCCATGGCTGACATCGACTTCGACGCCCTGTTCCAGGAGGACATGCTGGGCGACGATCTGGAGGCCTGGCTGGAGGAAAGCTACCTGATGAAGCGCTCCTTCCGCCAATGCGCCCAGATCAGCGGCCTGATCGAGCGGCGGTTTCCGGGGCAGGAAAAGTCGGGCCGGCAGGTGACGTTTTCATCCGACCTGATCTTCGACGTGCTGCGCCGCCACCAGCCGGATCATCTGATGCTGAAATGCGCGCGCACGGATGCATCGCAGGGACTGCTCGATCTTCAGCGGCTGGGCGAGTTCCTGGCCCGTATCCGCGGCCGAATCCAGGTAACCAAGTTGGACAAGCTTTCGCCGTTCGCGGTGCCCATGCTGATGGAGATCGGCAAGGAGCCGGTCTATGGCGGACGGGCGGGCGAGATGGTGCTTGAGGCGGCTAGCCTCGAGGCCTTGATCGAAGAGGCGATGGCGTGAGCGCGGTGGTTAGCAGCTCCGGATATTCCTTCGCGGCCAGCCCCTGCGGCTCGGCCCGCGCCAGCCTGGCCGGCGCCGAGGTGCTGATGCGGGCGTCCGGCGCGCTGTGGATCGAGGCCACGCAAACGCTCGCGGTGGCCGACCTGCATTTCGAGAAGGGTTCGGCTTATGCCGCGCGCGGCCAGCTGCTGCCGCCCTATGACACCGGCGAGACTCTGCGCCGGCTGGAGGCCGAGGTGGCGGCCTTGTCGCCGCGCACGCTGGTGTTTCTAGGCGACAGCTTTCACGACGGCCGCGCCGAAGGCCGGCTGGCGGCGCGTGACGCCATCCGGCTGGCCGAGCTGGCCAGCGGGCGGACGCTGATCTGGGTGGTGGGCAATCACGACGCGGACGGGCCGCGCCTCCTGCCCGGGGACGTCGTTGAGGACCTCATGATTGAGGGGCTTTTTTTGCGCCATGAGCCACAGCCCGGCCTGCAGCCTGGGGAGACCGCCGGCCACCTGCACCCCAGCGCCCGCATTGTCGCCCGCGGACGCTCCGTACGCAGACGGTGTTTCATCACCGATGGCGAGCGGGTGATCATGCCCGCCTTCGGCGCCTATGCCGGGGGCTTGAACGTGCGCGATATGGCCTTCAAAGGCCTGTTCGCACGGACGCCCACCGTCGTCGCCCTCGGCGCTGACCGCGCCCATGTGGTGGCCTGGACGTCGGTGGCGGGAGAGTAGGCGGCAGTCGCGCGGATCAGCTCCCTAATCGGGAATCGGAGGAACATCATGGCGGATGCCGAGCGTCCACCCTTCATCGCCCACTGGAGCGAGCTCGAGAAGGCTGACGACAATCGCTATGACGGCGACGATGAGCTGATGGGCATTGGCGCGCCGTTGGGCCGGCTGTTCGGCCTGACCCGGATTGGCATCCATCATGTGCGTCTGCCGCCGGGCCGGCGGACGTCCTTTCCCCACGCCGAGAGCGCCGAGGAGGAGTTCGTCTATGTGATCGAGGGCGCGCCGGACGCCTGGATCGATGGCCATCTGCATCGACTGAAGCCCGGCGACGCCGTGGGCTTTCCGGCGGGCACGGGGATATCGCACACCTTCATCAATAACACCGAGGACGAGGTACGACTGCTGGTGATCGGCGAGAAGACCAAGGATGAGAACCGGCTCTTCTATCCGCTGCATCCTGAACGGCCGTTGGAGCGCGAGTTCTGGTGGGAAGACCATCCGAACCAACCGCTGGGGCCGCACGACGGCCTGCCCGATCAGATTCGCGCGGCAAAGACGGGCCGCTAGCACCGCCCACACCACCGCGCCCATGTGGTGGCCTGGACGTCGGTGGCGGGGGAATAAACGGTCCGGCTGAATCGTCTGAATCGGAGAGCATCCACACGCCCCCTGGATCGACGAGAAAGCCATGACCTTGGATCAGACTGTCGACGCAACACAGCCGGCCGGTTCATCAAGGCCGCCCTATGACCGGCTCACCATCATCCTGCATTGGACAACCCTGGCCCTGGTGCTGGTTCAGTTGGCCAGCGCCTGGCTGATCGACCATGGTGGCGGGCGCGAGGTCGGCGCCGCGGCGCTGACCGTGCATCGGTCCAGCGGATCGGTCCTGTGGCTGGTCGTAGCGTCCCGGCTGGTCTGGCGCGTCACGGGCATGCAGCTGCCGCCGTTTCCGCCAAAGATGAGCCGCCTGCATATCGCCGGTGTTCACCTCAGCGAATACGGCCTCTATCTGCTGCTCCTGGCGCAACCGCTGACTGGCCTTGCCGACACCCTGTTGCGAGGGCGCCCTTTCGCCCTGTTCGTCTGGAACATCCCCGCCCTGGTCGCCCGGGACAAGCCGGACGCGGCGCTGGCGCATCTCGCCCACATGGTCGGCGCCTATGCTCTTGTCGCCCTCGTCACGGTTCACGCCCTGGCGGCGCTAACCCACCGGTTCATGCTCAACGACGGTGTGTTTGAATCCATGACCGGCGGAAAGCGGCCGCCCCCAAAGTCCGCGCGGCGCTAACCAACCCCCAACGAAAAGAGGCCGGACCTTCACGAGGTTGACCTGCAGATAACTCTGTATCATAGAGTTATCTGCGACACCACAGACCGAGACCTCAGCCATGACCCTCGACAAAGCCCAGGCGGCGCAGGCGCTGGCCGACATCGACCACAGCCAGCGCTATTCGAGCAGCCTCTACAGCTACGGCCGCGCCTCGCCCTATCTGATCCTGGCCGGCGTCATGTGGCTGGTCGCCGACCTGCTCACCCAGTTCAGCCCGTTCGGCAAGGCCTGGATCTGGCCCATCGTCAGCCTGATCGGCACGGTCGGCTTTTTCGGTCTCTCCATCGCCCAGACACGGTCGGGCTCAGGGCCGGTCGCACCAGCCAAGCGCGGGATGTTTTGGCGCTTCATGGTGGTCTGGCTGGCCATCTTCGCCTTCATGGTCGCCACCTTCACCATCTACGGACTGCAGGATGGCGGACGCCAGCAGCACAGCTTCATCGGCGTCTTCTGCGGCTGTCTCTATGTGGCCGTCGGGTCCTTCATGGGATGGCGGATGGTGGCCATCGGCGCAGCCTTAGCCGTCTTGAGCATGGTCGGCTTCTTCGCCGTGCATGACTATTATCTGGCCTATATGGGCGTGGTTGGCGGCGGCGCCCTGATCGTCTCGGGCCTGTGGCTGCGGGCGGCCTGATGAGCGGGCCTGACGAGATCATCCACCAGTCCACCCGCCTGAAGCTGATGGCCACCTTGCGGGGATTGCCCGCCGGCGAGCTGGTGGAGTTCACCCGGTTGAAGGCCATTCTGAAGGCCACCGACGGCAACCTCGGCGCCCATCTGACCGCGCTGGAAAAGCCCGGCTATATCGAAGTGAGCAAGGACTTCGTCGGCAAGAAACCGCGCACTCGGGTGGCGATCACCCGCGCCGGCCTTGCGGCCTTCGACAACCATGTGGCTTATTTGCGAGAGATCATCGACGGCTGAGCCAAGGTGGTCGACTATCGTCATATCCTCAGAGGCCTTGCGGGTTAATTCAACATATGTTGAGTTACTGGAATGATCCGCAAACGAGCCCCCTCCCGACAGTCCCGCGCCATCCTTGATGCGCTGCTCGCCCAGTCAGCGGACTGGCAATACGGCTACGACCTTTCCAAGCGGGTGGGGCTCAGCTCGGGGACCCTCTACCCGGTTCTCATTCGCTTGCACGATCGCGGCCTGCTTGAGGCCAAATGGGTCGATGCGGAGCGGCCCGGCCGCCCCGCCCGACACGCCTATCGCCTTACAACCGAGGGCGTAGCCTTCGCCCGCGGCTTGAATGAAGTTCACAAAGATGGGCCATCATCGAGCGACGAGGTGCTCGCATGACAATCAGCATCAGCGCGAAACGGTGGCTGGCGGACCTGCTGATGGGTCACGCACAGCGCCGCCTTCGCGCCCAACGCCCCGACTGGGCGAAGGCCATGATGAGGGAAGCCGAGGAGCTCGACTCCGACGATGAGCGGCTGCGCTGGTCGACCGGCTGCGCCTACGCCAGCTACCGCGCGCCCGCGGCGCTGGACGGCCTTGTCTATCCGGTCGCTCTGGTGGCGGGCGTCGCGCTGATGTCGGCCTATCAATGGAGCGCCGACGAAGGCCTGGGAACCGTGGCCGTGATCTGCATGATCGGCGTCATGCTCGGCCTGCTTGAGCCGCGACGCAACCTGCTCTCCGCCGCGGCGATCGGCGCGGTCGTCACCGCCGTGAACGGCTTCGAGACCCTCACCGGCATCAAGCCGACCTATGAGATCAGGTTTCACAGCCTGGTGCATGACGCGAAATGGACCGTGTTCATCGCGCCCGCCCTCGTGGCCTGCATCGTCGGGCGCTACGCCGGTCAGGTGCTTCGCGCAACGCCGGACGAGGTCGCGTGACCCCACAGGCCAAGACGACCGACATGGTCGGCGAGGTGCTCAGCAAGGCGCCGCAGGCGACCTTGATGTTCTGGCTGGTGAAGATTTGCGCGACCACGGTCGGCGAGACCGGCGGCGATGCCCTGTCGATGACGCTGAAGCTCGGCTACGCCGTCGCCACCCTGATCTTCCTGGCCTTTTTCGTGGTGACGCTGGCCGCGCAGATCCGGGTAGGGCGCTACCACCCGATCAACTACTGGCTGGTCGTCGTGGCCACCACCACCGTCGGCACCACCACCTCCGACTTCATCGATCGCACCCTGCACCTGGGCTACGTCGTCTCGTCGGCGGGCCTGCTGGCGCTGGTGATCGCGGTGCTGATCGCCTGGAGGCTGGCCGCCGGCCGGATATCGGCTGACCGCATCACCACGCGCAAGGACGAGATATTCTACTGGCTGACCATTCTGGTCTCCAACACCCTGGGCACCGCGCTCGGCGACTTCTCCTCCGAGACCATCCCCGACCTGATGGGCAAGATCGCCCATGCCCCCGCCGGCGGCTGGGACGCCTGGGGGTTTGAACTCGCGGCCGTGGTGTTCGCCGGCCTGATCGCCATCGTCGCGGTGCTGCATCTGCTGAAATGGGCGCCGCAAGCGATGCTGTTCTGGGCCGCCTATGTGCTGACGCGGCCGCTAGGCGCGACCCTGGGCGACACCCTGACCAAGCCGCATGTTCAGGGCGGCCTGGACTTCGGACGCTTCCTGGCCACCGGGGTGATCGCGGCCGCCATGGTGGTGCTGATCCTGCTGTCGCCAAAGCTGCGGCGGCCCGCCGTGGCCGCTGCTTAACTTACTCAGTTCACGTCAACGAAGGAGCGCCTGCCATGTTCGGACGCCTAGTCGCCGTCGCCTGCCTCCTGCCCCTGGGCCTGGCGTTTGCCTCTCCCGCCGGCGCCGCGCCGGCCTACACCCTGACCAAGAGTACGCCCCTCGGCCTGCCGGACCGGTGGGATTATGTGGTGTTCAACGCCGCGACCCAGCGCGTCTACATCGCCCACGGTCCCAAGCTGGAGGTGATCGATGCGCGGTCCGGCGATCTGGTCGGCGAGGTCGGACCTATCCCCGGCGGCACGCACGGCACAGGGATTTCGGCCGCGACCGGCCAGGGCGTCACCGACGATGGAATGAACGGCCAGGCCGTGGCGTTCGACCTGAAGACGCTGAAGATCACCAAACAGATCGCGGCGGACAAGGACGCCGACGCCATCGCCACCGACGCCGCCACCGGCCACATCTTCGTCATCGAAGGCGATCCCGGCGCCATCTCCGTGATCGATCCCAAGACCGACTCCGTCGCCGCCACCATCAAGGTCGGCGAGAACCTCGAGTACGCCACCTCCGACGACCACGGCCTGCTCTACGTCGCCGGCAACGAGAAGAGCGACCTGGTCAAGATCGACGCGCGCACCAACACCGTGCTCGCCCACTGGGCCACGCCGGACTGCAAACGCCCGCACGGCCTGGCGTTGGACCGGGTCGGCCACCGGCTGTTCATGGGCTGCGTCAACAGCCTGATGATGGTGGTGGACGCCGACAGCGGCCGCATCGTCGCCGAACTGCCCATCGGCAAGGGCAGCGACGCCATCGCCTATGATCCCAAGCGCAAGCGGGTTTTCAGCCCCAATGGCGTCGACGGGACCCTGACCATCTTCCAGCAGACCTCGCCCGACGCCTATACGCCCCTGGAGACCATCACGACCGCCGTCAGCGGCCGCACCATGTCGGTCGATCCGGAGAGCGGGCGCCTGTTCATCGTCGCCGCCGACACCGACCCGCCCACCTCGCCGAACGGCCGCGCGCGGCCCCGGCCGGGCACCACCAAGGTGATGATCTTCGATCCGGTGAACTGACGGCTATTTGGTCTTGATCTGGGCGATCGCCTTGACCTTGGGGTCGCCGGCGATGGTCGATGGGGCGATGAAGCCACGGCCGTCCCACTCGATCTTGATCCCGATCGCCTCATAGCATTTGGCGACGTATTCGGAGCAGATGAACTCATCCTTCGGACCGAGGGACTTGGGCATGTCGCGGCCCATCCGGCCGAACGCCACTCGCGTGGCGATCTTGAGGATTTCGCCAGGCGCGAAGGGATCGCCCAGACGTCCGATCGCAAAGTCGGCCAGCCGCTTCATCGCCGCCGAGCCGTGCTCGCCGCCCCGGTCGGCATAGTCGGCGTGGCGGGCCAGCAGAATCTTGCCGGGAAACGGCTTCTGGCCGCCGCTGCCCTGGGAGAGGAAGGTCGAGAGCGGCACCGTGCGCACGCCGATCTTCTCCACCGCCTCGAACACCATGATCTGGCCGATCCCCGGCCAGCGATAGGCCAGGGCGATATGGCTCCAAGGGCTTTTGGTGGCCCATCGGATCAGTTTGGAGAAGGGCTCGGTGCAGGAGCAGAGCAGGATGTCGCCGTCGCGGATGCGCCGCGTGACCGCCTCCAGCGGCTCGGCCTTCATGGTCGTCAGAATGTCGTTGTCGATCGCCACGGGCTGTCCGCCTGTCAAGCTTGTCCTTAGGAACAAACGGCGCCGTAGGGTCGAGGTTCCGTTGGGCAGCCGCAAGCGTGGCGGGAGTCGTCCCGCCGGCGCTGTCCCCCACCGTCTCGCTTCGCGAGCCACCTCCCCCTGTCTTCGCTTCGCTCGCGGGGGAGGATAAGGAGGGGGTCTCCTCCCCCCACGCGCAGCGAGTGGGGGAGACCATCCGCGAAGCGACGGTGGGGCCCAGCGCCGACGGAACCGCTACCCAGCCGCTTCCAACCTCGCCAGCACCACGCCCTCGCTGACCTGGTCGCCGAGCTTGACCTTGAGCTCGGCCACCACCCCATCGGAGGGCGCGGTCAGGGCGTGCTCCATCTTCATGGCTTCCAGCACCACCAGCACCTGGCCCTTGGTCACGGTATCGCCCACGGCCACCGGCGCCTGAACGATTTTTCCGGGCATGGGCGAGCGGATCTGCCCGTCGCTCTTGGCCTCCGCCCCGCCGGCGACCGCCGCCTCGTCGTTGAAGGCATAGGCCAGGCCGTCTTCGAAGACGATGGTCTGACCGCCGCGCTTGAAGGTCGACAGTGGCGCAGTGTTGGCGATGCCGATCTCGACCAGCTGCTCCCGATCGGCGTAATTAAGCCAATACTTATTTGAGGTCGGCGCGTTGATCCTGAAGCCTGTGAGCTTCGACCAGGGCGAGGTGTCGTTGCGCGCCGTGGCCACGCCAGATGAAGCCGCCGCCGCAAGCACCGCCTCGCTGGGCGCGCCGTCGGGAACCAACGCATCAAGATGTCGCTCGATGAAGCCGGTGTCCAGCCGCGCGGCGACAAAGTCCGGATGGGTGGCGCAGCGGGCCAGGAAGGCGGCGTTGGTCTTTACCGGCCAGACCTCGACGCTCCGGCAGACGCCGGCCAGGCGCGCGGCCGCGGCCTCCCGCGTCGGCGCGTGGACGATCAGCTTGGCGATCATCGGGTCGTAATAGGGGGTGACCTCGCCGCCCTGTTCCACCGCGCTGTCGATACGGGCGTCGGTGGGCAGCTTGAAATGGGTCAGCGGGCCGATCGAGGGCAGGAAGCCCGACGTCGGGTCCTCGGCGTAGAGCCGCGCCTCCATGGCCCAGCCGTTCAGGCCGATCTGATCCTGCTTCAGCGGCAGGGATTCGCCGGAGGCGACGCGCAGTTGCCATTCGACCAGATCCAGGCCTGTGACGGCTTCAGTGACCGGATGTTCCACCTGCAGCCGGGTGTTCATTTCCATGAACCAGATGCGGTCGGCGCGCAGGCCGTCCGTGCCATCAGCGATGAACTCGATGGTGCCGGCGCCCTGGTAGTTCACCGCCTTGGCCGCGCGCACCGCGGCGCCGCAGATGGCCGCGCGGGTCTCGGGCGTCATGCCCGGCGCGGGCGCCTCCTCGATCACCTTCTGGTGGCGGCGTTGCAGGGAACAGTCCCGCTCGAACAGATGCACGGCTTCCCCGTGCGAGTCCGCGAACACCTGCACCTCGATATGGCGCGGATGGTCGATGTATTTCTCCAGCAGCACCCGGTCGTCGCCAAAGGAGGCCGCGGCCTCACGCCGGCAGCTGGCCAGAGCCGGCAGGAAGTCTTCCGCC